>OBEQ011079537.1_pt1 | contig 77248 bp, 71 predicted proteins | sample 1670901 | NCBI WGS metagenome assembly OBEQ01 (sample SAMEA104232315, study PRJEB22302) | groundwater metagenome | biome: forest; feature: aquifer; material: groundwater | place: USA | collected 2011-08-07 | depth 5.4 m | reverse complement strand
TGAAGCCGAGGAGCCGCAGGTCGGGGTGGATCTCGCTGGCGCGCGGCAGGCTGTCGGCGGCGAGGGCGACCAGCAGGCGCACCCCCCAGAGGGCGAGGGCGAGCCCCAGGGCGCCGCCGAGGAGCGACAACCCGAAGATCACCGCGGCCGGCCAGCTCCGGATGGCCGCTTGGAACAGCCCCATCGCCGTGGCGGCGATTAGCCCGACGACGCCCGCCGTCACCCCGTCCAAAAAACCGTGAAGGGCCGCGTTGTCGATGAACCGCTCCATCAGGTCATATCCGATCAGCGTGAACGCGAATGCCGGAAGGAAAATACCGACCGTCACCGCGAGCGCGCCCGGCAGGCCGCCGCCTACGTATCCCACGAAGGTCCCGAAAATGATCAACGGAGCCGGCAAGATGCCCGAGAGAGCCAGCCCGTCCAGGAACTGGGCGTTGGTCATCCACCGGCCCACCTCCACCGCGTCATGCTGCAGAAACGGGATGGCGGTATAAGCCCCGCCGAATGTCAGCAAGCCGCCGCGGAGCCCCGAACCGAAAAGTCCCAGGACCGAGACTTCCAAAGGAGCCCCAGGCACGGCGACCATGGAAACGGACCCAGCCGAACCCTCATTCCTGAGGGAGAAAAACGCGACCGCAAGGAAAGCGGCGCAGACTGCCATGGCCGCCGGCCGACGACCGCGTTTCAGGAAGGAGTAGGCCGCCCCGGTAAAGGCCAGCGTCCACAGGAAGTGAATCCCCGCCCACTGGGCGACAGCCGCCAGGACGGCCATACCCCAGAGCCAGCCGTCCGTCAGCGCGTGGCCGCCGATGCGGTGGACGGCCCGCACGATCAGCGCAACAACCGCCGCCTGACATCCGGCAAAGACCGCCTGGAACAGGGGTGAGGAAATTCCAACGGCAACGTACAGCCAGGACAAGGCCAGCATGAAGAGAAGACCCGGCAGCATGAATCCTAACCCGGCGAGGAAACCACCGAGACGGCCTCCGGCCAATCTCCCAAAGTAGACGCACAACTCATGCGCCTCCGGACCGGGAAGGACCTGGTAGACCGCCAGCACCCGGTTGAACCGCTCCTTCGAAATCCAGCGCTCTTCTTCCACCAGCTCCTGCCGGATCATGGCAATCTGGGCCACCGGCCCGCCCCAGGCGAGTAAGCCGAACCGAAGAAAACGAGAGAAGATCCGGGAAGGAGCCTCTTGGGGAGACATCACTCCAAGGCCAACCGTAACCCACCGACCCATGCCGGAATGAGCCGAGTAAGGTCCACTAGGTCGGTTTCACCAGAAGACTCAGAAAGTCCCGGGTTTCAGGAACAACGGCCATGCATAGGTTTTGACAAAAAGCTTCTTCAACGCCTCTTCTTAATACCCGGCAACGCATGGGTTCGGGCACACCCGCAACTTTATGCTTGATGTTTTCCATTCAGTTTGCCAGCCGCTTTTCTCATGAGGATAGCGAGGTGTTTGCATCCGGACGAAAGATTGACCCTGAGCCATAGGAACACGAGTCTTGGGGTAATCCTCTTCCCCAAGACGGCATCGGTCAATCCTGGCGGCCAAGGCCCCAAATAGACCCTGAGAGGAAAAGGAGGGTTTCTCCAGCCGCGCATTCTTCCCAGCTCCGAATCTTTTGATGAGCGCGGCATGTAGTGCATATGGAAGAGATGGATTTCCGGCGGCGCTGTCATGGAGAATTTACTGCGGTGAGCGGTCGGGTCGGCAACATCGTAAGGGGTTTCATAGCCGACTTTCTTTCCGTACTTCGGGTCGCGGATCCGGGTCCGGATCCGCGAGGCCCTGTAAATCCTCCCGCCCGCATCAAACTTCCCAATGAGGTTAAGGGACCCGTAGAAATGTCTCCGATGAATGGCGACTCGATGGACATGTTCCTGCACCGTCAGCAAGAATTCCCGGATCCGGGAGACCGCCTCCGGCGGGTAGACTTCATCGCCGTCCACGTTCCAGAACCACTCGGTCTCAGCCAAATCGGCCATCTCATTCCGGTACTTCACGAGGCCGGTCGCGTCCGTCACCGGTTTATGGATGATTTCGATGCGCGGATCTTTGATCTCCCGGATCCTCTCGACTGTACGGTCCGTTGAACCCGTATCGAAGACCAAGACCTTGTCCACCGCGGGGAGAATGGCTTCGATCGCTTGCTTGACAAAGCGTTCCTCGTTTCGAACCCGGACATTGGCGGTGAGCAACGGCTTCAAGTCAATTCTCCGCGCGGGCTAAAGATAACCGAACCGTCGGAGACTAGAAGCGCAGACATGACGGATCAAACCTTTCTGGTCCTCACTCAGGCGCTTGATCTGGTTTTCGTTGGCGTCGCTTCGGAAATGCTTGTGCAATTCATCCGGGCTGTACCAGAACATCTGTTTCCATTCTCCCTGGCGCACCACCTGATGGGACCCGTCCTTCCCGATGACTCTTTTGGCCTGCATCCGCACTTTTTTAACAAGGCCGATGTCCAGATCCGCTAGACGGTAAACTTCCTTCAGCGTCTCCTGCGGGTTGGCCACCATGTCTTCATAGCGGATAATATAATAGCGTGGGAGGGTACGGGAATGCTCCAGCATGAGGCCGCAGCCCTTGTCGTAATTTCTCGCGATGTTCTCCAGCTTGTGCCCGCGGCGCAGATGCCCTTCACAGACGGCAAATCCATTCCGCACCAAAGCAATAAAAACGGCGTCCGGGTACATCCGCGAAAGCTCGGGCGTGAGAAAGGTCAAGCCGTCGAGGTTTTTCGACAGAAGCCGCGCAGACCTGACTTCTTTTTCCGTGTAGACCGTGTCCTCATCTTTATAGTAATTCTGCGATCCGGACCGGGCGCGGAGCTTCTCATCGAACAGAATGCGGTCGATGAGACGCTGGGTAAAGACCTTGAAGGGCCTCCGGGGTTCCCAGTCATTGAAATCGAAGATGTCGCGGCCTTCGGCGAGAACGCACGGGAAATAGCGGAGACACTTGGCCAGGCGGGTGGACAGCGGTTCATCCGGTTTTCCCTTGAAGACTTCATTGATCTCGCCGCGGGGCGAGCACAAATCCGGGTGGCTTCTTAACAAATTGAGAAGGATGTTGGAACCCCCGTAGGCGAAAGCGACGATGAAGACCGGTTTCTTGTTCAACATGGGCGATAACTGTTGCTTCAATGCATCCGCTCGGAAAACACCAGCAGGGCAAGGGCGTGCATGCGGGCCTTGTATTGATCGTGCGTGTAGCGGCTGGCTACCTTTTTTCTGCCCGCCTCGCCCATCCGGGCCGTGAGGGCGGGATCGTTCCAAAGCTCCAGGATGCGGCGGCGCGTTTGTTCGACGGAACCGGCCGGCACGACAAACCCGTCCACCCCGTCCTCAATGTAATCGCGGGCGGAAACATCATCGGCAACAACCACCGGCTTGCCGTGCCACATCGCGTTCAGAAACGTGGCCTCCCCGGACCCGCGGATCATCCCCTTCTTCAAGCACAGCGCCACCATGCGCGAACCGGCCATGAGACGCTCGAAGGCCTGCTTCTCGGCTCTCAGCAGAATCACGTTCTCCGGGACCTCCAGGCCTTGAACGGTCCGCTGTTTTGTGGTCGAAACGATCACGGGGATTGGAAGCCCCCGAACGGCCTCAAACAAGGTTTTGTAATCCCGCTCGGAGTTCCCGCCGCTGAAGAGGTAGTCCCCCACCCGCAACGGATGGGACGCGGACATGGAATGATTGGCCTTGTACGGGAGAAACACAAATCGATCGCGCGGACATCTAAACGCCCTGTGATAGTTCTCGATCTGAGGGCGTGACCATACGGTCACCAGATCTGTGCTCCGCAGTGCCCGGCCGATGCAGTAAGTTTTGATGCGCCCCGAGTCCGCCGGCAGGAGGACCCGGCAGGCAAGCACCGGGCCGCCCCGGAGCCACCCGAACGAGTTGAGGAAACAGAAGACGCTCCCGGAGCGGCTGCCCATGCTGATCAACCCAACCGCGCCCGGGCGCCGCATTTCCAACAACAGGCGCACGGCAACCATGAAAACCACCCCCCACCCTAGGAACGAACACCCGGAGGGAGGCGCGATGTACCGGATTGAAACCCCATCCATGATCGGCACAAACCGCTCATTCGTCACAATGACGCGCGGGCACGCCTTCAGGACCTTTAGATCGAAACCGTCAAGACAAAAGGGATCCCGTCGTACGTCTTCAACACCCAGAGAAACCCCCTTGTTCACGCTGATAACCCCACCGATTCATTATAATGTGCCCCTGAGCCAACTGCGTCATCAAACCCACGAGGAGAAAAAGGGAGTTTTATTTCTTATAGGCCACGGTGACGCCGTCCCGCAGGGGAAGCATCACCGCTTCGACGCGGCGGTCCGCGGCCACAAACCGGTTGAAGGCCGTGATCGCCCGGGTGGTGGTGTCGCGGGGATGCAGGACCCGGCCGCTCCAGAGCACGTTATCGGCCAGCAGAAGCCCGCCGCGGCGGACCTTCGGGACGCACAGGTTCCAATAGCGGGTGTAGTTTTCCTTGTCGGCATCGATGAAAACTAGGTCGAAAAACCCTTGGAGCCGGGGAATCGTCTGGAGCGCGGGGCCCAGCCGGAGTTCGATCTTCCTTCCCTGCGGGCTCTTCTTCCAACACTCGCGGGCAATCCGGGTGGCCGCGGGATCCAAATCACAGGTGATCAACCGGCCGCCGGGCGGCAGTCCCTCGGCCATCGCCAGGGCGCTGTAGCCGGTAAAGGTCCCGATTTCGAGGACCCGCTTCGCCCGGGCGATCTTCACCATCAACCGCAGGAAACTACCCTCCCAATGCCCCACCTGCATTTGAGGCCAGGCCGTCTTTTGCTTGGTGATTCGCGCTAAATCCCGAAGCAGCTTGGGCTCCGGCGCGCTGTGCCTGGCCGCGTAGGCCTCTAGAGCGGGAGAGACGAGGCGAAGAGGCATGATGGCCTAGAAATACCCTACCCGGCCGGAGGTGTCAAGCGCGGCGAAAGCACAACGGGGAAGCCGCGAGGATTCTCGCGGCTTCCCCGCTGCTAAAACGTCACTCGTCGCTTCCGAACAGGGGCGGGCATTCCGTCGAAAGCTCGACGAACCGTCCCGCGGTATCCATGTCCGGATAGCGGGCACTCTCCCTGCGGATCCGCTCCAGAGAGATCCTCCGCGGGGCTTCGATCACGATCAGCGGCTGACGCGCCACGGGCGCCGCAGCCGTCCTAGGAGCAACCGCGGGCATGATTGGAGCCGCGCGATCCACAACAACGGCCGGCCTGGAAAGCACCGGCATGGCCGGGACCGCCTGCGGCGGCGCTGCCGTGACGGAAATCCCCATCAAAACCGCGACAAACCCTGGAATAAGTGAATAAAACATTGGCCCTCACACCTCCATGTTAGCGTGAGGGCCTTCTCTTGTTCAGACCTGGCAACTGGCTATCCCGGGGGATCCTCCCCTGGGACCCTTTAGTTTTGCGACCCCGCCTTACGGCGAGTGTGCCTTGAGACAGGTCCCCACGACGTTGCTTTGTGAACTACTACAAAAAATATGGCTGATCAAAGCCCAAAAAGCAAGGGGCCCCCGGTATTTTTCTTCGGGGGCCCCTCAGGCAGAAGCTGGGCTGATTAGATGATCAAGCCGCGGTAGCGGCGTCGGTTCTCTACCTCGAAGATGAAATCCAGCAAAGCGGCCGGGCCGGAGGACGGAAGAATTAAAGGTGGCGGCGGAGCGGGAGGAGGACCCGGAGGTGGCGGAGGAGGCGGCGGTGGCGGAGGCACGATGCCGGTGATGCAGACCGTGTCGGCATCAAAACCGGCGCCAAGAGGACCGCTCAAAACCTGGGGGGCCCCATTCAAGAACACCGACCCCACCGGGGGAACAGGCGCATTGGTGAGAAGACCCAGCTCTGTCACCAGGAAAGGCGGATTGGGAGGAGGCCCGCCGATCCCACCATCAACCGTGCCGGCCAAGTTGACCGATTTCCCGCTCACACTTTCTCCCGCCCCGACATCCAGGACGCCGTCGATGTCCACATCCAGGGAATTGCCGGAGGTGCCGATGTGGCCGTTCAGAGCGATGAACTCGGCATCTCCGCCGGCAATCACATTCATGTCGCCGCCGTTGCCGTCCAAGATATCATCCCCCGCGAACAGCTCCACGTTGCCCCCGGTCTTAATCAACCCATCGAGCGACAAGTCGGCGGTCGGATTGGTAGCCCATACAAAGATGTCTCCGGTCGTCGAAGTGAGATTCTTGGTCTTTATGGGTCCCGACCCCCAAAGGAGGATTTGGCCTGCATCGGTGATGATGTCGTTTGTACTGCCGTCCTGATTGACGGTCCCCACGCCATTCCTATCGGAATCCGCCCACAGGGTAATCATCCCGTCCCCGCCCGTTTCGATGTTTCCGCGGACATTGATGGTATCCCCGGAGTGGACGCAGATGTCTCCTGTGGTGGAGGTGATCGCCCGAAGGTTCATGTCATCCTCACCACCCCCCAGAATCTCAATCTCGCCATCCGTGGTCGTCAAGGAGGTGCCGCTGTCCATCCGTACAGTACCCTTGCCGTCCAGGTCGAAATCGCCGTCCAGAAGGATCTTGCCGGCGCCGCCTGTGGAAACATTCCCGCGAACCTTGACTCCCCGGCCGGAAACGGCCGAGATGTTGCCGCTGGTGGAGGTCACCGCCCGGAGCTCAAGCTCCGCCTCGCTCGGATCCCCCAAGAGGGCGGAGAGAACGGCAATGTCGCCGGTGTCGGTGGTCAGGGACGCAGCAGAGTCCATTGAAACGTGCCCGTGCCCTTCCAAGTCGCCGTCGGCGACCAGGTCGATATCGCCGGCGCCGCCCGTGCTGATGGCCTCCCGAACGCGGAGGTTGCCTCCCGCGACGGCGATGACATCGCCGGAAGCCGAGGTGATCTCCCGCAAGTCCAATTCATCCCCCGACCCCAGCACGACGGCCCCGCTTCCGCTTGAGATGGATGCTCCGGAGCCCATGATGAAGTCCCGATCGGCGATCATGGTCACCGTGCCGGCGCCGCTGACCGTCACATCGGCGTTCTGCTTGATGTCCCGCCCGGCCGCCAGGAAGATGCTGTTGCCGGCGCCCATCACGATGGCCGCCGCGATGGTGATGTCATTTACCGCCTGGAAGAAGGCCTGGGCAAAACCGACAATGTCGCCGATCTCAATGGTGGTGGTGCCGGCCGCCGGAGGATCGGAAAAGGCGACATCCGGGGTGCCGGTCGCGTTGTTCGGCGGAGCAGTTTGAACGCTGGTATTAAAAATCAGGAAGAGAGGATCCACCAACAGCAGCCCGCCCCAATAGCCGTCCTGCGCATGCGCGTAGGCCAAGCCGTCGAACTGCACCGTCGCGGCGCTCAGCTCCACGTTGCCCGCGTCGCCCGACACAGAACCGCCGCTGACATCAATCACCGCGCCATCCTGGAAAGCCACCTCACCGGAAACCTTCGGCTGAGCCGAGCGGACCCGGACGGAACCGCCCTTGCCGTTCAACCCGGAGGCCTTGGCCTCCAAACGACTCCCAGATGAGAGAACAGCTTCCTCTTTACCGGTCACCTGGATCGAACCGGCCTGCCCGTTTTCCGCAGCGTTGGCGGTCACGATGCCCTGCTGAAGAACCTTGTCGGCCGTGATCGAGACCTGGCCGGCATCCGGAGCAGATGAACTGCCGTCCGCCCGGATCGTTCCGGCATGGACCAGCGATCCGCCTTCGCCAATCAACTCGATGCGGCCGTTGCTGGAAACCACGCTGATCGCCTCAATCAAGCCGGCCGGCAAGCTGACCAAGCGGTTGAACAGACCCGGCAGAGCGCTGGCGCGCACCAAAACATAACCGCCCTGGGCCGAGATTGTCCCGGACTGCTCCACCGCGGAAGAAACCGGCTGGCCATCCAAACCAACGGCAATCTTGGAAAGGGGCTGGTTGACCGCCACGGCAAGCCATCCCTGCTGATCAAACGAAAGGGTCACCTGCTCCCCGGCCACCAGAGCCACGCTGCCGGTCTCGGCCAGGATCGACCCCACGTTCTGGACGGCGCCACCCAAGAGGGCCACCAACCCGCCCGGCTTGGTCAGCACGATGATGCCCTCGTTGCGCACCAGGCCCGGAGGAACCCCCTCCCCCTGCCCGAAGCGGTACTGGCCGGCCAGGAAATCTTCGTTCTTGAGATCCAAAGTGGAAACCACCAAACCGCGCGCCACCTCGATGCGGGCGGTGCCGGCAATCTGGATACCGGCCGGGTTGATCAGGAGCACCTGGCCGTTGGAAAGCAAACTGCCGGCAATCATGGAAACCTGGCCCCCAGTCACCCGGTTCAAGACGCTGGAGAGCGCGGAAGGATTCGTAAAGTGGAACTGGACGGTCTCGGAAGCCCCTACATCAAAGTGGGGAAAGCTCAGGATGGCCTGCTCAGAATCGATGCTGAAATTCAGCGTGCTGGAATCCGGCTGATCGGAGGTGACGCTCCCATGATCCACCGTATAGTCGGTGGGCAGGGCCCAGGCCGGCATGCAGAAGCTGGCCGTATACATGGAAGAGACGATCGCCGCGAGGACACGCAAAGAAACTGAAGTTCGGGTGTGTTGTGTAGTTAGGTTCATTTTTCCTTTACCGGGGGTTTAAATAAGTAACTTTGGGGTAATATTACCATCACTCCGGCAAAAAATCAAGGGCCAGCGAAGATTTTTTAGAAGCCAGCTCGGCAAATCAAGTGAAGACGCGGGCGATCCTTTTCACTGTCCCGATCGCCGATCGCCCAACCAAAATCCGCTTGGATCAAAGATTCCGATGTGGGACGCAAACGGAAACCGCATCCCACGCCGCTCAAGCGCATGTCCTGATCCTCGTTCGCCCGAGCGCCGCGCAGGAACCCTTCCCCGAAATCCCAGAATCCCACAACCTGAAGCGAACGCCCCAACCGGTTAAAGAAGGCCTTGTTATTGGGGGCGCCAGGGATCAAACGCTCCAGCAAAGGAGCCCGGGCTTCGACAGTAGTATGGAAACCGTAATCAGCCAAGAAGGTCCCTTCCGGATAACCCCGGACGGTCTCCGCGCCGCCGAGCCGAAGCTGTTCCGCAGGAACAAGCCGGTCGCTGGTCAGCTGGCCGGTAGCTCGAGTCACCAGGGAGGTGCCCCAGGGGCCGTTCTGCACCCGCACCCCGTTTCCGACCCAGCGGAAGAATTGGCCGCCGGCGCCGCCCCGGCTCGCCGCGATATCCTCCGGGTGAGATCCACCCAGGATATTCGGGATTCCTAAGCGCATTTCCTCTACAAGCAAGTTCCTGCCCCACTTGTCTTCCCCGAGCACGGCGGTGGACAGCCGGAACACCCGAAGGTCATCTTTCGAAGTACTCACCGCGTCTTCACGGGTCCGGATCCGCTTGAAGTCAAACCCCGGCACCAGCTCGGCTTCCCAGTGCGTCCTGCGGATCAGCGGGATGACCATGCCGGGGCTGAGGGTGACCGCGTCGCCCCGCGGATGCAAACCTTTGAAGTTCTGCCCGATGGGGTCTTCCCCGATATGAGACGTCACACCACTCACGTCCAGGGTGGCTAGAATGCCCGAATCAGTCAGGGGACGGAGATAGCTCAATGCCCCGCCTTTCAAACCCCCGAACTCCGTGATGATCCCGCGGAGCTGAACCTGATCATCCACACCGGTGATGTTCCCGTGTGAAAAAACCAAGCTCTGGCGGACCAAGCCGGTATCCTTGGTGCCTTGGGTATCCACGGTGTAGCTGGCATGGATGGGCAGGTGGTCCGTGACCTGAAGGATGAGGTCGGTGGTCTCCGGCTGGGCAGCCGGCGCCAGGACGAGCTTGACCTTCCGGTCCGGATGGGCGTTGAGTGAACCGAGCGCCTCTTCCAACTTGCGCATCTGGAGGATTTCGCCCGGCTTGACCCGCACGTACCGCTGAAGAAGCTCGGTCTTGAAATGCTTGTTCCCCTCAATCCGGACCTGGCCGACCTTGCCCTCGACCACACGGATGCGGACGACGCCCCGCTCCACGGACTGTGCCGGGATCAAGGCCCGGGAGGTCACGTAACCCCGGCTGCGATACCAGCGGGTGATCGCCAGCGCGACCCCGCGCAGTTCCTGAAGCGTGGCGGAACGGTTGATCACCGGCGCGGTCAACGCGTCGGCTTGCTTCCCGGCAAGCAGGGTCGCCCCTTCCAAAGTCACCCCGGTGACTTGAATGGGGGGCGCGTTGGCCGCGGAAGCGGGAAGCTCCTCTTCAGGGGGAATCTCAATGGGGATCACCGCCCGTTCCGGAACCTCAAGAATCTTGGGGCGGCGCAGACGCTCTTCCTCTGAACCGACATCTTTTGTCTGGGCCCGCGCTGGAACCGACTGTGACAGCAGAATCGCTGCCGCGCTAAACACAACCAGGAGAAAGCTAAAACGGCTTTTTTCGTATCGCATGGTGAAATACTCTATCATAAAAAACGGCCCGTTAAAGCCGCAAATTCAGCTTATTTTGCCCCGATGCCGAACGCCACCGCGGGGACGGTCTTCAGCAGGATTTCCAGGTCCAGCTTCAGGGACCACCGGTCGATGTATTCCAAATCCAGGCGGGTCCACTGGCTGAAGTCCTTCACTTTATTGCGGCCGCTGACCTGCCAAAGCCCGGTGATCCCCGGCCGCATGGAAAGCCGGCGCCTCTGCCAGGTCTCGTACTTCTCCACCTCACTGGGGAGCGGCGGGCGGGGCCCGACCAGCGACATCTCTCCCCGAAGGACGTTGAACAACTGGGGCAGTTCATCCACGCTGGTCTTCCGGATCCAGCGGCCCACGGGGGTCAAGCGCGGATCGTTGGTCACCTTGAACACAGGCCCGGCCATCTCGTTCAGGTGTTCCAACTCCGCCCTGCGGGATTCGGCATCGGCGGACATGGAGCGGAACTTGTAAACCATGAAGCGCCGGCCATTCAGCCCGCACCGCACCTGCCGGAAATAGACCGGGCCGCGGGAGGTCATCTTGATGGCCGCCGCCGCCAACAGGAAAAGCGGCGACAGCAGGACCAAGCCGACGGCCGCCGCGACAAAATCCAGCACCCGCTTCACCGCCAGCCGCCACTGGTCCATGGGGGTGGTATCGAAAGAGATCAGCGGGATGCCGTCCAGGTCGGTGGGCTGGACCTTGGCAAACCGGAGATTGAACAGGTCCATGGCAAGGGTGGCCCGCACTCCTACCAGCTCACACTGCAGGATCCAGGGCTCCATGCGGGCCATCCAGTTCCGCGGGATGACAAAAACCACCTCGTCGATCACCCGCTCCTTCAGGACGCGCGGAAGATCCGCCAGGGTCGCGATGACCTCCACCCCTTCCACCTTATGGCCGACCAGCCGCGGGTCTTCATCCAGGAACCCTACGATGCGGATACCCCAATTGGCATGGGCCCGGACGACCTGGGCGAACCGCCGGGCCCGCCGGCCGGTGCCGACGATCAGGATGCTCCGGACGAAATAGCCCCGGCGCAGCATCAGCCGGAAGAAAAACATCAGGATCCACCGCTCCAACGAAAGGAGGCAAAAACTGACCACCAGGAAGATCGCCAAGAAAGCGCGGCTGACGAAATGAAGCTTCAGCAGGTACATGAGGGAACCAAAGCAGATGAACCCCAACGCGGAGGCCTGGAGGATCGCCCAAACCATGCTCAAGTAGGATTTCATCCTCAGCTCCCGGTAACCGCCGAGCAGAGAGAGCAGGCCGAGCCAGATTGGGAGGATCAGCAGCAGCAGCCAGAGGTAACCCTCCATCAACCCCCCCGGCTGAAGGACTTCCCGGCCCCGGAAGAAATCCCACCGATAAAAAAGATGGACCGATTCCCGCAGGTGGTACGCCAGCAGGAAGCCGGTCACCAGCAGGGCCGCGTCGATCAGCAGGACCAGCTGCTTAAGGAAGAGCTCTCTTGGATTAATCACTTATTGGACATACCCCAGGGCTCTCAACTCTCTCCGGAGGTTCTCATCTATGGATCGGGATTCTTCCGCGAGCCCGACCGGCTGGAGCGTGGCGAAGAGCTGTTCCGCCTCTTCTTTCATCCGCCGAGCCAGGTCCGGCTGCTGATCGACCAGGTTCACGGTCTCCATCGGATCCTTCCCGAGATCGTACAGCTCCTGCAATCCATCCGAACCCCAAATGAATTTCAGGTTTCCCCTCCGGACACTCTTCAGGTTCCGCGTGAAGTAGGCCTCGTCCATCCCCGGGTTCCACTTGCGGTATTTGGGGATCCAGGAGACCGGCGCTGTGTATTCCGAAACCAAAGTTCGGTCCGCCGACCCTTCGCCGTGAGCCGTCAGGAGACTCCGCCCAAGCAGGCCAGGCGGCAGAGGAACCCCCTGAGGGCGCACCACCTGCATCAGCGTGGGAACCACATCGATCATGGAAACGGGCTCCTTCACCCGCAGGCCTCCCGGGAACGCCTTGGGATAGCGGAAAATGAGGGGGATCCGGAGCAGGGTCTGGTACACGCAAAACCGGTGGCCCACGATATGATGATCTCCCAGGTTCTCCCCGTGGTCGCTGGTGACAATGAAAAGGGTCTGATCCAGGACTCCCCGGTCTCTCAGCATCCCGACCAAGTCCCCGATCTTTGCGTCCAGGTAGGCCAGCTCTGCGTCGTAGAGGTCGTTCAGGACGCCCTCCGTGATGGGATCCAGGTGAACCGGCGGCGCCGTCCTCTGCAGGCGGCCCTGTTTCAAGCCCTGCGCCGCGAACCGGTGAGGGTCGCGCAGAAACCGGCTCCGGAAAGGCTCCCTGGGCTTGTAAGGGGTATGGACATCGATGTAGTTCACGAAAAGGAAGAACGGAGACGAGCCGCGGCGGACCCGGTCCATCCACCAACGGATGCGGTCGTTGGTCACGGCGGCATCCGAGCTGTGCGAGGTTTCTTCCCCCAAGCGATCCTTCAACCGGGTCGCGATCCAAACCGGTGCCAGCCGATGAAGCGGGCTGCTTCGACTCCACATTCCCTCAAAGAGGTCGAAACCCTGGTGAAAATTCCCTTGAGGGCTCACCCAGGGGTTGTTGGAGAACCCCGCCGTCTGATATCCTTCTCCCTTCAACAGCTCCGCCAGCGTGACCAGCGACCCGCCTAACCGAGGAGTTGCCCTGTCGGTCCTATGCTGAGCCGTGTACAGCCCCGTGAAAAGAGACGCGTGGGAAGGGAGGGTCCAGGGGGCGGTGGCCGTGGCCTGCTCGAAGAGCACCCCTTCCTGAGCCAGCCGGTCCACGTTGGGAGTGGTGGGGCGGTTGTAACCGTAGCAGGAAAAATGGTCGGCTCGCGCGGTGTCCATCACGATGATCACGATGTTCGGCAGGTCCGCCTTCACGGGTCCCCCCCCGGCCTGCTGCTGGATGCCCCAGAACCGCGGGGCGCCGAGACTTAAAGCCGCCAAGACAGCCAGCCCTGCCAGGAGTGCTTTCCGGCCGCCGGCCGATCCCGGGAGGAGCGCGGCGGCCGCCCTCTTGTCCGCCCACCTGCACGCGAGAAGGCCCGCTCCCCACAACCCGGTCCAGATCAGGATGGACAGCAGGATTGGGCCAGTCCAGATCTCCGGAAAAGAGGGCTTGACGATATGAAAAACTCCCAGCAGATAGAGGACTCCGCCCAGAACGATCCAAACTGTCTTTGGCGAAAGGCCTCCGCGGAGTCCCGCTAAGAAAGCGAGACAAGCGCCCACCGTCCCGTACAGGAGCATCGCCGCCGGGACCAGCGGCGCGTGAAGCGCCCACCAGGGATCGCGGAAAAGGCAAAGAACTCCCTCCACCGCCCCGATCCCCGCACCCACGGCCGCGCCCACCCCCACGACCCGGAACATCTTCCTCACGCCAGAGCGATTTTTCATGGTTCTATTTTGACCTATGGAACATCAGCAGAGCCAGGGCCTGCATGCGGGTTTTATACTGCTGGTGCGTATAAAGGCGGACTATCTTTCCGCGGCCCGCCTCGCCCACCCGGGCCGCAAAGAGAGGGTCCTTCCAAAGCTCCAGGATTCGGCACCGCATTTGTTCGGAAGAGCCGGCCGGCACGATGAACCCGTCCACCCCGTCGTTGATGTAGTCGGGGGCGGAAACGTCATCGGCGATAACAACCGGTTTCCCGTGCCACATCGCGTTCAACATCGTGGCTTCACCGGAACCGCGGAGGATGTCCTCCTTCAGGCACAGCGCCAGCATGCGCGCGCCGGCCATCAGACGCTCGAAGGCCGGCTCCACGGCGTTGACAAGAATCACGTTCTTCGGAACGGTCAAACCGCCCATGACCGTCGGCCTCGTCACCGAGACGATCACGGGGATCGACAGCCCCCGAACCGCCTCGAACAGGGTTTTATAATCCCTCTCGGAGTTGCCGCCGCTGAAAATGTAATCGCCCACCGGCATCGGGAATGCCGCGGACTTGGAATGGTTGGCCTTGTACGGCAAGAACACAAACTTGTCGCGCGGACACTTGAACACCCGATGATAGTTCTCGATTTGAGCGCGCGACCACACCGCGGTCAGCGTCACGTTCCGCAGTATGCGGCCGATGAGATAGGTTTTGAGACGTCCTGGGTTCGCCGGCAGAAGGACGCGGTAGGCAAGCACCGGTCCGCCTCGGAACCACCGGAAGGAGTTCAGGAGGCAAAAGAGGATGCCGGAGCGATCGCCCAGGCTGACGAGCCCAACCGCGTCACGGCGCCGCATTCCCAGCAGCAGACCCCCCGCAACAAGGAGGGCCCCCATCCAGCCCAGCAGAGAGTTGGCCGGCGGAATCCGGGAGCAAACTCGGCGAAGAACAGCCCAGGGTGGAGGCGCGATGTATCGGACTGAAACTCCATCCACCACCGGCGGAAATACCTCGTTCGACACAATGACGCGCGGGCGGTCCTCTAGGGTTTTCAGATCGAGGCCGTCCAGACAAAAGGGGTCCCGCTGTACGTCAGCAACAGTGGAAGGTCTCATTTCAAACCCAGCCATTCCCGTAAAAAGATCCCCACAAACACCATGTCTTCGATCAGGTACCGCCTCGCGAGGCGGCCCGGTTCCAAGCGGATTCGCCAAACCCATTCCAGCCCGCACCGGCGCATCCAACCCGGCGCGCGGCGGGCCATGCCGGCCGGATAATCGAGCGCCGAACCGATGCAGAGAGCCAGGCGGAACTGCAGGCGGCCTGCGTGGCGATGGATCCATTTCTCCTGCCTCGGAGCACTCAGAGCGATGAAGACCACGTCCGGCTTGGCCTCATTGACCCGCCGGACTGTCTCCTCGTTCTGCGCCGGGTCCTTCTCGAAACCGAACGGCGGCGCGTAGCTTCCGGCCACCTTGAGCCCCGGGATGGAACGCCGCAGGTTCTCCCCCGCCTTCTCCGCCACGCCGGGATTGCCTCCCAGGAAGAAAACCGTATACCCTCCCTCCGCGGCGAGCCGGCATACGGCGGGGACCAGGTCACTGCCGGCGACCCGTTCTTTCAGGGGTTTGCCGAGCAGGCGGCTGGCCCAGACCACCGGCATCCCGTCCGCCGTTACCAGCGAAGCACCGCGGTAGGCCTCCAGGAACTCCGGATCTTTCTGGAGCCGGACCACGTGGTCTACGTTGGGGGTCACCACGTAGTGTCGGCCCCGGCCGGACAGAAGCTCCTTCATGCGGGCAACCGCCTCCTGCTGGGTCACGTTGTCCACGGCAATCCCGAACAGCCCGACGCGATTCACCGAACGAGCTCCCCGGACAACCCCTGGTACAAAGCATAGACTTGCCGGAGGATCCGCCGCGCGGTGAACGGGGCGGCCTGTTCCCGGCATGCTTCACGTGACGGGAGATCGCCCAAAAGATCCAGCACTGCTTTCCCGAACGCTTCGGCGCTTGGCTCCGTCACGATCCGCCCGCCGGCGGAGTCCCCGATGAGGCGGCGCGCCTCCCCGGCATCGGTACTGCACACCGGCAGTCCCGCATGCAGGGACTCTACCACAACCCGGGGCATCCCCTCATAGGCGGAGCTTAGGACAAGACAGTCGGCCGCGTTCATCCACCGGGCCAGCTCTTGCTGTGGCTGGGGGCCGAGGATCCGCACCCCGTCTTCCAAACGGTGCTCGCGGATGAACTGCCGGATCTGCCCTTCCATCTTCCCCTCCCCAATCATCACCAGCCGGATGGACGGCAGGGAGCATCGGAGCCAGCGGAAAGATTCCATCAGGCGCAGGGGATCCTTCTGCCCGTCGAAGCGCCCCACGAACAACAAGAGGCGGTCCGCCGCCGGAAAACCGTGCGCCCGCGCCAGCTCCGCCCGGATCCGGCCCCGCTCCGCTTCGGGCAGGGAGACGAACACCTCCTCGTCCACCCAGGTCGGGAGAAAAGAGATCCGGCCCGCCAGCAGGGGGTACCTCTTCCGGTAGAACTCCACCGCGTCCTGGCGAACGATGTAGATGTGCGACATCCCCCGGATCAGACGGGATTCGAGCCACCCATAGGCGGCGGGTGCCTTTCGCCAGAGGGCCTCCGTTTTCGGGTTGTACAGATCCTTGCTGTGGGCGTGGAGAAAAAGCACCTTGGGGTTCTTCAGCCCGCCCAGCGCCAGCGCCGGCTCCACGCGGTGGAGTTCCAGGACCGCGTTCCGGAAGTCGATCTGATTCCAATGCCGCCGGACGCCCGACGCCAGCCGCAGAGTGACGGGCAGGAACCCTCGGAGGTTCGGCTGGGCCGCGATCACCGGAAGGAAACGATACCCCTTGCCTCCGGCCTGGATCTCCTGCCAGCGCCCCACCGGCCGGCGCGCCGGATCGGTGGTGACGCCGACCAGATCGATCGAGAAATCGGCCGGGGCATACTTGATGAAGGTGTTGAGGAACGTCTGGATCCCGCCGACGTGGGCCGCCCCCGGATCATGCTGATGGATGATCACTACTTTCATCGGCCGCGCTCCGCTTCCGCCAAAAGGCGGTCGAACAAGGACTCCGTCTCCCGGATCATCCGGTCGATCGTGTACCGTTCCTTGACCCTGGCCCATCCGGCCTTTCCCATCCGTTCCCGCAAAGAATCGTCCCGGAGCAGTTCGATGATCCTCGCGGCCATGGCCGGGGCATCGTCCGGCTCCACCAAAAAGCCGGTCTCCCCGTCCGCCACCTGTTCCGGCACGGACCCTACCCGCGTCGCCACCACCGGCAGGCCGGCCGCCATGTACTCGAGCACAGCGTTGGAGAGAGTCTCCACCACCGGGTGAGAGGAAAGCACCGCCACGCTGAGCAAAGCCAGCAGAGCGGGGATGTCCTGGCGGACTCCCAGGAACAAAACCGAGTCCCGGAGGCCGAGCTCCGCCGCCAGGGACTCCAACCGCCGGCGTTCCGGGCCCTCGCCAACCACCAGGAAGAACGCCTCGGGGACCTTTCTCTTCACCTCCGCCGCGGACCGCAGGAAGAGGGGGTGGTTCTTCTCCGGCCGGAGCATCGCCACGATACCGACCACCCGGGCGGAAGCCGGGATGCCCAGCTCTTTTCTCAGCGAGCCGGGGTCCCCCGCCCCGCGGAAACGCTCAAGGTCCACCCCATTGGGAACGATCTCGATCTTCTCCGAGGGGATCCCCTCCTGCTCCACGAGGTAGCGCTTGTGCATGCCGCTCAGGGCCGTGACCCGGCTGATCCATGGGAAGGTGACGCGGTTGATCCAGAGCCGCCGCCCGATCCGGTTGATCTTCCCGGTGGACCGGATGGCGGTGATCTTCACCGGGATGCGGGCAAGCAAACCGCACCAGGTCCCCCACCACTGCGTGAGCGGCTGGTTGACGATGAAGAGAACGGATGGACGCTCCCGGAGAAGGAACCGGGCGAGGCGCAGGGGAACCCGGAGGTCCCAGCTCCCGGCACCCAACGAATGGATGACCGGGTACCCTTCCTTAATCAGCTGGCTCCCGATCAGGCCCGGCTCATACAGACAACAGAGGATTGGGCGGAACCGGTCGCGCCGGATTCCTCTCATCAAACGGGACAGGACCGTCTCGGTGCCGCCTATCCGGGCCGAGGTCTCCAGAAACACGACCGTACGGATCATCGCACCTTTTCCCCGGTCATCCAGGCCCCGGCCGCCAACAGCCCGGCGTAGACCCAGACCTGAGGAATCAGGGAGAAATCCCCCGTGTGCGTGGCGTCATGAAGCAGGCGGGCAAGCAGGCCGCAGAGAACCCCCATCAGGATCCAGCGAACCTGGTCATCGGAACAGCGCCGGATCCGGCGCCAACCGTACCGGACCACCGATGCGATAAATAGGAGGAACCATCCCAGCCCCACCAAACCGATCTCAGACGCCATCTGGAGGAAGACGTTGTGGATCCGCCCCCAGTGCTCGTAGACACGGCCCCTTGTTTTCGGATCTACGACGTATGTTTCGTACAGGTAAGAGGCCACTCCATAGTTGTTCAACCCCACCCCCAAGAAGGGATGCTTCCGGATCATCCCCATGGCCATCTCGGCCTGGGGGATCCGGGAATAGGTGGACCCCCGGTCATCTTCCTCCCACCGGGCGATCACCATCGGCGCGAACAAAACAGCCGCGATCAAGCCCAACGTGGAAAGACCGAGGATCGGCCCCCAGTTGAACCTGCCCTTCAAGCGGGCCGCCGTCCAAAACAACAGGACCACGGAGACCAGCGCGACGGCGAGCCAAGCCGAACGGGAGAGGGAGAGGACAAGCGCCGCGCAGCCGGTCCCCATGGCCGCTACGCGCCAGAACGACCCCTGTTTCCGGCTGAAAGGAGCCAGGCACAGCGCCAGCGAAAGCGGGAGGACCGCGGCGAGGTATCCCCCCAACTCATTCGGGTGCCCCAGCGTCCCACCCGGACGAAACAAGGTGCCCGAGGCCATCTCCACCTCTTTCTCCACCTTGCGCTCGCCCAGCGCCTCCAACCCGAGATTGCCCCCGTTGGCATGCTGAGCGAAAACAAACAAACTCTCAAACACCATGCCGGCGATCAGGCACTTGGCAATGAGAAGAAAATCCTCCCGGGTCCTCACATTATTGGCGACATAGAAGAAGAGCAGGAACGCCTTCAAGTAGTTGAACAGCAGGAAACCGCCCAGCTTCTGGCTGGGAGCGTTCCACAACGATAGGATGGCCCACCCGATGAGCCCGGCGGCGAAGAGGACGCCGGCAGGACGGAGCACGGTCCTCCGTTTCCCGGCCAGCAGGCGGCTGATCCAAAGGACGACCATCAGACCCAGGACCAGATCGATCGCCGAGAGGCCCATCTGGGGAGTCCCGGAAGGGAGAGCCGTTCCGTGCCATTCGGTCACCTCCGGGAAGAGCTGGAAATCGGCATTGAACGGAATCGCGAAGAACAGCACCCCCAACAGGAACCGCTCGGCCCGACCGGTCAGGACGGTGACCCCGCAGAAAAAAAGTCCCGCGACCAGCGCGATGAGCCATTTTCCCTGCATGGCCTGCAGGGAAACCACCAACGTCAGACCCACGGCCGCGGCAACCAGCCAGACCGCCTGCATCTCCCGGAACGGAGGTTTCCCTGAAGCGGATGAAAGGACCGGCGTTGTCATTGCAGAATTCCCAGGAGAGGGCGCCTAGGGAGGAGTTTCAGTGCTTCTCTCTGCAGAGGGGGAGGGAGAGTAACGGTAGGAATAATAACGGTAGTAGTAAGGGGTGCTCCACGCCGGAACATTGTTGAGGATCACCCCCATGACTTGGGCTTGTACAGATCCGCAGATCCGGTGGAGGCGCTCGAGCGACTGCCGGGGGGTCTTCCCGCTCTGCACGACCGCGATCACTCTTTTGGCCATCGCGGCAATGACCGCGCCGTCGGTCACCGCCATGACCGGCGGCGTATCAATGACCACGAGGTCCTGGCCGGCGGCGGTCCGCTCGATGAACTCCCGCATCCGGGGCGTCCCCACCAGCTCCGCGGGGTAGAGAGGCACCTTGCCGCAGGCCACCACCGAGAGGTTGGGGATCTCCGTTTTCTGGATGATCTTCTCCAGGGAAATCTCTCCGGCCAGAAACTCGCTCAAACCGGGCGACTGTTTGACCGAGAAGACATCGTGCAGACGCCCTTTGCGCATGTCGGCATCCACCAGCAGGAGCTTGACGCCGGCCTGGGCGATCGCCACGCCGAGGTTCGAAACGGTCGTCGTCTTCCCTTCCTCCGGCCCCGGTGAAGTGACGACGACCGTCTTCACGCCGTCGAGATGACCGGCATACAGCAGGGTGGTCCGGATCGCCCGGTACGCCTCCGCGGCGGGAGAAAACGGCTCCACATGGGCAAACTGGGTATGGCGCTGGTACTCCGAGCTGGGCGAACCCTGCAAAATGGGGATGGACGGCACATGGCCCAGCAGGACCCCGAGAGAGTTCTGCCCGATGTCTTCCGGGCCTTTCAACGAGGTGTCGATCAGCTCGACCCCGACGGCCAGCGAGGAACCGCCCAGCAGACCGAACACGATCCCCAAAAGCAGATAGAGGAGCCGCTTAGGGCGAATCGGCCTCTCCGGAACCTGAGCCAGGTCCTGGATTCGGATGTTGTTGGGCCGCAAATGGCTGGAGATGTCCCGCACCTTGTTGGGCTCAAGCCCCTGCTCCATCGTCTGGGCGAGCTGTTCCATCTCCTTGTGGATCCGGACAATCGCCGGGTGCTTCTCCTTATACCGCTTGGAAAGCTCGGCTTCCTTGCTCTGCAGTTCCAGGTACTCCGTTTTCGCCAGGATCATGGCTTCGGCGATACTGGCCCGGTTGAGGTTTTCCGTTGAGAAAACCATCGCCACTTCATTGGCGACGCGGGCCGCCTCTTTCGGGTCCCGGTCCTCCACATGGATCTGCGCGATGCGGGTCTGCTTGACCGGCTCAATGCTGATCTGGTCCATCAGCGCGGCGACAGGATCTTTCTTCCTGCTGTAGCGGCGATTCTGGCCCAGCTTCAGGTTATTAAAAACCTGCTCGGCGATCGTGCGGCTGGACAAAACCTCCAGCTGGGTCCGGTAGTAATCGGCGTAAGCGAAGTAGTTCATCTGGCTCACCGTGGCTTCGTCCCGGCTGCCCGAGACGCTGACCACGCTGGGGGTTTCCAAATCGATCACCACCACAGAAGTCGCCTGATAGACCGACGGCTGGAGCCAAGTGCCCAGCACGACGACCGCCACGGTGATGAGCGTAAAGGTGCGGATCATCCAGGCCCGCTTGTGCAGGGCCCGCCCAAGCTGGAACCATCGCTCGGAGAGGTTGTCCGCTTCCATTTCGGGGCTCACGGCATCCGGCATCAGAAGAAGCTCTCCGGGACGAAGATGATGTCGTCCGGCCGGACCGTTTCATCCTTCTCTGTGTCCCCCTTCCGGATGATGTCGGTGATCCGCACCCGGATCGTCTGCTTTTCCCCATGGTGCTTCCGGATGATCCGGGTCCCGTTCAGGTCCGCCTCCTCGGTGAACCCGCCGGCCATGGCCACGATTTCCATGACGGTGGTCGGCTTCTCGGTGGAGACCGGATAGGAACCGGGTTTGTGGACCTGACCGGTGACGAAGACGTTCCTCGGCTTATCCACAAAAACCTGCACCTGGGGATGGACCAAATACTCTTTGCCCAGCAGTTCGGTCAATTTTTCCTGTACCTGAGAAACCGTCAGTCCCATCACGGGCACTTGCCCCAGCATGGGAAACACGATCTGGCCGCTGCGGGATACCCGGGTCTTTGTCGTCAAGTCCGGCTCTTCGAACACGGTGATCTGGAGCACGTCTTCGGGCTGGACCGTGTACTCCTGTTCCCAGGGTTCGACCTGCTCTTGCTTGGGAGCTGGGACCGGCTTCTCCACGGGCCCCGGCTGAGGAGGAGCAGCCGGCCGGGGGCTCGAAACCCCTTGGCCCTTGCGGAACACCTCGCGGCGGGCTTTCGATTCCTGCTCATCGCGGAGCTTGTAGGCCCGCTCCATGAGCTGGAAGGTTTTGTCATTGGACGGATCCAGTTGTTGGGCGGCTTGAAGGAGCTCCAGGGCTTTGTTTAGATCCGACCGGTCCAGCGCCTTGAGCCCTTCTTTCTGATGAGCGGCGACTTTCCGGTCCCGTTCCTTCCGTTCGGCCTGCCGGCGCTGTTCTTCCACATCGGCCTTCAGATCCTTGGCCGAACGGGACTCCGGATCCGCCCGCAGCGCTTCTTCAGCCGCCTGCTCAGCGCGGTCCATCTGACCGGCGGCGAGGGCTTTCTTCGCGTCGGCCAGCAAGCCCCTGAGCTTCCTCGAATTCTCACCCGGAACCGGCGCGGGGACAGGAGCCGCCGGGTGGGATGTTCGAACCATCGTATCCATCTGGGGAAGAACCACACCGGACGCCCCCCCCTGGGCACGGGCAATCAACTCCCCGGATACCGGCACCGAATCGATCCTGCGCCCAGCAAAGAACGCCACCCCGGCCACCGCGACCAGCAGCAACGCTGTCAAGAACCCGGGCGGGATCTTCACCTTTGGCTTCGGTTTTTGGCTGTTTTTAGTAGCTGAAGCCAATTTTCACTCCAACCCGGCTGTTGTCGAAATCCAGCGTGTCAAAATCGGAATCCCGGTTCCTGAATGTGTAGAAGAGGCCGGCCCAGACCCATGCCTCGCCGGTTTTCGGATCGACACGGGGTTCATACCGGAGTTCACCCTGAAACTGGAGCAGGTCATCTTCCCGGCGGGCGGTCACTCCGGAAATCGTGCTGGGCTCCGGGTAATCGTGCCGCTGCCAGCTGAATCGGGGGATCGCGTAGAGCTTCCGGAGAAGACGCTTCTTCCAGCTGAGCGTCACCTTGTCCGTGCGGTACCACTCATTGGAACCGAATGTCGAGATCTCCGGCGCGCGCAAGTAGCCCAGGGTGATCGACTCTAAAGGTTTCGGGCGATACTCCAGCACGGCATCCGCCACCACATTCTCAAAATCCGCCTTGTGCCCCTGCCCCCCGACATCGGACAGCTGGCGGTCCTGAAACCCGACCTTCACCGTGGCCCGGAGCCGGCTGCGGCCTTCCGTGTCCCTCTCCAAAGAATCCGTGTCCTCATCCCATTTCTGGGAGAAGGCCTGGTAGGCAAACCCCAACGACGCCTGCCAGTAGCGGTGGTCCGCGTTCGACGTGTTGGAGTCGTAATTCACATGACCGCCGACCCCCTCCGCGAACAACGTGGTCTTCGAAGCCACCTTCCTCCCGATGAGCAGGGACGCGACGTTTTCAGTCCGGTCATCGACATCCCGAGAGGCAAGCCGGTGTTCGGTTCGGTTGTTCTTGACCCCTCCTTCAAATACCCACTTCGGCCGATCATAGCGTGCCCTGACGCCGGCGGCATTCAGGAACAGGCGGTCGCGGGAGGAATCCTCATTGAACAAACGGGAGGTGGTGTTCTCCATTCCGTCGGTCACTTTCACGCCCAAATGCCCCAGGTCGAAATTCACACTGCCGTTGGCGATGTGGTTGACCGCGTTCTCTTCCGATTCATCCGCGAAGTTAATGATTTCGGCCCAATAACCCCCGGTGACCCGGTGGCGCCCGAACCCGGCCTCCCCCATCACACCAGGCATCTGGGTGAACACGATGTCCTCTTTCTCATCTGACGGGGAGAGCCGGATGTTGTCGTCATACTCAGCGGTAGTCTGGAAGGTCGGGTGAAGGCGCAGGACCCCCAGCCGCACGCCCCGCCCCGGCTGCATCTTAGGCAGATCCCGCTTGATGATGCGCGGGTAGTCGGAAAGAGAAACCGGCAGATCGTCCGCCCAAGCCGTACCCCACGCCAGACCGCCGGCCCACGCCGCGGCCAAGATCCCTCGGGCAACCCATCCCACCATCCCGGACCGGGTGATCGTCATCTTATGCTTTTATCCTTTCTGATCGGGGACTGGCACACCGTACCGATCCCGCAGTAAGCTCAACAGTTTGGACAAACTTTCCTCAGGCGGCTCCCCATCGGTCTTCAACACCAGATGGGGATGTTCGGGCGGTTCGTAGGGATCCGACACGCCGGTGAACTGCAGTATTTCGCCGGCCAGCGCCTTCTTGTACATTCCCTTGACGTCCCGCTTCATGCAGGCCTCCAAAGTGGAATCGGTGTAGACCTCAATGAAGCGATCCCCGACCAGCCGCCGGGCGTACTCCCGGTTCTGCCGGTACGGAGAGACGAAGGAAGCCAGCACGACAACACCATGTTTCGTCAGAAGGTGGCACAGGTAAGCCACCTTCTTGAGATGGTTCGACCGCTCCTCCTTGGAGAACCCCACGCCCGCGCTGAAATGCCTCCGGATCTCATCGCCGTCGAGCAGTTCCACCGGCACTCCCGACTGCTCCAGTTTCTCGCGGGCCATGCGGGCGATTGTGCTCTTGCCGGAACAGGGTAAACCGGTCAGCCAGACCGTACAGCCGAGCGGCGCTTCCATCACAGCAGGGACTGCCCATCCACCGAATCCGGCGGCGGGAGGCCGAAAAGTTTAAGGATCGTCGGAGCGATGTCGACCAAAGACGGCGCCTGCACGTGAATCGGGCGGTTCATCAGCAGGACGCCCGGCACGAACGCCGGATCCACGCAATGGTCGCCGCTCCATCGCTTGGCGTTCGGCTCGAACACCACCGGCGGCACTCCGCCCAGCGCTGTCTGCCAGGAAGAGCGGTACCCCTTTTCGAACGCGACCACGAAATCCGGAGCGGCTTCGACATACGGACCATGATACACCTCCTCCCGCCGGTAAAGCCGGTGCACGACCGGCTTGCCGGTCTGGGGATCCTTGAGCCCAAGCAGGGCGCCGGTCAGGCGCTCGGTGATCGCCGGCACCTGATCCTCCGTGACGATCCCTTGCCCCTCCCTGCCCTTCCGGTTCAGATAAATACCGGCCAGCCCCACCGCGTAGACCGTGGTCTTGCTCCAATCGACCCCCTCAAAGAATTCCTTCGTTCCGTCCGGGACGGTTCCCGGCTTGAACACCAGGAATCCCTGCTGGGCAAGCCAGGCGTTCGTGTGCACCGCGGTCTGAAATTCATTGAAACCGTGGTCGGAAAGCACGATCACCGTGGTCTTCTCATCCGCCGAAGCCAGGATCTTTCCCAAGACGGCATCCATCGAGCGGTAGAGATTAGGAAAAACCTCCTTGAACTTCTCGGCCTGCACAGCATCGTAAAGCGGATGCTTCGGGTTCCGGAACCGCCAGAACATATGCTGAACGCGGTCCGGCGTGTCGAAACAGCAGACCAGCAGGCCCCGCTTGAACCGGCCCAATTCGTACGTCAGCATCGCCTCCCGCTCGCGGATCACCTCGCCGCATTCCTCCAGGAAGGTCTCGTCCGACAGCCGGCCTTCATTGAGCGACCAAGTGTCCTCGGCTTGGCCCAGCGTGTAGTAGAACCCGATCTCCTCGGCCAGCTCCGCCGCGTAGCCACCCGGAGTGGAGATCGGGAAAGCCGGGTGGCGGGGATCGAAATTGATCGGGGACATGTACAGCTGAAGCTCCGGGGAAATCGCCGTCAGGTAAAACCGGACGATGCCGAACACCTTCGTGAACGCGTTCAAGCGAAATGACATCCTCTTCCAGTCGCTCCAGCGCCCGACCGCCAAGTCGAACTCCTGGCCCGGGAATTCCAGCCGGACGCCGAGGTTCTCCCGGTTTAAGGTGATCTTCAAAGGGACCTTCACATCCGTGGGCGGCCGGACCAGCGTGTTGCGCGGACCGATGATGAACGCCTCGATCACGTCGCCGGCCGCCTTCACGCGGAAGATCTGCCCGCCCATCGCCCGGCCGGTCTCGATGGAATCGGTCGTGTAAAAAGCGAACGTCCCCTGCGTGCCGCGCAGATCGGGGACCCCGAGCCCGGACAGCATCCGCCCGTGGACCTTGTCCGGCGGGAACGTCACCGGCGTACGCAGGATCACGGTCGGCACGTGGCTGCGGCTGGTCACCTCCCAGAAAGCGACGCCCCGGCGGGAACTCTTCAGGCGCGGCGGGCCAAACTTGGGCTGTTCCACCTCGGAGAGAGACAGGTCAGGGAGATAAGTCTTCGGGTCGCGGCGGAGGAAATCGTACATCCCGTGCCGCCCGGGGTTGCTTCCCGTGGCGAAACAGGACCACGCCACCGGCGACAAGGCGGGATTCGAGGTTGCCAGCCGGGTATAGCTCCCCTGCTCCTTGAGTTTCTGAAAATTCGGCAGGATCCCCTGAGCGAGGTACTCATCCAGCAGGTTGGGGTCCAGCCCATCCAGCCCCAGCACAATCACCCGCACGTCCGGCCCGCCGACGGCTTGGCCGCGCATCCAAAACCAGCCGCCTGCCGCGGCCGCCCCGAGAAGAACCGCCGTCGCGATTCGCCAATTCTTTCCCCTCTTCATCCAGCGGAAGAATTTCTTGAAGGGACCCAACAGAAAGGCGAGCAGAGGCGCTAAGAGCGCCAACAAGGCCGCCCCCATGGAAAGAAACGGTAATCCCATCTGGGGACCGATGTAGCCGGCGGGAAGAAGAAGCATTACTGGAGGTTCCACTCCGGACGGTTCTTCTGGAACCAATCGGTGGTGCGGCGCACTCCTTCATCGAACGGCACCACCACGCGGTAGCCGAGCAGGCGCTTCGCCTTCCGGATATCCGCCCAGGTGTGCAGGACGTCCCCCCGCCGTTTCGGACCGAACTTCGGCCGAGTTTGCACTCCCAAGATCTCCCGAATCAGCTCCGCCAGCTCTCGCACCGAATGGTGGGAACCGCTGGCGATGTTAAACACCTCCCCCGGCGCTTTGCGGGCCGCCGCGGCCTTGAGGTTCGCCTGGACAACGTTCCCCACGTAAGTGAAATCCCGCGTCTGCCGGCCGTCGCCGTGGATCGGCGGGGGCTCCCCGTTGATCATGCTGGTGATGAATTTGGGCACCGCGACCGCGTATTTGTTCTCCAGCGACTGCCGCGGCCCGAACACATTGAAGTACCGCAGACCGACCGTCTCCAGGCCATAGAGGCGGGTAAACATCATGCAGTAGACCTCCATCGCCAGCTTCGACGCGGCGTACGGGGATTGCGGCCTGGGAAGGATCTGTTCGCTCTGCGGCAGAGGTGTCCGGTCTCCGTAGACGGAACTGGAAGAGGCGTAGACCACCCGGCGCACGCCGGCCTCTTTTGCCAGCCGCAAGAGATGGAACGTGGCGGTGACGTTGACATCATGGTAGGCCGAGGGATTGTCCACCGACTTCGGAACCGAGCGCAGTGCGGCCTGGTGATAGACCACCTCCACGCCGCGGACCGCGCGGCGCAGAACGGACTCCTCCCGGATGTCCCCCCGGATAAACTCGACGCGGCTCGAAACCGCCTTCAGGTTCTTCAGCGCGCCGGCCGACAGGTTGTCCACGATCCGGACCCGGCCGCCCCGCTTTACCAAGGCCTCCACCAAATGGGAACCGATGAAACCGGCCCCCCCTGTCACCAATGCTTTCATTCTTTTCTCCAGAATGACAACGGTTTTAATCCGTAAAGGGAGAACGCTATTTTAGCGTACTCGGAAGGGGAATGGGTTACGGAAAATGTACTTGAAGGACCCCCGGTAAAACAAGGGGAGCCAAAAATATAATCTGGGTTGGTATTTCGGCTAACTATTTTCCTGCGGTACCGGCCGGCGCCGCAGGAAGAGGTGGGTGGAGGTCCCGTAGAAGGATTCGGCGCACTCCATCAGCGTCTCGGATAGGGTGGGATGGGCATGGACCGTTTCGGCAAGGTCCTTCGCGGTGGCCCCCATCTCCACGGCCAGCACCCCTTCGCCGATCAGATCGCCGGCGCCATGGCCGACCAACCCAACCCCCAGCACCCGCTCGGTCACCGGCTCTAGGACCAGTTTGGTCAGCCCGTCCGTCCGGTCCAGCGTCAGGGCCCGGCCTGAAGCGGCCCAAGGAAACCGCGCCACCTCTACCGGGATCTTCTTCGCGGCCGCCTCCTGCTCCGTCAATCCGCACCAAGCCACCTCCGGATCGGTAAAGACCACCGCCGGAATGACCCCCTGCTTCGAAGTAACGCGGTCTCCGGCCAAGGCCTCCACTGCCACGCGGCCTTCCCGGGCCGCCTTGTGGGCCAGCATCGCGCCTCCCACCACGTCGCCGATCGCGTAGATGGACGGGTCCGCCGTCTGCTGTTTCTCGTTCACCTGCACGAAGCCCTTCCCGTCCCGCGCCACTTTCGTGTTCTCCAGCCCAAGATCATCGCAATTGGGAACTCTGCCGATGGAGACCAGCACCCGGTCGTACAGCTCCTCCCGCTTTTGACCTGCCGCCTCCATCGCCACCTTGATCTGCTTCCCGCTGGTGGACATCTTGGAAACCTTCACGTTCAGCCGCACTTCCTTGAAGGCGGCTTGCGCGTACTGCAGGACCGGCCGGACCAGGTCGGCATCCAGGCCGGAGAGGAGCGCCCCCGTCGCCTCCACCAGCACCACCCGGCTGCCGAGCGTCGCGTAAACGGTGCCCAATTCCAAGCCGATGTAGCCGCCGCCCACCACCAGCAAATCGGGAGGGACCTCCTCCACCGCGAGGGCCTCCGTGGAGGTCATCACCCGCGGGTTGCCCAGGTCAAAAGCCGCCGGCAAGGCCGGCTTGGAACCAACAGCCAGGATGGCCGCCTCGAACTGGATGAACTTTTGTCCCTGCTCAGTTTCCACCCGCAGAGTCCTCGAATCTTCGAAATATCCCCTGCCCTGCAGGACCTCGACGCCGCGCCTCTGCGCCAGCAGGCGGATGCCGCCGCCGAGCTTCTCCAGGATCCCCTCTTTCCAAGCCCGGAGCTGGGCCAGGTCCACCTCCGGCTCCGGGAACCGGATGCCGCGCTTGGCGGAATCCTTCGATTCCCGAAGGAGAGCCGTCGCGTGCAGGAGGGCCTTGGAGGGGATACAGCCGACATTCAGGCAAACGCCCCCGAGCCGCTTCTCCTGCTCGACCAGGATGACTTTCTTCCCAAGATCGGCCGCGTAGAAGGCGGCCGCGTACCCGCCCGGCCCGGCGCCGAGCACCACCAGGTCGGTTTTTAGGGGGTCCATTCGAAACCCTCCAGCCCTTCCACCAAATCCCGCATGAAGCGGGCGGAGTCGGCCCCGTCCAGTACCCGGTGATCAAATGAGAGGGAGAGCGGCAACAGGGTCTGCGACCGAGCAGGCGGCAACGAAGTTGCCGCAGGAAGTGGTTGCGCTTCCTCTAGCGCAGACCACTTCGCCCGGCCGAGGCCGAGGATCGCAACCTCCGGCCGGTGAATGATCGGCGTGAAGTGGCCCCCGCCGATCCCGCCCTGATTGGAGACCGTGAACGTCCCCCCCTGCAGGTCCTCGGCGGTGAGTTTCCGGGCGCGGGCCTTCTCCGCTAAATCCTGCAGGGCGCGGGAGATCTCCGGGATTTCTTTCTTATCCGCGTCCCGCAGGACCGGGACGATCAGTCCGGCTTCGGTATCGACGGCGATGCCGATGTGGACATAATCTTTCAGGACGATCTCTTTCGCGGTCTCATCCAAGCTGGAATTAAAAACCGGGTGTTTCTTCAACAAAGGCGCGAGGATCCGGACCACCAGACCGGTCAGCGTCAGCCGCAAACCTTTCTTTTCATAGACAGGGCCGTGCTTTTGGATCAAGGCCAGCAAGCCGGTCGCGTCCGCTTCGTCGAACAGCGTCACGTGGGGGATATTCCGCCAGGAATCCTCCATCGCGCGGGCGATCGCCTGCCGCATCGGCGTGAACGGTTTTCGGCGGACCGGCCCCCATTTCGAGAAATCGACCGGCGGCGCGGGGGTCCGTTCCCGCGACGCGGCGCCCGCCCCGCCCTGAAGGACCTCCAGATAATGCCGGACATCCTCCGCGGTGATCCGTCCCCCGTGCGCACTGCCCGGCACGCGGGAGAGATCAACGCCCAGCTCATAAGCCATCTTCCGTACCGAGGGAGAAGCCGGCGGAGGGAAACCGGCCGACGAAACAGGGCGCTGTCCCTGGGCCGGCGGAACCGGCGCCTGGGACCGGGAGGATTCGCGCGGCGGAGGAAAACCCGAAGCCGACGGGGATTCCGCGGCTTCTTCAGAAAGAGTGACCAACAATTGGCCGACCGAGACGACGTCTCCCTGTTTCACGTGGATCTGCGTGACCCTCCCGGCCGAGGGAGCGGGGATCGGGGCGACCGCCTTCTGGTTTTCCAGCTCCACCACCGTCTGGTCCTTCCGGACCCGGTCGCCGACTGAGACCGACACGCTGACGACCGTGCCGGTGTCGGCCCCTTCGGCCAGCTGAGGGAGGCGGATCTCCACCGGCGCCTTCAGCCCACCATCTGCGGATGGATTTTTTCGGGATCCACCCGCAGGTCCCGGATCGCCTGCGCCACCTCCTGCCCCTTCACCTGACCTTTCTGCTGGAGGGAATACAACACCGCGATCACCATCGATTCGGCATCCACCTCGAAGAAGCGGCGCAGGTTCGGACGGGTGTCGCTGCGGCCGAAGCCGTCGGTTCCCAGCGCCAGCAGGCCGCCCGGCACCCAGGGAGCGATCTGTTCCGGGACCGCCCGGACGTAGTCCGAAACGGCCACGAACGCTCCCTCCTCCTTCGCCAGCAGGGATTCCACGTAAGAACGGCGGGGCGGCTCAGCCGGGTGCAGCATGTTCCAGCGCCTGGCCTCCTGCGCGCCGGCCCGGAGCCGTTTGTAATTGGTGGCGCTCCAAACATCGGCCGACACGCCGTATTTCTGAGAGAGGATCTCCTGCGCTCTCAACGCCTCCCAAACCAGCGGGCCACTGGCCAGCAAGTGCGCTTTCTTGGAGGAGCCGGCATTCCCCTTCTTGAAGCGGTACAGCCCCTGCAGGATCCCCTCCTCCACTCCGGGAGGCATCGGAGGCATCGGCAGGTTCTCGTTGTAGAGCGTGATGTAGTAGAAGACATCTTCCCCGCGCTCGACCATCCGTTTGAGCCCGTCCCACACAATCGCCGCCACCTCATAAGCGAACGCCGGGTCATACGCGAACAGCGTCGGGAGCGTGGAGGCCGCGAGGTGGCTGTGCCCATCCTGGTGTTGGAGCCCCTCGCCGTTTAAGGTCGTCCGGCCGGCGGTCGCCCCCAGCAGGAACCCCTTGGCCCGGCTGTCCCCGGCCGCCCAGATGAGGTCTCCGATCCGCTGGAACCCGAACATCGCGTAGTAGATAAAGAAGGGGATCATCGGGAAACCGAGGTTCGCGGTGGTGGTCCCGGCCGAGATGAAGGAGCACATCGAACCGGCCTCGGTGATGCCCTCTTCCAACAACTGGCCGTCCTTGGCCTCCTGGTAATAGAGCAGAGTCTCCCGGTCTACCGGTTCGTACAGCTGGCCCTTCGGGGAATAGATCCCGATCTGCCGGAACAGCGCGTCCATGCCGAAGGTACGGGCTTCGTCCGGGATGATCGGAACGATGCGGCGGCCGATCTCCTTGTCGCGGAGCAGTTTCGCCAGCACCCGGACGAAGGCCATCGTCGTGGAGAGCGGCATCTCTCCCGAGGCCTTGAAGAATTCCTCGTAGAACGCCCGGTCCGGGACCGGCAGGCGGACGGGGACCGCGCGGCGGGACGGGAGGAACCCGCCCAACTGCTTCCTGCGCTCGAGCAGGTACCGCGTCTCCGGGCTGTCGATCGCGGGACGGTAGAACGGCGTTTCCACCACTTCTTCGTCGCTCAGCGGAATGTTGAAGCGCTCCCGGAACTCCCGCAGTTCCTTTTCGTTGAGCTTTTTCTGCTGATGCGTGATGTTCCGGCCTTCCCCGGCTTCCCCGAGCCCGTATCCCTTGACCGTCTTGGCCAGGATCACGGTGGGCTGGCCCCGGTGCTCGGCGGCCGCATGGTACGCCGCGTACACCTTGCGCGGATCGTGGCCGCCCCGGAGCAGTTTATGGATCTGGTCATCGGTCATCGAGTTGACCCGCTCCATCAGCTCCGGGTACTTGCCGAAGAAATGCTTGCGGGCGTAACTGCCCGGCTCCACCGAGTACTTCTGGTAGTCGCCGTCCACCGCCTCTTCCATGCGGCGAGTCAGCAGGCCGCTGGGGTCGGCCTTCAGCAGGGGGTCCCAGTTGGAACCCCAGATCACTTTGATCACGTTCCAACCGGCGCCCCGGAACACCGCCTCCAGCTCCTGGATGATCTTCCCGTTGCCGCGGACCGGTCCGTCCAAACGCTGGAGGTTGCAGTTGACCACCCAGATCAGGTTGTCCAGGTTCTCCCGGGCGGCCAGCGTGAGAGCCCCCAGGGATTCCGGCTCGTCCGATTCCCCGTCCCCAACGAAGCACCAGACCTTCGGTTCTTCCTTCAGGAACCCGCGCGCTTTGAGGTACCGGTTGAACCGGGCCTGGTAGATGGACTGGATCGGCGCCAACCCCATCGAAACAGAGGGAAACTGCCAGAAGTCCGGCATCAGGTACGGGTGCGGGTAGGAGGAAAGCCCTCCTCCCTCCGCCAGCTCCTGCCGGAAATGGTGGAGCTGTTTGGCGTCGAGCCGGCGTTCCAGGTAGGCCCGCGCGTAGTTGCCGGGCGAGGCATGGCCCTGGAAGTAGACCATATCGGCCGGCCGGGCCCCATCCGGGCCGCGGAAGAAATGGTTGAACCCCACCTCGTAGAGCGTCGCGCAGGAGGCGTACGTGGAGATGTGGCCGCCGATCCCATCGTGGATCCGGTTCGCCTTGACGACCATCGCCATGGCGTTCCAGCGGATGTAGCTCTTGATCCTGCGCTCGATTTCGCGGTCGCCCGGATAGTCCGGCTCCCGTTCGGGTGGGATCGTATTGATGTAGGGTGTATTAAGACTCATCTCTCTATCTATAATGTCAGTTGATGAAGACACTCGATTTAACCTTTCCCACCCCCGAAGAAAACCTGGCCTGCGATGAAGCGCTCCTGCGCCGCTGCGAGCGTGACGGCTCGGATGAAATCCTGCGCTTCTGGGAGCCGCGCCGGCACTTCGTCGTGCTCGGCCTCTCCAACCGCCACCGGACCGAAGCGCGGGTCCGCGAATGCCAGGAACAAGGCGTCCCGATCCTGCGCCGCTGCAGCGGAGGAGGAGCCGTGCTTCAAGGGCCCGGCTGTCTCAATTTCGCCCTCGTGCTCCGCATCCGGAAACCCGGCCCGCTGGAAAACATCTCGGCCGCCAACCGCTTCATCCTGGATCGCCACCGCCGGGGGGTGGAAAAACTGCTGAACCGCCCGGTGGAACAGCTCGGGTGTACCGACCTCGCGCTGGAGGGCCTGAAATTCTCCGGAAATTCCCAGCGCCGCGGGGTGGACTGGCTCCTGTTCCACGGAACCTTCCTGCTCCGGTTCGACCTTTCCCTGATGGAACACCTGCTGAATGCTCCGACCCGCCAGCCGGCCTACCGGCGCGGACGGAGCCACACGCAGTTCCTTACCAATCTATCGGTCCCGCCGGATCGGCTCAAGCAGGCGCTCCGGGACATCTGGAACGCCGACGGCCCCGCCCCCTCCCCCACCTCAGAAGAGATCTCCCTGCTGTTGAGGGAACGTTACTCTCTCCCTGACTGGAACTTACGGGACTAGCTTTCTATTTTACCCCGCGAGCCGCCCACCATAAAGCGGGATATGCTGAACGGGGTGAGATCCAAAGAAGAACGAACCCCCAGCAGCTGATCGGCAATCAGCCGGGCGGTCAGCGGAGCCAGCAGGATCCCGTTCCGGAAATGGCCGGAGCAAATCAGAAAACCGTCCAACGGGGTCCGGCCCAGGATCGGCAGGTGGTCCGGCGTGTCGGGACGCAGTCCCGCCCAGGAAGATTCCACCTTCAGCGGAGCGACCGCCGAGGAGATCTGTTCCGTCCCGGACCGGATCTTCCGGAGCCCCTCTTCGGTGGTGTTCTTGTCAAAACCGACGTACTCCAGCGTGGTTCCCGCGATGAGCCGATCATCGGATCTTTGCACCAGGTAGGCCTGGGCCGACTTCACCACATGGCGAAATAACGGGGTCTTCGTGGAAAACTGGAGGATCTGTCCCCGGGCGGGAATGGAAGGGACCGAGAACGGAAGACCCAGATCCACCCCGGCCCACGGGCCGGCGCAATGGATGACCCAATCGGCTTCGATGAGCCCCAAGGAGGTTTCCACGCCGGCCGCTCGGCCGCCGAGAATTTTTACCCTGCGTGCTTCCGTGCTCAGATGAAGCGCCGCTCCTCCGGCCTGCGCCGCTCGGGCGGCGGCCCGGACCATTTGGCGCGGGTCCAGAATCGCCGTCTGCGGCCAGTAAACCGCCGAGCGGACCGCTCCATCCACCGCCGGTTCCATCCGCCGGATGGAAACCGCATCGACCGGTTCGGGGGCCAAACCGGCCCGGCTCTGCCATTCCAGCACTTGATCAGAAAGGGACAGCATCCCGCAGACCCGATGACCGATCGAGATGCCGGTTTGAGATTCCAACCGGGCAACCGCCTCCGGGATGATCCGCGCGGCGGCCAGCAGGAGCTGAAAGAAGGGCCCCGGGCCCTCGGCTTCGGATTGGGGCGCGAGAATGCCGGCGGCGGCTGAAGAGGTCTCCTGTCCCGGCTCGGAAGAGCGCTCGATGAGATCGACTTGGACGCCGCGGCGGGCCAGCTCCTCGGCCGCCGTCAGGCCGATGATCCCACCGCCGATGAGGACGGCCTTCATTCTTCGGAGAGAAGGCGGGCCAATTCCTCGGGGCCGAGCCGCCGGCAGAATTGGTCGAACGATTCGGCGGGTTCCCGTCCCCGTTTGTAATGGGTCAACAGCCGCTCGAGCCGGTATTTGACCTGGGGCCCCGGAACGCCGTTCGCGGAAGCTGCCGGCTGGGCCAAGACCGAAACGTCATAGGCCTCGATCATCCGGTCTTCCACAGATACCTGGGTTCCCCGCAGAGCGATCTGGGCCGGCGGCGAGATGCCGCAGACGCAGTCACCGCCGGCCAAATGGATCCGGAAGGGGTCCTCCAGCGGCACCTGCTTCTCCAGGTAGCTCACCAACTCCCTGGCCCGGCTTTCGGCTCCCTCGGCGCAGGAGGTAAAACCACGGTGATAGGAGGAGACCGCCACCCGCAGGTCCACCGACTCCAAACCCTCCAGCACCTGGGCCACCCGTTCCTTCGGGACATTGGAGATCAACAATTTTTGGCGCGGCGCCAGCTGGAGCGAACCGCCCGCGTATCGTTCTGTCAGGTCGGCCAGCTTGCGCATCTGCGCGGAGGAAAGCCGGCCAGCCAACACCGGGACGGCAAGGGTAAAGAGTCCCGGCTGTCCCTGTTCATACACGCCGGCTTGGTCCGGGGTGTCGGAAAAACCGGCGGACGGCGCGGCCTGCGCGGCGGCGGGACCCTGTTCAGCGGTAATCCCCGCTTCCGCGAGCCGGCGTAAAACGTCGGGAACCCGATCGGCCGGGAGATCCTGCAGGCGGAGATCCTGCTGAGGGGTAATGCCGGCGGAATCGCTCTGGAGCTCGGAAGAAATATGGGCGACTGCCTTCAACTGCGCGGAGGTCAGGCAGCCGCCCGGAAAGATCAAACGGATCAAATCAATTTGTTGCCGGGTTTCAGGGGCGGGTCGTTGCTCGCGCGCGGAGTGACCTTCGCGTTGCCCTTGTAGCTGGGTGTCAGCTCCTTGTTGACCTTGGCGTATTCCTGATCGAAGTCCTCCGATTCCACGATCGCCGCGATCGGGCAGACCGGAAGGCAGGCGCCGCAGGTGATGCAGATCTCCGGATCAATCACCATGAACTTCTCGCCCTTATAGTCACCGGGATAGATACAGTCCACGGGACAGACTTCGACGCACTGGGCATACTGTTCTCCCAGGCACTTCGCGGTGATGACGTAAGCCATGTTTCCTCCCTGTTAAAGCTCGATTTCGATATCGGAACCGTTGACGCGGACCGGATAGGCCGCCACTCCGTCCGGAGCCATGGGGCTTGAGGAGGCGCCGGTTTTCAGGTCAAACCGCGCGCCGTGCCAGGGGCATTCCACCTGGTCCCCCTCCACGCTCCCCTCCGCCAGCGGGCCGCCGGAGTGCGTGCAAGTGTTGTCCAGCGCGTACAGCGTGCCGCCCACATTGAACAGCGCGATCTCTTTGCCCTCGACTTCCACCTGTTTCACGCCGCCCGGCGGCAGATCAGCCGCCGAAGCCGCCTTCACGAACCGGCTCATCGCTGATCTAATATCCTAGAAGACCATTTCTTTGTCAACTGCGGCTTCGGAGCCAGCCAAAGCTGGGTGGTGACGAGGAAGGTGACCGCCACGACCCCCACCGCCGCTCCATCGCCCCACACACCCGGGATCAGCGCCCAGCAGGCCGCGCCAACCAAATTGGCCAGCGACAAAGGAAGCATCACCTTCCAAGCGAAACCCATCAATTGGTCCATCCGGAACCGGGGAAACGTCCCGCGGAACCAGATCATCACGCAGACGAGCGCGACGGTCTTGAGCCCCAGCCAGAGCGGCGGCGGCAGGACCGGCCCGCGCCAGCCGCCGAGGAACAGCGTCGAGAGGAGCCCTGCCAGCGCCAGCGTGCTCAGGAATTCCGCCATGTAAAAGAGAGCGAACTTCATGCCGCTGTACTCGGTGTGGAAGCCGGCGACGATCTCTGATTCCGCCTCCGGCAGGTCGAACGGCGTCCGGTTCACTTCCGCCAGCCCGGCCGTCAGCAGGAGAAAGAACCCGGTGAGCCCCCAGGGAGTCGTGATGAACCACCTGCCCTGCTGTGCCATCACGATCTGCCCGAGGTCCATCGTTCCGGTAATCATCGGCACCACCGCCAGGCCCAACACGAGAGGAACCTCGTAGGCGATCAACTGCGCGGCGGTCCGGGCGGCACCCAGCAAAGAGAACTTGTTGCGGGACCCCCAGCCGGCCATAAAAATCGCCAGCGTCCCCAGCGACCCAATCGCCACGAAGAAAAGCAGTCCGGTCTTGAGCGGCGCCGCGGCCCAGCCGGGGCCGAACGGCAACAGCGTGAACAGGAAGAGGGACGGGACGACGATCAGCACCGGCGCCAGGAAATGACAGAGCTGATCCGCGCCGGCCGGTACCAAATCCTCCTTGGTCAGCATCTTGATGCCATCGGCCAGCGGCTGGAGCAGGCCGTAGGGGCCGACCCGGTTCGGACCAACCCGGTCCTGAATCCGGGCAATCACCTTCCGCTCCAGCCAGGTCAGGTACATCATGGCGACGGGCGCCAGCGCCAGGATCAGGACCATCGGCACGATCATCCCAATAAGGGTCCAGACCCAAGGCGGCAGGATCACTGTTCCCACTCCAAGGCCCCCTCCTGCCAGGCATAGATCCACCCCAGCAGAAGGACACCGACAAAGATGCCGATCGCCGCCAGACCCGCGAGCCCGGCCTTCCGGAAGATCACGGCCCACGGAAAAAGGAAGAGGGCTTCCACGTCGAAGACCACGAACAGGATCGCGAACAGGTAATAGTGCATCCGGAACTGCACCCAAGCATCTCCTTCCACCTCCATGCCGCACTCGTACGGCTGCTGCTTCACCGGCCCAGGCCGCTTCGGAGCGATGAACCGGGCCAGCACCACCGGCAGGAGAGGAACGACCAGCGCCGCGAGCCCGAACAATCCCAGAAAGAAATAGATCAGCCGGTCGCTCATGCCGGGGGAACCTCCGGGGCTTTCTTCACAGCGGCGGCCGCGGCGGCTTTCTTATCCGCATCCGCCTTCTTGCGGGCCTGTTCCTGCGCCCAGTCGGTCGGATGGATCTTAGCGTGGTATTCGGTGGAGACGTGCAGGCGGTTGATGTCAAAGAGGTGGGACTTGTCCCGCTCCCCTCCGCCGAGCTCAATCGTGTGGTCCATCTTGATCGCGTCGAACGGGCAATACTCCGCGCAGAACCCGCAGTTCATGCAGACATCCACGTCGATGAAAAACTCGGAGGCCTTGGCCACCGGCTTGCCCGTGGTTGGGTCCTTCCCCTGCACGATCCAGATGCACTGGGGCGGGCAGACCTTCGCGCAGATCCCGCAGGCGGTACAACGCTCCGTCTCGGTCTTCCACTTCTCCCCTTCCTTGCCGTCGAAGATCAGCACCGGGAGGACCCGGAACCGCTCCGGGGCCTTCAGGCGTTCCTCAGGATACTGGACCGTGAAGACCCCCTTCTCGGAGGGATGCTGGCGGAAGGCGCCCCGTTTGCGGTTCCGAAACGTCCGCCGGATGCCGGCAGTATAGGAAGTGACGAAATGCCCCAGCGTGATCGTCAGCCCCCGCAGCATCTCCAAACCGTAGATCCTCATCGGTCGGTCTCTCCCAGCACGATGTCAATCGAACCCAGGATCGCCACCACGTCGGCGATCAGGTGTCCCTTGCACATCTGCTCCAGCGCCGTCAAGTTGATGAAGGAGGGGGCCCGCACGTGGTAGCGGTACGGGTGGTCGGTCCCGTCCGAGACGATGTAATACCCCAATTCTCCCTTCGGGTTTTCGACCCGGCCGTAGGACTCACCGGCCGGCACCCGGATGTTCCAGAGTTTCTTGCCGGCCAGGATCTCTCCGCCCGGCAGTTCCTTCAGCGCCTGCTTGAGGATCTTCAGCGACTCCCACATCTCGGCGATCCGGACCCGGTAGCGGGCGTAGACGTCCCCCTCCGGAAAAGTCGGCACTTTGAAATCAAACCGACCGTAGATCGAGTACGGCTCCGCTTTTCGGACGTCGTACTCCACGCCGGAGCCCCGCAGGACCGGTCCCGCCGCGGAATAGGCGATCGCCGCGTCGCGCGGCAGGACGCCGACGTTCCGGCACCGGTTGACCAGGATCTCGTTGTGAGTGAGGTAGTGGTCGATCTGCTCGATCGCTTTCGGGAGCCGGTCGTTGACCAGCGAAGAGCACAGCGGCAGGAACTCCTCCGGCAGATCGGCTGCCACGCCGCCGAAGCGCATGTAGTTGCACATCATCCGGGAGCCGGAAGCCATCTCGAACAGGTCCAGGATCAGCTCCCGCTCCTCGATCGCGTAGAGGGCCGGCGTGAAGAAAGCCCCCAGGTCGTTCAGCAGGAAACCGGTCGCCCAAAAGTGGTTCACGATCCGGGTCAGCTCCGCCATGATGACCCGGATGTACTCGGCCCGCTCGGGGGGCTTCACCCCTATCAGCTTTTCCACGGCGATCGCGTACCCGAAATTGTTCCCCATCGAGCAGATGTAATCCAGCCGGTCGGTGTACGGGAAGATCATCAGCCAGGTGTTCCGTTCGGCGATCTTCTCGTGGTTGCGGTGCATGTAGCCCATCACCGGCTCCAGCGCCATGATCCGCTCGCCGTCCACCCGCACCTGCATCCGAAAGACGCCGTGCGTCGAAGGGTGCTGGGGACCGAGGTTCACCACGAGCGTATCGGTCGACGGCTTAAAAGACTCCTTCGGTCCCACCCACTGGGCCGGATCGAACCCCGGCGGGTAATTCACGTTGTCCCCGAACCGGGCCCGTTCCTCCGCCCGCTGGTGGTGTCCCTCCTTCCAGCGGCTCGGGAAGAGCTTGGCCGGCGCCTCGTAGTAGGGTTCCAGGTAATCCTTCCGCATCGGGTGCCCTTCGAACCCTTCCCACATCAGCACCCGTTTGAGGTTCGGATGACCGTCGAACCGGACACCGAACAGGTCCCAGACCTCCCGCTCCTGGAGGTCGGCGCCCGGGAAGAGAGCTGTTAAGGAAGGGACACGAGGATTGGTCTTCGGCGTCCGGACTTTCAAAGCGGTCGGGGCCCCGCCCTTCTTTGTGGAGTAAAAGTGGTACACGACCTCGTAGCAGTCCTGGTAATCGGTGCAGGTCAGGTTCGTGAGGTAATCGAGCGCCGAGTCCGGCTGGAGCTGGAGGCGCCGGACCGTTTTCAACAGCTCCGATGCTTCAACCAAGGTGCCACTTCCCACGGGAGCCGGGATCATCGCCGGCAGTTGGGCCGGCTTCGCCGCCGGCTCACCCACGGCGCATTTCTTCCGGATCTCCTCCGAACGCCGTAGGTCCACCAGGTCCGGCCCGAGCAGAGGCACCGGCATCTCTTCGGATTCCGGTTTACCGTACCAGCGGGCCGTTTTGATCGACTGTTGATCGATCTTTTCCTGGAGCGTGATCAGGGCGTGCAGAAGCGCCTGAGGGGTCGGCGGACAGCCGGGAATGTAGACGTCCACCGGCAGGAACTTGTCGATGCCGGAAACGACGTTGTACCCCTCTTTGAATGGGCCGCCGGCGCTGGCGCAGGCCCCCATCGAGATCAGGTACTTCGGTTCGGGCATCTGGTTGTAGAGCCGGACGATCATCGGCACCATCTTCTTGGTCACAGTGCCGGAGACAATCATCAGGTCCGCCTGGCGGGGAGAGGCACGGAACAGCTCGGCGCCGAATCGGGCGATGTCGAAGCGGCTGGCCGCCGTGCAGATCATCTCGATCGCGCAGCAGGCGAGCCCGAACTGGAGCGGCCAGAGGGAATTGCGCCTGCCCCAGTTGTAGACCGGGTCGAGCATCTTCAGCAGTCCGTCCCACGGCGTGATCAGGATGTGCCGTTTGACTTCCTGCTCGAGGATCTCCTCTTCGCTTGGGCGGAAGAGGATCTTAGGATCGGACATTTATCGGACGGCCGACAGGATTTCCTTGTTGTCCCGCGCGACCTTGAGCTCCTGAACCTTCTTGAAAACCACCTTGCCCACCTTGTCCACCACGATCGTCGCCCGCTTGGAGCAGTTGAGATCGTCCAGGTAGAGCCCGTACCTCTTGGAAACTTCCCGCTTTTGGTCGGAGAGCAGGGAGTGCTTCAAGCCCAGCTTTTCCTTCCAGGCCTTGTGGGAAAACCGGGAGTCACAGCTGACGCCGAACACCTCGGCCTCCTTGCCGGCGAACTGCCCGAGGTCCTCGGTCAGCGCGCAGTTCTCAGTGGTGCAGACCGGACTCCAATCGAACGGATAAAAGGCCAGCACCACGTTTTTTTTGCCCCGGAAACTCGACAATGTGACCGGGTTGTTGTCCTGGTCATTCAGCACGAAATCCGGAGCGAGGTCACCGACCTCCACTTCTCTTGCCGCCACCGCTTCTGCCACTGGGAATTCTCCTTTTTCTCTTGGCCGGGACCAGCCGATCCGGGTAATGGATCAGCCGCTTGACCGGCTGGTTGTCCCGAAGATGCCGCCGCACGATGACCGGTACGTCCTTCAGCGTGAACCGGGAATACCAGATGCCGTCGGGTTCGATGTACAGGTTCGGGGCGATGTTGCACAAGCCGAAACAGCCGCGCGCGATCACCTGGACTTCGCCCGCGAGCCCCGCCCGGCGGATGGAGCGGATGAACGCCTCCATAATTTCCTTGGATCCCTTCTTCGGGCAGGTCAAGCCGCCGGTGTCGATAAAAACCTGTCTCACTTTCTCATTGTAGCAAAAATCAACGCTGAGATCAGGAGCGGCGGGAGAAAGCGGCCACGGCGCCGGAGATGGCGGCCGCCGAGAAGAGCCCGAGCGCGGAAACGCTGAACCAGAGCGGGTGCGCGTGGGTCCCATAGAAGACCGCGCGCAGGAGGTCGACGCCGTAGGTCATCGGGTTCACCCTGCCCAGCGCGCGCAGGAACGGCGGCGCGGAACCGAGCGGGAAAACCGCGCCGCTCAAAAAGAACATCGGCATCACCACGAAGTTCGCCAGCGTGCCGAACCCCTCGAACGAGGTCATGCGGGAGGCCAGCAGGAGTCCCATCGCGGTAAGCGGGAAGGCGATCAGGAACATCGCCGGGAGCCCCAGCAGGAGCTTCCAGAACGGCACCGACACGCCGATCAGCGGGAGGAACAGAAAGACCAGTCCTCCCTGCACCATGGCGACCGTCGCCCCGCTGGCCGACTTGCCCAGCGCGATGCTCGAGCGGGAGATGGGCGCCACCAGCATCTCCTTAAGAAAACCGAACTCCCGGTCCCAGATCACCGAGATCGCCGAAAGGAAGGAACCGTACAGCAGGTTCATCGCCACGATCCCGGGGAACAGGAAGGCCGTGTACGGCTGGCGCCCGAACCCCGGGAACGCGGAGCCCAGCCCCAGGCCCAGAATCACCAACCAAAGGATGGGACGGGCCAAGGACCCGGCGATCTGCGTCCGGTCCCGGCTCATCCGGATCATCTCCCGGAGCCAGATCATCCGGATCGCCTGGAAATCAAACATCACGCCCAGGCCCTCATCTTTTTAACCCTGCCGCGGCTGATCTCCCGGTTGGAGACCTCCTCATCCCGCAGTCCATGCCCCGTGAGCCCCAGGAAGACCTCTTCTAAGTTTTTCGCCCGATGTTCCCGGACCAAGTCGGGCGGCCTGCCCAGCGCCAGAAGGCGCCCATTGTCCAGGATCGCCACCCGGTCGCACCGCTCGGCTTCCTCCATCGAATGGGTGGTCATGAAGAAGGTGGTCCTCTGCTGGGCCCGCAGTTCGCCCATCAGCGTCCAGATCCGGTGGCGGGTCTGGGGGTCCAGCCCGATCGTCGGCTCATCCAGGAACAGCACCTTCGGTTCGTGCATGAGGCCGCGGGCCACCTCCAGCCGGCGCTTCATGCCGCCGGAGAAGGTCCGGGCGACGGAGTCCCGGCGGTCCCACAGCTCCACGAATTTCAGGACCTCTTCGATCCTGCGGCGGCGAAGCGGCTTCTCCATGTGGTAGATCATTCCGTGGAACTCCAGGTTCTCCCGGGCGGTCAGCCGCTCATCCAGCGAGGGATCCTGAAAGATGATGCCGATACTGCGGCGCACCTGGACCGGATCCCGGAAGCAGTCGAAGCCGGCGACCGATGCCCTGCCGGAGGTAGGGGCCAGCAGGGTGCAGAGGATGTGGATCGTGGTGCTCTTCCCCGCCCCGTTGGGCCCCAGGAACCCGAACAGCTCCCCGGGATCCACGGCGAAGGAAAGATCGTTGACGGCGGTCAGCCGGCCAAACTGTTTGACGAGATGGGAGACCTCCACCGCGGGGATCACGTCTTGCGAATGAAGGCGCGGATCTCTTCGGAGGTGTTCTGTAGTGAGAGGAGGCGATGCGGACGGCCCCTCATCCAGGCCTCCAGGTCCGGCCCGAACCATTCATCGGTGGCGATCACCTGTAAAACCTGGCCGGAGGGCATCTCCTCCAGCGCCTGCGCAGTCTTCCGCACCGGCATCGGGCAAAGCAGGCCGAAGCAGTCCAGCACCCGGTCCGGGGTTACACCGTCCATGGCGTCTGGATCTTCTCCCCCTGTCCCGCCGCTAGGATACTCACCTGGGCCGCCATTTTTCGGGCCACCTGCGTGAAGGCGGCGGCGGCGGGCGATTCGGGGTGCGTCAAGACAAAGGGGTGGCCGGAATCGGAGCCGGCCCGCACCTCCGGCACCAGCGGGATCTCTCCCAGGAACGGCACCTTGAAATGCTCGGCCGCCCGGGCGCCGCCGCCCCGGTCGAAGATGTCGGTCGTCTTCCCGCAGTGGGAGCAGGAAAAACCGGACATGTTCTCCGCGACCCCCAGGACCGGGACCTTCACCTTCTCAAACATCGCGACCGCCCTCTGCACGTCCTGCAGGGCCACGTCCTGCGGCGTGGTGACGATCAGCGCCCCGCTCAGCGAAATCACCTGGGCCAAAGAGAGCTGGACGTCCCCCGTGCCGGGCGGGAGGTCCACCAGCAGGTAATCGAGGTCCCCCCAGAGCACTTCCTTCATGAACTTGTTGACCGCTCCATGGAGCATCGGGCCCCGCCAAATGACCGCCTCCGTCGGTTTGATCAGGAAGCCCATCGACATCACCTTCACACCGAAGTTTTCGGCCGGGACGAGCTTGCCGTCTTGGAGCGGCGGCAGTTGGTCCAGCCCCATCATCAGCGGGATGTTCGGCCCGTAGATGTCGGCGTCGAGCAGGCCGACCCGGGCGCCGTCCCGGGCCAGCGCCGCCGCCACGTTCACGCTGACGGTGCTTTTGCCGACGCCACCCTTCCCACTGGCCACCGCCACCACGTTCCGGACCCCCGAAATGCCGCCGGAGTCGAAGGAGCGGACCGAGCGGACTTGGGCCGTCGTCGTCAGGTCCACCTTTCCCACTCCGGGAATCCGGCCCACCGCTTCCCTAACATCCTTCTCGAACTGGACCCGGACCGGGCAGGCCGGCGTGGTCAGCACCAGCGTCAGCGCGACCGAATCGCCTGAAACTCGGAGGTCCCGGATCATCCCCAGAGAGATGACGTCCCGGTGGAGCTCCGGGTCCTGGACCTTTTTCAGCGCTTCGAGGACCTTTTCTTCCGTGATCATGTTGAGCATTATACTCCCGGCTGATACAATCCGTCGTATGAAGGTCCTCCTCTCAGGCGCGGGCGGATTAATCGGGTCGGAGCTTGGCTCTCACCTCTCCAAGAAGGGGGAGGAGGTCGGCCGGCTCGTCCGTGCCAAGTCCGGGGCGCCCGGCCGGCAGGTCCTTTGGAACCCGGTGGCCCGGATCCTCGATGCCAAGGGGCTGGAAGAGTTCGACGCGGTCATCCACCTGGCCGGCGACCCGATCGCCGAGGGCCGGTGGACACCGGAAAAGAAGGCCCGCATCCGGGACAGCCGTGTGAAGGGGACCCGGTTCCTCTCGGAGGCGGTGGCACGGCTGTCCAAACCGCCAAAGGCCTTCCTCTGCGCCTCGGCGGTCGGATTTTACGGCGACCGGGACAACGAACTGCTGACCGAGGAGAGCCGGGCCGGAGAGGGGTTCCTCCCCGACGTGGGGCGGGAATGGGAAGAGGCCTGCCGGCCGGCCGAACAGGCCGGCATCCGGGTGGTGAATCTCCGGTTCGGGATCGTGATGAGCCCGAAGGGAGGGGCCCTTCAGAAGATGCTGACGCCGTTTCGATTCGGCCTCGGCGGCCGGCTCGGGAGCGGAAAACAGTGGATGAGCTGGATCTCCCTTCCCGACGTCGCGGGCGCGATCCACCACGCGTTGACCAACGAGTCCCTGCGCGGCCCGGTCAACATCGTCTCCCCCAACCCGGTGACCAACCAAGAGTTCACCCTATCGCTCGGCCGCGCACTTCACCGCCCGGCGGTCTTCCCCGTTCCGGCCTTTTTAGTCCGCCTGCTGTTCGGCGAGATGGCCGACGCGGCCCTGCTGGCCTCCACGCGGGTGGAACCGAAGCGGTTGAAAGCAACCGGCTACCGGTTCCGGCACCCGGAACTGGAACCGGCCCTCCGCGACTTGCTGGCGTGACCCTCGCGGAACGGGCCCGAAAGATCCTGGCCCTCCTCAAGAAAACTCACCCCGACGCGAAGTGCGCCCTGCACCACCGCAATCCCCTGCAGTTACTGGTGGCCACGATCCTCTCCGCGCAATGCACCGATGTGCGGGTGAACAAGGTAACGCCGGCCCTCTTTAAGAAATACCCGAACGCCGCGGCCTTCGCGAAAGCACCCTTACCTGAATTGGAGCGGCGGATCCGCTCCACCGGCTTTTACCGGCAGAAGGCGAGATCGATCCAGCGGACCGCGGGCGAGCTGATGAAACGCTTTGAAGGGAAAGTTCCTCAAACGCTGGAGGAGCTGGTGACCCTGCCGGGAGTCTGGAGGAAGACTGCGAATGTGATCCTGGGGAACTGTTACGGCGTGCCGGGGATCGTGGTGGACACCCATGTGAAGCGGCTGGGCTACCGGATGGGCTTAACGAATCACACCGATCCGGACAAGATTGAGTGGGACTTCATGAAGCTGCTTCCGAAAAAAGATTGGACCTTCTTCTCCCACGCGATGATCTTCCACGGGAGAAGGATCTGCAAAGCGCTCAAACCGGACTGCCCCGCCTGCCCTGTGAATCCTCTTTGTCCCAAACGGGGCGTGGCCTCTACCCGCTAGAGGGAGCTCTCCGCGGTTGAGCAGGGCTTCAAGCGGCGGTCCGGGAACCGGCCCGCGATCCGGTCCACCACCTCCTCGGCCATCTTCCGGAACGTGGTGAACTTCCCTCCCACGACGCTGATCAGTCCGTTCGGGTCTTCGTGGATCAAATGGCGGCGGCTGACCGCCCAGGGATCCCTGCCCTCCCGGGCCACCAACGGCCGGACGCCGGCAAAAGTGGAAATCACCCGCTCCTTCCGGATATTTAAAGAAGGAAGACAGCGGTGGGTCCCCTCAATCAGGTAGTCGATCTCATCCGGCGATGCCTCCGCCTTGCCGGGGTCTCCGTCGTAATCGGTGTCGGTCGTGCCGATGAGGGTCTGATCCTTCCATGGGATGAGGAAAAAGATCCGGCCGTCCCCCGGAGAGGAAAGGACCAGCGCGTGGCGCAGGCCAAGAGAAGGATAGACCAGGTGGATCCCCTTGGAGGGGCGGACAATCGGCTTCGCCGCAGGGTCGGCCAACCTCCGGAGGCGGTCGGCCCAAGGGCCTGTGGCATTGATCACCTGCCGGGCATGGATTGAAAACTTTTCTCCTGTTTTGATCTCTTCCACTTCCGCGCCATGGATTTTTCCATGCTCGATCCGCCAGGAGTTCACCCGCGTAAAGTGGGCGAGTGAGGCGCCGGCCTTTCGGGCTGCTTCCAGAACCGCCAGCACCAACCCCGCATCGTCCATCTGCCCGTCGGTGTAGACCGCGGCCCGGTCGACTTCCCCTTTCTGCAGGACCGGCTCCTGTTCTCTGAGCTGGTCTTTGCCGAGAAAACGGTGTCTCTGCTCAGGCAACGTGCCGGCCAGCCAATCGTACAAAGCGATCCCGATCTTCACGAGCGGCCAAGGCCTGGGACTGCGGCCGCGCACGGGAATCAAAAAAGGCAGAGCATGGACCAGGTGCGGAGCGATGCGAAAAAGAATCCGGCGTTCCTTGAGAGATTCCCGCACCAGCATAAAATCCATCTGCTCCAGGTAGCGGAGCCCGCCGTGGATCAGCTTGGTCGTCTTGGAGGAAGTACCGGAGGCGAACTCCCCCTGCTCCACGAGGGCGCAGGAGAGCCCACGCAGGGAGGCGTCCCACACGATGCCGGCGCCGACGATGCCGCCGCCCACAATGAGCAGATCGAAGTCACGCCTCATTCCAGCGCGCGCCGGACCGCCCGCTTCCAGCCGGCCAGCGCCGCCTTGCGCGGGCCTGGTTTCCACTTCGGCCGGAAGACCCGGTCGGTCCGCCGCATGGGGCCCAAGTCCTTCCCGGTCCAGAACCCAGAGCCAATCCCGGCCAACTGCGCCGCCCCCAACGCCGTGGTCTCGACGTTCTTCGGCCGGACGACCGGAACGCCGCAGAGGTCGGCCTGGAATTGGAGCAGGAGGTTGTTCTTCACCGCGCCGCCGTCGACTTGAAGGGATTTTAAGCGAAGCCCGCCGTCCCGCTCCATCGCATGGACCAGCTCCTGCGATTGATAGGCGATCGATTCCAGCGCCGCGCGGGCGATGTGGGCCCGCGTGGTCCCCCGCGTGATGCCGCAGATCAACCCGCGCGCCTCGGGATCCCAGTACGGGGCGCCGAGCCCCACGAAAGCGGGGACCAGGTAAACGCCGCCGGTATTCGGGACCGACCGGGCGAGCGTTTCCGACTCCGCGGCGTTCTCCAGGATCTTGAGCCCATCCCGCAGCCATTGAATCGCCGCACCCGCGATGAAGACGGAACCCTCGAGCGCGTAGGATGGCTTCCCCTGCTCGTCACAGGCAACGGTCGTGATCAGCCCATGGCGCGAATGGATGATCTTCCGGCCGGTCTGCATCAGCAGAAAACAGCCGGTGCCGTAGGTGTTCTTCGCCTGCCCCGGCCGGACGCATCCCTGCCCGAACAGCGCCGCCTGCTGGTCCCCCGCGATCCCGGTGACCGGGATGCCGGCTGGCAGAGGGCCGACCTTCGCGGTGACTCCGAACCGGCCGGAGGAAGGGAGGGTTCGGGGAAGGATGCCGGCCGGGACGCCCAACAGGCGGAGCATTCGGTCTGACCACCGCAAAGTCTTCAAATCCAGCAGGAGGGTACGGGAGGCGTTCGTGGTATCGGTCGCGTGGACCCGGCCGCCGGTGAGGTTCCACAACAGCCAGCTGTCCGGCGTCCCGAAAGCGGCGCGGCCGGCCCGGACCGCGCGGGAGACGGCGGGCGCGTGCCGCAGGAGCCACGTGATCTTCGTCCCGGAGAAATAGGGGTCCAGCACCAGGCCGGTGGTCCGCCGGACCTCCGGTTCATTCGCTTTAAGCTTCCGGCAAATCTCGGCCGTCCGCCGGTCCTGCCAGACGATCGCCCGGTGGAGCGGCCGGCCGGTGCGCCGGTCCCAGAGGATCGCAGTCTCCCGCTGGTTGGTGATCCCGATCGCGGCGACCCGGTTCGCGGAGACGCGGCCGCGCGCGAGGGCCTGCGAAATGACTTTGAGCGCGGAGGCCCAGATTTCCTCCGGGTCATGTTCGACCCAGCCGGGCCGGGGGTAATGCTGGCGAAGTTCCTGGTAGGAGTGGCTTAAGACTTGCCCGGCTTGGGTGTAGAGGATCGCCCGGGTGCCGGTGGTGCCCTGGTCGATGGCCAGGATGTAAGAGCTTATTTCAGCGCCTCGACGAGAGCGTTTCCAAACTCCTCGGCCGCGTCCGGCCCGGAGCCGGTGATCAGCAATCCATCCCGCTCCACCGGCTTGGCCGTGTAAACAACCCCTTTGGTCTTGAAATCCCCAATAACGTCCTTCCAGATCGTCGCCTTCTTCCCCTTCAGCAGGCCGGCGTTCGCCAGCGTCATCGGGGCGAGGCAGATGGCGGTCGTCGGCTTGCCGGCGGCGTAGCAGGCCTTCGCGATCCGGTGGGCGTCTGGGTTGTCCCAGTACTCGGTGGCCCCCATCCCCCCCACGAAGACAACCGCCGCGAACTCCTCCATCTTCGCGTCCTTGAGCAAAATGTCCGGCGTCACCTTGAGTCCCAGCATGCCGGTCGACTCCTTCAAGCTGGAGGAAGCGACCGTCACCCGAACACCCTCCTTCTCCAAAATCGCCCGCGGCTTCTGGTACTCTTCGTCCCGGAACTGATCGGAGGCGATCACCATCAGCACCTTCTTCATACCAAACTCTCCCCCCCGTCAATCACGATCGTCTGCCCGGTGATGTGGTCGGACCCCTTCGATGCCAGGAAAACGATCAAACCGCTCAGGTCTTCCGGCTGGCCGTACCGCCGGAGGGGGATCTTCGCGACGTAGGCATCCAGCTCTTTCTTAGAATCCTGGTAGCGGTGCGTCATGTCGGTGTCGAAGAAACCGGGGGCGATGGCGTTCACCTGGATGCCGCCCGGCCCCAGCTCCAGCGCGATCACGCGGGTCATCTGGATGATCGCCGCCTTGGTGGCCGCGTAAGCGAGTGATTGGGGGACCGGCTTGAAGCCGGAAATGGAGGAGAGGTTGATGATCTTCCCGGAGCGCTGTTTCAGCATCACCTTGCCCACCGCCTTGGCCATCAGGTAGGCGCCGGTCAGGTTCACCTTCAGCACCTTGTCCCAGTCCTGCTTGCGGAGCCGGACCAGGTAGGAGCCGTCCCAGATGCCGGCGTTGTTGACCAGAATGTCGATCCGCCCGAACGCCTTCAGCGTCGCGTCCATGATCTGGTCCACCTGCTGTTCTTCACCGACATCGCCCGGAGCCGCTTCCGCCCTGCGCCCCATCCGGCGGACCGTCTCCAAGACCTCGTCCAGCGAAGAAGCGGAGCGGGCGTTGAGCGCCAGGTCACAGCCGTGCTCCGCCAACGCGATCGCCATCGCACGACCGAGCCCGCGCGAGGCGCCGGTCACCAGCGCCACCTTCCCCGTCAAATCAAATACATTGTTCATGCGTGTTCCGCAAGATATCGTTCAGCGTCCAGCGCGGCCATACAACCCCAGCCGGCAGCTGATATCGCCTGTTTGTACCGCACGTCATGGATGTCGCCGCAGCCGAAAACACCCGGCACCGAAGTCTGGGTCCCCTTCTTGAGCACCAGATAATCCTTCTCGTCCAACTCCACCTGCCCTTTCAGGAATCCGGTGTTCGGCTGGTGGCCAATCGCGATGAAGAGCCCATCGCAGGAGAAATCTTTTTCGGCGCCGGTCTTCAGGTCCTTCAAGCGGACTCCGGTCACCTTCTTCTTCGCGGGATCCATCACGCCCACCACCGCGGTGTTCCAGATCCACTGGATCTTGGGGTTCGAACGGGCCCGCTCCTGCATGATCTTGGAAGCGCGCAGGCCCTCCCGCCGGTGCACGACGGTCACCCTCGTCGCGAAGCGGGTCAGGAAGGTCGCCTCCTCCATCGCGGTGTCCCCACCGCCGACCACCACCAGCTCCTTCTCCTTAAAGAAAAAGCCGTCGCAGGTGGCGCAGGCGGAGACGCCGTGGCCCAGCAGGGTCTTCTCAGATTCCAGGCCAAGGTATTTGGCCGAGGCGCCTGTCGCCACGATCAGCGTCCTGCAAAGCAGGGTGCCGCTGTCGGTTTCCACCTGGAACGGCTTCTTCCGGACATCCACCCGGACGGCGTCGCCGTTCACGAACCGCGTCCCGAACCGGGCCGCCTGTTTCTTCATCCGCTCCATCAGGTCCGGACCCTGGATCCCTTCCGGGAAACCGGGATAGTTTTCCACATCGGTCGTCGTCGCGAGCTGGCCGCCGGGAGAGGCCCCCTCCAGCAGGACGGGATTCAGCGAGGCCCGCGCGCTGTAGACCGCGGCAGTCAACCCGGCACAGCCGGAACCAAGGATCACGACGTTTTCAATGTCTGCCATGGCTATATCTTACCGCGAAAATACGGGGCCAAAAGAGACGCCATCTTCCGGTGGATCGCCGGGTTCCCCGCCAGCACGTGCCCCCGTTGCAGAAACTTCCGCTCGCCGAAAAAATCGGTGACCTTGCCTCCCGCCTCCCGGATCAGCAGAGCCCCGGCCCCCATGTCCCAGGGAGCCAGCGACATCTCCCAGAACCCGTCCATCCGCCCGCAGGCGACGTACGCCAGGTCCAGCGCGGCGGCGCCCGCCCGGCGGATCGAGCCGGTCTTCAGGAAAACCTTCCGGAACGACCCCAAGTAAAGATCCATCTGGTTCTTGGCCCGGAACGGGAAGCCGGTTGCCAGCAGAGAACCCTCGAACCCGGCGCAGGAGGTCACCCGGATCCGGCGCCCGTTGAGGAAAGCGCCCCGCCCGCGCCGGGCCGTGAACAGCTCCTCCCGGACCGGATCGTAAACGACGCCGGCCTCGAGCCGGCCCTGGTCGACGAAGGCGATTGAAACGCAGAACATCGGGAAGCGGTGCATGTAGTTGACGGTGCCGTCCAGCGGGTCGATGAGCCACTGCCGGGAGCGGAGTTGCTCACCCGGCGCCGACTCCTCCGCCTTGATCGAATGGGACGGAAAAGCGCCGCGCAGGATCGAGAGGATCTTCTTTTCCGACGCATGGTCCGCGTCGGTCACCCAGTCGTATTTCCCCTTCTTGTGGATCTCGGAGCCGTGCAGGCGGCCCATCTTTCGCATCAGGATCCGGCCGCCGGCGCGGGCCGCGCGAACCGCCACCGAAAGCGCCCGATCAGACCCCGGCATCGTGTCCCTGCAGTTGGCGAATCAGCGGCGCGCTGGCCGGCGGGAAAAGAAACCGGTCCAGCTCCTCCGGGCCGACCCACTTCCAGCCGGCGCACTCCAAGGGACGGGGCTCCCCCTCCACCAGGAGGCAGTCGTAGCAGTGAAGCCGGATCGTCCGCCCGGGGTACCGGTGGGAGATCACCATCCGCATGGAACCGACCTCGACGGTGATCCCCAGCTCCTCCCGGATTTCCCGAACGAGGCAGAGCTCCATCGTCTCCCCCTCGCACCGCTTGCCGCCCGGAAATTCCCAAAAACCGCCGAAGGAGTCCCCCGGCAAACGCTGGGAGATCAGCAGTTTCCCTTCATGACGGATCACGGCGATGGCGACATCCAAAGGAGAGAGCTCAGGCAAGGAGGCGGCCCCCATCCACCGGCAGGATGACGCCGGTCACAAAATCCGACCCTTCCAGCAGGAAAAGGGCGGCCGCCACGATGTCCTTTGGGTCTCCGATCCGCTTCAGCAGGGTTTTCTCGATCGCCCGCCTCCGCTCCGCCGGAGAGACACCCTTCGGAATCAGGATCGGTCCCGGAGCGATCGCGTTGACTTGGATTTTAGGCGCCAGCGCCTTGGCCAACCCCCAGGTCAGCGTGACCAATCCTCCCTTCGCCGCGCAGTACGGCAAGTAGGAAGGCCACGGCGAAAAGGCCGCCGCGTCGATGATGTTGAGGATCTTCCCCTGACCCCGGCGCTTCATGCCGGGCGCCGCGGCCTGCGCGAACCGCCAGGGCCCAGCGAGGTTCGTCCCGATCAGCTCCTCCCACTGTGCTTCGGTCACGGTACCGAACGGAGTCGGGTAGAAAGAGGAGGCGTTGTTGACCAGCAGGTCGATCCTTCCAAAGTAAGAGTGGACCCGGCGGACCGCCTCCTTCACTTGATCGGGATCCCTCTGGTCGGCTTCGACCGCCAGCGCGCGGACCCCTTTGCGCCGGATGGCCGCGGCGGTCTGCTCCGCTTCCCTCTTGGAAGACCGGTACGTGATCGCGACGTGACAGCCGCGGCCGGCCAGCGCCAGCGCGATCGCCCGCCCGATCCGTTTCGCCCCACCGGTGACCAGCGCCGTCTTCCCTCGCAGATTCACTCCAGCTCCTCCACGGACCGCCGGCCCGGGAACCCCGATTCGAGGTCATGCCAGTACCGGATCCGGTCCTCCCCCTCTTTCCAGCAGAGATAGACCAGCTCTTCTCCCCGGCCCGCGAAGAAATCCACCAGCCCTTGGTCCAGGTCTTTGAGCTGGGCCCCGAGCAATGTCATCTGTTTTAGCAATTTTTCAAAGGAGCCCACCTGCTGTTTCTGCTCTCCCTCCAACCGCTCCAGCGAGTCCTTCGTTTTCGGGCTGACCGTCCCGTCGGGCTCGAGCCCGCAGAGCTCCTCGACCGCTTTCTCTTTTTCCAACTTCTCCATCCGGTCCCGGCAAGCCCGCAGCCCCTTCAGGAATTGGCGGACCTGGGGAAGCAGTTTGTCCGCCTCCTCCACGGTGAACAGTTTCGTCTTCACCCCTCGACGAACTCCAGCTCGACCTTTTTCGGGGTAAGCCCCGCCTCGGCCGCCATATCCAACAACAACTGCATCGCTTTCGCCCCATCTGGCCGGCAATCCACGGCCCAGCGGTTGACGTACATTCCGACAAACCGGTCCGTCAGCGCGTAATCCAAACCCCGGCCGTACTGCATGGAGTATTCCAGCGCTTCCCGACGGTGCGCGAAAGAGTAATCCAGACTCTGCTTAAAAAGACGGGCCAGCTTCTTCGCCCCTTCGCCCAGGTCCCGGCGGACCACATTGACGCCCAGCGGGACCGGCAAACCGGTTTTCTTCTCCCACCATTCGCCCAAATCCAGCACCTTGTGCAGTCCATGCTTCTGATAGGTGATCTGCCCCTCATGGATCAGCACGCCCGAGGCCACTTGATCCTGCCTGACCGCTTCGAGGATTTGATCGAATGGCATGATTCTGGCCTGCACCTTTCCGACTGCCAATTGAAGCAGGAGGGACGCGGTCGTCAACCGCCCGGGGACAGCCACCGCCTCGATCGGAATCTCCTCGGGGGCCATCGGCCTTGAAGCCACCACCATCGGCCCGTACCCTTCTCCGACACTGGCGCCGGCGGTCAACACAAGATAACGGTCCGCGCAGTAAGGATAGGCGTGCAGGGAGATCGCGGTCATCTCCATCTCGCCGCGCAGGGCGCGCTGGTTGAGCTCCTCGATCCCTTCCAGGAAATGCTCGACGGTCATACCGTCGAGCGGGATCTTCCCCTGCGTCATCGCGTAAAACAGGAAGGCGTCGTCCGGATCCGGGCTGTGTCCGATGCGGATCTTCATCCGTCCGGCTTCTCTTTCTGGTCCTTGTACAGCAGGTCCATGAAGCGGGTCAGCGTCTTCTCCAGCGTCGTCTCGTGGCGGTCCACGTAGATCAGGATCAGGTTCCTCAGCATCCGGGCCAGGATCTCGCGCGGGCCCACCCCGTCCATGAACTCCGGCTGATAGGGGTAGCCGGCCTCCACCATGAACTGCACGCACTCCGGCCGGCTCAGGAACCGCCCGCCGTTAAAGGTGTCCACGTACACCTCGCTCTTCGGGTCTTCGTACTTGACCATGAAGTGGCCCGGGATCCCCACGCCGAACACCGGCAGTTTCAGGCGCTTGGCGATTAAAAGGTAGAGGACCGACAGCGAGATCGGGATGCCGAGTTTTCGCTCCAACACCTTATTGAGATAGCTGTTCTGGGGATCGAAGTAATTCTCCCAGTTCCCGCGGAAGTGCTCATCCTCGAACAGGACGCGGCTCAGCGCCTTCAACTGCTCGCGCGGCTTCTCCACGGCGGCCACCTTCGGCCGCGCCTTCTCAGCCAGCTGGTCCAACCGGGTGTGGCAGGCCTTGGCATCCAACTCCGGGTAACAAACCCTTGCCATCAAAAGGGCCCCCTGCTCCAGGTCGATCTTCTCATCCGGCACGGAGGTGACCGCCTCCCAGTCCCTTCCAACCGACTCCAAGCGGATCCGCTCAAGCACCCCCTGCGCTTCGACCCGAACTTTGGGGTCCTCATGGGATCGAATGGCTTCCTCTAATATAGGGATCGCGACGGCCCCCGCCTCGGCCAGCTTGGCCCGCGCCACCTCGACCACCTCAGCGTGATCGTCGGCCAGCAGTTTAACCAGGGCAAGAAGGTTCGATTCCGGAGAAGGTTTGGGTTTGTCGTCAGGCATGGAAGCTCTTAGCTTATCGGAGGCGCTACCCCCTGTCAACGCACAGCCCTCCGCCCCACCCGAGGGTCGGGATTCGACTAGGCCGGTCCGCCCTCGCTCCGGGTCGGCCGCCTGCGCACCGCTCGCGATTCCCCCGCGAGGAATCGCTTCGCTCGGCGCTCGGCCTTCGCTCTCCCGCTGTGCTGAACCAAACCCCAGAGGAAGCGGGAACCTTGCCCGCTCCGGTCTCGCGACGTGCGCTGGCGGCCATCCCCGAAGCGGGGCTTGGCCCGGCCGAGGGCATGATCCGCCCCGCCCGGGGGGGAGGGGTGAACGAGCGTTGACGGACTCGGCGGTGGCTGTCAAGCCAGGGGCGCGCCCCGGCCCGACCCGATCCGGGGCGGGCAGGACCGAGCGTCGTGGAAACGGAGCCGAGCTCCTTTAGGACTTTGTCTAGCGTCGCGAGAGCTCCGAGGGTCCACAGCGAGTGCCGAGCACCCCAGCCGAGGCCGGAGTGCGAGAGAACCCCGACCCACGGGTGGGGGGCGAAAGAATGCCGATTTGGAGCGAGGGCGGCCCGGCTGGCGGACGAAGCAACGCGGCAGGGATTAGAATAAGTAGCCGGTCTGTGGTATTCTTTGCGGTGAGATGGTGCAGTTCAGCAACTTCTCGCTGTTCGTCGAGCAGTCCACCGCCTTCCCGCGCGGCCTGGTGGAGCCGTTGCCGCCGATCCCCGATTTCGATCTCGATATGCCGCGTGTTTTCCAGCGCCCTTCCCTGCCGCCGCTCTCCCGCCCGGGCCACTCCATCCGAAAACTGCTCCACGCGGCCGGGAACGCGCATAGGGCCGGGGATGCCGCCGGGTTCGGCAAGACCTACGGAACCCTCACCGGCGAGTTCCGGATGGACCTTCAGTGGGCCCTCTCCTGTTGGGATTACCTGCTCTCCAAGCAGGGATGCCAGTTCGTGGCGCGCACCCCCCAGGAAAAACTGTACACCCGGGGGGATTACCGGGCCTTCACCCGGAGCGATTTCGAAGGGCTGGTCTACCGCAGTTTCCGGGCTTGCCTGCTAAACTACCTCGATGGCGGTGCGAAAACCCACTTTGCCCGGTTCCTGCGGGAACAGCTCTGGGGGCGTATCTCGGAAACCTACCGCGGGCTGGAGGAGCCGGCCGACCGGAACCAACGGAAGCTGACCGCGTATTCTTATCTGCGCTGTGTGCCTTACCGGTTCATGAACCGGTATCACCACGAACGGGTTTACCGGACGGTGAGGCGCCTTCCCTTCCGGCAAAGGCAGGCGGTCCATTTCTACCATCTTTCGTTTTACCGGGAAGAAACGGCCACCACGCAGGTGAAGGCGGACCCATTGGAATTCCGAAGGAACCGATGGACGGCACTGCGGGCGATTGCGAAGGAAGATTACCTGAGCTTCCGTCTGCTCAGGCAGATCGAGCGCTACTAGTAAAGCTCTCCCCCTAACGGGCCGCTACCCTGCCGGGCCGCCCTCGCTTCGGGGCGGCCGGCTGCGCACCGCTCGCGATTCCCCGGCGAGGAATCGCTTCGCTCGGCGCTCGACCTCGCTCTCCCGCTGTTCTAGATAAAACCTCCAAGGAAGCGGGACCCGTGCCCGCTCGGTCTCGCGACGTGCGCTGTCGGCCCTCCCCGGCGCGGGGCTTGGCCCGGCCGCAGAGACCTACGCCCCGGTCGGGGATGGGGTGAACGAGCATTGATCGACGAGCCGGTGCCCGCCCTCCGGCGGGCAGAGGCACGCAGGAGCGCAGCGGTGGAAACGGAGCCGAGCTCCTCTAAGCTTTTGTCTAGTTTGCGAGAGCTCCGAGGTTCTGCCGCGAGCACCGAGCCCCTCAGGCGAGGAGAGACAGCGAGTGAACCCCGACCCGGCCGGGGCGAACTGGGACGAGGGCGGCCCGGCCAGTTAGGTTAACTCAGGGGAGATTGAGAATGTTACGGGATTGGAGTTCCGCGGCCAACCCTTCAAACCCTCCGAAGCGGTGCGTCTGGAACCCCATCGCGTGGGCCGCCTGGATCAGATCGTCCCGATCGTCCACGTAGAACATCTCGGGCGGAGTCAGCCGCGCGATCTCCAGCGCCCGGTGATAGATCGCCGGGTTCGGCTTCAAGTGGCCCACCTCGTAAGAGAGGATCCAGCCGTTGAACCGCTCCAGCACGGGACAGAGCCGGCGGCGGATGTATTCGAAGTGGGGCCGGTTCGTGTTGGAGATGAGATAACAGGGGTAATCCTTCAGCAGCCCGTCGACCAGCCGGCCCATGGGTTCATCGGCGACGAAGATGTCGTTCCAGACCTCCAGGAACTTCTCGTATGAAATCTTCAGGCCGACGTGCCGGCTGACCTCCTCGTAAAACTGCCGCGTGGAGATCCGTCCGGTGTCGTGCTCCACCACCAGCGGCGATTCGAAAAACATCTCAAACAACTTCTCGGCGGAGCCGGCGGTCCCCTGGGTGATCTTGCGGGCCGCCGACATATGGTCAAACCGGACCAGCACGTTGCCCAGGTCGAACAGGAACGCCTTGATCGGGCGGCCCGTCCGCGCGGCATCCGGCGGAAGGCGAAGCGGCTTCAGGTGCTCATCGATGATCTCCTGCGCGCTCTCGACGGTGACGCCGCTGTACCACTTGTGGTCCGGGTAGACCATTACGTTCGCCCCCTGCTCGCAGAAATCCATGCACCCGGAGCGGTTCACGCGGGCCCTTCCCTTTAAGCCGTGCTCCGCCACGTAACCCTTGAGCTTCTCCAGGATCTTCTCGCCGTCCCGCCGGGCGCAGCAGCTCTTACCTGCTTCCCGCTCATGGGTGCAGACGTAGATGTGCTTGATGTAAGGCGATCGCTTCGATTCCATGGGAGATGATTCTAACACTACGCCGCCTCTTCCAACCCGACTTGGCCGGTCAGGGTTTTCTCGAATTGCCTCCAGAGCTCTTCCGGCAGAGTGACCTTCGGAAGGACCGGCCAAATTCCCGGCCGAGGATCCGCGATCCAAGCGGAAAATTGGCTCGAGATCGTGGGCATCAGGGACTTTCCCTGGCTGCGGGCCCCTTCCAATACTTCTTGGGGAACGTATCGGACACTGTAATTCAGCCAGGGGTCATCCGTCGTCTCAATCCCCGGCCACGACTCCTGAAGCCGCAGGGCTTCCTCTTCGGACAGCACTCCCAGCGCGAACCCCGCCGTGATCCGGCTGCCGGGGACGGCATACTCCCGCGCAAGAGAAAGCGCTTTCTCCACGACATCTTCCCCTTCCGCCACCTCGATCCGATACAGATCCATATCCCGCATCAGCGGGTGTTCACGGGCCTGACGTTCGATCAGAGGCCAGTCATCCACGACGCGATTTATAAAAGCGAAAAAGACCGCCCGCTCCGGAACCCGGACCCCGGTTTCCAGCTGATTTCTCAGCAGACGCCGGTCTTCGGCCATCCCCCAAAGAACTCTCAGATAATCCGAGGGTGCCAAGCCCGTATGGTCGCGGAACAGCTTGAGCTTGGAGGCCCACGCCGCCTGAAGATCCTGCGGTGTCCTGGAAAATAACGCAAACAACGTGCGGCGGGCCAACAGGCGAAATCCTTCCGCCGCTCCCAATCCTTCCTCCTCCCCCAGCGCCAGCACTTGCCAAGCGTAGCGCCAATTCGTAAAGGTCTTCATTCCTTCCGCCGCCTGCTCTAAAACCCCAAACGTCCGGATTGCCGCTTCCTTCAACGAAATCCCGCCCGAATCCACCTGGTCCCAGATGCCCTTCATGAGGAAATCCAAGCTCTCCCCGGCATCGGTTCCCTCGGAGGGTAAAACAAACCGGATCCAATCACTGCTGGGCAGAAGGGTTGATTCAAACCCCAGGCGGACCAGCACCTGCTGAGTATTCCGATCCCTGAGAGACACCTCCATGACCACCGGGACCCTTGGGTTCTCTTCCAGAAAAGGACGCAGCAACGCCTCCTCCACCTGGCGGATCCCCCAGTAATCTGGATGGATGCCCAGGTGGCGGATTTCTATCTCTCGGGGTTCCGGAACCAGATCCTCGTCATGGGGCTCATGCCGCTCATAAGCCAAGAACGCGCAAATCTTGTTCCGCTCCACGTCTCGAATCACCACAGCGGCCTTTTCCGCCAGGTCATAACCGAAGAATTCATCCGGCTTCCATTGAGGCCCCGGCCGGTTCTGCGCCTGGATTTCCAGCACCGGCGCGTGTCCGACGCCGGGATCGTAATCCGGCCCGGACATCGGCCGCTCATCCAAATTCAATAAGGGGACCTCCGGAGAAGCCGCCGAACCCTCCTCCGCGCCGGCTTTCAGCCCGCGCCATTGCTTCAAGAAACCCATCAATTCGGACTTGAGCTCCCCAGCTCCCTGCCGGGCCATATCCTTCAAGGCCTCCCGGCTTGCAATGCGTCCGCGGACAGCCTCACTGAGCCCGATCCTCGGGTCTTCCACCCCGTAAGAGAGCCCCCGGCCCTCCCGTAAGTTTCGAATACGGTACAGTTTACGTTGGAGCACCTGGGCTGTTGATTTCCATGGTTCCTTCCGGCCTTCCTCTGTGGAAAGCACGCTATTCAGCGCCCTCCCAGCCGCAGCGAGAAAACCGGAAAGATCGCGCGCTAGATCAAAGCTGACCGCCCTCTGCAGCTCCCGCTCGGCCTTCTGGTGGGTCACCGCGAATGCGGCGCTCTCTTCCTCCGCGCCGGCGGAGGGTAGGCCGATGTCCTGATCGATGTCGTCGGCAGCGGTTTTCAAAAGAGCCGTGATGGTCGCACGGATCCCGTTGGCTAATAGGGGATCCTTTTCCAGAAGCTCATTTGCTTTGAGCAATTCCTCTTTGATTGGCTGCCAGGGCGCCTCATGCCGGTCATCTCCAATCCCAGACAGCGGACGCGGGGCATCCAGAAACCACGGGACACCCACCAGGCGAGCCAGCTCGACTTCTCCCAGCAGTCCGTCCATCTTCCGTTTGAAGTTTCCCCACCGGGCTGTCAGCCGGTCCCGGATTTCTTCAGGAATCGCGGCCGGCGCCGTACCCAATTTCGCATGAAGCGCCAACGCCAGTCGCTGATAGGCCCTGGCCTCGATGAACAGACGATCCCTCTCCATTTGTTCCAACTCATACCGTTTTTTAAGCTCCGGATCAGCCCGCAACCGATTCCGAAGATCCGCCTCAGGCAAACGCTCCAACTCACTGATCTTTGGCTCATAGACCACCGCCACCCGCTGAAGATAATCCGTCCGGCCTTTGACATGGCCCCACAACGGATTGAACTTCGTTTCCACAAGACCGCCATCGTGGATCAATGGAGCAACCTTCCCCCAATCGGCACTAAAAAAGGGATCATTCCAATCCTGAAAATATGGGCTGTTCAAGACCAACGCGACAGCCACGTATTTAAATTCATCCGGCAGACGTCCCTGAACCGTCATCTGGTGAACGTAGGCTCGCCCAAGCCGGCCGGCCTGCCGCTCCTGCGCCAGATAATCCGCATGATCCTCCGCGGTCCAAAAAGGGCTAAGAGGACGACCCGTCGACCACGTTCGATCTTTGTGCTCAACCACCAGGAGCTTGCCGCCCTCCGGAGGAAGGAAGAACAGCTTGTGCGCGAGAACCACGGCCCCGGGTGTTTCCAGGTTCTTCAAGAATTCAGGCCTGCTCAAGCGGATTGCCATCAGGATAAAGAAAGCGTCCCGCTCGGAAAGCTTCTTCTCGGAGACCCACTGTCTGACCCTGGCGTGGGGGAATGAATACGATTCCGAGCGGCCCCAGAAAGTCTCAATGGGAAAGTCCTGAAGCAGCCAGCCCTGCGGCTCATCCTCCACCAGGAACTTCAGAATTTGGCTCGCGAAACGGATCCTCTCTCCGAAATCCAGCGAAAGCGCCATGACAGCCACGCTGTTCACAGCCGCCTGAAGCTGGTCGAAGCTAAGCTTCCTCCAGCGCTCATCCGGCACGCGCAGAAAACCCTGCCGAAGATCCAAAAAAACCGGAAGAACCAGATCCTCCGCCGCGTAGCCCCGATCTGAGGCCAGCTGGGCAACCACTTGATCCAACTCTTCCCCCTGGTTCTGAGGTGTCAGCCGGAACGCAGCCGGGTTGAGGCCGAAGCGGGACAGCGCGCTCAAATAGGCCAACAGTAAATTTGCGTTTCGGAAACCAACCCGCCGCCGAGTCTGGATGGCTTCCAGCGCCTGCCGAAATCTCCACGCCCAAGGAGCTGTTTTCTCCGAGAACTCAACGGTCGACAGATGGTTAAAGAAATCGCCGCGCCGGACATGTTCCGACACAGCGGTGGGATCCGAAATTCGGAAGGAGCGCCAGATCTCCGCGAGAGAAACAATCCCCGCCGATGCCCTCTTCCTTTCCTCCGGCAACCAATCCCCCCAACTGTCCACTCGAAACCCGGGTGTTCCGGGCACCCCGTACAGCAATTGTTCCCTCTGCCAGGGCTCCAGCTTCCAGAACCAAGAAAGATCCGCCCAATCCTCCTCCGCGCCGGCGGAAACGGGCACCGGCAGGAGATCCTCGCCGAAGACCACCGTGTAGTTCATTTCGCGGAGCCCTTTTTCCAGGCCGCCGCGCAAGAGGGCCCACCGCTCCAAGGACGGCCGGCTCGGCCGGGGAGGCGGCCGCACGACCACGTGCCCCATCACCCCCGATTCCTCTTTCAGCTTCGTTCCACTCCAGATCAGGAGCCCCCCCATCAACCAATCCAGCCGGGCCCTCACCCCCGTGAAACTGCGCAACGCATCCTCCAGCGAACCGTCCCAGATCCGCAGGTTTCCATCCAAGATATTTGTCGAATCCGGTCCGTACTGCTCCCGCAGTCCCTGCTGGAGCGCGTCGCGGAAAAACCGCCGGTTCACCGGCCGCATCCGGTCGAAAGAAGTCTTGGGTTCCGAGAAATCCAGCGGCGGATCGCCGGGCACCCTGAACTGCCGGGCGCGCCGGACCAGCTCCTGATAGCTCCACCCCAGCAAATCCTCAAGGATGAACCGGAACCTCTGCTCAACCGTTCCGATCGAATTGACGTCCTGACTCAGCGGGAGCGAGAGCGGCTTGAAGGTGAGCGTCAACGGAAGATTGAGCTTCCCTTCCAAGATAAAGCGGGCCCTGTCGCGGCTTTCGGCACTGCCCATCCCCCGCGTGCCGGCCTCCGCGCGGGAAAGGGTCCCCCAGGAAACCTTGGCTTCTTTTTCAAGCTCGTGAGGGGAGTGGAAGCCGGCTATTTCGCGCAGGTAGATCAGCCGTTCCCGCTCCCCCGGAAGCCGGGCCAGCTGCGCCGCCAAAGCGACGGGCGCCCCGCGCGCCCGGTAGTCCGCATCCAACTGTTTCTTTTGTTCCTCCAGAGAGCGGAAAAGTCTTCTCCAATGCTCCAAGACCGTTCTGCCGGCCCGGAGCTCGGCCTCCGAATCGCTCAGCACTTGATCTACCTGCGCCAACCCCGTCTTCAGAAAATCCGGCAGGGGAAGATCCCGCGTACGGGGACTGGCGGCCAGATGGTCGATTTGAAGATGAAAATCCGCATAGAGCGCCTCGATCGCGGGGGTCCGGACCACCCGCAGCCAGCTCTTGGACGCCTCTTCAGGCAGCCCCATCCCGATCTGCCTCCATCCCCGCTGGATCATCTTCTGCGCCTCCTCCAACCCGCCGGTGAGGGCGCCGATCATCTGGTCGCGGGCGACGGGAGACTCCTCCAAACCGGCGGGGCGCAGGGCAAGGGCCGGCTCGGAAACCAAGGACAGAACGAGAGTGAGGGAAAGCAAACGGAGAATCACGTGGATATTATACGACTAACTACTCAGCCGTCGGCGCAGTTTTCGTGGTAGCCGCAGGAGCACCACCATTTGCAGGAGCGGTTGGTCAGGCGGGCGCCGCAGTTGGGGCAATGGAGATGGCGGGACATCTCCAGCTCTTGCTTAGATTTTTCCCTTGGCGAGGGCTTGCTTGACCTCGCCGATGGCTCGGGTGACGTTGATTCCACGCGGGCAGGCCTCCACGCAGTTGAAGACGGTCCGGCAGCGCCAGACCCCTTCCCGGTCGTTCATCACCTTCAGCCGCTCCTCCTTGCCCTGGTCCCGGCTGTCGAACAGGAACCGGTGGGCCTGCACGATCGCGGCCGGGCCGACGTAGTCCGGGTCGGCCCAGAAGGAGGGACAGCTGGTAGTGCAGGCGCCGCAGAGGATGCACTTCGTCGTGTCGTCGAACCGCTCCCGCTGCTCGAGAGACTGGAGCCGTTCCTTCTCGGGCCGTTCATCCTTTTCTACGAGGTACGGCGTCACCGAGCGGTACTTGGCGAAAAACGGCTCCATGTCCACGATCATGTCCTTGAGCACCTTGAAACCGCGCATCGGCTCGATCGTGATCGGCTGTTTGACCGATTTCACGAGCACCTTGCAGGCGAGCATGTTCTTCCCGTTGATGATCATCGCGTCGGAGCCGCAGATGCCGTGCGCGCAGGAGCGGCGCAGGGCCAGCGTGCCGTCCACGCGCCCCTTGATCGCCTCCAGGCCGTCCAGCACCCGGTCGGTCGGCTCCAGCTCCACCTCGTAATTCTCCCAGTGGGCCTTGGCGTCCTGCTCCGGGTTGAACCGTAAGATTTTAAACGCGACCTTTTTCATCAGTACTTCCGCTCCTGGGGCTGGAACCTCGTGATGCTGACCGGCTTGTACCGGAGCGCCACCTTGCCCTCTTCCTTAAACGCCAGCGTGTGCTTGAGAAAATTGGCGTCGTCCCGCTTCGGGAAATCCTCCCGCGAATGGGCGCCGCGTGACTCCTGCCGGGCCAGCGCGCAGGTGACCGTCACCTCCGAGAGGTCCAGCAGGTGGTCCAGCTCGAAGGCCTCCAGCAGTTCCATATTAAACTTTTTCCCGCGGTCCTGCAGACGGATTCCCTTGTAGCGCTCCTTCAAACTGCCGATGATCGCCAGCATCTTCTTGAGATCCGCTTCCACCCGGTAGACGCCGGCCTTATCCATCATCTCCTGCTGAAGTTCACGGCGGATCGCCTCCACCGATTCGGAGCCGCTGCCCTCAAACAGTTTCGCCATCCGGGCCTTCGTCCGACCCTCGGGATCGGCCGGCAGCGCCTGGAGAACCGCCTTCTTCACGAACTCGCCGAGCCCCTTCCCTCCCTTGCGCCCGAAGACGATGATGTCCACCAGAGAGTTGGTCCCCAGCCGGTTCGCGCCATGCACCGAGACGCAGGCGCATTCCCCGGCCGCGTAGAGTCCCGGCACCGGCGTGGCCTTCTCGTCCCGGATCACCTGGGCACCGGAATTGGTGGGGATCCCCCCCATCGCGTAGTGGGCGGTCGGCTGGATCGGGATCAGCTCCTTGACCGGGTCGATCCCCATGTAGGTCTCGACGAAATCGGTGATGTCCGGCAGTTTTTCGTGGATCCCTTTCGGGTCCAGGTGGGTGAGGTCCAGGTGGACGTAATCCTTGCCGCCGATCCCCCGCCCCTCCCGGATCTCCAGGGTGATGGCGCGCGAGCACATGTCCCGCGGAGCCAGGTCCTTGAGCGTCGGGGCATAGCGCTCCATGAACCGCTCTCCCTTGCCGTTGCGCAGGATCCCCCCCTCGCCGCGGGCCCCCTCGGTGATCAGGATCCCCATCTTGTAGATGCCGGTCGGGTGGAACTGGAAGAACTCCATATCCTCGAGCGGCAGGCCGGCCCGGTAGATCGTGGCCATCCCATCCCCGGTCAGCGTCAGCGCGTTGGAGGTGATCTTGTACATCCGGCCGGAGCCGCCGGTGGCGAATAGTACCGCCTTCGCATGGAAGGTGTGCAGTTCGCCGGTGGCAATCTCGATCGCCACCACGCCGCAAGCGGCCCCGCTGCTCATCAGCAGGTCCACCACGTGGAACTCGTTGAAGAAGGTGACCCCCTGCTTGATGCACTGCTGGTAGACGGTCTGCAAGATCATGTGGCCGGTCCGGTCGGCCGCGTAGCAGGCCCGCTTCACGGGGGCCTTGCCGAACTCTTTCGTGTGGCCGCCGAACGGGCGCTGGGCGATCTTCCCCTCCGGCGTGCGGGAGAAGGGCAGTCCCATGTGTTCCAACTCGTAGACGGTCTCCACCGCCTCCCGGCACATCACCTCGGCCGCCTCCTGGTCCACCAGGTAGTCGCCCCCCTTGACCGTGTCGAACATGTGCCATTCCCATTTATCCGGCTCCATGTTGCCGAGCGCCGCGCCGATGCCTCCCTGCGCGGTGCCGGTATGGGAACGGGTGGGGTAGAGCTTGGAAAGGACGGCGATCTTGGCCCCCTGGGAGGCCTGGAGGGCCGCCATCAGCCCGGCCCCGCCCGCGCCGACGATGATCCCGTCAAACTGATGGACGGCCATTATCCGCCCACCGGCTTAAAAGCGACGATCGCATAGGTGCCGAGCGCCAGGAAAGAGACCCCGATCACGTAGAGGACCCGCACCGCGACGTCCCGGGCAAACCCTTTCAGATAGTCATCCAGGATCGTCCGGATCCCGTTCAGCCCATGGATCAACGCCAGCCAAAGCATTGCCAGGTCATAGCCGCGCCAAAAGGTTTTCAGGTAGCGGGCCGCCACGAAATCGTAATCGATCACGTGGATGCTGTTAAAGACGTGCATGATGAAGAGATGGCCCAGCGCTAGGAAAAGCAGGACCAGCCCGGAGAACCGCATGAAGATCCAGGCATACAGCTCGGCGCCGCCGGAGGGCTTGGCCCTCGAACCGTAAGCGTTCGTCTTAAGCATGCGCGGCTCCGTGGAGGACGTGGCCCAGCATGATCCAAGCCACCGGCAGGAAGACCGCAAAGAAGAGGGCAATCACCCCGGCCCACATCTGTTTGTGATATCGAGTGGTGGCCGGCCAGAAATCGATGACGCAAATCCGGACACCGTTGAGAGAGTGATACAGGACCGCCGCAAATAACCCGATCTCCGCGAGACCGAAGAGGGGAAGCCGATAGAGGCCGATGATCTTATTGTAGAGGTCGGGCCCCAGGATGATCAGCGCGGTGTCCAGAATGTGCGCCAGCAGGAACAGGAGGACGGCCACGCCGGTCAGCCGGTGAAGCGCCCAGGACCATTGCCCCGTTCCGCCGCGGTACACGCTCATGATCTAACGTACCTCGTCGGATCGGGAAACCCGGACGACCGGAAGCCGGAACGGCGCTCCGCGCATTTCTGACAGCGGCCGCAGTGCCGGTGGTTCTTCGGGTTCAAGCAAGAGAAGGTCTTTTCCCATGGAAGATCCTTCCACCGGCGGATCACCTGCCCTTTCGTGAGCTCCTTGAGCGGAGCGGCGATTCGAAGCGGGGTCCCCTGGCTCTCTTCGAGCAGGGATTCCATCTGCCGCAAGAAACCGGACCGGGCATCCCGGAACGGGTTCCCCTTGAGCGTCCCGATCCAGAGGGTCGGGATCCGACGCATACTGCAGAACAAACCGGCCATGCTCAGCAAAAGAAGGTTCCGGCCCGGCAGGTAGACCTCGGAGTCGGGCGCGCGCGATCCTGGGATCCGGTCCTTGCCCAGGGACCAGTGGGCCGTGTAGACCTGCTTGAGCGGAAGCTCCAACACCGTCAAGCCGGCCAACCCCTCCGAGCGGAATGACGGCAGGAGCCGCTTCAAATGGGCCAGCTCCACGGTCTCCCAGACGAATCCCTTGCGCACGTAGAGCGGGTAAACCCGCTCGTAGCGCCGGACCGCGTCGGACAGCAGGGCCGCGCTTTCCCCCCCGCCGCTGACCAGCACCGCAGCCGCTCTTCCTTGATCTTTCTCCGTCACGGACATAAGATGGAAATTCTATCATGTTCAAAGTCACCAAGATCATCCAGTTCTGCTACGGACACCGGCTCCTGAATTACGAGGGGAAGTGCCGCTGGCTGCACGGGCACAACGCCCGAGTGGAGATCGAGCTCTCCGCCTCTGCGCTCGACCCCCGCGGCATGGTGATGGACTTCATCGAGGTGAAACAGCGCCTGCAGGGCTGGATCGACACCGCGCTCGACCACAAGATGATTTTAAACCGGGCCGACCCGATCTTGGCCTCGCTCACCGCCGCGAAAGAACCGGTCGTCCCGTTCGAGGGGAACCCAACCGCAGAGGCGCTGGCCAAATTCGTCTACGACCACGCGAAAGCGGAGGGGTTCCCCGTGACCGAAATCCGTTTCTGGGAAACCCCCACCTCGTTCGCTACTTACTCCGAGTAATCTCGACTCCCACGCTGGTGGTGCCCGGCACCGAGAACTTCCGCACCCGCACCGTCACCTGATCCACCTTGAATAGGGCCAGCACCCGCTCCGCCGCCGCCTCGGCAATCGTCTCCGCCAGCTTAAAGGGGCCTCCTTCCGCTAATTCCTTCACCTCGCGGGCAACCGCGGCGTAATCCACCGTCTCCTCCACCCGGTCGCTCCGTCCGGCCCTTCTTAAATCCAGCCCAAGCTCGATGTCCAACAGGATTTTCTGCCGCTTCTTCCGCTCGGCCGCCGGCACGCCGACATGGGCCCGGCAAACCAGCCCCTTGATCCGGACCTTATCCATTCTTTTTCTTGATCCCACCGACCCTATTCAGGAAGGCCTCCTGGCTGGGGGCCATCAGGAAGGGGTTACGCCCCTTTTCCTTGCCCAGCGGAGCAGACTGCTCCGGGGCGTAGTTGTGGCCGGGGTAAACCACCAGGTGGTCGTCCATTGCTTTAAGGCGGGTCAGGCTCTTGTACATCAGCTCCGGGTCGCCGCCCGGCAGGTCGCACCGGCCGCAACCGCCGATGAAGAGGGTGTCCCCCGTGATCAGCCGGTCGGCCACCGTGAAGCAGACGGAACCGGGCGTGTGCCCCGGCGTGTGCAGGAGAGAAAGATCCAACTTCCCCAGCGGGACCTTCGCCCCGCCCTCGACCCCCTGGATGCTCGGCCCCTCCACCGGCACCGCCCCGATCTCCTTCTTGTGCACGATCACCTGCGCGTCGGTTGCCCTCATGATCTCCTCGACGCCATTGATGTGGTCGAAATGGGTGTGGGTGATCAGGATCTTGGTGATCCTCATCTCGTCCTGCGCGGCGGCATTCAGGATCGCGGGCACATCCCAACCAGGATCCACCACGGCGGTCTCGCGGGTCTCAGGACAGCCGATCAGGTAGATGAAGTTTTGGAGGGGGCCTAACTCGATCTGTTTGAGGTAAAGCTTCAACGCTTTCGGGAGACGGCCTTACGGGCGGCCTCGGCGATGCGGCGGCCGGTGAGGCCGTACTTTTCGAGCAGTTCGTCCGGCTTGCCGGATTCGGCATAGGTGTCCTGGATGCCGACCAGTTCCTGGGGGACCGGGCATTTCCGGCCCAGCGCGGAGGCCACGGCGGCCCCAAGGCCGCCCCAGACCTGGTGCTCCTCGGCGGTCACCACCGCACCGGTGGCTTGCGCCTGAGAAACCACCAGATCCTCATCCAGCGGCTTCACGGTGTGCATGTCGATCACCGAAGCCGAGATGCCGGATTTCTCTAATTCCTCGGCGGCCCAGAGGGACTCGAAGACCATTAGCCCGTTGGCAACGAGGGTCACATCCTTCCCCTTCCGGAGCAGGATCCCTTTGCCGAACGAAAAGGAGGTGGAGGCCTCATGGATCAGCGGCGCCTTTGGGCGGCCGGTGCGGATGTAGACCGGGCCCTTGATCTGGGCCGCCTGTTTGACCAGGGCGCGGGTGCAATGCTCATCCGAGGGCACCGTGACGATGAACCCGGGCATGGAAACCATGAGAGCCACGTCTTCGATGGACTGCTGGGAGGCGCCGTCCTCGCCGACGCTGATCCCGCCATGCGAGGTGACCACCTTCACGTTCTGGTGCGGCACCGCCACTGCCATGCGGAGCTGGTCATACGCCCGGCAGACCATGAAGCAGGCAAAGCTGGAGATGAACGGGATCTTGCCGGCCTGCGCCAGCCCGCCGGCTAAACCGACCAGGTTGGCCTCCGCGATTCCAACGTTGTAGAAGCGGTCGGGAAACTCCTTCGCGAACAGGTTCGTCTTCGTCGAGGCGGAGAGGTCCCCGTCCAATACGACGATCTTCGGGTTGGAGCGGCCTAACTCCGCCAGTGCCTGCCCGTACGCGTCTCGAGTCGCGAGCCCCATCTTTTTTTCCAAGGCCTTCTCTTTCTCCACGAGCAACCTACTTGCCCCCTTTTTTGATCTTTCCGGCCGCGACCAGCGCCTGAGAAAGAGAGGGGTCTCCGTCCAGTTCCTTGATCGCCGCCTGCATCTCCTCCTGGGTCGGGGCCACTCCGTGGAAGGTGTTGTTGTTCTCCATGAAGGAAACCCCCTTCCCCTTCACCGTGTGCGCGATGATCATCTGCGGCTGGCCCTTGGCCCCCTTGGCCTTCCCGAGCGCCGCCAGGAGCTCCGGGATGCTGTGGCCGTCCACCTCCTGCACGTTCCAGCGGAACGATTCCCACTTGGAGCGCAGGGGCTCCAGATCCAGAATGTCTTTGATCGCTCCGTCCAGCTGATAACCGTTGTAGTCCAGGATGGCGATCAGCCGGTCCAGCTTATGAAACCCGGCAAAGCCGGCCGCCTCCCAGGTCTGGCCTTCCTCGTTCTCCCCGTCGCTCATCAGCACGTAGACCCGGCGGTCCTTCTTGTCCATCTGCATCGCCAGCGCGAGCCCTGCGGCGATGGAAAGCCCCTGCCCGAGCGAGCCGGTGCAGGCCTCGAGCGCCGGCATGAACCGGGTATCGGGGTGGCCCTGCAGGGGGGAACCCAATTTCCGGAGCGTTCCCAACAGCTCTTTAGGGAAGTAACCGGCGATCGCCATCGCTGCGTAGACCACCGGACAGCCGTGCCCCTTGCTCAGGACGAACCGGTCGCGGTCCTCCCACTGGGGGTTCTTCGGATCATGGCGCATCGCTTGGAAGAAGAGACAGGTCGCGATCTCGGCCGCTGAAAGGGACCCTCCCGGGTGGCCGGAGCCGGCCTGGGCCAGCATGCGGATAACCTCTTTGCGGACTTCGCGGGCAATGGAGGGGAGTTCCATCAAGGGGAGTTTACAGATTTTTTTTGCTATAATCAATGCCTTTGAAGTCCATGATTCATCCATTACTCTTCTATACCGTTTCCGCCTTGATCACGGCAAGCGCTCTGGGCGTTCTCCTGGCCCGGCGCCCCATCTACGCGGTTTTGAGTCTTGTCCTCGTCCTGTTTGGGCTCTCCACGCTGTTCGTCGCGCTTCACGCCTTCTTCGTGGCGGCCATCCAGATCGTCGTGTATGCCGGCGCCGTGCTGGTCCTCTTCCTCTTCGTGGTGATGCTGTTGGACATGGCCCCGGAAGCCCTTCTGCGGGACCGCAACAAAACGATGATGGGGGTCGGGGTGCTGTTCGGCCTCTTCTTCCTTGGGCAGTTGGCCGGGGTGGCCCGGCATCTGCCGGCCCCCTCCGGCCGGGAGATCCCCGGCACCACCGCCGAGATCGGGCGGCTCCTGTTCACCACCTATGCTCTGCCGTTCGAGGCGGCCTCCCTGCTCCTGCTGGTGGGGATCATCGGCGCGATCGTGCTGGCGAAGAAAAAATTATGATCCCTTTGACTCCGGTTGGCCTCCCTCACCTGATCGGCCTCAGCGGCGTCCTGTTCACGATCGGGCTGGTCGGCGTGGTGACCCGCCGGAACATCCTGCTGGTCCTGCTGTCGTTGGAGCTTCTGCTGAACGCGGCGAACCTGGCGTTCGTCGCCTTCTCCCGGGCCCAGGGAGACCTTTCCGGCCAGATCATGGTCTTCTTCGTGATGATCGTGGCGGCCGCCGAGGTGACCGTGGGGCTGGCGATCACCGTCCTGCTCTCCCGCCACGCCGGGAAGCTCAACGCCGACGAAATCCGGAACCTCAAATGGTAGCCGCCGCTCCCTGGGCCATCCTGTTCGCCCCGCTGGCCGCCTGCGTCGGGATCGTGCTGTTTGGCCGCCGGTCGAAGCGGCTAAGCGCCGGGCTGGCCCTGACCGGCATGGCGGTGAGCTTGCTCTTCACCGTGCTACTCTTCCTTCATTCCCTGCACTCCACCGCCCCGATCGAGACCTCTGTTTCCTGGGTGGACCTGCCGGGGCTGGCGCTGGAGTTCGGTTTCCTGCTGAACCGGCCGGCAATCCTCATGGCGTGGGTGGTCACCGGTGTCGGTTTCCTGATCTTCCTCTATTCGGTCGGCTACATGGCGGAAGAGCCCGGTTTCCCCCGCTACTTTGCCTACCTCTCACTGTTCGCCTTCTCGATGCTGGGGATCGTGCTGGCCAACAACTTCGTGACCCTCTTCATGTTCTGGGAGCTGGTGGGGGCCAGCTCCTACCTGCTGATCGGCTACTGGTATGAGAAACCGAAAGCGGCGGAAGCCGGCAAGAAGGCCTTCCTGGTCAATCGGATCGCCGACTTCGGGTTCCTGATCGGGATCCTGATGGTCTGGAATCTCTCCGGCATGGAGGGAGCGGGCCGGACGCTGAACTTCCTCCAACTGGAGGAACGGCTCCCCCATCTCGTTCAGGCCGGAGCGATCGGGCCGGCCGCGCTGACGGCGATTGCCCTGCTGATCTTCTGCGGTGTGCTGGGCAAATCGGCCCAGTTCCCCCTGCACGTCTGGCTGCCGGACGCTATGGAAGGCCCCACGCCGGTGTCGGCGCTCATCCACGCCGCCACGATGGTGGCGGCCGGCGTCTACCTGATCGGCCGGGCCTTCTTCCTCTTCTGGCTGTCGCCGCAGGCGCTGTGGGTGGTCGCCGCCATCGGCGGGTTCACCGCCCTGTTCGCCGCCCTGCTCGCGCTGGTCGAGAACGACATCAAGCGGGTGCTGGCCTTCTCCACGCTGAGCCAGCTCGGGTACATGGTGATGGCGCTCGGGTTGGGCGGCTACGTGGCCGGCACTTACCACCTCACCACCCATGCCTTCTTCAAGGCCCTGCTCTTCCTCGGCGCCGGCTCGGTGATCCACGCAGTGCATACGAACAACATCTGGGAGATGGGCGGGCTGGCCAAAAAGATGCCGGCCACGACGCTCACCTTCCTGGCCGCCGCGCTGGCGCTGGCCGGGATCTTTCCCTTAAGCGGCTTCTGGAGCAAGGACGAGATCCTGGCGATCGCGTTCGAGAGAAGCAAGTTGCTCTGGGTGGTTGGGACCTTGAGCGCCGGCATGACCGCCTTCTACATGGGCCGGGTCTTCTGCGTGGCGTTCCTCGGCAAGCCGAGGTCGCACCACGCGGAGCACGCGCACGAATCCCCGCGGACCATGACCCTGCCGCTTTGGATCCTCACCGTCCCCACGCTGATCGGCGGGTTCATCGGCATCCCGCAGTACCTCCACCACGCTCAGGAGGGGGGCGTCCACGTTGAGTTCAATCTGCTGGTAGCGATGGTCTCAACCCTCACCGCGGTCGCAGGGCTGGCGCTGGCCTACGCCGTCTACGTGAAGGGCTTCCGCCCGGACGCCCAGGCACAGGAGCTCCTCACCCGGCTGGGCCGACCGCTCACGCGGAAGTTCTGGATGGATGAAATCTACGGCTGGATCAACCGGAACGTTCAACAGCGCTTCGCCGACGGGCTGGCCCTCTTCGAGCGGTTCGTGATCATCCGGGTCTGCGTCAACGGCGTCGCGAAGGTGACTGGGCTGACCGGCTCCCTTCTACGGACGGCGCAGACCGGCAAGGTGCAGACCTACGCGGCGATGCTGTTGGCCGGCCTGGGCCTGCTTCTGTGGCTCAACCTCCGATGAATCCCGTCACAGCCATCATCCTCTCTCCTGTCCTCGGCGCGCTGGTCCTGCTGGCGGTCCCGCAGAGACGGGAGGATTGGGTCCGGCGGGTCTCCGCGGCCGCCACGGGGATCCCCCTGCTGTTCGCCCTCTGGATGGTGTTCCATTTCCCGCGCGGAGTGGCCGGCTATCACTGGGTGCATCGCATCCCCTGGCTGCCGGCGCTCGGCATCCAGTACCAGGTCGGAGTGGACGGGATCAGCGTGGTCCTGTTGCTTCTCCACACCCTCTGCAGCTTCACCGGCGTGCTGGTCTCCTACCGGATCAGAGAACGGGTGAAGGAATACACCATCTTCTACCTGCTGCTGATCGGCGGGGTGGCCGGCGTCTTCGCGTCGCTGGACCTCTTTTTCTTCTACCTGTTCTACGAGATGGCGGTGATCCCGATGTTCCCCCTGATCGGGATCTGGGGCTCCGGCGAGAAAGCGTACGCCACGATGAAGCTGACCCTCTACCTCACCGCCGGCGCGGTGCTGGCGCTGATCGGCCTGCTCAGCCTCTACGCGATCAGCGGCACTCACACCTTCGACCTGATCTTCCTGGAACATTTCTTGCGGCAGAACCCGATCCCCGGCGACATGCAGCGCTGGCTGTTCCCGTTCCTGCTGATTGGTTTCGGCGTAATCGCTCCGCTGTGGCCCCTGCACTCCTGGTCGCCGCTCGGCCACGCGGCGGCCCCGTCGGCGGTGAGCATGCTGCACGCCGGCGTGCTGATGAAGCTGGGATCCTACGCGATCCTCCGGATCGCCGTTCAGCTGCTGCCCGAGGGGGCGTACACCTGGATGCCCTGGGTGGCCGGCATCGCCATCATGAACATCATCTACGGCGGCTTCGTGGCGATGGCGCAAAAGGACATGAAGTTCGTGATCGGTTACTCCTCCTCCAGCCACATGGGGTACGTGCTGCTGGGGATCGCCTGCCTGAACCCGGTGGGGTTAAATGGGGCGGTGCTGCTCATGTTCGCGCACGGGCTGATGACCGCGATGGCCTTCGCCGCGGTCGGCCACATCTACGACCAGACCCATACCCGCGTGATCAGCGAGTGGGGCGGCCTCGCCCGGCAGGTCCCCTTCATCGCGACCGCCTTCGTGATGGCGGCACTCGCCTCCGCCGGCCTGCCCGGCTTCGCCAACTTCATCGCTGAGCTGCTGGTCTTCTTCGGCTCCTGGAACAGCTACCGCTGGTCGGCGCTGGCAGGGGTCTTCGGGATCGTCATCACCGCCTTCTACATGCTGCGCGCGGTGCGAACCGGATTCTTCGGGCCGCTCAATCCCCGCTGGGCCGGGCTCAAGGACGCAACCGTTTTTGAGCGGGTGCCTTACCTCATCCTGCTGGCGGGACTCCTGATCGTCGGCTGCTGGCCGAGATTCCTGCTGGAGATCATCTCCACCTCCACGCCGGCGGTCCTTTCCCATTTGGACGCGCTGCAGGTGGTCGCCAAACTGTGAGCCACCTTTCTTTGCTTTCAGTCCTCCCCGAGCTCTGGCTGGGGCTGCTCTTCGGACTGATGCTGATCCTGGACCTGCGCTGGGGGGAAACCCGCTCATCGGCACTCTGCCTGATCGCCGCGGCGGGGCTGCTGCCGCTCTTTCCCTTGTTCGTCTGGCAGAGCGGGCTTCCGGCCGGCGACCTGCTCGGCGGGATGTACCGGTTGGATCTTCTGGCTCTCTTTTTCAAAGGGATCTTCGCCGCCGCGGCCATCGGGGTGATCCTGATGACGCGGGAACTGGGGCGAACCATCCCCCGCGGGCATGGGGAGTTCACCCTCCTGATCCTGGCGGCCGCCTTCGGGATGTTCCTGGCCGCCTCTTCGGCGAACTTCGTGATGCTGTTCGTCTCGCTGGAGCTGATGGCGATCACCTTCTACGTGCTGACCGCCTACCTGCAGACAAACCAGGGCTCGCTGGAGGCCGGCATGAAGTACCTGATCCTCGGATCTCTGGCCTCGGGCCTCATGCTGTACGGCATCGCCTTCATTTACGGCTCCACCGGCACCATGCAGTTTTCCAAGATCCAGGAGTTGATGTCCCACGCGCAGGGGCTTCCCATCCCTCTTCGGTTCGGCCTCCTGCTGGTGATCGCCGGCATCCTGTTCAAGGTGGCGGCGGTGCCGTTCCAGCTCTGGGTGCCGGACGTTTACCAGGGGGCCCCAACTCCTGTGACCGCTTTCCTCTCGGTCGGCTCCAAATCCACCGGGTTCCTCGTGGCGTTCCGGATCATTCAGGAGCTGTTCATCCTGCAGTCCCGCCAGTGGGCGCCCCTGATCGTCTGGGTGGCGGGGCTGACCATCCTGTACGGCAACCTGGCCGCCATCCCGCAAAGAAACATCAAACGGCTAATGGGTTATTCCTCCATCGGGCACACGGGATACCTGCTGATCGGCATCGCCACCGCCTCTCAGTTGGGCTCCACCGCGGTCAATTTCTACCTTGCCAGCTACCTTTTCACGAACCTGGCGGTCTTCCTGGTGATTGCCGCTTTCTCGCGACAGGTGGAGTCGGACGAGATCCGGGCGTACGCCGGGCTGGCGAAGCGCTCCCCGTTCCTCGCGGCGGCGATGTTCATCGCGCTGCTGTCGCTGGCTGGGGTGCCGCCGCTGGCGGGATTCTTCGGCAAGTTCCTGCTGCTGATGGGGGCCATAACCGAGGGCTACCTGGCGTTGGCGATCATCGGCGCCGCGGCCGTGGTGGTGTCGCTCTACTACTATTTGCAGATCGTCTACACGATGTACGCGGACAAGCCGGAGGATGCCAGCCCGATCTCAGTCAGCCTGCCGATCCGCCTCGCCCTCTGGGTCTGCCTCGCCGCCATGCTGGGGCTGGGCATCTGGCAGGCCCCGCTGATGCGCCTCTCCCTCGCCGCCATCAGCGGCAGCTGAACATCCGTTCCCCCCTATTGACTATCGGGCAAAAAATCGGGTATTCTTTATATGGCTATGAAAATAGCTCTATGGGAGGAAAACCGATGCGGATGATCAATACTGTGGAACTAAAAAACCGGACCAACGAGATCCTTCGGCAAGTTCACCGGGGCCACCCGGTGGCCGTCACTCGGCGGGGAAAACCCTACGCGGCTGTCATCCCACTGACAGAGGAAGGGCTTGAGGATTTCCTCTTTGAGCAGAGTCCCCGCTTCAAACGCCTGATCGCCGAGGCGGAGGCTGACGTGAAAAAGGGTCGGCTAGTGACGTGGGAAAACTTCCTCCGGCATGAGAGAAGCCGCTGACCCGCCGCGCCAGCTCCTTGTCACTCAACGCGCGGAGAAAGACCTGCTTGCCCTTGAGACAGCGGTCCGACAGCGGATCAAAGCGGATATCTTCCGGCTGGCTCAAAACCAAATCCCCTTTCAACAACTGAAGAAGGTCCATGGCTTCACTCCCCCGATCTGGCAACTGACTTCCGGCCGCTTTCGAGTAATCTACCGTCGAGAGACCGAACAGCTGCTGATTCTTCGTGTGGTGGCTAAACCGGACCAGAAAGATCTCTTCCACTCTCTTCGCTGATCAAGTCCCCAGATCCAAGACCATCTGCTCGGCTCCGGCCTGGATCACCTCTTCCACGCGCGGCAGGATTCCACCGCGGCGAAGCGCCGACTCCACCATCGAGGCCCACTGGGGAAGCCTTAACCCCGCCGCCTGCACACCCGGCAAATTGATGACCGCCACTCCTCGGGGAAGCTCGGCCGGAAGCCAATCGGCCGCATTCTGTCCGGCGGGAATATCCAAAATGATCACGTCTCCCACTTTAAGCTCCCATTCCTGCCAGAACGGCGCCGGCCCCCGGGAACCCTTCCGGATATCCACAACATTTCGCTCCCCAACCGCATCCGCCACGCTGGCCTGCAGCTGCATGCCCGGCATCCGGAAGATCCTCGTGATTTCCAGAATTCCCGCACTCGGCAGCACAATCTGACGATGCCCCGGCTTAAGAACGCGAAGCAACTTCTCATCCGCCGGTACCGTTGCCCTGCCATCCACCCAAGTGGTTAATCCATCAAATGACTGTTCCCTTTCCTCCGCCCCGGCGGCGGGGGCCTCTTTGCCCGACACTTGAACCCGGAGGAACAGCATATTCAACGGGTCAATATTCACCAGCGAAATCTTCCCGTATTCCTCCGGCTTGAGATTCCCATCGCGGAGGAATCTCTCTGGAACCTGGAAATTTTCTAAAGAACTCACCAGGTCTGGATGGCGGTCGGCCAATGGCTCTATCTGGTCCAGCAGCAGATGGGCGGCACGAAACAGGCGAGCATACTCCTTTTCCTGAGAAGACTTCGGGGAGAACTCGTGGGATCCATATTCTCCATAAAGCGCCGCAAGGGACTGCCCGCGAATAAAGGGCATCCGGACCCGAAGCACTCCGTCTGTCCCCCGGACCAGATCAACCGACGCAATCTGTACAACGGGATTGTCTAATGCCTGGCGCAGCCGGTTGACCTCTTCCACGTATCGAATCAGGTGCTCCTCTTGAACACCCTTAATGATGAACTCCTTCAACACGTTATCTTGGCTCTTGTGCTTGTAAATGATCGCTTGGCTGGCCTTCTCCCGCGGCACAAGCACCTCGTACTCAGCCATATCCACCGTCGGAATCTCCTCCGCCCCGGCGGCGGGGGCGGCCGAATTCGATAAAATGGCGTAAAGATACGCGGCTGATCCACTTTTTCCTAAAGCAACTGCTTCCTGATAGCGGATAAAGGAATGGTTCGGATCGGACGAAGAAGCTAAGACATACGCCGCCACCTGGCTTAACCCACCCGCGATGAAGGAGTCGTAGGCCTCTTTCGCCGCCTTCGGATTGCTCGTCGAGGCCAGCGCCTTCGAGGCCTCAGGCGTCAACCCACCCGCGATGAAGGAGTCGTAGGCCTCTTTCGCCGCCTTCGGATTGCTCGTCGAGGCCAGCGCATACG
>OBEQ012811750.1_pt1 | contig 77374 bp, 87 predicted proteins | sample 1670901 | NCBI WGS metagenome assembly OBEQ01 (sample SAMEA104232315, study PRJEB22302) | groundwater metagenome | biome: forest; feature: aquifer; material: groundwater | place: USA | collected 2011-08-07 | depth 5.4 m | reverse complement strand
TTTGTTTTATTCCAGATTTGTTATGATTTTTACCTCTTTTAACGACCTCTTTGGATTTACATTTAGGGCATTTCATATGTTTTCACCTCCTGAAAATCAGGAGGAAAACACTCTATTTAAGCCTATCTCATATTAAGTTGATAGTATCCTAGGGAAAGAAGAATTAAGTATGTTCCAGATAGATTATATTATGGAACTAATGCAGTGAATGCTTTAAGAAATGAAGAAGGATATAATATGAAAGAGTTTCGTATTTATGCGGATCTTCTTGAAGCAGGAAAATTAACTGGCCTTAATTTTGACTATGAAGAATGTTTAATAAATGAGCATGAAAAATTTTTCGAAAAGATAGATAGAAGGGCGTAAAGCTAAAGTTTTAAAAAGGCATTTTTCTAAGGAAAGTTTATGGGAGCAAAGAAAAAGAAAATAGGATCAGCAGGAAAATTTGGAGCTGGATATGGAACTAGAGTTAGAAAGAACTATAATAAGATTGAAGAAAAGCAAAGAATTAGACAAATTTCTCCTTTCTATTCTAAGGGTAGGGCTAAGAGAATTGCTGCTGGAATCTGGAGATGTTTGAAGACAGGAAAGATTTTTGCTGGACCTGCTTATTATTTAGAAGGATAGATTTGTTTATCAGAAAGTTTATTAAAGCAGTTTTTTGAAAAGATATATGGAAAAATGTTCTTGTTGTGATAGAAAATTTGAAAGATTAGAAGATTTTCCTCTTATTTCTGTACATAAATTTGAAAGATTGGATATTTCTGGGATAGTTGAAAGTAATAATTCTCAATTTTATTTTGGGAGGGGAAGTATTCCTGGAGAGGTATTAAGATCTTTGGATGATTCTGATAAGAAAGTTGTTTCGCATGAAGGACTTGTTTATAGAGAATCTTTTTATGATCTGATTCTTCTTGCTAAAGGATATAGAGTAAGTAGGGATTTGACAGAGGTTGTCAAAGAAGCTGTAAATATAGGGAAAGTTCAGAGATATTTGAGATTTGTCGAGGATTTAACTGAAAAAAGCATAAGGACAGACTACTTAAATGAGATAAGAAAAAGTGTTAGATTAGAAGTAGGAGATTATAATGATATTTCTTTGTCTTTTAATGAGGACAAGAATATAAAAAATGATATGAGAAAATTTAGAATTGAATTGATTGGTGGGGCTGGTTCTGTTTGGGGTTATGATATTAATTGCGGTTTGGCGGATGTTTCATATCAGGGCAAGATATATACATAGTAAGATTTAAAAATAACTAAATCTGAAGAATAATATGGCACAGTATAAATGTTTCAGTTGTGGAAAGGGAATAAGCAGTAAAGTATTGGAAAAAAGATTCCTTTGTCCTCATTGCGGATCAAAGATTTTTTATAAACCTAGACTACAAAGTGTAAAACTTAAGGCGGTTTAAATGGACATTTCTAGAGATAATTCTGAAACAGTAGAAGAATTACAGATAATTGAGCATAATTTGCAAAATATTTTAGCACAAAAACAGATGTTTCAAGTTGATATGCAAGAAATTGAGAATGCTTTGTCTGAGCTTGCGAAAACTAAAGATGAAGTCTATAAGGTTCTATCTGGAATTATGATGAAGGCTGAGAAAAATGAATTAATAAAGGAACTTGAAGAAAAAAATAAGCTATTGGAGTTAAGAATAAGTTCTATAGAAAAGCAAGAGAAAATTTTGGGAGAGAGAGGCATAAAATTAAGACATACTATTAAGGGATCTATGGAAAAGGATAAAAGATAAAATTTTTGAGAATTATTTCTCGGACTATAGCAATATTTATATACTTATCAAAACACAAACTCGCATGGGTTTAAATATAAAAAAATTGTTTGGCGGGGCAAATTCAGAGGAAGATTATGTTGAAATTGATCTTGACTCTATGGAGCCTCAACAAAGCAAGGTTGTTGTAAGGCCTTTTATGCTAAGACACTTTGATGATATTACTGAAATATTGAATTCTTTAAGAGAGGGGTATACAATTGCTGTAATTGATATAAAACCTTTGAAAACAAAGGACATTATAGAATTAAAAAGAGCAATTGCCAAAATAAAAAAGACTATTGAAGCTCTTGAAGGCTCAATTGCTGGCTTTGGGGATAATATCATAATTGCAACTCCTTCATTTGCTAAGATTCATAGAGAACAGCAAGATCCTAAGAAGGATAAACCTGATTTTATTAATAATTAATTCTTGTTTTTGAGATTAGTTATGTAAGGATAAATTTATACTCTGCCTTCTCTGATCATTCTCTCTATTTTTCTGGTTTCTTTTGTTGGTGTTGAAAACTTGTTAAGGTATTCCTCATCTGAGCTTAGTTGTCTTGGTCTGCCATCTGATTTCTTCCTGAATATATCTCTGCGGATTAGCTCATAGATGTATTGTTGTGGATTTTGATAGCCTTGCTTAGTAGATTTTTGCTTGATTTTAGTTAAAACATTATTACTAATGGTCAAAACCAGTTTTTTTGCAGTCATTTTAACTCTTTTTCTTAGTTATCTATGGATAACCACATGGTAACTAAAGATATCTGCCTTATAAATTTAACGACGGAGAATAGGAGTTGGGGAAAACATAGGTTATTTTAAAATTAACTTATGATGATAACTGGCGATTATTTAATCATAAACTCTAGGCCTTTTATCAATTTTTATTACTAAAATAATCTTTTTTGCTTCATCTAAAGAGTACAAAGCACGATAATCTCCAATTCTGTAACGAAAGATTTTCTCTCCGCCTTCTCTTCCTACAAATTTAGTGTCGCTAGGAACAGGATTGTTTTCTAATCTTTTTAATGTGTTCTCAATTCTCTCCTTTATATTAGAATCGAGCTTATCTAGAAATTTTTGAGCGCGTTGAGAAAGGTCTACAAAATACATTGGAGGATTACAATCTCCTTGTTTTTCCTTCTTTCAAATCCCTTCTAGCTTCTCCAATAGCTTCTAAATCATCTTCTGTAAGTGTGATATCTTCAATATGTTCTCTTACATAATTCATGTCAGACTGAAGCCTTGCTAGTTTAATCATTATTTCTTTTGCATCTACTTTTATTTGTTCCATATTATATCTAAAAAGTACGATTATATAAGCCTTTTGCTGATCTTCCGCTAAGTAAACTATTTACCTATAATTAGCTATTTGTGGTAGAATTTATAAGAGATAAAAGGCATATAATTATATGGGGAAAAGAGGTCAATTCTACTTAATTGCTGCATTTATCATAATCTTAATTATGTCTGGCTTGAGCTATACTTATAGTAGTGTAAATTTGAATAAGGGGAACATAAATCTTGCAGATTTAGGTGAAGAAGTTAGTTACGAAACAGATCAGCTTATCAATAATCAAATATTAGAAGGAAAACCAGCTGCAGAGATTTCTAATAGAATAAATGAGATCTTAGCATATTATGAAGAGAGATATTTTGATATTACTATTATTATAGTATATGGTGATAAAGACCAATCTTTTGTTATTGATTCAAAAAATATTAGGCCTGTAGATCCTGTTGAAGGAAAAGTTAAAGTTAATATAAAAGATATAGAGCAGGAAGTTGATATGAATGTAAAGAGTTCTTATGTAATATTGTTTAAAGAAAGTGAGGGTGAAAGAGGTTTTGTAGTTAAGTAATTAACTTTTAGCTATGGAAAAGACTGTCTTTAAAGCTACTACAATAGTTGCCGGGACGAAAAGGACTAGAAGGGCGCCTAAGATTGAAGCGACTATATAGCCGATATTTATCCCCATTACAGCTGCACTTAACACTAGGCCTTGAATGCCTGCAAAACTAACTACAACTAAAGAGACAGAAGCTAAAAGAAAAGTTTGAACATTTTTTTCTGACACGAAAAAGCCTACGACTATTCCTAAAATTGCGAGTATTCCTAAAATTACGGGATTTGTTTTTGCTCCTGCAAAAAAGCCTATTAGAACAGCTAAAACAATACCAAAGAAAAATGCCCACGCGCCTATTAAATTTTCTCTTGATCTTATAGCCATATTTCCTCTTTTATAATTATATATTATTAAACGTATAGATCTATATAAACTTTCTTTACTGAGATAAATAATATATTTACTAGAGAAACGAAATGTTTATATAGTGATGTAATTCTCAAGTTATAACATGAAAATAAAATCTAACATTTTAATGTTTGTATTGTTAACGGTATTTAGTGTATTCCTTTGCGGAGCTGTTAGTGCTATATTAGATTTGAAGGCAATTAATGTTCCTACAAGTGTTTCTCATAATCAAGGAACTATTCCTATAACTTTCACATTATCTAATAATGGAGTTACACAAACTGAACTTAAGTGGACTGGAAGCTCTAATATAGGAGATTGGAATAACCTTGCTTCTTTACCTAGTACAATAAATGCTGGCGCCCAAATTCCTATTACTGCTGTTCTAACTATTCCAAGATATCAAAGTGGAAACATTAACGCTAATATTAAGGTTGAAAGCAAAGAAGGAGAATCTAATGATGAGAGCATCTCACTACCTATTGCAAAATCCGCTTCATTATCTATTGGAAAGAATCAAGAACTAACACTAGACCAAAATGGAAAAATTAGCATAACTAATACTGGAAATGTGCTATTATCAAATATAGAATTATCTGCTTCTGGAAATGTGCCTGTTACATTTTCATCTAGTAACCCTTTAACTTTAGCTCCTGGAGCTTCATTGAGTGACATCAATGTTATTGGCAGTAATATTAATAGTAGTTTGAAATTTGGAAATAATATTATTACAATTAGTGCTAAAGACTTAAACGAGAATATTGCTTCAAATAGTGTTACATTTTCTATTTTGAACGGATTCTGTAAATCTGGCCAGAAAGGAGATCTTGCAATAAGAAACTTCAATTTAGATAGTAGCGGTAGTGATCAAAACGTATGGAAACCTCTTGATGAAATAACTATTGATGTTGAAGTTGAGAACAACGGAAATACTCGTATTAATAACGTATATGCAGAAATAGGCTTGTTTGATTCTGCAGGCAAGAATTTCATTAAAGATGCAGACTTTACAAATAGCGAGAACGAGAAGATTAAGATTGGCGGTCTAAGTGATGGAAATAGAGACACTGCAACATTCACTTTTAGAATTCCTGCTGATTTCAACGAGAAAGGCACATTTAAACTTGCAGTAAAGACCTATAGTAAAGATAGCGGTGAAAGTGAACAATGTGCTGATAGATCTTCAGATTTGAGCGATGATTTATTCGAAAGTATAGATATAGAAAGGGAAGATAGTAAAGGTAAGTTCATAGCATTTGACAATATAAAAGTTAATCCTGAAGAAGTTGTATGCGGAGATAGCGTTAGAATAAGTACTGATGCTTTCAATGTAGGCAGCGACCAGGAAGATCAGGTTAAAGTAAATCTTGTAAATAGTAAACTTAATGTTGATTTATCTAGAGAAATAAAGGATAATTTGAATGAGGGAGATAAAAAGAATGTATTGTTCGAATTTGTAATACCTACTAGTGCTACTGATGGAACCTATACACTAGACTTATCTTCAGATTATGATTATAGAAGAGGCACATATAGACAAAGCTCAGACGATACTACTCCTGTAACTTTAAAGGTATTTGGATGTAAAGCTCTTAATAATGCTGTACAAAACAATAAAGTAGTGTCTATTGCTGCTTCATTAGATTCAGAAGCTGTAGCTGGAAAAGACTTAGCAGTAAAAACTACAATAACTAATATTGGGGCAAATGAATCTGATTTTGTAGTAACTGCATCTGGATTTGAAAATTGGGCACAACTTAGTGAGATCTCAGATAGACTAATACACTTAAAGAGCGGAGAGAGTAAAATTGTTAATGTGAATATGAAAGTTAACCCTGATGCTGAAGGAGAAAAATCATTTAGTTTAGAAGTAAGATCTGGTGGTAAGTTAGAAACTAGAGAAATAGCAGTTAATATTCAAAAGAGTCAAACTTCACCAGGGCTTGGTATTAATATAGGAGGCAATGGTTTGATTTGGGTAATTGGAATAATTAATATTGTTTTAATAGTCTTTATAATTATAGTTGCGGCTAGAATTTCTAGAAAGTAAAGATAGAAGAGGCAATAGTTTCTTAAAGAATAAAGGGCTTAAAATTTAATGGAGAGAAAAGAAGTGAGTTCTTTGTTAATTAGATATTGTGTTTTAATTTTATTAGGATTTGAGATAAATATTATTTATAAAGTGTTCACGCCTTTAACTGTTTATCCTGTTTATTGGATTTTGCATAGATTTTATCCTGCTTTTTTTATTGAAGGAAAAACTATATTTATTAAGGGGATATTTTTTGATTTTATACCTGCATGTATAGCTGGATCTGCTTATTATTTACTTTGGGTATTAAATTTAGCAACTCCTATGAATGTTTCAATTAGACTTAAAAATTTGCTTTTTTTGACTTTAAGCTTTCTTATTATTAATATTGCAAGAATGGTTACAATGGTTGTAATATTATTTTACTCTTATGCTTACTTTAGCTTCACTCACGCACTTTTATGGTATATTGGCAGCACTGTTATGGTTGTATTGTTATGGTTTATTGGAATAAGAAAATTTAAAATAAATAAAATACCTTTTTATGATGATGCTAGAAATATTGCGAAAGATATTAAAACAAAGAAAAGGTATAATTTGAATGAGAATTTTAAGTAAGGTTATTGATTTTATCTTGTATATGGATAAATATCTTGATATTTTAATTCAAAATTATGGATCTTTTGTCTATTTGATATTGTTTCTTGTTATATTCTGTGAAACTGGATTAGTTGTTCTGCCTTTTCTACCAGGAGATTCTTTATTGTTCATTGCAGGAGCTTTTGCAGCGAGAGGAATGATTAGGATAGGATTATTATTCTTTCTACTTTCAGCTGCAGCAATTCTAGGAGATAGTTTTAATTATCTAATTGGGAGATATGTTGGAGATAGAATATCTCCGAATAGTAGATTAATAAAAAAGGACTATATTAACAAGACGCGAGAATTTTATACAAAACACGGCGGAAAAACTATAATTTTAGCTAGATTTGTTCCGATAGTTAGAACTTTTGCCCCATTTATAGCAGGCGTAGGAAAAATGAATTATACTAGATTTTTAATGTTTAATATTGTTGGCGGGGTTTTATGGGTTGGCTTAATTACTTTTAGCGGTTATTATTTTGGGAAATTGTCCTTTGTTCAAGATAATCTGACGTGGGTAATTTTAGGCATTATATTTTTGTCTATTCTTCCTGGAGTGATTGAGTTCTTTAGAGGCAAAAATCAAAAAGTCCTTGCGTAAAGGACTTTGGGATGCTCAAGATGCAACGAAAAGCAACAAGCATCTTGACATAAAGATTAATTATTTATTTTCTCTTCTTAATCTGGAGTCTAGTATTGATTGAACTTCGAATTTCTCTACTGCCGGTACTATTTCACAATTTGCAATATTAATAAAGTAACAATTTTTGCTATCGTGCAATATCTCTGTTTTATTTGCTGCCTGTAAATTTATTACTATGTCGTCTGGAAATAATTCGCATGTTGCGTATTTTACATTAGCCTCTTTTGCTAGAGTTTTATTGGATGCTGCTCCTACAACTTTCAGTTGGTTATCTGCAAGAAAAGAAGCTAATGTTGAAATTCCTACTCTCCCATACTCGCATTGCGTTAAACCTTCGGGATTGACGCTTAAATATACATTTTGTTCTTTAGTAAACTCTATTCCATTATCTATTGCTTTTCCTGTTAAAAGAATATTATTCTGCCTTGGATCGTTTCTAAGATAAAGATTATATTTTAATTGAGGAGTTATGTAATAGTAATAGCGAAAGACAGGAATCTCTCCAAATTTTTCTTTAGTGAAGGTAAGTCCATTGTATTCGATAGCATTTATTTTTGAGAATATGTAATTGAAGATGAAAAAAATTGCTATTAAAATGAGTATTGCTCCTAATACCCGGTATAATTGCTGAGGTCTTTTTTTTGTTTTTCCTTCAGAGATTTGGTTTTCTGTAGTTCCATTTACATTGGGAACTTCTTCTTTTTTCTTTACCTCTACTTTATTGGCCATTTTTTAGATATGATTTTTGATACCTCAAGAATTCAATCGTTAGAATTCTTGAGTGCGTTCAAGAACGCAATTTACAGCGTTCTTGACGTTATAAATATTTATATTGTATGACTATTGTTTAAATAATTTATAGATAAATGCGTCTGCGGCAGTTACATCCCCTTCTATAAATATACATTTTTCCTTTTGATATACCTTATTTTCGGTTGATTGATTCCACACTATGATACTGTCCTTACATGTTTTTTCTGGAAGGTTTTCTCCGCATTTCCCATAACACGCTCTTTGAATTCTAGAGGTAAATTTACCTAAATTTGTAGATATTTCCTTTAATATTCCGTCGTTTTTTATGTCAAGATAAAGCACTTTTCCTGTATAGTCTACAGGAGTAGAATTAATAATTATAGGAATATTTGATATTTCTTCAACTGAACTTAAAAGATCTAATTGAATGCCTTGATATTCAAAACTTATTTTTCCGACTGGATTTTTTGAGTTTTGATCTTGATTAGGTTCTTTTGTATTTTGTTTTGGTGTTCTATCTGCTGTGAAGAAAGCATAACCTATTGTGCTTAAAATTAAAATCATTAACATAATAATACTTAAGATAGTTGTTTTTATTTTTCTTTTTTTTTCTATTTCTGCCTTTGGTTTTATTCCGCTTATCATAAAATATTATATTTTACATCATTTAAAAATTTATGTTTACCAGAAAATGAAGGAAAAAAGAAAAATAAAAAAGAAAAATGAAGGAAAAATCCTTCTTTTTGTTTAAGCTTTTGGCGTTTCTGTCATTAGTTCAGCACTTGTTGCAGAAGTACCTTTGTACTTCTTATTGGCCATTGTATCAACAGCCTGAGTTGTTAGATATTTAGCTGCATTTGTTGTATCGCCGGCATTGTATCCTGCGACTAAAGTAGCAACTTTATCTCCTGTTCTAGCGAAAGTCTCAATTAAGAATTGACCTGCGCCAATACCTGTTTTAGCTGTGAAATCAGCTCCACAGGTGTGTGAAGATACGCCCAATAATTGAGCAGCTACTGTGTTTACACAGCTTCCTCCAACAACAATCAAGTTCTTACCTGCTACAGAGCTTGCTTCAGCATCAGTTACTGCAACTGACCCTAGTGTTCCACCGCCTGTAGAACCACCGCCTCCTTGTTGTGCTTTAGTGCTTGTAATTTCAGCTTTATCTTCTGAAACATAAGCGTTAGCATAGACTTGGTTGTCAGGGTAGGTAATTGTAGCTTTTGCGTGATTGGAATCTCCAGTATCTCTGCTTGCTATAATGCCCCAAAGATCAGCCTCTCTTGTTAAAGTGCTCTTTCCAGGGACAGATATGGCATCCCACTTAGTATCGCCTCCAAAAGATCTCTTTACATCTGCAACTCCTATACCGTTGTTTGAACCACCGGTTTGAGTACCAGCTTGCTGTAGAGTGATAACTACTGCGTTATATGCGCTGTTGTCATCTTTTTCTTCCCAGAGAATTAAAGCAGGATCAACAATATTTCCTCCATCAGGAGCTACTAAATAAACTGTCATGTTTAATCCTCCTCTTTCACCACCAGCACCATTTATACCAAGAGTACCTGCTCCTGTAAAGTTAAAGGTCAATCCACTAACTGTTTGTGAAAGTGAAGCACTTGAACCTGGTGAACCAATTGTTCCTGCAGCGCTATAGTTAAGTCCAGTACCTGATAAATTAAGGTTTGTAGTCGCAATTGTAGCGTTATCACCTAAACCACCAGCGACAGCTACATTAGTATACCCATTTCCATTTGGTAACCTAATCTGCGTCACATTATTATTGGAACCATCCCAATTAGTTAATGTTATTGTTAGTGGTTTGTAGAAAGCTAATTTTGCTCCTTTATCTGTTTGTACTGTTGGATATAATACTACGCTTCCTGTGGAAGGAGTGCTATCTGGATAGTTAAGCCTTACCCAATTAGTATCAGAACTTGTTGTTCCGTTATAGGTCACTGTATAAGACTTTCCTCCTATATTTACTGTTCCTGTACCATTGCTATATGTTCCAGTACTATCTGCAGTCAGAGTTGCCGCATAAGTATCGCCTGATAAGACGTCAGTAAATTCAACTTTGGAATTTGTATAAGAAACACTATTTGAGATAGTTGATGCTCTTATAAGATGTCCGCTTTCTTCATTTCCTACAACAGCATATCCGTTTCTAAGTATCTGAGCCATTTCTCTTACTGTGATGTTATGATCATCATCGTCGTAAGCTAGAGCCATAACATTAGACAAGTTCTTTGCCCATGTAACTGCTTTAGAATCAGTTGCATATTTGGCTTTAAATGTTACTTGCATTTTGTCATCGCCGCTATTGACCACTGAAATTGTTTCTCTATCTGAAGAGTTCTCGTCTGAGCTCATACTAGATAGTGATGTTTTAAATGAACCAAATACAGGATCAATAAATTCTTTTCCAGATATAATTCCTTTATGATCTGAATCAGCGCCATAAACACTTATAGTCAGTTTTGTAGTGCCTGAAAATAGACTTGTACTAGAGAATGTAACCAAAGTTCCATCAATAACTGCGTCGTTATCGCCTTTCTTTACATTTCCTCCAGCTGCTGGGAAAGTAATTTTCTCAGCTCCTGCAATTATTGTTGCAGATAACTTGAAGTTGTTTGCATCTGCTGTGTCTACTGCAACAGTCAGACCTTGAATTTTCTTGGATGCTGCTTCTTTGACTTCTTTTGAGTCGCTTTTTCCGTCACTATCTGTAACTTTAATAGTTGCCGAATTAGAAGAAGCTGAAACAAGTTCAACTGTATACGTCTTTCCTCCTATTGTTACTTGAGAAGAAGGATCGTCATTTGTTAAAGTAAATTTCTGTGCTTCTTTTAACAAGATTAATTGTGTGCTATCAGTTCCAGATCCGATTATGAATCTGTGGCCAAAGAGCTTTAAATCTTGTCCTTTTGTGTCAGCACTTGTAAAGTTTACAGATTTACTAAATGTAACTGTGGCATTGTACAAGTATTGATTTGAATTTGTACTCAAACCTATACCATACTGGGGCATATCAGAGCTTGTTGGTTGTTTAGCAAATGTGATATTTATAGGATCTGCTCCTAGCTCAATTGTTTGCTCATAGGTAGCATCTACATCTCCACTGAATGTGCCCTTTGCTAAAACAGTTGGCAAATCAGACTTTGTCAATGATGCTTTAACTGTATTTAGTGGGTCATCAATGTAAAGTTTGGTACCACTAGTAAATAATGGTGTACCTTCTCCTGTTACAGATGTTGATGTTCCGGTATTGGCTCCACCTCCTCCTCCAGCTTTTTGTGCTAGCTGTGTTGATAGGTAGCTAGAAATGTCAGCAACAGCGACTAGATCTGTATATGCAGCATTAGCTCCACCGTGTACGATGGCAACATCTCCCCCATTATTAAGGAAAGGTGCTGGAAAATTAGCTGCTGCAGCTAGAGCTATTGTTGAACTTAACATTACTGTACTAGCAAGAACTGAACCGATTTTTTTGAATGAAAACCTCATTTTTATTTTTAAAAACCTCCTTTCATTTTTTGTTTCTTCTTGGCAGCTTTTAGCCCCTCTTAGAGGAGGTTGCATTTATTTAGCAACCTGCCTGTGACATTAAGTATTGCTTAATACCACATAAACTGAATTGTATTGGAAAATTGAATTCGGTTTAAAAAGGTTTCTATTGTTTTATTCTTTTTGATAAAAAACCTTGTATGCCTCTAACATTTATTTATAAAGCTTATGGTGTCACTAATGTTTACAACAGAGCAATTTTTTTGTGAATTTATTGTTTTTTATTTAATATTTATAATAGGGGTTATTTATTAACCTATATTCGATATAAAAAATTAATAAAAAAGTATATATAGTTAAAATTATTTAAGATATGGGTTTTATTTGAACCCATATACGATAATGGCGTCTAAATCAAGAACACGGGAAGTAACTATCGTCGAGAACGCTGGAGCTTTCAGCGCTTTTTTTAGAAAATTAGCTGGTGAAAAGAAAGAATATGATTTTGAGGGCATTTCTACATTAAGAAAATTACTTTCTAATGAAAAGGCAAGATTATTACATACAATTAAAAATCAAAAACCTGGATCTATTTATGAACTGGCTAAAATGTTAAAGAGAGATATAAAAGCAGTTAAGAAAGATTTGAAACTTTTAGATAGGTTTGGCTTTATAGACTTAATATCAGAAAGCACAAAGAAAAGAGAAAAGCTAAGGCCTATTGTTGTGGTTGATTCTATCTATATAAATGTTAAGATCTAGTAACATAATTTTAATGAGTTAGATATTGTGCCTTTATCTGCTGGAATTAAAATTTCTGAACCTCTTATAGCTCCTTGGCAAGCACCTTTTTTTATGAATATTATTTCTGTTGAGGTCGCATTATTTGAATAAGCTGACCTAAACTCATATCCTTTTATTGAAGAGTCTTGATTGGCTAAAAAACTATCGCTTAACAAAGAAGAGATAGTTTTATTTGATAGGCTACATGGATTTTCTCCATTTAAGCATTTTGATGTGCCAAGATAGCAGATAGATATAAGTTCGTTTAATTTAGAATAGTCTGGTTCATAAGAAATTGAACAGGTCGTTGTTAGCTGCATTGCACTTTCTAAAAATTGATAGACATCTTTACTTTCTTGATCAACTTTAGCGTTATCTGATCTTATAGAGATGCCTAATAATATAACTGTTATAATTGCTACAATTACTACTATAAGAACGAACCCTACTATTTCTTCCTGAGCTTTTTTGTTTTTTATCATTTTAGGTCTTTTCCTGAAGCATAGATTCTGCCAAGGTCGCATTTATAATAACCTTCTTTGTCCCTCGCCCAATAACAAAGAGAGACATACGCTGTGCTTGGAGAACCTATTTCTTCTTTTTTGATTAACGTAATTGTCCTGCAATTTGGATAATTAATTCTGCTGCATTCTTCTTTTTCCAAGGGATAGACTTTTTCAATCTGGAGAAAATCCAATTTCCAGAACTGATCATAAGATTTTCTTTCCTTAAGAAGAAAAACTTTATCTAGATCTACGCAATTTGTGCAATCGAAAGCAGTGAAAGCTAATTCTGGGGTTGAGGATATTTTTCTCACTAATTCCTTTGCCCTTTGCTGTTCTAGAGATCCTGCAGTTTGTTTTAGACCTGTTAGAGAAACGGATAAGTAAAAAATAGCTGCTATTGCCATGAATATTACTAGGGCGACAAGGACAAAAGCCATTTGTTGTATCTTAAGCTGCGCTTTTTTAGAAAAGTTTACATGATAAATCATTGTTTTTCCTCCTAATTATTTCTGAACTTAGAAATATATCTCTTAATTGCAACGAATTGTTTAAAGATAGAGTTTGATTTGCATAGTCTGCTAGGTCTATTTCTAAATTTGAACTGCATCCTTTAGGAGTCAAGAATAAACTCTTTGAATAATAAAGTAAACTTAGTTCTGAGGCTCTTTTCATTAATCTTTTTAGCTGACACTCATATATTTCTGGATCGGAAAATATAGAAGCATATAAAAATATTGAGCCTTCAAAATAAACTCTATTTGAAAGTTTTTTCTTTAAACTACCTTTGATTTTTCCGCTGGCATCTAATGAGACATCAATGTCGCAACCTGATGTGGTGAAACATACTTTTTTTGCTTCTCTAGGACATTCTGAAGCAGAGGAAGTTACATTTACATTGGTTTGAAGATCTTGCATTTCTTCTTCTATTAATCTTGGAGGGTTTACAAAGCAAAACTCTTCTTTTGTTGGCCAAATGTACATTATGTCTGCTATTTTAAATGGCATTTCTAATGATTTAGAAAAAACAGTGTAATCTTTTCCCTCAATTATTTTTTCTGAAAATAGGTATTTATTGCTAAATGAAGAGGCCAGACCTTGCTGATCCCATTTATCGTTTAAAGACTTCGTTGCAGTACTTATTTTCTGCAATCCAAATGTTCCTGTTTCTTGACATTCGTTGTATATTCTTGTTTCTTGAGGCATTGAAATTTTCGTTATTTTGCTTGCTTCTAAATCTGTTTCTATTGGCGTTAAAATTATTCCGAGTTCTTTTCCTAACTTAGTATCTTGCTCTATTCTTGCTGTTTTAATATACTGGCTTGAGATATATATTGCAAGAAATATTACTACTGCCCCGACAATTATTGCGAATAGCCAATTAAAACTGAATTCTAAAGCTTTTTTGTTTTTTATCATTCTAATTCTTTCTTTAATCTTATAATTCTTTTTTTAATTTCTATAATTATTTTTTCTATTTCTTCCTGATTATTGCTTTCTACGTCATTTATCTTCCAGATTAAAGTTTTCTTGCCGAAGGATTTGTTGTTAAAGATGCTTGATGGAACATCATCTGCTACAATTATAATTATGTCTTGCCATTTTAAAAGATCTGTGCTTATTCCTTTGGGCTTCCCAAATAGATTTATACCTAGTTTTTTTGCTACTTCTACTTGCGTTTTATCAAGTGGATATTCTCCTTTAATTATACCTGCGCTTTTTACTTTTATATTATTATTTTTATTAAATTTTTTGAATAGCGCTTCGGCTATTCTACTTCTAAATCTATTATATTTACATATGAATAATATTCTTTTTATCATGAAGATATTGTAACAGATGATTCAAACTCGTCTTTTTTTGTTTTTAGTGATATTTTATTATCCTTGACTTGAAGACAAAAGAATTCTTGCGTTTTAATATGATTAAGTTTGTATGATTTTAATGAACTGTCGCAGGACTTTTGTTCTGGGTAGAGAAAAACATTTCTATCCTTTGCGTTAATATTTGATCTCAATAAAGAATCGTATTGTTCTTTATAATCTTTAGAAGGCGACTGAGTTAGATTGCCAAAACAAACCAATTCTATTCCTGAAGGTATGATTGCCTGATGTTTTTTATTAGGAAATGTGTCTTGATGAATTGTTGATTGCCACGCCTCGTCGATATAGTTTTTTAGATCGTCGTAAAATAGGCCTATTTCTGCGCAATTACTGACGAAAACGAAACTTCTTATTACGTAAAATGCTACTCCAACTATGGCAATTATTACAATTATTGAAAAAATCATGCTAAATGATATGTCAAATTGCCCTCTTTTTTTCATGTTGGAAGAAAGTGGAGAGGATAATTAAAGGTTTCGTGGGGCGTTAATACCCAGGATAAAATATGGTTTTCATCTTTTAGAGAAGTTTGCAAAATTGAAGAATAACAAACTTCTCTAACAAGAAATTTGAACTTTAAATGTGAAAAAGGCATTTATTCAAATTTCTCTTTAAAATTTGTCATATCCCTCGTCCACTTTTACTCTTTAAGACCTGTGTGATAATATAACTCCTAAGTTTTTTAGCATCTTCTAAATCTAAACCTGGAATCCTTGGACTACCAGCGAAAGGGTCTTGATTTCTATTACGACTATAATTAGATACTACTTCAGGGCTAGCCGTTTGAACTACTACTGTTGAAAGCCCCATAATCCTCTGCATAAAGCTTCTTGTTATAATTGTGTGTTGTATTTTTGAATAAGGTAAAATCTTCTCAAATCTTGCGATAATTCCTCCCTTTAAGTTAAATTCTGCATTTGTAATAGAATAGCTTATTGCATTTAAATAAAGTAAGTTATAAACCAGAACAACCAGTAAAAAAAAGATAAAGAAACCTAAAAAGGATAAGATTATAAAAGACGCATTAAAACTTACTTTTGAAGATAGAACTATTGCTAAAACAATTATAGAGATACCATTTTTAGCATTAGCAATTTCAGAAAAAGCTTGTCTTCCGATATAGATAGGATAAGGGTTATCTGTCATTTTATTGGTGTATTGCTTGAAGAAGCAACTTCTTCAATTTTTCAGAATTTTCTTTGTTTACACCATCTACATGAGATAAAAATCCAGAAGCCATCGTAGCTGAACTAACGTGCACATCATATAAACCGAATATTCTATCTAGAATGTCTTGATCTACATAAACATCTTGTATTCTATTTATCGGCAAGGTAATTTCATTCCTTGAAAAAACACCTTTGGCTATGATTAGAGTTTTTCCTTGCATATCGTAAAAGTAATATTTCATATAAAACACTTGATAGATATATGTCAAAATAGCAATAACTACAAGGCCTATAACAAACCAAAGAGAAATTAAACTAAAATCCGACCTCTCATTTGAAGCACCAGAGTTTGACCATACAGTTATATAAAGAAACACTAAAACTAGAAACACTAAAACTATTGCGTAAAAAAACAAGTTACCAATAGTTTTCTTTAGAGGCTTGATTGCTTCAAGAGGATATAGTTCGCGCCAAGTTGCCATACAAGAACTAATAAAGCTTCATTTTTAATCCTTTCGCTCAGTTTATTATATCTATTCTATATCTTAAAGACTAACTAATCTCTTGGCGTTAAACTTAAGATTTAATATCTCCTAGAGATTCAAACCTTTCAATGTGCCGGAAACCTTTAGAATTTTTAGGTTAGAATTTGAAATTTCTAGGGCGGCTTTTATATTATCAATCTCTTTTCTATTAATTGCTAGAATTATATTTTTTGAATTTGTCTTAATAAATATTGGCGAAGCTTTCGCCCAGCCTAATATGCCTATATAATCTAAAATAAATTTTTCTACTGAATCTTTTGAATCAGTATTTAAGAGAAGATAACGTTTATTAATTCTTGCAGAAGATTTTATTTTTAATTTCATTTTAGGCTATTATCGTTTCGCCGACTATAGAATTGATTGAGTCTCTTATTGAATTGCTTTCTAATGCGAAACCTAAACTTTCTGCATCACCTATTTTAAAGTTGTTAATTCCAACTATTTCTCCTTGAACATTGATCAATGGGCCTCCCGAATTTCCTGGGTTTAAAGAAACATCTGTCTGGACATATTCTTCTAATCCATTGGGGCCTTGTCTATGCAATGCGGAAATAATTCCTTCTGTTACTGTGAAAGAAAGTCCTAGTGGATTTCCTATTGCAATTACTTGTTTTCCAACTTGTAAAGAATTTGAATCTGCTAATTTTAGATAGTCGAAAGTACCGTCGACCTTTAATAGTGCTAGGTCTCTTAATTTGTCTATTCCTAGAATCTGCGCAGGAAGCTGTCTTTTATCATATGTTTGTACTGTGACTGCATCTTTCCCTTGTATTACATGATAGTTTGTAACTATATGTCCTTCTGTGCTAATGATGAAACCTGAGCCTACTGAGCTTTCTGTTCTAACTGCAACAACGCTTTTTACAGCTTTTTCAATAACTCCTGAAAAATCATCTTGATTTACTTTTAGAAGATCTATCTGCTGCTCGAAGCTTTTTTGCTGAGCTGTCTGTTTTGTTATAGCTAGAGAAAGGTCATTAAAGTTTCTTTGATTAAGATCGTTATATTGGTTTAAGGAAGAGAGAAGATCTTTTTTAAAATCGTCTCTAGTTTTTTTAACTTCTACATCGACTTTAGAATTTAACTTTGAAAACTGGATGCTGATAAAGACAAATGATATTAATTGAAAGATTAATAGAAATAATACTAGGACGTATAATATATTAGCATGTCTTTCCATTTAATTGAATCGAGAAGTGGATATTTATAGTTTTTGAATGATCTATTTTAACTAATGGGTTAAAAACTTATATAAACCTATTTTTCTTTGATTGTGTATGAAGATTCATACAATAGGAGGTTATAGTGAGGTGGGTAAAAATATGACTGCTCTTGATCTGGGGGAAGATGTTATACTTTTTGATTCTGGATTATTCTTGCCTGCGATTGTTGGTGTTTCTGAACGAGAAAAGATTCCCACTGAAAAGGGCATGAGACATTTGGGAGCTTTGCCCGACGATTTATATTTGGAAAAACATGGATTGAGAGATAAAGTTAGGGCTTTTCTTATATCGCATGCGCATCTTGATCATGTTGGTGGATTGCAGTATAATGCTTATAGATATAAAGCGTTAATTTTAGGCACTCCTTTTACTATGGAAGTATTAAGAATATTGGCTGCTGATTCTGCAGTGCAATTGAAAAATAGAATTGTAAGAGTTGAACCTAATGCTTCTTATACGATAAAAGGTAGAAATAGAAGTTATAAAGTTGAATTTATCAATATGACTCACTCTACCATACAAAGCACGATAATTGCAGTCCATACTCCTGAAGGGATTGTTTTATATGCTAATGATTATAAATTAGATAATTCTCCTGTACTTGGAGATAAGCCGAATTACAAAAGATTAAAGGAATTATCTAATATTGGTATAAAAGCTTTAATTGTTGATTGCTTGTATGCTACCGATGATAGAAAAACTCCTTCTGAAAAAATTGCTAGAGGTTTACTTGAAGATGTTTTTTTTGGCACAGATAACAGAAGATCCGGTATGGTAATCACAACTTTCTCTTCCCATATCGCTAGATTAAAGTCTATAACTGAATTTGGAAAGAGGCTTGGAAGAGAAGTGATTTTTCTTGGAAGGAGCTTAAATAAATATGTAACTGCTGCTAATAATGTGGGCAAGGCGCCATTTATGCGAGATATGAGACTTTTTACTTATAGGAGAAAATTAGAAAAAATTTTGAGGATGGTAAATAAAGAAAAACATAGATATTTAGTAGTGTGTACTGGACATCAAGGTGAGCCTGGATCTATATTGGATAGAATATCTAGAAAACAGCTTCCCTTAATGCTTAGCGATGACGATCATATTATATTTTCTTCTAAAACTATACCTACTCCCATAAATGAACTTAATAGGGAGCAATTAGAGAAGAGACTAAAAAAATATAAAGTCAGAATATTTGATAATGTACATGTATCCGGGCATGGAGGTAGAGAAGATTTGAGAGATTTAATCAAACTTACAAATCCAGAGCATGTAATACCGTCGCATGGCGACTTAAAAAAGACAACTGCAGGGGCTAAATTAGCTGAAGAGATGGGATATAAATTAAATAAAACAGTTCATTTGATGCAAAATGGGCAGTGTATAACAATATGATAGAAGAGATTGCTGGAGGATTGAAAAATGCTCTTGAAAGAGGGGCAAGTTTAGACCAGGCTGTACAGAGTTTTATAAATGCAGGATATAACCCTGTAGAAGTAAGACAGGCGGCACAAAGTCTTTCCTATATCCCTCAAACAATAAAGCCGGCTAATGTTAGTATTGGACAACAATCCTATCAGACTTCCCAAATGCTTACTGAAATGCAGCAAGCAGAAAAGCAAAGAATTTCTGCTAATATGGCACAATCTCAAGCAAATCAGTCGTCTACCTCTAACAATTTTATGCAAAGCCAACGACAAAATCAAAGTCTAGATAATAGATTGCAAAGGGTTAAACCTAAATCAAAGAGAGGATTTTTAATTGGTTTACTACTTGCCATATTATTATTGTTGGTTGGCGGGCTTGTGTATGTTATATTTTTTGGGCAGAAATTACTTGAATCTATTTTAGGGGCTTAATACTATGTATAAGTTAAAGAACTTATTTAATGATTCTTTTTTAGATTATTGCAAGAATCCTATTGTTGTTTTCCCTACTTTAATTTTGTGGATATTCTTTGCTGTTTTTTCTAAGATTTCTGTGATGATGAATTATAAATTGCAAGATTCTTACTTATTGACAAGTTGGTTGGTTCTTTTTAGTATTATTTCTCTTTTAGTTACCTCTTTCTTCTTATCTGGCCTTATAGGCATTTGTGGAGAATTGATTAAGAAGAAATTTAAGAAGAAATCTTTTTTTTACAATTCTAGAAAATTTTGGCTAAGAAACTTTCTTGTGATTATTATTTTTGTAATTTTATACAACGTGGTAAGATATATTGCGCATAACGCTGCTTTTTTTATTGGAAAATCGCTTTCTCTGGAAGTTAATGCTGCTGTAGGAATGTTTTTTCTTTTTTATTTTACTGGGATTTTAGGAATCTTGATATTTTTTAGTTTTACAAGCTTTTATCTTATTAATTATAATCTAAGTGTTTTAGATAGTATAAAAAAGTCTTTCTTTTTAGTTAAAAAGAGGTATATAGAAACTCTGATAATATTCATCATATTCTTTGTTATCAACGAGGTTATTGTTAAATTCATTCCTAGCCTTGGCGTGGAATTAATTAATGCTTTGTTTGTGGTGCCTTATTTATCTTTAATATTATCTAGATTTGTTCTGACGTTTGGAGAAAAATGATTTATGAAGCTGCTGAAGATTCTTATCTTTTAAGTGGAGAAGTTGCGAAATATTCACGAGGAAAGAAAGTTTTAGATTTGGGAACAGGATCAGGAATACAAGCTGAAACTGCCTTAAAGGCTGGAGCTAAATCTGTTTTAGCGGCGGATATAAATCAAGAGGTTGTTGATTTAGTTAAGAAAAAGAAAATTCAAACTGTTAATTCTTATTTATTTTCAAAAATTAAAGGAAAGTTTGATTTAATTATTTTTAACCCACCTTATCTGCCAGAAGATAAAAGAGAAGATTCTGAAAGTAGTTTGATTAGTTCTGGCGGCAAGAAAGGAGATGAGATAATAGTTAGATTTTTAGAGCGTGTAGGAAGATATTTATCTAAAAAAGGAATTATATTAATAGTTTTATCTTCTTTAACTCCGCAAAGAAAAATATTGAAATTTTTGAAAGAAAAAGGCTTTATTAGAGAAGTTATTTCTGAAAAGAAGATTTTTATGGAGAAGTTAGAGGTTTGGAAGATTGAAAAGAAAAAAAATAAATTTAATTCATATTATAGCGAGAGACTCAAATTTTTAACCTAGACTTTTGATTCTCTCGAATATAGCAACAGACAATATGGTAAATTATTTCAGTCTGTTGCTATATTTATGAAATCTTCTATTTCCTTTTTCATCTGAATATTTAAAGAGACCTCCAAACCATAATGTGTTGGTTTTGATAACAATAATCTTTCTTTTAATAGATCATTTATTACACTTTTAACTTCCTTTTTACTTCTTAAACTATCTGGCAGACCTTTCTTCAAGTTGTGAATGCTGGTATGTTTATGCATCCACATTCTATGTCTTACTAATTTCCTTAAAATAAATCTTTTTATATCGTCCTCTATTTTATTCATGTTTAAATTACATCCATTATTATTTATATTCTTTTCTTTTTATATGTCAAGATACATGGCGAAAAACCATACAGTTAAGACTCAAGATTTGCAAAATCTTGATGTTCATCAAGAATCTGAATTTATGAAGATTCTTGAGATGTATGGATGAGCATCTTGAGCATGATCAAGAACTAGACACGCCCCTAGTTTAGTGGATGGTTCTTGACAACTCCAATTTGATAATTATCTAAATATTAGCCTAGCATTATAGAATAGTAACCTTTATATATTCTTAATCTACATATGAATAATGAAAGAAAATGAAGATTTAGAGGAAGAAAAAAGCGAAAGTATTTTCGTAGAATATTTTGGAGGTTCTCCTTATATAAAAATACTGGACTTTTTGATTCAGGGGCAAGAATTTGATTATAGTATGACTGAAGTGGCTAGAGGTGCCAAAGTTGGCTGGAGTTCATTTACTAAAATTTGGGATAAACTATTGAATAAAAATATAATAGTTTCTACTCGAAATATAGGAAATGCTAAATTGTTTAGATTAAATAAAGAGAACGATTTTGTGAAAAAGTTGATTAAGCTGGATTGGGAATTAACAAAAATTGAAACAAATAAGTTAGACAGGTATAAGGTTGAAAATAGGCATTAATTTATATTGAAAGAAAAAAATTTGATAAAAAATAAATTAATTTCTTAAGGTGCACATGTACCGTTTACGCAGCCATTCATGCAGACTACTTTCCATTTTTGGAATGTAAGGTTTTGACCAGTACTCTGGGTTGTTTTATTCGAACATGCATACTCTGTTAGATTTTGACTGTTTATGCAATCATCAGTTAAATCTCCCCAATCTGTTGAATTTTGATAAACTGTAGAGGATCTTATTGTTTCGTTTACACCATGATCGTAGTCAAAACATATATCTACAGGAAATTCCTGCACTAAGATTTTTTGATTTAGCGCGAGAACTAAAGCTGCGAAAAGAACGATCGTTCCCAATGTTATAAATAGACTCTTTTTATTCATTTTCTTACCTCCTTTTAAGTTAATTATATTGGGTTGTAGCATCCCAGACATTGACTTTTTCATCCTCACTGTCTGGTTTTCCGTCATTATCGCTATCTTTGCCAGCGGAATAATGATTTATATCTTTATATTTGTCACATACGTTGCCTACTCCATCTCCGTCATTGTTTTCTTGATAGGGATTATAAATAGTTGGGCAATTATCGCATAGATCTTTAACGCCATCATTATCTGTATCTTGCTTATAATAATTATCTGCTAGTTCTTTATTTGGACTTTTGCAAGAATAAGGGGAAGGAGAAGAAATTGGAGAATGGCTATAACTAACTTCTTTTTTAAAGTAAGAAAAAGCAATTATTAATATTACTATGGCTATTACTAAAACAGATATTAATAATTTCATATTTAATTCTCCTCTTTTTTCTTGATTTCTCATCTTTCTCCCCCTATGGGCATCCTTTATTAGGGAAAGGCGCTTTTGGTGCACTGCCTCTTCCAAAAAGATAATTTAATAAAAATGGTCCATCAGCTATATCTATTTTTCCGTCTGAATTAACGTCTGCCGCTTCTTTATTTAAAGATACCGATGGATTGGTATATAAATATTCAAATATTCTAACGCCATCAGACATATCTACAATGCCATCGGCATTAGTATCTCCTCTAATAAATTCTTTACAATTTTTATCAATCCTTAAATTAATTTTATTAATTACATTTTTATTATTTTGGTTGTTGATAGTTATATTTGTAGAATTTGTAACTGTGATATTGGTGGAATTAGTTATCTGTATGTTAGTGGAGTTTATAATCGTAGTATTTGTGGAATTGACTATTCTAATATTAGTTGAATTGTCTACGCTAGTTTTATTTGAACTTATAACTGTAGTATTTTGAGAATTGCCTATAGTAGTATTTTTTGAATCTTCGACATTAGTGTTTTTAGAATTATCAATGGCTGTCTCGTTAGAGCCAATAACGGTAGAATTGGTTGAATTTGTTATTACTGTTTGATTTGAGTCTTGTATTTTGGTATTATTAGAATTAATTATTTGTGTATTATTAGAAGTTGTAACATTTGTATTCGTAGAGTTTGTTGTTATAGTGGTATTTTGAGAGTTAGTAACTGTAGAATTAGTTGAATTGCCTACTTTTGTGCCTGGGGAATCTATTATATCTGGATCTGCTGCTAGAACAAATGCAATAAATAAAATTATAATAGCTACGAAGATAATTAAAAAAATCTTACTCTCGCCACTCTTTTTCATAGATTTATTAGAATATATATATATATATAAACTTTTCGTGGACTATTTTGTCTGAGTGCAAAACTTTAAAACCTAGTTTTATTGCCTATTAAGATGGATATGGATGAAGAAACAGTTATGAGGGCTGCAATGATTGAAAGAGAAGCACGACAGTTAGAGGAAAATTTGCAATTAATTGATGGGCAGATTGCAGAGTTAGAAAGTTTTGAAGAAACATTAAATTTTTTTATAAAGTCTAAAGATAAAGAAATGCTTTCATCACTTGGAAGAAGAGTGTATGTAAGGACAAATATTGAAGAAAGAGATAAATTATTTGTCGAGGTTGGCTCCGGCGTTATTGTAAAAAAAAGTCCTGGGGATACTATAAAAATTGCAAAAGAACAGATAGAAAGGCTTAGGCAAGCCAGAAACGAAATTTTATCAAGACTTAACGAATATAATGGACAATTACAACAGATTATAGATTTAATAAGGAATAGTGAGAAAACTATTTAAGCAAGGTTATCTAAATTTTAAAGAGGTGAAAAATGCTTGAAATGCTTGTTAATCCGCAAAAAGCGGAAAGGAGATCGTGGGAATTATTTTTTGTTGGAGCTTTTTATGCTAGTTTATCTATATTATTTGTTAATTGGGTATTTTCTCAAGATGCGGTTTTATCAAAATATTCTGGTATATTAGTTGTTACATTTACAGTTATGCTTTCTATACCTTTTGTTTATTATACTTTAAGACTAGAAGAAAGCAAGATCTCCACTTCTACAGGAACTTGGGATCTTCTTAAAGAGCATAAGAAGGCAATATATGCTTTTGTCTGGCTTTTTTTAGGATTTGTTATTGCTTTATCTTTTTGGTATATGGTTTTGTCTTCTACAGAAAGTTTCAGGGCCCAAATAGAAACTTATTGTTTAATAAATAGACCGGCGAATTTTGAGGCTTGTGTTAATCAATATAATATCAAAGACACTTCTGCTTCTGTAGGATTCTTGTCTAATACCGAAAGATTATTCTTGATATTTACTAATAATATTTATGTTTTGATATTTACATTAATATTCTCTTTGGTATTTGGAGCAGGTGTTATTTTTGTTCTGGCATGGAATGCAAGTGTAATTGCTGCTGCAATAGGCATCTTTACTAAGTCTCAACTAAGTGCTTTGCCCTTTGCATTAGTCCGATATTTAATACATGGCATTCCTGAAATTGCGTCTTATTTTATAGTGGCCTTGGCTGGCGGCATGGTTTCTGTTGCTGTTATAAAACATGAAGCTGGAACTGATAAATTCTGGGATGTTTTACAAGATTCACTTAATCTTATTATATTGGCAATAATAGTATTATTTATCGCGGCTTTAGTTGAAGTATTTGTTACGCCTTTACTATTTTAGTATCTAATGATAAAATAAACATTTATAAAAGGGTTATTCATAAGAGTCAATATAAAAAATGGAAGAAAATAATGAAAAAAGGGAACTTCTAGACGATACCTCTGGCAAGGCAAGTTTATCTGAAGAGGCGCTCATTAAAGAAAGGAAAGATAAATTTTTGAAATTTTTTAAAAATAAGTCTAATTGGATAGCATATATTATTCTTATTCTTATTGTTCTTCTTGCTATATACATTAGAACATTACCTATGCAAGTTGATTCTAATACTGGCAAGCCAAAGCTTTGGGACGTTTCAACTGATTCATGGACATTAGGTCCGGATTTAGACCCTTTTTTATTTTTAAGATGGTCTGAATATATTGTTGAGCACGGAAAATTATTTACTCTAGATCCTATGAGATATGTTCCAATGGGATTTGACACACGAAGCGAGCTTTTGCTTACTCCCTATATGATTGCGTGGCTGCATGAAATTTCATTATTTTGGGGAAACAATTCTGTAACTTATTCTGCAGTTATATATCCTGTTGTAATGTTTGCTTTGACGGTTATTGCTTTCTTTCTATTTACAAGAAAAGCTTTTGCAGATAGTATGGGAAAGCAAGATGCTAATATTATTGCTTTAATTGCTTCGTTTTTCTTGACTGTGATGCCTGTTTTTATGCCTAGAACAATTGCAGGCATTCCTGAAAAAGAATCTTCTGCATTCTTTTTCATGTTTCTTAGTCTTTACTTATTTTTATGTTCTTGGAAAGCTAAAAGACTTAGAACGCAATTGATTTTTGCTATTCTTGCTGGAATTGCAACTGCTGGAATGGCTTTAGTCTGGGGGGGTTATACTTATCTCCTGCTTACTTTCTCCTGTTCTATTTTTATTGCGTTTGTTTTTGGAAGTGTTACTAAAAATAGATTTTATTCTTATTTGATCTGGATAGTATCGCATTCAATTATAATGTGGCTGTCTTCGACAAGATATCATTTATCTACACTATTAGTTAAGGGTACTGTTGTAGTCGCATTTATTATTTTAGTTCATTTTGTTATCTTTAATACTAAATTAAAGAGATATTTGGAATCTGGGAAATTATCTAAATGGCCACCTCATATTGTCAGTATAATTTTTGGATTAGTTATTTTACTTGTTGTCGCCACGGTTAGTTTCGGATTTAATTTTGTGTATAGTTATGTGAATAATATTGTCCAAAACATTCTAACTCCTGTAAATACTAGATTTATTTTAACTGTAGCAGAAAATAGATCTCCTTTCTTTCAGGAATGGGTTGGCAGCTTTGGGCCAATTGTTAGGAACATTCCATTGTTCTTCTGGTTGTTCTTTTTAGGATCAATATTTTTATTTTATAAAGCGGTTTCGATATTAAATAAAAAAGATAGGATTTATTCGACACTTGCTTATACTTTATTATTATTTGCAGTCACATTTAGCAAATATTCCTCTAATAGTACATTAAATGGGACTAGTAGAGCTAGTATACTTTTTTACGCTTCGGGATTTATAATATTCTTAGCTAGTTTTGCATTCTATTATTATAATTATTATAAAAAAGGAGAATATGAAAAATTAAAAAATATTGACTTGGGTATTTTATTTGTTCTTTTGCTATTTTTATTAACTATTGTTTCTCTTAGGGGAGGAATCAGACTTGTTATGGTATTAACACCAACTACTTCCATTATTGTTGCTTATTTTTTAGTTATTAGTCTAAACTATGCTATGAATGCTAAAGGCGAGATCTTGAAAGTTGTTGCTTGGGTTGTAGCTGGATTAGTTTTAATTTCTAGTATATATGCTGGATGGCAATTTTATAATGAAATTAGTGCAGAAGCATCTGTTTACGCTCCTTCTGCTTACACACAACAATGGCAAAGGGCAATGGGTTGGGTGAGAGATAATACCCCTGAAAATGCGGTTTTTGGACATTGGTGGGATTATGGATATTGGGTGCAATCTATGGGAAAGAGAGCTACAGTGCTTGATGGAGGTAATGCTCAAGGTTATTGGGATTTTATGATGGGAAGATATGGTCTAACTGATAGCAACGAAACTGTAGCGCTTGAATTTCTTTATGCACATAATACGACGCACTTTTTAATTGATTCTACAGATATAGGAAAATATAGTGCGTTTTCTAGTATTGGGAGTGATTTGACTTATGATAGAGCTAGTTGGATACCTTCTTTTGTTAAAGATAATACTCAAGTTCAGGAAACTAAGAATGGCACGTTATACGTGTATAGTGGTGGTACGCCGCTTGATGAAGATATTCGATATGAGATTAACGATACTAAAATATTTTTGCCTGGAAATAAAGCTGGTTTAGGAGCTATCTTAACTGAACAAGACCCTGCTAGAAGTCTTGTTAGTCAACCTATTGGAATATTTGTATATCAAAATAAACAATATAGAATTCCTTTAAGATATGCTTTTTTCAATGGAAAACTTAAAGATTTCGGTTCTGGACTTGAGGTAGGAATATTTTTAATGATAAAGATAGATCAAAATGGGCAAGAAGGTACTATAGAGAAGAATGGAGCTTTACTTTATCTTTCTAGAAAGACCGTGAAATCGCAACTAGCCAGGCTTTACTTGTATAAAGAAGATGATCCTTACTTTAAATTAGTTCATAGTGAAGATGACTCTGCAGTAGCTTGGTTTAAGAGTCAGAAACCTAGTGAAGAAGATATAATCTACTTTAATGGTGTTAGAGGTCCAATAAGAATATGGGAAATAAAATATCCAGATAATATAGAATTTAAGGACAAATATTTAAGTATAGTATATCCTAAAGAATTAGATAAAGTAACATGATAAGCGGTACATTACTAATACCAATTTTAGCAAGTTTTTTCATAACCCTATCTTTAATTCCATTTTGGATTAGGAAAGCAAAGCAAATAGGTTTAATGTGGCCGGATATGAATAAAATTTCTGGGGAGAGGGTTGCAGGATCTGGAGGAATTATTGCTGTCTGTGGCTTTGTCGTTGGAGTTCTTTTGTATATTGCATATGTTGTTTTTATTTTAAGAGGACATGACTCACATTTGATTGAGACACTTGCTTTACTAAATGTTATTTTAATTCTAGCAGGCGTTGGATTAGTTGACGATTTATTAGGATGGAGAAGAGGCGGATTATCAAGAAGATCAAGAATCATAATGGTTTGCTTTGCTGCAATTCCGCTAATGGCTATTAATGTGGGAAAAAGTGTTGTTGCACTGCCTTTTTTGGGCAAAGTTGATCTTGGATTAATTTATCCTTTAATAATTATTCCGATAGGTATGGCTGGTGCTACTACATTTAATTTTATTGCGGGATTTAATGGTTTAGAGGCTGGACAGGGTATAATTTTATTGAGTGCTGTGGCTTTTGTGGCTTTTTGGACTGGAAATAGTTGGCTTACTATTATTGCTCTTTGTATGATCGCCTCTTTGATAGCTTTTCTTTTTTACAATTTTTATCCTGCACACGTATTTCCAGGAGATGCTTTAACTTATAGTGTTGGCGGACTGATTGCAGCAATGTCTATATTAGGAAATTTTGAAAGAATTGCTGTGTTTTTCTTTATTCCTTATATTATTGAAGTTATTTTAAAAGTGCGAGGAAGACTTTCAAAATATAGTTTTGGAAAACCTAAAGATGATGGAAGTTTAGATTTAAGATATGAGAAATTTTACGGTTTGGAACATATTTCTATAGCCTTATTAAAAAAAATTAATGTAAAACCTACTGAGAAAAAAGTTGTTTTTCTTATCTGGGCTTTTCAGATAATAGTTATTATTGTTGGAATCGCTATTTTTAGGGAAGGTGTATTTAGAAATGGAAATTAATAAGGGGCTCGTTAAAGGCAGTTTTGTTCTTTTGATTGCATTTGGAATAGTTAATTTTTTTCATTTTACTTTTCAGCTGGTAATGGCTAGAATGCTAACACTTTCTGAATATGGAGTATTGGCGCCTTTATCTGCAATTATAGTAATTTTTTTAATATTTAATGAGTCTATACAAACTATAATAACTAAGTACTCTTCTAAGGAAAAGGAAGAGGGTAAACTTAAGAACCTCCTTAAAAAATCATTTAAAAGGGCATTATATTTCTCTTCATTATTTTATATTTCTTACTTAATAATTTGTATTCCTCTCTCTTTTGTATTACATATAAATTATTTTTTGATGGCTATTACAGGCTTGATGATCTTCGTTACTTTTCTCACCCCTATACCTAGAGGGATTATGCAAGGCAAAGAAAAATTTAAATCATTAGGAATAAGCATGATTTTCGAATCTTCTGGAAAACTGATCCTAGGATTTATTTTTGTATATTTTGGATTTAAAGTTTTTGGAGCTATAGCTGGAATTGTTGTATCTGGATTTTTAGGAATTATTTTTTCTTTTTTACAATTAAGTCATATAATGAAATCGAAAGAAGAGAAAATGGAGACAGTAGGAATTTATAGTTATGCTCGGTCTGCATTTTTAATTACTTCTTTGGTTGTTATTTTTTATAGTTTGGACGTTATTATGGCAAAAATTATATTTGCCCCTGAAATTGCAGGAGCGTATGCTATAGCATCTACCCTTGGTAAGATAATTTTCTGGGGTACCTTGCCTATTAGCAAGGCAATGTTTCCTATGTCTGCTGATAATAAAGAGAATAAAACCCACTCTGAAAATATTTTAATAAATGCTTTTGGTATACTTTCGCTTGGGATATTCATTGCCTTAATTATATTCTATTTATTTCCAAGTTTTATAATAAAAATATTCTCTGGAAAAGTTGTTCCTGAAGCTATAGGGGTTTTATTCTATGTGGGAATCGCCTTTAGCATTATTGCTTTTGCTAATTTGATTCTATTGTATAAACTTTCTTTAGGAAAAATTAAAGGATATAAATATCTTGTTTCTTTTATATTAATTGAGATAATTTTATTATGGTTATTTAAGGGAGGTATTGTTCAGTTTTCTCTTGCATTTATTACTGCTTCTGCGGCTTTCTTGTGGGGAGCGATTATGCTAATAGATGATTGAGAATATTAGCACAAATCTTTAAATAATAAAAATTAGACATAGTAAAATGAAAGTTCTAGGGGTTCATGATGATCATACTGCTACTTTAATGAAAGATGGAGAGATAAAAACATGAGAAAAATTTCTATTATCATGCCTGTTTTTAATGAGGAAAAAACTATAGAAAAAATAGTTGAAAAAGTTGAAAAAGTTAGAATTAGAAATTATGAAAAAGAGATAATTATTGTTAATGACTGCAGTAAGGACGATACTTCTAAAATTATAAGTAATCTTGGAAGAAAATATAAAAATATAAAATATTTTTCTCATTCTGTAAATATTGGCAAGGGAGCTGCAATTAGAACTGCTCTGGCAAATATGACTGGGGAGATTGCTATAATTCAGGATGCAGACTCTGAATACGATCCGAAGGAAATTGCTGATTTAATAAGATTTCGCGAAGAAAATAATCTTCAGGTAGTTTATGGATCTAGAACGCTAAATAAAAAAAATGAATATTCTTATTATTCTTACTTGCTAGGGAATTTATTCCTAAATAAGATTACAAATATTCTTTATGGTACCAAACTGACTGATATGGAAACTTGTTATAAACTCATTCCATCTAAAATTTTTAGAGAGATAAAAATAAAGGCTAATGGTTTTGATATAGAGCCTGAAATAACTGCTAAGGTAGCTAAATTAGGATATAAAATAACTGAATTCCCTATTTCATATTATCCTCGATCTAAAGAAGATGGGAAAAAAATAAGATGGATAGATGGTTTAATTGCTGTTTGGATTCTCTTTTATTGGAGATTTAAAAGATTCTAAGTTTTTTGAGTTGAGTAATAATATTAAGAAGATTGGACTTAGGAATGCTAATATTACTGCAAGCCAAACTACTACATGTGCGATTTTGTCTAATGTTATATCTATAAATCCTTCTGGTTTATAATAGTCGAATTGTTTTTCTATTGGTTGATATCCTATATCGTATAAGAACCAACTCTTAGATTGAGATGCTAAAACTAATACTGAATCTTTTATTGTCATCTTTCCAGAATAAACGTTTATTACTTTTTCTTTTTCGCCGCCTATAATTGGATAGAAAGTTTTGTCTTCTAGAGGTTCAGAGATACTTGCTTCTAATTTTCCATTTACTTTAAATAAATCTACTATTGATTCCATTGAACTATTTAAGCCAGGTTGGTCTTTTATTGTTCCCCAGCCACAGTCATCTTTTACACACTCGAAAAAATAGATATCAGCTGAAATATCTTTCCCAGGAAGTTTATCTTTTTGAGTCAACAGATTTATGAAATCTGAAGCCTCTAAATAAGGCCTGCCTTGAAAAGCCCAGTTTATTCTACCCCTATATATTCTACTATCTGCTATTATAAGTGCGTTTTTCGGGATATTATTTTCTTTAAATTCCATAATTTGAGCCATATGGCTCTTTCCATAGAAAAAATGCATGTCTGGATGATAGATATTAGGAATGTATGGAAGACCTAGTAAGATTAGTGATAATACTAGCAAGAATATTAAGGGTGTAAATTTTAATTTATTTGAAATTCTTGATATTTGACTAGAGATTATATTAAGAGTCAAAGCAGATGTTGGGACTAGTAACAGTTCGAAAAATAAATAGTGCTTTGGTAAAATTATTACTGAAGCTAGAAATGGAAGGACAAATAATATGCTTAATAAAAAGAAGACTAGATATCTACGATATTCTTTTCTGTAAATTAGTATTAAAAAAATTCCTATAATTCCTAGATAAAAATTAATTGGGTCGTCTAAACGAATAAAGTTCGTTGTCACAAAAATTGTGGGATTGGGAGATGCAGAGTGTTGGGAATGACCTAGAATTAGGCCTTTCCAGTCGTTTTTTGCGTCAAATTGATGATCCCAGGAGTAATATTGAGCAGAGATATTTTTTCCTAGACCTAGAGTCCTTGTAAATTGTAAATCCATGAATCCTTTGTATTTGTATAGTAGATAATTGTGTGTTAGCGCGGGAAGTGTAAAGATAAATATTATACAGAGGAAAATTAGAATCTTTTTAGCGTTTTCTTTTGAGATTATTTTCTTTTTTTCTTTTTTATTCCAATAAATGAAAAATAATAAGAATGAAGGAATAAATAGTAAGGGATAGACTTTTGTGTAGACTGCTAAGCCAATGAAGATTCCACTAATCGTGTAGTTAGTTGTTTTGTTATTTTTCAAAGCTCTGATGAAAAGAAACATTGCCGTAAGAACAAAGAACATTGCCATGACGTCCTGCTCGGGCATTGTGTTTAATATATGGAAGGGAGCTATTGCTAGAAGGAATGAAGAGAATAAAGCTATTTTTTCATTGAAGAATTCTTTTGTTAGAAGATAAATAACTAAAATACTTAATGATCCAAAAATTAAAGCAGCCATTCTTGAGGCGAGTTGAGTTGTACCTATGATATTATAAATTACGCTGGTGAATGCATGCCATAAACCTGAAGATTGATCGTATGTTATAAGCCTGTCTGCAGATAGAAAGTTAATCGCATGTGTTACATGGTGCATGTCATCTGCAGAAACTGAAAGATTTATTGCAGCTGTTAATCTTAAAATGAACCCTAGTATAAAGACTAATATTAAAAATAGAGTCGATTTTTTAATTGCGAATATTTTGTCTATTGACTGTTCTAATATTCCATTTTTTTCATCCATAGATTTTATTTGTGTTTGCGATATATAAACCCTATTGTATATATATTTAAAATAACCAAATTTTCATAAATAGTTATGGAAAAAGTATCTATTATAATACCTGCTTATAATGAAGAAAAAAGAATAGGTAAGACTCTTGGATTTTATTCTGATTATTTTAATAGACTGAAACAGAACAGAAAGTTAGAATATGAAATATTGATAGTAATTAATAATACAAGTGATAAAACAGAAGAAATAGTAAGAGATTATATTCAAAAAGATCAAAATATAAGATATCTTAATTTTAAAAAGGGAGGTAAAGGTTTTGCAGTTATAGAGGGTCTTAAAGATTCTTTGAAAAGAGATAATACTTTGCTGGGTTTTGTTGATGCTGATATGTCCACTCCGCCAGAAGAATACTGGAGATTAATATTGTCAATTAAAAATTGCGATGGGGTAATTGCTAGCAGATATATGGGCGAGGCTAAAGTTGAACCTAGACAAACATTACAAAGAGTTATAGCTTCTAGAATGTTTAATACTCTTCTTAGAGTTTTGTTAATGCTGCCTTATAGAGATACGCAATGCGGCGCAAAATTATTTAGAAGAAAAGCTATAGAGGCTGCTCTTCCTATGCTTTCTATGTCTAAATGGGCTTTTGATGTAGATCTATTATATAGTGCTAGAAAAAAAGGTTTTTTGATAAAAGAAATTCCTACTTATTGGAGTGATAGAAATTATTCTAAAATTAATTTTCTAAAGGCAGGCCCATGGATGGCCTTGGGTGTAATTAGGTTGAGAATAATGAATTCTCCTTTAAAGGATCTTATTAGAATTTACGATAATGTTTTAAGCAGAATCTGGAGTTTAAGATGAAAAAATTAAATCTTGGCTGTGGGCCTGATATAAAGAAAGGTTATGTGAATCTGGATGTTGTAAAGCTTAAGGGAATTGATGTTGTACATGATCTAAATAAATTTCCTTATCCATTTAAAGAAAATGAATTTGATGAGGTATATACGAGTCACGTATTAGAACATTTAGATGATCTTGTAAAAGTTATGAGTGAATTGAAGAGGATATGCAAAAAAGGAGCCAAAATATACATAAGAGTACCGCATTTTTCATGCGGTGTAAGCTATAGAGATCCCACTCATAAACGGCTTTTTAGTTATTTTACTTTTGATTATTTTACAGAAGAATGTTTTTATGGTCTTCCAAAATTTAATATTGTGAATAGAAAACTTAATTTTACTAGATGGGCTTTTACTTTTCTTAATAAAGTTTTTAATCCTATAATTAATGTTAATCCCGGCATTTATGAAAGATTTTTTTGTTGGATACTTCCTTGTGCAGAATGTTTATTCGAATTGGAGGTAAAAAAATGAAATTAAGTGCAATTGTTCCTGTTGGGCCTAATAGGGATATTGAGATTTTAGAAAGCGCTGAGAAATTTAAGAAAAAATTAAGATTAATTATAGAGAAAGGTACAAATCCTTCTGAGAATAGAAATAGAGGTATTAAAAAAGCAAAAACAGAGTTCGTGGCTTTTGTAAATGCTCATACAATCCTGCCTGATAATTGGATAGACGAGATAGAAATTTTTTTTGGAGAACATCCTGAAATTGATATTGCTGGAGGACCGCAGCTTACTAGTAAAAAAGAAAAGATTTTTGTCAGGGCCAGCGGTTATGCTTTAAGCTCTATTTTTGGAGCTGCAGAGGCTAGTGTTAGATATAAAATAAAAAATTTAAATCTGAAAGCTAATGAGAAACATTTAACTTCTGCTAATTTAATTTGTAGAAGAAACGTTTTTAAAAAAATAAAATTTGATGAGAACTTATATCCTGGAGAAGATCCGAAATTTATTGCTGATGCCATAGATTCTGGATTTAAAGTAGCTTATACTCCTAAAATTTATGTTTATCATAAAAGGAGGACTAATTTAAAAGCTCTTATAAAGCAGATATTTAATTATGGGTTAGTTAGACCGAGAAAAGAAAAATTTAGTGATACTTTAAAAAAACCTTTGTTTTTGGTTCCTAGTCTATTTGTTTTATATTTGGCATTCTTACCTACTTTTGTTTTTGTTAATTATATCTCTCTATTTCCTTTTTTTCTTTATTTAGTTTTGAATTTATTTTTTAGTTTTTATGAAGGAATAAAAAATAAAGATTTTCCTTCTATTATTTTATTGCCATTATTATTCTTCTTTATACATATTAGCTATGGGGTTGGATTTTTTTACGGTACAATTGAAAAATTAAAATGAGACCTATAATAAGTTTTGTAACACCTATGAAAGAACAGGATTTTAGAGTAGTTAGACTGCTGGAATCTATTAGATCGCAGAATTACCCTCAAGACAGAGTTGAGATTATTATTACCGATGGTGGAAGTAACCCTCGTGTTTTAGAAAAATGCAGGGAATATGGTGTGAAGATTTATTATAATCAAAAAGGATATGCTGAAGGAGCTGGTATGGGTAAAGATCAGGGAATATGGAAGTCAACAGGAGAATATGTTGTTATAGCTGAATCTGATATTGAATTAATAGGCAAAGATTGGATAGATAATATGGTTAAACCTTTGGAGGAAAATAGAGATTTATTCGGAAGTGTTCCTAGATTATTTGTCCACCCTAAAGATAATTTAACTAATCGTTATTTGAGTTATGTGGGCGTTGATCCATTTGCTATTTATAGATCTATTGAAGGTCAGGTTCAGATGAGTAAAAGATTAAATTCAAAAAGAGAGAATTATTTTATTTGTATGCTTGATAAAAATAGGCCTTATTGTATGGGCAGCAACGGATTTATGTTTAAGAAAGATTTAATAAAAGAAGTTGGAGATTATGCTCAAGACGTGGAGTTTATTGCTAGACTTGCTAAAGCGAATCATTTGAAATTTGCTGTAGTAAATAATGCAAGAATCTGGCATAAAAATGTTAAAGGTTTTAATGATTTTATAAAAAAGAGAATAAAATGGACTAAAAATTATACTAAAGTTTATATTGGCGAGAAGAAAGATTTTAGTTGGATAGACAATAAAAGAGATTTTATTTTTTATGTGGCTAAAAATCTTAGTCTTTTGCCTTACTTACCTATCAGTATAAAAAAGAGTTTAGAATATAAAGATCCTGCTTGGCTATTACATTCACCTTTGGTTTTTTTATCTACATTATTAAATATTCATTATTCTTTGAGATCGAAAGATATGCTGGCTCAAATATTGGGAGCTAAAAAACAAAAGGATTGATTCTTTTTTCTGCATCTGGAAAATCTTTTCTGAGATTTAACCAAAATTCAGGGAGATTTTCTTTTATTTCATAATCTTCCCATACTATTGGGCTCATGGGTCCTCTAGATTTTGCCCATTGTGCCATTTTGTATAAACCTTCTTGCAAAGAAGTTCTGTCTTTAAATCCTAATATTCTTTCAGATTTTTCAGTCGTGCAATATGCATGTTTTACCTCTTTTCTGGGCTCTGTATGTATTGGGGACATAGTTTGATTCATCGCCTTTATTACCTCTTCTGCAAGATAATTTAATGCATAGGGTTTCCCTGCACCGAGATTTATTATTTGACTTTTAGCTTCTTCTCTAAACCCGGCTTCAACTATGCATGGGGCTATGTCTCCTATATAGGAGAATGCTCTAGTTTGCTTTCCGTCACCGTAAATTAAAGGAGGCTTACCTTGCATTATTCTATTCATCCATATGCCTATAACATTTCTATATGGATCTCCTAAGAATTGCTTCTCTCCGTAAACATTATGTGGGCGGATTATTACGTAATCTAAGCCGTGATTTTTGTTAAACACAGATAGATGTTGTTCTACAGTGCGCTTAGCTATTCCATAAGGATCTTCAGGTATGGGAATGTCCTCCTCATTAAATGGAGTTTTTCTGCCACCATATACTGCCATTGAAGAAGTAAAAACAAATCTTTCTATGTTATTATTTACTGCTGTACTTATGAGATTTATAGAACCCATAACATTATTCATGTAATTAAATATTGGATTATAAATTGATAGACCCTCTGCTGCATATGCTGCAAGATGATAGACTAAATCTATATGTGGCATTAGATTATCTACAAGCTCTTTATTGTTAATTGAGCCTTTAATGAATTTTGCATTTGGATTTATATTCTCCTCGAGCCCTCCAGATAAATCATCTAATACTGTTACAGAATGTCCTCCCTCTATAAGATGATCTGTTATGTGGCTTCCAATGAACCCTGCACCACCTGTAACAAGAACTCTTTTTCCCATTTTTATCTTTAAGGACCAAGCTATATAAAGATTATTAATGAATATTACTTACTTTCTGATAGACTATAAAAGCTGGCTGCTTCTGTTCTTTATCAAAGAAAAAGGCATTTATTGGCTGCCATTTATTTTGATTTTTTGACAAATAATCATTTATATAAGAGGGTTGCTGGCTAAATCCATGAACGACTAAATAATCTGCTTTTATATTTTCTATATCTGTCTCATTTTGAGGAATGTATTCAAATTTTCTTTCTGAATAATAAGTAACATAGGGCTCCATTCCTGAAGCTAGGAGTATTGAATCTGGAGGAGAGTTGTCTTTTAGCCATTCGAAACCCTGTTTTAATTGTAAATAGGTTTCTTTCTTCTCTTTTATTAAAGCATCTGCAAATGTTAATTCTGAATATGCTCCAAAAGATAGAATTCCTAGAATTAAGATTATAGAAAATACTTTACTATATTTTTTTATAAGATTATGAAGACTGTTTAGACCTAAAGCTACAAAGGCTGTAAAAGATAAACTCATTGGGAAAAGCCATCTATCTTCTGCTCCTTTTATATAAAATATGTAAAATGAATAAAATATTACAAGTACTAAAAGAATAAATAGATGGCTTTGGAATTTTTTATTCATTGAAATGAATCCGTAGCTTAAAGATAATTCAAATAAGACTATGCAAAGCCCTGCTAGGAATAATATAAAAAAAGTAGGAGTTAAATAAACATTAATGAAGCTCAATATGCTAAAATTAACTGATTTGCTTACTGATTGCACATAATTGCTACCTAATAAAGCTGGGAAAATATTTCCTTTTGTAAAATAGTTATATAGAAAGAATCCTAATATTGGTATGAAACCGATTAAAGCAGCTATCCAAGCTTTAGGATCTTTAATTATTGAGGTTTTTTTTACAATCAAAAGGAATATTGCGTACACTAAAAATATTATTCCGTCTGGATAACGCATTAGCATAACAAAACAAGCTAATAGAAGAGAAATTGCAAAATATTTGTAATTAAATTCTGCTTTCAATGATTTTATGAAAAGATAAGTGCTAGCGAATAATAAACCTAATGAAGGCATATGGGTTAATAGACGACCTGTGTAGAATAATTGAATCCATAATACTGAGTAGATTAAAGTAGCAAATAAGCTTATTTTTTTATTATAAAGTTCTTTTACGGTTAGATAGAGGAATAAGACTGATAAAATAGAAGGTATAAATTCTAAAATGAATCTTATAGGAATTTCTGAAAATCCAAGTCTTAATAATATACTCCAAAGGAAGGGAAAAAATGGAGGTCTAATGAGTGTTTCTCCTTTTACTATTTCTGTACCGTCCCACATATGAGTTATTGAGTTTTTGGCTAATGTTCCGTAGGCCGTTTCATCCCACCATAATGGTTGATTTTGAGTTAGGACAAAATAATAAATCCTTAAAATAAATGCGAAGGCAAGTACTAATAGAATTGCTAGATTAAGTGGATTTTTTAACCAATTTTTTATCTTGTCTTTTCTTTTTTCTATAGATACTTTTGATTCTTTGTTAGATTCTGAAATATTTTCCATTGATAAACTCTAGAATAGGAGGTTTTTATTTGTTTTTATCTTAAACTATAACCGCCATCTACTACCATTATTTGCCCTGTAATATTTCTTGCATCTTCTGAAGCTAAAAATAAAGCTGAATTTGCTATGTCTTCTGGAAGATTAATTTTTCTAAGAGGAATTCTACTTTCTACTTGTTTTTTTAATGTTGGACTTCTATAAAGTTCTACCATTTCTGTTAATGTATAGCCTGGCGCGATGCAATTTACTCTTATATTTGGGGCTAAAGTTAAAGCTAAAGATTGTGTGAGATAAATAAGCCCTGCTTTTGATATACCATACTCAAGGCCTTTTTTATCTCGTGGCATTAAACCTGTATTTGAAGAGATATTAATTATGTTTCCTTGCTTTTTCTTTAACATTTCCTTTGAGAATATTTGAGAACAAAAATATGCTCCTTTTAGATTAGTGTCAATTGCTGAATTCCAGGATTCTTCTGTAGAATCAAAGAATTTGTTTCGAGGATATAGAGAAGCGTTGTTTACTAAAATATCGATTCTTCCGAATTTTATTATTATTTCATCACTCATTGAGATTATTTCTTCTGGTTCAGAGACATCTGCCTTTATAGCAATTGCTTCTAATCCTTTATCTTTTATTGATTTTGTTAATCTTAAGGCTTTTTCTTCCGAATTTTTATAATTTATAATAACTGCTGCTCCTTCTTCAGCAAATTTTTTTGCAATTGTGGCGCCAATTCCTTTTGAAGAACCTGTTATTAAAGCTATTTTATTTTTTAGTCGCATGTTAAAAGAAATAATCTTTGCTTTCTTGCGCTGGTTCAAGATATTTTATTTTCTCAGGATTTCTTATCAAATCTTCTATAAGCCAGTTTGCAGAATTGTAAAGACAAGTTACATTTCTACATTCCTTTTCTGCATTAAAATCTTGGATTAATCTAAAAGTATTCTTTTTCGCGGATTCATAATTTTTTTCTGTTGCATAAGCATTTTTATCGCCGATAGTTGCTTTATCTACATGTCTATATACTGGGCAGATAAATGTTCCTAAAGGACTTAGAACTTGTCTAAAGAAAGTCATATGACAATTTCTTGGCTGTTTTTTATAATCTTGCATTGTGCCTGATTCTAAGGCCCTTAAATTTGTACTTTCTCTAATTTTAAAACTAGAAGTTTCGTATTTTTTTGCATCTTCTACGCTTTTTATTATTTTTACAATGGTTGATTGATATTGTTCCATTGGCTGATCTATTTCTATGCTTTCTGCGGAATTTTCTTTTGATCTTTCTAAAAATGGTTTTATTGCTAGATAATTAAAACCGTGATCTCTGGCAAGTTTGGCTGCAGGAACTATTTCCTCTATATTTGCAACTATTGGTCTACCATCGGCATAGGCATTATCCCAAGTTACTATATATGAAAATCCAATTGTTATATTTGGATGTTTAGATTTTACTTCTGCGACGTCTGCACAAATCTGTTCTAAAGTTATTGGCTTTTTAGGCTTGTGCATTGCTTGAAAAGTTGCGTCTGTACCTGAATCTAAAGATAACCTAACCCAATCTCTCTCACCGAATAAATCTGCAACTCGTTCTATTTTACTCATGCCTGAGCCGTTGCTAACTACTGCTACGTCTATTTCTCTTTCTTTGAGAAACTCTACAACATTTTCGAATTTTGAATATAATGTCGGCTCGCCTCCGCCGATCAAGATAACTGATTTTAAGCCTTTTTTATGCATTCTATCTAAGGAATTTAATAAATCTAGATGATCAAATTTGATCGGCTGATTAAGGATATCCCAATCGACACAGTGGTCGCAAGCATAATTGCAGCCAGTTGTTAAGTCTATATTTATAGAAATTGGAGCTCTATCAGGAATTTGAATTGGATCTGAATCGCCCCCCAGTGTTTTTACTTGCCATTCAACATATTCTTTTAGTCTTGGTAGTATTGAAGGTTGTAATAATTTAGAAGCAAAATCATGAACTGGAACAAGGTCTTTTTTATCTTCGGTCATAAAGCTTGTTAATGTAGTAGATATTTAAGGTTTATTATGGAGAATTCTATTTGTGAATTCCTAATATTTTTTCAAGTATTTGAGAAGTGCTTCTGTCTTTCGGGCCTCCAACGAATCTTATTTGCCCACCGTAGCTTTCTACTATTGCTCTTTCAGGCAATGTGTCTAATGTATAATCTGTTCCTTTCGTATGGATATGCGGTTTAAATAATTCTAAGAGATGTACTGGTGTATCTTCTCGTAATGGAACTACGTAATCGACTGCTTCGAATCCTGCAACTACTATTGCTCTCTCGGTGTATGGTTGAGCTATTTTTTTATCAGGTTTAATTCTCTTTATAGATTCATCTGTATTTATTGCAATAATTAGGGCATCTCCTAATTCTCTTGCTTCTTCAAAATAATTTAGATGACCAGGATGGATAATATCAAAGCATCCATTTCCAAAAACAATTGTTTTTCCTGAATCGCGCAGACCCTCTAAAATAGGTATCAGATCATCAGGATTTTCATAAATTTTAGTTGAATATTTTCTTACAGGCATAAGTTAGGTAGTATTTGAGAGATATATAAGTTTTCTCGTTATTTAGTTTAGATCATTTTAAAGCATTTAATACTTCCTCTACTGAAATGCTATTTATTAATTCTTCACTATATTGATCCTGCCTTTCTGGAAAGAAATCATTGTATAGTGGGGAAACTATTTTTTTTAGTAAACCGTAACCTTCTACTTCATGAGGAGTGGTGCAGAAAAAAAGAGCTATTGTTGGTTTTTTTAGTGCTAATGAAATATGTAAAGATAAACTGTCTGAACAAATCATTTGTTGACAAATTTTTACTAAAGCGCTGAACTCCTTAACTGAGTTATATGGATCGTTTGTGAAGACCTTTATATTATTATTTTTTAGTTCTGTAATTAATTTCTCTTGTTTTTTTATGTCGTCTGGACCAGCTAAAAGCAGAATGTCATAACTCTGAGAATTCGCTTCTTTTATAAATTCCTTTATTCTTTCATTGCCCCAGGCTTTTGATGGCCACCTGGGAGATGAACCTATGTGAATTCCTATTAATTTGTTTTTTAGTATCTTATTCTCTATTATGAAGTTTTCTGCGTATTGAAGATCTTTATTAGTTAGATAAATTTTTGGCATTTCTTTATTATAAGGAAGCTCTGCTGCGTCGAACATCATTTGCTGATATGTTTTTCTATTATTTTTTTTTAATTCGTCATCAAATAAAGTATTAAGGTAATATTCTGCTCCTAAATTAAATGCTGCTGGATAATCTCCATCTGAATAAAACCCGTACTTTTTATCTGCTATTATAACTGAAGCAAGAGAGGTTGCTTCTTTGTCTATATCAAAATTATATAGTATGTCAAATACTTCTGAAGTTTTATAAGGGATTGCAAAAGACTTGTCTATTTTATTGTTTCCTTCAAATAGCTGAAGAGCATTTTCTTTTGTTATCCATGTTATTTCTGCATCAGGGTATTTTTTCTTTATTGCCTCAGCAATAGGAAGTGTTCTTACGACATCACCTAATGCACCTAACTTTATTATTGCCACATTCATTCTTTTAGTTTACTAGAATAGTTTTTAATCTTTCTGGAATATTAATCCATACATTTATATTCATCTCATTTCGTTTATTTTTATGAAAATTTATATTGCCGGAAAAATAAGGACTAAAAATGAAAGAGAATTCTTAGAGGAAATTGATAAGATTTGCAAATCTTTAGGGTTTAAAACATTTTTACCACATAGAGATGTCGGGTTAGTTAAGGATATTAAGGATGTTGATAGGATTTTCAAAGGAGACATTATAGAGGGGTTTAAGGATGTTAAGTTAATTATTGCAGTTTTAGATGGGTTGCATGTTGGTGCTGGAACTGCATGGGAATTGGGTTATGCTTATGCTAAAGGAATTCCCTCTATAGGTTTGAAAACTGACGAGTCTGTAGATGAAGCCTTAGAATATTTAAGTGCTATTTTAATAGGTTCTATGGAAATAGTTTGTTCTTTAGAAGACTTGAAGAATAAATTAAATAAATACAAGAATTAATCTAGAGGTTTTGTTGATTGTATTTCTGTTTCACGCCAGCCATCTTTATATGATCTTTTACTTTTTATTTCTTTAAAGGCCTTATAATAAATATATAATCTAGCAAAATATAAATTTGCTGTCCACATTAATTCAGATATATTTCTTGGTTGTTTTAATGTAAAAAATGCCCCTTGTTTTATCTCATTAAAGAACGATTTTGTTCTGGGCATTTCTGGAGCTATTTTATTTAGATTTTCATGTCCTTTTATATTCCTAATTTTTTGATTTTTCCAATCATTCCAATTTGAAGGATTTTTTACATATACTTCTGCTTTTTCTGCGTATTCTATTTTATATCCTTTTTTCCAAAATAAATAAGGAATAATCGAATCCTCTGAAGATTCTAATGGAAAATCAAGTAATATTCCTTTTCTTATTGCAAATAAATATCCAGAACATTCGAAAAATTTCTTCTCTCTTGCCATTTTTAATCTTACTTTATGTATTCCTTCGAATAAAACTTTTGACCAATATCCATATTTTGTATTTCTTGGATCTAAAGAGATGGGCCTGCCTGTTACACACCCAATTGTATGATCTTTGAACTTATTGCGTATTTCTTCTACTGCATTATTTGAAACAAAAACATCTCCGTCTGTTAGAATAAAAATATCTTTTTCATTATTTGAACCGTATTCTTGAAAAAGCATATTTAATGCATAGCTTTTTCCCTCTCCTGGATCTAGGAAAAAGTGTACTTTCTCGCTTTTTATATTTGATTTTATGTATTCTTCAACTTGAGGAAAAGGATCAACTACGATGATCCTAAATTCATCTTGTATTTCTTGTTTTAGAAAAGCCTCTATTGATCTTACTGTGGCTTTTGGTTCATTAAAAGATGTAATTATTATATCGATCATTATTCAACTTCAAATGGGTAATCTTCAGGACGAATTATCACTAAATTTTCCCCTTTTTCTGTTTTTAACTCTAAACGGCATTTTCTTGTTCCTTGTTTACCTATTTCTGAAAATTCAATGTTTTCTATTGTACATTTCTGGCCTGCAACAATAATTTTATCGCTCTTTTTTAAGTCCTTTGCATTCTTTTTCATAGTTAACTTTTATGAAACAAATTTATAAAGTTTATTAAAGTCTGATTTAGATGAAAAATGCTTTGATATTGTGCTCTGGAGGGTTAGATAGCGTGACAACTGCATATTATGTAAAGAATAGATTGAGATATAAAAATATTAAAATAATTTTCTTTGATTATGGTCAGAGGAATTTAATAGGCGAAGAAAAATATTCTAGACAATGCGCGAGCGATATAAAATCTTATTTTATTAAACTTCAATTAGATAATTTAAAAGATATTTCGACTTCCTTATTAAATTCAAACGAAAAGGCTAAAATTCTTAAAAGAGGAGATTTGAAGAATACTAAAAAAGAAAGCGATAAATGGTATGTTCCTTTCAGAAACGCCTTATTTCTAATAAATGTTCTAGCTTTAGCGGAATCACTCTATCTAAAAGAGAAAAATAAATATGACTTATTTGTCGGATTTAAATGCGAGGGAAAAGAAAGTTATCCTGATACTACAAAGAAATTTGTTAAGGCAATTAATAAGATCTCGAAAATTGGAAATAAGAATAGATTTAAAATTTTGGCTCCTTTTATTGATAAAGATAAAGAAGATATTGTTATTCTTGCTAAGAGTTTAGGAATAGATTTAAGAAAAACATTTAGTTGTTATATAGGGCCTGAGAAGCATTGTGGCACTTGTCTATCTTGTTTATTAAGAAAAGAGGGATTTTATTGGGCCAATATTGCTGATCCTACTGAATATAGATATAATTAATTATTTTAAAATTTATTCAATAGTTCTTTGTACAAATTCTCAATTTTTTTTGCAATAGAGTCCCAGCGATAGTTTTTGGCTTTTTTTAGATTGTTTTGTAAGATTTTTTGTCTTAATTTCTTATTATCTAGGAGAGTTATTATCTTTGTTTTGAATTTTTCGTTATTTCCATAATCTACCAAAAAACCATTTTCTGGTTGTTTCATCTCATAAGGAATACCATTTACAGGAGATGCGACTATTGGCAAACCTGAAGCCATGGCCTCGAATAATGTTAAAGGTAGGCCTTCTCTATAACTTGGCATGACAAAAATATCTGCTGCTTGATACATTTTTACTATTTCTTCTCTATCTCGAGTTTCAGACATTAAAATAATATTTTTTTCATTTCCAATTAAACTTTTTACCGTTTCTCTCATACCCTCATCAGGGCCCCTAATAAGAAAAGTAATATCTTTTCTTTCTTTTAATGCTAATTTGGCTATTTCAACGAACTTATCTGGGCCTTTTGTTACACTTAATCTTCCGAAAAACAAAACTAATTGGCCTTTAATCTTGTTTTTCTTTTTGAAATCATTATTTTTTATTTTTTTGAAGAATTGTTCTGACATTCCATTAGGAATATTAATTATCTGAGATTCTTTTCCACCATATTCTTTTATAAAGTCAAATTCCCAAGGAGTTATAGCAATTATTTTATCTGTAAACCTAAGTGCTAATCTACTAAACGTATTATAACTTACTAGAATACCTAATTTTCCTAAAGAGGACCTATACGAATCGGTCCAGGGGCAATGCGTTGTATGAACATGCTTCGCACCCGATAATTTAGCTGCTAGTGCAGTTAAGACAAAATGCACATGGCCAAAAACATGACTATGAATTATATCAAATTTTTCTTTCATTAATAGTGGGAAAACTGAAGGGAAAATTGTGGCGAAATTTGATATTCTTGCTATATGAAAACATCGATGAATATGAACTCCATAGATTATTTCCTCTCTTTCTTTAATTCTTTGTTTTTTATCCCAATCTGGAGCATATACGTGAACTTCATGCCCTGCACTTGCCTGTCTCTTTGCAAGTTCTTCTACTACCTGTCCAACTCCACTAATTGCTGGGCTGTATTCTGAACAAACATGTGCTATTTTCATAAAAAATCTGAAGAAAGATGATTTATAAGCATTTAGGACTTCCTTAAATTTTGCATTACTTCTTTAGACAAGCTAGAGACTGGTTTTGAACTATCTAATTTTATCATTGGAAAAGATTTTGATAAATTATGCATATGACTATAAAAATTTTCTAGCCTATCTTTAGTAATATTTTCTCCCCTCTTTCTTAATATTTCAGGAGATGCTTTTAATATAAAACATATATTGGGAACTGGAGTTATTATTTTAAAGAATTTTAATTTCATTCCCTTGGAAAAAGCTAATTCATCATAAAAATATCTATCTATTAAGATATATTCTTTCCTAGAAAATAATATTTTTAAATATCTAAGCAATAACTCTGAATAATATATGGTGTAAAAAATCCAGCCTCTAGATCTAAATCTTTCGAGTTTTTCTTCCTTTACTGCTTTTCTTTCTTTTCTTTTCATATAAAATTTTGAAAAGAGTCTTAAAATTGGATTTTGAAAATTTCTCCAGCCTAAAAAGAATACTTCCACCGACTTACCTTCTTTTTCTAGCTCCTGTTTAAAATATTTTATAATGGTTGACTTGCCAGAACCGTCGCATCCAACAAAGACAATTTTAATTTTTTTCATATCGAGGCTTCTCAAATTTAACAACATAGCCCGAAGCAAACATTTTAGAAAGCGATCCCCATTTATTTTTATATAACGACCTAAATAGAAGGCTTGTTGGAACTAAGAAGAATTCAGTGAATAATATGGGATAGAAACGGATATTTACAAATCCGTTCTTTTTTAGAAGGTAATTCATTTTTTTTACAGAAATTCTTTGAGTATGTTGAAGATTTATTCTTCCAGTTAGTGTTCTTTTTATGGCAAAGGCTATAGGATGAGGTGGAGAGGTTACAATAATTCCTTTTCCTCCTGGAGTTAGAATAGAATGAAACTTACTTATCACTCTATCTTTATTTGGAATGTACTCTATAGCTCTTGAACAAAATATAAAATCAAACTTTTCATTGAACTTTTGATCTAAGAAGTTGTTGACTAACGTTCTTACATTTTTTGATTTTATTTGTAATTTAAATTGTCTAATCATTTCTTTTGAGATATCTAAACATGTGAACTTTGTATGGGGATATTTTTTAATAAGTAATTTTGTCCATGTGCCTGGACCACATCCTACTTCCAAACAATTTTTGAAATTTATATCTCTTAAATGATAAAGAAGGCTAATTGTGCTGAATCGATGCTGTCTTCTATTTTTTTTTGTGCTAAACCAGCGAGCATATTCATATCCTTTATCCGATATCTTGCTTGCTTTTTTATTATAGAAATTACGCATCCAGTTGCTAAACTGCGTTTCTTCTTTTCTTAGATAATTTTTAGATTCCATTTTATTTAATATGTGGTCTATTTTTTAAAGATTTGTAAGTTATATTAGTTATGAGGACTAAGAGTAATGGACCTTGAAAAGAGGTCTTATTCTACTCTCCTACCGAAAATATTAAAAAGCCTTTTTAGGTTTTAGATTATGGTATCTGAACTAAGTGTCATAATCTCTGCTTTAAATGAAGAGAAAGCCGTTGGGCAAGTCTTAATGGGTGTTTTAGAAACATTTGATAGATTAAAGATAAAAGGGAATATAATATTCTTAAATAATCATAGTACGGATGATACTGGTAAAATAGCAGATATTATTGCAAAAAAAGACAAGCGAGTAAAAGTAATTCATAGGATTAATAGAAAAAATAAGGATTTGGGCAATTCTCTGAAAGAAGGGATTTCACATGCCACTGGAGATTATATATTAATAATGGATTGTGATATGTCACACGATCCTGCTGAAATAAAAAATCTTTTTGATAGAAGGAAAGAAGCCGATATTATTGTTGGAAGTCGATATTCTGGAGGTTCTGCGGACATTGCTCTTTCGAGGAATATCCTTAGCAAAACTGGTAATTATCTTGTTAATTATCTTTTTGGATTAAAGGTTAAGGATATATCAAATAGTTTTAAACTTTACAAAAGAGAAGTTCTAAAAAGCCTAAAGCTGATAAACGACGGCTTTGGATTACATGTCGAAATTATACTGAAAGCTGCTAATAGAGGTTATGTTATGAAAGAAATTCCAATACACCTAAGAAGAAGCATTACAGATTCTAAAATGGTCTACAGAAAACAAATTCCGCTATATGCAAAAGCTGTTTTTGCAGGAATAAGAGATAAATTTACGATTTAACCTTTTCTATAAAGAAATTTCTGATTAATAAAAATAGTATGGATTGAAATATATAAGGGAGGATACGTCATTACCTAAAATAAATATTATATATAAATAGAATTATAAAATGGGCAAGGCTTTTATGACTTACATAGTTTAGTAGTGATTTAGCAAAGAAAAGTTTAAATAGAGAGATTGTGAAAGCTTAATTAGAAATGTAATTGAGAACTTTAGAATATGAAAGAAATAAAAAATATAAATTCTTGTAGGGTTTGCCAGTCAAAAAACTTCATACCTATTCTTTCTTTAGGTGAACAATACATCTCAAACTTTATTGAAAGTGAAGAACACCAGGGAGTAAAGGGTCCTTTAGAATTAGTTTTATGTGATTTAAATCAGGGTGGCTGTGGATTATTACAGTTAAAGCATAGCGTTTCTCCAGAACTATTGTGGAACGATCAGTATTGGTATAAATCAGGTATTAGTTCTACTATAAAAGAAGATTTAAAAGATATTGCAATCAAAATACAAAAACTGATAGTGCTACAAAAATCAGATATAGTTTTAGATATTGGGTGTAACGACGGAACAATGTTTAACTCTTTCGAAAAGGAAAAAAATTTGACTTTGGTGGGTTTTGATCCTTCAAAAAATGTGGCTAGAGAGGCAATGAAAGTAGCTAATAAAGTTTTTAATAATTTTTTTAACGCTACAGACTTTAAAAAAGAATTCGGTGATAAAAAAGCAAAAATAATTACGGCAATTTCCATGTTTTACGATTTAGATAATCCTAATGATTTTCTTAAAGATATCGTATCTGTTTTAGATAAATATGGAATTTTTATAATTCAACAAAATTATCTGGTATCAATGTTAGAACAAAATGCCTTTGATAATATTTGTTATGAACATCTTGAATATTATTCAATGAGTGTTTTAAAGGGATTACTGAGCAAATATAATTTAGAGATCTTTGATGTTGAACTTAATGATATTAATGGGGGAAGTATCAGAACTTATATTAAATTTAAGGATAATGAAAAAATTAAAGCATTTTCTGGATCAAAAGAAAGGCTAGCTAGAATTTTAGAAAAGGAAAATACAATGAAACTTGATACCGTAAAACCCTATCAGGAATTTGCTCTTAGGGTAAAAGAAATTAAAAGTCAACTTTTAAATTTTATTAGGGAAGAGAAAGAAAAGGGAAAGAAAATTTCTATTTATGGCGCCTCCACTAGAGGCAATACGGCATTACAATATTTTAGTCTGAATAATAATCTGATAGATATGGCTGCGGATAAAAATCCTGACAAGTGGGGGAAGAAAACTATAGGCACGCTTATACCAATAGTGCCCCCGGAAACTTATAGGGAAATGAAGCCAGATTATCTATTAGTAATGACATGGCATTTTTTTAATGAGATTAAAAACCAGGAAAAAGATTTTTTTGATAATGGTGGAAAATTTATATTGGCTATGCCTCAATTTAAGGTTATTGAAAAAAAATAAATTGGACGGATCTTTATTTCAAGACATTAATTTTATTAACTAAAAAACTCGCTTCATTTTTATTATAGTTTTCATTTTATTTCCTTATAACTATTTAAAGCAACTATAAAGTTTTTATAATATACATAAGCTTTTATACGATAATATACCTCAATTAAATTTGATATGGAATCAGATAAATCAGTAAAAGAAAAGATATCTAGAAAAAAAATTCTTATTATCTTATTTTTATTCGTGCTTCTAGTTTCATTAGATCTTAGACTAATCTTTCTTGAGGCCGATCCTTTCCCTTATTCTATATTTGGAACCACGTGGGTCGACGAAGGCGTAATTGCACACAATGCTAGAAATTATGTTCTTTTTGGAGAATGGAGGCTAGAAAATGATTCTTGGAATCCTATGTACATATTCCCCACCTATAATTATTTAGAATTTTTATCCTTTAAGATGTTTGGAGTAAATACTTTTGCTATGAGATTAGTTCCAGCTTTAGTTGGAATTATTTCCCTTTTTATTGCTGGTTTGCTTTTTATTTCTAAGAAATTTGAAGAAGGCATGATTTTTTTAATTTTATTAATGATTAATCCTATGCATATTACTTATAGTAGAATAGCTACTATAGAGTCTCTTTTATTGGCTTTGATTATTGTTATTATAGGGTTGATGATTTATGATAATAAATATAGTTGGTTTTTGGTGGGTCTTTTAACGCCTGTTCTATTTTTTACTAAGATAATATCTGCATTTTTTATAATAGCTATACCTCTAACGCTTTTAACTTATGGATTTTTTTATAAATCAAAGACTCATTTTAAAAAACTAGGAATTCTTGTTTTAGGGGCGACAATCTCTTTAATAATGTGGTTATTTTGGCTTATTCCTAATTTATCAGAATGGAAGTATATGAATTTTGATATATTTGTAAATAATGGAAGATTTGGAACCAATATTATTGAATTGGGAGTTATGTCATTGATGGCGTCTCAATTTTTCCTTTTGAATACTTTTCTTGTTGTAGTCTCTTTATTCAGTATATTTTACTCATGTAGTCAAATTAAAAGAAAAGAAAGAATAGATTTTCTCGATTTATTTTTTGTTATTACGCTTATCTTATTCCTTCTTCAAATATTAATTACAGACTATGATTTAAGGAGGTTTGTTTTATTGATTCCTATTTTAGCTTTAACTTCTTCAAGATTTATTCTTAGAATAACTGAAAATGAAGTATTTATAAATGGCAGACAATTTAAATTGGGAAATATAGCCATAGTTATATTTTTAATTTTGTTTTATATAATTATCAGTTTAGCTCAACTATTTCCTTTTTATACCAATATAATAAAGGATAGTAACTCTGCATTTACTATTCAAAATAATTCAATAGAGATTGGAAGATATATTCCCCCTTACAGCAAGGTATATGGGAATACTGCTCTTCCATTAAGCATCGAGAATAAAATAAAGCCTTATCATGGAAATTATTTAGATCATACTCATAATTCAGAAGAAAATATTCTGCCCTTACTTCAATCAGGGGAAATAAATTACGCTGTTCTTAAAGAAAATATATTTAATGAGGTTGACTTGAAAGAATATGATCGGGATTTAAATAAATCTAAAGTATATGCGTATTTGCATGATAATTTTGAGATTATAAAAGAAATACAAGGAAAACACTCTCGAACAAATGAGCCTGATAGAAAGTATATCTATAAGAGAAAAAGTTCATGAGGTTCATTTTTCCTGTCGACTATGTTTATTTGTGATACATCAAGATTTGTTGTTTGCGCAAACTCCCTACTTCAGTCCGAAAGTTCTTGACAAATACGAATTATGCAAACCAAAAGATAAAAGAGAAAATCTATTATTAACTTACGCGTTAATCTTTTTTCTCCAGTACGCGATGGTATTTTTCAATCCTTCATCTAAAGAAACTTTTGCTTCCCATCCTAGAACTTTTTTTGCTTTTGTTGAATCAAGAGATAAGTAAGGATCCACGATCGGCCTCCATGGATAATCTGGAGGAAATGAGAAATTTATTTCTTTTTTATAACCTATTAATTCTTTTATTTTTAATGCTAATTCCTTCATCATGATTTCTGAACCACTTGAAAAATTGAATACTTCATTTATAACATTAGATTTCAAGGCAGTGACATATGCATTAACATGATCATCAATATACATTAAGTCTCTTATCGCGTCAGGTGTACCAACATAAACTTCCTCATTTTTTAACATTTGTGTAATTAGGTATTCCACTACATATCCTGTATTATCTTTTCTTCCGAATGTATTGCAGGCTCTAGAAATTATATAAGGCAAACCTAGCGCCTTTCCGGCCATTCTTATATAATAATCGGAGGCTACTTTAGAGACGGAGTAAGGACTCAGAGGTTTTAATATTAGATCTTCTTTGAATGGGATTTTTTGTTCCTGGTCTCCGTAAGTTTCCATTGTAGAAGCAAAGATAAATTTTTTAAATTCAGACAATTCAAGAGCAGCATGAACTAGATTAACTGTTGCTAGATGGTTTGTCTCTTGAAACTCCATAGGACTCTCAAAAGAATGTCTAACTGCAGTTGCTCCTCCGAGATGTATTATGTAATTGGGTGCGACTTCTTTTATAATTCTTTTTATTGCTGCGGAATCTGTCAAATTTCCATATTTTATTTCTATTTTATTCAAAATGTCCTTTATTGGATCGAGCGCACTTTTATTACTGCTTGTCCTAACTAACCCATATACTTGATATTCTTGACAGAGTCTTCTTGTAAGTTCGTTTCCTACGAATCCTGTAATGCCTGTAATAAATAATTTTCGCATTTTACACCTTGTAATTCTCAATCGCTTTTCTTATTATCTCCAAATCTTTATGCGTATTCAAGGTATTCCAAAATCCAAAGTATTTAAATGATTTTAGTTTTCTTTGTTTAGCTAATTCAACGAAAGTTGTTTCTTCTATATTTCCTTTTTGAGGAAGATGTTTTTTAATTTCCTTGTTAAAAATATAAATGCCTGAATTTACAAATCTATCACTTATTACTGGTTTTTCTTTGAAATCTGTTATTGTGTGGTTTTCGTCTATTTCTATTATTCCGAACGGGCTTTTTAATGGAGCAGAAACAATGGTTGCAATAGGAGAATGTTCTTTATGAAATCTGTATAGGTTCTTTAAAGAGATATCAGTTAATTCATCGCCATTCATTGCTAGAAAATTTTCATCTTCTACATTACAATTTTCAATTGCTAATCTAAAAGCCTCTCCCGTACCGCTTGCACCTGTGTGAACACTATACTTTACTTTTAATCCGTATTTGCTTCCATCAGCCACATGATTTGTTATAACTTCCTTTTTATAATCTATCCCTAGAATTACATTTTCCATTCCGTTTTCTTTTAGCCATTGAAGTAACCAGTCGATTAATGGCTTACCTCCAATTTCAACCATGCACTTTGGAGTATCGTCGGTAAGTGGCCTTAGTCTTAAAGCTGCGCCTCCGACCAATAAAACTCCAGTTTTTAGCATGTCTTTATTTTATTCTATAGATATATAAATTTATGTGTTCGGCGGGCATTATTTAATTTGCAAAAGTGCTTTCAATTTGCAGAGGGAGATAAATTGTAATGAATGCATATAATATTGTTAAAATTGTTATTACTAATAAATTTATTGGTGAAGGAGAAGAGAGACTATAATAGTGTGAATGATTATCCTATAAAATCTTTCATTACGTTGTGAACTTGACTTAGTATGAAAAAAATCTCTAAAATAAGTAATATTCCAAAAAAATCAAATGAAGATCTATAAAAAAAGCATTTTACTAACACTTATGATAATCTAAGAGAATGGACTATTTATAGGAGTAAAAAGTAAAATGAAAATTTGTAAAGCATTATTTGAATATGAGGGTCTTATCATTAAAAGATTACTAGGTAAGATTTAAATTCCATAATCTTTATGATAATTTATGAAGATAATTCTATTTGAGAATAATAAATCTGATTTAAATTCTATAGAAGTATTTGGTCTACCAAAGGCAGGCAAGACTACTTTATTAAATAAATTAGCTAAAAAAGGCAGAAATAAAATAGATTTTGAAAATATCTCTTTATTAAAAAAATTATTACTTTTTCTAAAGTATTTTATGAAACATCCTTTTAAAACTTCTTATATATTTTACAAGATGAATATAGAATGGGAGACTATGAAAGACGCAACTTTAAAGGATTATGTGGATTTTTTTAGGATGAAGAATTCTTATTTGAGTGCTGTACTGGCAAAATATGAATTGATAGCCTCGCAAAAAAAGGAAGTCTATATTGACGAATTCATCTTTCAATCCTTATTTATAATGCTTCAAAATCGCGCTTCAGAGAAACAAATCTCGAACTTATTATCAAGACTTCCTTCCTCAGGTAAAATATTACTTATAGAAGAGACAAAAAAAGAGAGATATAAAAGATGGAGCGCTATAAAAAATCCTGCAAGAAATTTAAATTTGGCTTATAGAATGTTGTGGTGGAAAAACATGGAAGCTAACTATCCTATTATAAAAAAAATACTTGAGAATAAATATTCTTCTAAGAAAATTATAAACCCCTTAAAGGAATTACCCTAGTTTCTGTTATCATTATTTACCAAAGAAAGTTATATATCTTGAAAGCCATTGTAAACTAGATAAAACTCCAAAGATTATAAAGAGTGCATAAGGTGCATTAAACATTACTCCTAAAGCGACTAATGTCCATTGTATATCTAGCGAGAAAGCAAAAATACCTGGGTTTAAATTAAATAATTTTTTGCTTACGTTCTGCCTGATTTTGTTCATTGGGTTCTCTAAATTAAACTTTTTTCTTAGAACCTCTGAGAGAAGAGCGGCATAGTTTATCATAATATAACTAAAGATAGTATATGTTCCTAGAACTATTATCAATAAATCTTTATTCTGTACAAATGTTTTCATCATTAAAGAGAAAAACACTACTGAAATACCAATCATACCACTAGATTCATCAAGCCATTTGCCCATAGCATTTTTTTTGTTGTAAAATCTTGCCACAGTACCATCTGAAAGATCGATTACTAGTCCAAACATTACTAATAGACCTGCCAAAATCATCCACTTCCCCCCAAGATAGAATATTATTATTGCTGCACTAATTGTCCCAGCAAGACCCAATAAATTCACAAGGTGTGCATGTAAGCCTAATGAAATAGCAATCCAAGAGACTAAAACACTGATTGGATAATAAATATATTTTATTAATAATCTTGATAAATGTTCTTCTTTAAAAAATTTAGCTACCTCTCTTATCGATACCATATGAATTATAACTACAAAATCTTTTTAAATCTAATGTTGTCTCTTAAATTTGTTTTGAAAAAAGGAAATTTATGGAATTTAAAATAATAGCTACAATTGGCCCTGGTTCGAATAAGAAAGATATACTTGAAAAGTTGAAAGATCGCGGAGCGGCTTTTTTTAGAATAAACTTGTCTCATACTGAAGAAGAGGATGTTGAATCAAGAATAAAAGATCTAATAGGCTATAAAGTTCCAATAATATTGGATACAGAAGGCTCGCAAGTTAGATCTGGGAATAATCTAGAGATATTTTATAAAGAAGGTGGAGAAGTTAAAATTTATGAAAAAAAGGTTAATTGCGATTCTAATAATTTATTTCTGACTCCTACTGGAGTAATAAAACTACTTAATATTGGCGATTTGATATCTATAGATTTTAATTCTCTTCTTTTGAGAGTTTTTGATAAAAGTACATTGAAAGATGGATATATTCGATGTAGAGTTTTGATAGAAGGAAAAGTTGGTGGGAAAAAAGCAGCACAAATTGATAGTCCAACTTTTAGTCTTCCTTTTTTAAGCAATAAAGATTATTTGGCAATAGAACTTGCGAAAAAATATAAAATAAAACATTTTACTCTTTCCTTTACAGAATCAAAGAAAGATGTAGAATTATTTAGAAGGATATATCCTGGTGCAATAGCTTATTCAAAAATAGAATCTAAAAGGGGATTGGAAAATTTTTTAGAGATTACAAAAATATCTGATGGAATTCTTATTGATAGAGGAGATTTGAGTAATCAAATTCCTTTAGAAAAGATACCTTTAATACAAAAATTTATTCTTAAAAATGTCAGAAGCCTTGGAAAAGAGGCCTTTGTTGCTACAAATACATTGGAACAAATGTCTTTTTCCTTAAAACCTAATAGGGCAGAAGTCAATGATATAATTAATACTGTTCTTGATGGGGCGACTGGAATAGCATTAACTAAGGAGACTGCGGTAGGCCAGTATCCTGTTGAAACTTTAAACATGATAAAGACTCTTGTAGATCAAATAAAATTTATTAATAAATATAAAGGAAAAAGTATTATTTCAAGAATAGAAAAATCAAATTATCTTTACAGCCAAGAACATCCTGAACTACTTGAAAAGCCTCATGGTGGGCGTTTGATAAATAGAAATTTGCTAAATTTTCCAATAGCTAATATTCCCAAAAAAAATATAGAAATAGATGAGAATAGTTTAACTGATACAGAACAAATAGCTAACGGAGCCTTTAGCCCTTTAGAGGGTTTTATGAAAAGCAAAGATTTTTACTCTGTAATAAATAGTATGAGGTTGGCTAACGGGGTTGTCTGGCCAATTCCTATTGTACTAAGAGTTAATAGAAATATTGCAGAAGGCCTTAAAGAAGGGGAGGAATTATCCCTAACATTTAAAGGACAAGTTTATGGTATTCTTCATTTGGAGGAGATATATAAGATAAACAAGGATGAATGTTCATTAAAAATATATGGGACAAAAGATACCACTCATCCTGGTGTAAAGAAATTTCTAGAAGATGGAGAATATTTACTTGGAGGAAAAATAACTTTGATAAAAATTAGAGATTCTCCTAATAGTTTGTATGAATTAAGTCCTAAACAAACAAGAAAAATCTTTGCAGAAAGAGGATGGTCAAAAGTATTGGGCTTCCATACTCGAAACGTCATCCATAGATCTCATGAATTTATACAATTAGAAGGATTAAAAATAAGTCTATGCGACGGATTACTTATTCATCCTGTGGCAGGTAAAAAGAAATCTGGAGATTTTGAAACGAATGTTATAATTGGATCTTATGAAAAAATGATGGAAAATTTTTATCCAAAATCTAAAGTCCTATTTAGTGTTTTATCCACTTACTCTAGATATGCTGGTCCGAGAGAGGCATTATTTACTGCTTTAATAAGAAAAAACTTTGGATGCTCTCATTTTATCGTTGGTAGAGATCATACTGGCGTAGGGAATTTTTATAATCCAGAATCTTCTCATGAAATATTTGATAAATTTAATAAAGAGGAAATTGGAATTGTGCCCATAAAATTTAATAATGTTTTTTACTCATCTATTGAAAATCGTTACATTCATGAATCCGAGTTTAGTGATTATCCTGAGGATCAAAAAATGCATATTTCAGGTACATTGGGAAGAGAAACATTGAAAGCTGGAAAAGCTCTACCCGAATGGTTCATGCGCCCAGAAATCTCCGAGTTAATATTGAGAAAGATTAAAAATGGTGAAAAGGTTTTTGTTGAATAATTTTATTATTAGTTTTTATAAGATTGTTCTATGTTTTTAACTCTAGACCAATTTTCTTTATTAAAAACTGAGTTTAATAGATATTTTAATATGTAAAAATGGCCCTCAAACAAAGAATAAATTAGAACTTTATAAGGATAATTATTGAAGAGGAATTTTTTTCTATGGATTAAAGAGTAAAATATGAAAACGAAGTTGATCTGAAAAGCCTTATCCATAGAAGGCTTATCTAATTTTTGAATAGCGTGGTAATTTATTTTGTTAAGACTTTTAACTTTAACTAAGGGTAGAGCTACAAAAGCAGTGTTTTCTTTTTTAACTAGTTTTATTTCTTCACCATTTAATATTCTTTTAAAATTATTTAGATTTTTAAGAAAAAAATCTTTTCGGAAAACTATTTGATTTATATTCAGTAATTTGCTAAATTTTTCTTTTTTTACAAATTTGTGATATCGAAACGATTTGAAGATTAAATAATCTCCTAGATCTTTAGAGTTAATACTATAATCACAACAACTAATATCTTTGCCTGTCTTTTCTAAAGAATAAACTTGTAGATAATTTTTATATTTGTGAAATTTTACCTTGCCTTGCTTAAAAGCTATGTAGTTCGCATCTTTTAATTTAGATTTTAATATATTATCATTTTTGATATCTTTAATTGTTATTTCTACTAATTTTTTATTTATTTTAGGTAGAGATTTTCTTGAAAACTTTGCTTCGTCTTGAAGGACTACTTTGAAGAATTTCTTTAAAGCTATTGTTATATCGTATTCTCGAGTAACCTTTTTATAACATTTTTCTGTTATTTTTTCCCTTTCTTTATTATTCTTTAAATAATATTTTATCTTTTTCACTAGATCTTTTTTATCCTTAAACATGACTACTTCTTCTTTATTCTTCAAATACGGCCAATATTCTGGGGCATAGTCTAATAGTTGAAAAGCTTTGCATGCTCCTGCTTCAAAAGGACGATGGCTAATATGTGAATTTCCATATTTATTCTTAACAAGACCTAAAGTAATTTTACTCTGATTCATAACCTCTATATATTTTTCAACCTCGATTGGGCCTCCCCTTATATGCTCTTTAAATTCTGGATAATTTAGCCAGCCAGGACCCCATATATTGAATTTTATTCCTTGGCTCATGAGAAATCTCATTAATTCGACCCTTGGGGGATATTGTTGGCCTACAAAAGATAAATCGTACTTTTTCTCGAGTTTTATTGGTTTAAATAAGTCTAAATTTAATCCTACTAATGGAAGACCGTTAGTTAAACCGTCTTTTTTGTATAAGGATAAATATTTTGGTTGAGTTACCATACAATAATCTAAAAATAAGGCGTAATATCTTGAAAAAACTTCGAATTCTACATCTTCGTCAGTAAGCAACCCTATAGTTTTAGTTTCAGGAGAAATATGTTTAATTTCTTCTAAAGTATCTATATTCATCTCGTCTGATCCCACCATAAGCAGAATGTAATCTGGTTTTCTTTCCTTTATTATTTTAAGAAAAGTCTTTCTCATTTGTTCTGGACCGTAATCAAATCTTTTTTTACGAGGATCAAAAGTAATTACTTCTTTGAATATTTTATTTAGAGGCGAATCAAACTGGTAACGAGTCCATCCTGTTTTGCTCTCACAATCCCAAAGGGAGTATAATATAGTCTTTTCTTTTAATAATTGTTCTACTCTCAATAAGCTTGGTTTTTCTTGATAAGGCATTTTATTTCGGCGGATATTTTGGTCTATGTTAAATAATTTATAAGCTTTATGATCATAGAATCTACTATCGTAAAGCTTATAATAATTGTTTTATCTAAAAATGGATGAAGAGAAAAATAACTAACAAAAAAACATCATCGCCTATTATCGAAGTAGTTTTTTGTGGATTAATTAGAAATCCTGATCTATTTAAGAAATCTTTAGAACAGATGGAGAAATTCAAGAAAGAAAAAATTCTTGATAGAATTGTTTTTTCAACCTGGGATTATGAGATCGATAAATATTCTGGCATGAGAGAATATCTTAAAAAGAAAAAAGTTTTTTTAATTGAAAATAAGGAACCTGAAAACCGAGGAATAGGAAATATTTGGTGCCAGATGAAGTCTTTAGAAGCTGCTCTTAAAATAATAAATCATGAAAGTTTTGTTCTAAAGACCAGGCCAGATTTATATATTGATGAAAATTTTTTAAAAAAATTATTTGAAAATAAAGAAAACTTATTGAAAATAAAATACAGCCTTCCTGGAGGAAATATATTCAAATATAAAGTTTGGATACCCTATTATGAGATTACCAGTCCTTTTCATATGGCAGATGAATGCTTTTTTGGACACCATAACGATGTTAATATGCTAGTTAATTTCTTTGATTATATTAAATATTACAATTTACGTGCTGGTGTTGTTCATATTAACAGATATATTCACCCGTTTATCGATAAATATCCTGAAATAAAATATTTTTTTCAGAAAGATTCAAATATTGGTTTTCCAAGAGATGATTCATTAAACTATAAACTGCTAAAGAAGTTTCTTGGGAAAATTAAAATTAGTTCTAATTTTCTTGATTCTTTAACAGTTGCAAATAGATTTAGGGTATTAAGGAAGCGATTGAAAGATGAAAGTTATGTTAAAACTTTAGCGGTGTATTATACTATCCTTTATAGTCATTTTTATATAGAGAATAAATGTGTAGATAATGAATTTAATAATCGAGCCATATGGAACAGAAATTCTACTCCAAATATTACTGTTGATGATCCGCAGATAATTAAAAATTTCTCAAAAAATAGAATAGGGGTTAAGACTAAAGGACAAATCTATTCTGGGGATGAAAAACTATTGGAAAATATTTTTGAAAATAGGATGCCTCAAGAAGATAGAGCCTCTACAAAGATACTAGAGGCGATAGATAATTTTAATCATTAGCCTTAATTTTTCTTTTTCTTAATTTATTTTTTATTGCGTCAATTACTATCCAGTCATTCCTATCGAATCCTTTAAAGAGTAGTGATAATAATAAATAAAATAATAAGAAAAAGAAGGAAATAAACACGAAAGCTATTTTTGTTATTTGAAAATTATTCTTGATATATAAAAGAATTGTTAGTGGGAGTATTGAGGCTATTATCAATTTTAACATTGATCTTCTTAAAGGCATTATTTTAGTATAACGTTTAGATTGAAATAAAAGTATCAGTGACATTATAATCAAAGATAAAAGTGTAGCTAGGGCTGCGCCTACTAGTCCTGAACTATTATCTAAAAATATTATTTTTCTCATTGGCACTAAAATTAAATTAAGTAAGACATTAATTACTGCTACGATAAGTGTGTCATATAGAATGGTTTTTGATCTTCCAGTCATTGAAATAAGCCTTAATGTAATTGCACCCAGGCCGCTGGAGACGAAATAAGCTAAGGCTAAAATTCTTAATGCGTTTGCTGCTGGAAGATAATCTGACCCGAAAATAAAATTAAGGCTGGCTTGTGGAAGAATCATTAAAACTAAGAAAAGAGGAAGATTAAGTAAAAATATCCATTTAGAAACCTGTTTACTTAATTCACTAATTAACTCCATATTGTTCTTAGAATATTCTTTATTTATTAATGGAAAGAATAATTTAATGAATAATTCTGGAGCCAATGTTAGAAGCATTGCTATAGGGAGCGCCGCATTATACAGCCCAACTTCAATGGAACTTTTAAAATAGCCTATTGCAAAACTGTCAGTCCAACCCATAAGAATAAAAATAAAAGTAGAAAAAATAAGAGGTAGTGAATATTTTAATAATTCGCTTGATACTTCTTTCTTTTCATTTTTTGAGATTTTTTCATCCTTAAAAGTTCTTTGTATTTTTGATTTAAGTATCCAAAGAGATAAAAGGAACATGCCTCCAAAACCTAATACATAAGAAAAGACTACTGCCTGGTCTTTGAGGCCTATAAATATAAAAATAATTAAAAAGATTAATTCTACTAGATTTCGTGATACTGTAGAAATAAACAGATACCAGTTTATTTCTTCATATGATCTGACTACAGAAAGAATTGCATAAGACAGCACAGCTAAAGGTATGCTAATACTAAATATTTTAAGATAGAAAATTAAAGAAGTGTTGTGAAATATTGTTATACTTATTGGTGTGGCCAATAAGTAAACAAGAATACCACCAAAAAAACTGGAAAATATTAATATTCTCATTGAAGACTTGAATAAATATTCTATTTTAGAAACTTGATTTTTCCCTCTATACAATGCTACAAATCTTAACATTCCTTCTGAAAGACCTAAAGAAGAAACAGATACAACCAATCCGGCCACCATGGCTCCTAAAGAATAAAGGCCATAAACATCTGGCCCAAAATATCTTGCAATTATAACTTTGTAGATATATACTAAAAGTTTAGAAATGATAAGTGTAAAAAAGACCATAAAAGAAGTTCTGGCCATAAACTTTAGATTTTTGTCTAAACTATCGTCTTCATCTTTCATGTAATTAAATCGCAAATATTGTTTTTAGAGCTTTTGGTTGATTATTTATAGAGGTTTATAGTTTCATAAAATTTAAAAAGAAATTAGAGTCTGAATTGAGATGGATAAAGACACTAAAAAGATTATTTCTATTGCTGAGAAGCCAAGTACATTTGGAGTAGAATTTCATAATAAGGGGTATGAGCTTTTAGGTATTAACCAAATATATATTCCTCTTAAAGTTTTACCGGATCAACTTGAGAGTATAGTTCAGTTGGTTAAAGATAATTTTAATGGGTGTAGTGTTTCTATGCCTCATAAAATTAACATTATGGACTATTTAGACAGTTTTGATCGATCTGCAACTGCTTGCATAGCAGTCAATACTGTTGTGAAACAAGAGGATGGAAGTTTATATGGATATAATACCGACTATTATGGTGCTAAAAGAGCCATCCAAGAAAAAGTAGAAATAAAAGATAAGGACGTTGTTATGGTTGGTGCTGGTGGAGTTGCTAGAGCAATAGGAAAGGCAGTTATTGACTTAGGAGGGAGATTAAAAATATTTAATAGAACTTACGATAAAGGAAATGACTTGGCTAAAAAATTAGGTGCTGATGTAATTGGTTCTCATGAGGATTTATTTAAAACTAAGGGAAAGTTAATAATTAATGCTACCTCTGTAGGAATGTTTGATCACACTGAGATTCCATTTCATGAAAATATATTGGATGGATATGAAGCAGTGATGGATGTAGTGGGTAGAGAGACAAAATTAATCTATATAGCTGGAAGAAAAAATAAGATAACTATTCGTGGCAGATCAATGACTACTTATCAAGCTGCTAGACAATTTGAATTATATACTAATAGGACTTTACCTGATTCCTTTCTGAAAGAAATGTTGGGAGAATAGAAAAATGAGGATAGGTAGAGATTCTGCAGAAATTTTAATGTTGGATTTAGATAAACATGAATCGGTTATTAGAGATATAATTTATGAGGGACTTGAAGAATTACCTCCAATTTCTAATTCTTTAGGCATAATTGCCACTTATTTTATAAATGTTGGAGAGGGTGAAGATTTGGAATCTGTAGGAAGAGAGATTTCATTACATCAGACTACTTCTGCACAAAATTCTACTAAAGATGGTCTTTTAGAAAGATGTACTGGGAATATTTTTGATATTCTGCCCTTTGATAGAGATAAAAGAGTTGGACTTATTCGAATAAATTTTCCTTCTGAAATTATGGTTGACTCAAAAAGTAAAATTTATTCTTCAGATATAATGCATATTATAGCAGGATCGGTTCAGTATGAACTTAGAGCTAGTAAAGACATAAAATTAGTGGATGTTCGTTTACCTGAAGAAATAATAAATCTTTTCCCCGGTCCTTGTTATGGAGTAGAAGGTATAAGAAAGATGGCAGGTCTAAAAGAAAATGAATTAATGTTTGGAACTATAGTAAAACCTTGCACAGGTATAACTTCCTTAGAAACTGCTGAGATAATAGGTAAAGCTGCTTCAAATAAATTTTTTAGTTTTGTAAAAGAAGATGAGAATTTTCATCCAAATGTTCCTTTTGCAAGACTAGAAGAAAGGGTTAGGCTTAGTGTTGAATATATAAAAAATTCTTTAGAACAAAGAGAAGGTAAGGGCTTAATTTATGCTCCGCATGTTACATCTTCAAGAAGAGAGTTTGAAAGAAATCTCAAAATTGCTGTAGACAGTGGGGCTAGCGCTGTAATGTTTTCAGAAACTTATACCGGAGGAGCATTTCGTTTAGCAAGGGACTTGCTAAGTGGATTGGACAAACCCCTAGCGATTTACGGCCACAATGGAGGGATAGGAAGTCGATCTAAATCAATTTATAGAGAAGTTATTGATATGTTTGCACGTCTTGATGGAATTGATTTTCGACAAACCGGATTGACTGGTTCTACTGGCTATTTGAGACCTTATGGCTTAGAATTAGAAAAATCTGAAAAAATACTATCTCGTCCTATGGGCAAGCATAAACCCGTCATGATGGCCCGCGCAGGAGGCCTGGATCAAGGAAATATTATTATAAACTTAAAAAGTATTTTAGACAAATCTTTAAATCCAGAAAATTATCTTTTCCTTTCTGGATCTGCTATAAATGGTTGGAAAAATGAAATGGGTGAATGCGACCCTCTAGGAGGCGCTAAGGCTATGGAACAAGCTTTGTGCGCGTTTTATGATAAAGATTTTAATAAAAGTGAAGAAAATCACATTGCATTACTTGTAGATTATGCTAAAGAAAGGGGCTTCAAAGAATTAGAACTATCTTTAAGACAGAGATATAGTACTTTATAAGATCTTTATTTTACTTTAATAAAATTTATATACGTTCGATATATGAAAATGTATAGCGGCTGATAAGGACATTAAAATATGTCGAGATAGCCTTTAGATTGATAGATAATGGGGAAATTAAACTTTATAATAGATGTAGATGGAGTCCTTACTACCGGACAGTTTTTATATTCTGAGAATGGAAAAGCCTATAAAATATTTGGGCCGCATGATGCGGATGGACTAAGATTTATTAAAGATGAATTAAACATAGTTTTTATAACTGCTGATAAAAGGGGATTTTCTATTTCTAAAAAAAGAACTGATGACATGGGTTTTCCCTTAGAATTGGTTCCTGAACAAGATAGACATTCCTATGTAAAAAATAAATTTGGTTTTGAAAATACTATTTTTATGGGGGATGGTATTTCGGATGCTGCTTTAATAAAAGATTGTAAATTCGGAATAGCTCCAGCTAATGCAAGACCAGAAGCTAGAGAAGTTGCTGATTTTGTTACTCCCTCTAAATCTGCTGAAGGAGCTGTGTGTGATGCTTGTTTAGAAATAAAAAGGAGATTCTTAAAAGTTTAAATGGAAAATTATAAAGTATGTATTCTAGCTGCTGGAATTGGAAGTAGAATGGGCGAAGTATCTGAACATATAAACAAAGCTCTTCTACCGGTTAATTTTAAAGGAACAATTTCTTATATAATTGAAAAGTTTCCTAAAAACGTAGAAATAGTTATAGCGGTAGGACACAAAAAGGAAACGGTAATTGATTACATATCTATAGCTCATCCTGAAAGAAAAGTTAAATATGTAGAAATAGATAAGTATATTGGTCCTGGGAGTGGGCCTGGATATTCTTTATTATGTTGCAAGGACTACTTGCAGTGTCCTTTTATATTTTCTGCGGTGGATACTATTGTTCTAGAAGAGATACCTGAGCCTAGAGATAACTGGTTTGGGATAGCTCCTGTTAAGGAGACTGAAAAATATTGTACTGTAAAAATAAAAAATAATTTAATATATCAATTGGATGATAAAATAAAGACAGATAACAAATTTGCATTTATAGGGCTAGCCGGTATTGCTGACTACGATGTGTTTTTTTCTGGATTGGAAAAAGATAAAGATTTAATTAGCGGTGAATTACAAGTGTCTAATGGTTTTAAAAAATTGGTTGAGAAAAAACTAGTTCCGGTTGGTTTTACATGGTTTGACACAGGAACTTTGAGTAACTATATAGAAACAAATAAGAATTTCTCTGGAGGAGGAAAAAAATTTGACTTTAGTAAAGGAAACGAATTTATTTATTTTGTTAATGGTAAAGTTATAAAATACTTTGCAGATCCAGACATAGTAAAAAAGAGATGTCAAAGAGCTTCTATATCTCTTAAAGGTCTATGCCCTAAAATTGAAGCTGAAAAAGGCAACTTTTATTCTTATAAAAAAATAGATGGTCAGGTTCTTTATAACGTTTTAAATTCACAAATAGTTGGTGATTTTTTACAGTGGGCAAAACTAAACTTATGGAAAAAAGCAAATCTTGCAAAAGAAGAAAAAGATGATTTTTATCAAGCTTGTCAAGACTTTTATTATAATAAAACTATGAAAAGAATAAAAACTTTTTACGAAAAAACTCATATCACCGATGGTACCAATAATATAAATGGTGTGTCTGTTCCCCCATTAAAAGATTTATTTAGTAGAATAGATTGGAAAAATGTGTATAATGGTATTCCTACTAATTTTCATGGAGACTTACAATTTGATAATATATTGGTAACAAGAGATGAATCAAGCAATCTTCAAAAGTTTGTATTGCTTGATTGGAGACAAGATTTTGGAAATCTTACTCATGTTGGAGATATCTATTATGACTTGGCTAAAATGTATGGGGGAGTCAATATATCTTATCAATTGATAAAAGAAGGAATGTTATCTTTTGATATGAGTGGATCTAGTATTTATTACAAATATTTTATGAAAAATGATCTTTTAGAAGCTAAAGAAGAGTGTGAAGAATTTTTTAAAAAAGAAGGCTATGATATTCAAAAAATAAAATTAATTACCTCTTTAATCTTCTTAAATATGTCTCCTTTGCATAATGATCCTTTTGATTTAATGCTTTATTTTATGGGAAAAAGTATGTTATATAAAACGTTAAAAGAAATTGAATCTTCAAATGTTATTGTTGGAGTACAAAAAGATGTTAAAATCTAATTTGGGAATTGGGCCCATGAGCTCTGAAATTATAGAAGCCGTATTTAAATATTCTAACTATCGTAGAAAAGAACTGATGTTGATAGCTTCTAAAAATCAAATTGACCATTCTAAAGGATATGTTAATAATTGGACAACTAAAGAATATGTAAATTTTGTTAAAGAGATGGAAAAAAAATACCCTAATAGTAATGTAAAACTATGCAGAGATCATTGTGGTCCTGGGTTTAATGGAAATAATAATCTGGAAGATGTTTATAAAACAATAGAATCTGATATAAAAAATGGATTTGATTTAATTCATATAGATTTTTGCAATTTAAAGGGAAGTAAAGAGGAAAGATTACAGGAATCAAAAAAGGCGATAGAATATTGTTTAAAACTTAACCATAATATATTGCTTGAAATTGGAACTGATGAGAATTTAGGAACTAATTATTCTACAATGAATCTTCATGAATTTGAAGAAGAGATTAATTTTTTCAAGAAGTTTTGTAATCCTGAATTTTATGTAGTTCAAACTGGAAGTTTAGTAAAAGAGATAAATCAAGTAGGTACTTTTAATAGGGATTTTATAGAAAGAGCTGCTGGAATTTTAAGAGACAAAGGATTGAAGTTAAAGGAGCATAATGCTGACTATCTCTCAAAAGAAGGAATTTCATTAAGGAAGGGTTTAGTGGATGCTATGAACATTGCTCCACAGTTAGGGGTAGTTCAAACGCAAATAATACTATCTAAATGTTTAATATATGGAATAAAATTTGATGAGTATCTTAAGGAAGTATATGAAGGCAAAAAATGGCAAAAATGGCTTGAAGTTAATTCTGCAGACAATAAGTTTTTATGCTCAAGTATTGCTGGACATTACCATTTTAGTTCGGAAAAGTATAAAAACCTCTTTAAGCAACTTGAACTACGTGAAGATATAAAAGAAACCGTAATCAACGGAATAATGGAAGTAATTGATCACTATGAAAGCGAATGAACCAAAAATTGTAAGCAAACCCTGGGGCAAAGAGGAATGGCTGGAGCTAAATGATAGGTACTGCTATAAAAGGATTTATATAAGTGCGGGATATAAAACAAGTTTTCAGTATCATATAAAAAAGCGCGAGACGAATTATATTATAGATGGACGAGCAGAAATCTGGCTTGAAAATGACGATGGAATTATTGAGAAGCAAGAAATGGGTCCTGGACAATATTTTAATGTTGTGCCTCCAAAAAAACATAGGGTTGTTGCATTGACTGATCTTATTTTACAGGAAGTTTCTACTCCAGAAGTAGATGATGTTATCAGAATTGAAGACGATACATCTAGACCTGATGGAAGAATAGAAAGTGAACATATCGAGATTTAATTTCTGAATATGTTTGTGGACTCATTGATATTCCATAATAAACTTTCATAAAGCTTTTAATAGGTATAAAAGATATTTAGTAAATATTGAAGAGTTTATTATGAAAAAATTATATAAAAAAGATATACTTAAAATACTTATAATTAAAAATGATAAAATTGGAGATATGGTTTTATCTGCAGGCATTTTTAGAGAATTGAGGAAAAATTTTCCTAAAGCAAGAATTACTGTTATTGCTTCTAAATCAAATAAATCCATTGTGGAAAAAAATAAAAATATAGACGAAGTTAAAACATTAAATTATCCTCCTAAAAATTATTTGGACTATAAAGCCTATTTTAATTTAGGAAAATCATTGAGGAATGAAAATTTCGACTTAGGAATAGATTTAAGGGGAAGCATTATAAATATATTTTTTCTATTAATTTTAGCTCGTGTAAAATATAAGATCGGATTTTATAATAGGTACTTTTCAAAATTCTTTTTAGATTATGCTTATAAAAAGGACAGGACAAATAAACATGTAACCTTCCAGAGAATCGATCTTATTAATAAAGCGCTTAATTTAAAATCTAAGAATTATTGGCCTGAGATTGCAACTGATAAAGAAGATAAAAATAAATTAGAAAATTTTATTTGGACTTACAAACTTGATAAATTTGTTTGTATAGTGCCTGATGCCAGCTTGGAAGTCAAACAATGGCCTTTAGTAAAATTTGATGAAATAATCAAATATATAAAATCCAATTATCCTAGATACAAAATTGTTGTGATTGGAGCAGATGAGAAAAAAGTTTCCTGGTTATATAAAAGAAATCCAGACATTATTGTTCCTAATGAATTACTGGACTTAAGGGTTAGTTACTTATTATTTAAACAGAGCAATTTGACAATTGCTCCTGATGGGGGGCCTATGCATCTTGCCTGGGCGAGTAAGGCCAAATTAATCGCTCTTATGCCTAAATACTTAAATTTGAATTATTACGGCCCTTTAGGAAAAAATGTTAAGATTTTTTCAGAAGAAATAGAGGATATTAAAGCCGATAGTGTAAAGCTTTCAATAGACAGTTTTCTAAAAAGGTGAATTATTGACTATTAAACCTATCAATTGCATTCATAAGTCTTTCTGAAATGTTATCTTTCTTTAATTTCTTATTGTATATATTATCTAACAAATCCATATCATAAACATATATCTGACCTGGTTGTGCTGAATGAGACATTTCTTCTTTTAAATTTCTTGAAAATTCATCTGAATAGAGTTTCTTGCCAGGTGAATTCCATACTTTAGAAACAATTTGATCTGGAAAGCTATTTCCATTTATATAGAAGTGACTATATAAAATAGAATAGTAAGCTGCTAAAATGTCTATAAAGTTTTCATCTTTTAATTTTTTGTCTAAAACAGAAAACTTATTTTGTGAGCTTATTTTTCTTGCTATTTTTGAACCTCGCATGTCGAACACTTTATGAGAGAATTTTATGGCTAGAGTTTTTAGAAGGCTATCTTTAGAGTAAGTCTTGAGATATTCATGCAATACGGGATAATCTTTTATAAATGGGTTGATAAATCTTCTTATGTGGCTTAAAGCATCCCCTATTTTATAGTTTTTGTCATAAGAATCATCATAATTTACCATTAGGCTCATATCGTGATGGTGTCCTAAAAGACATTCTTCTCCCATGTGGAAAGGGGTTTTTAATTCATAATAATGTATCCACATTTTATTTTTGAATATGTTCCCTTTAGGAAGATTATTAGTTATTTTAAGCAATATATCTTTTTCCCCGATTAGTTTCCTTAAAAAATCAAGATTAAGATAGACGTCGGTCCTATTCTTTAAAATAAATTTTTCCGGAGAAACTTTTTTTAAAGCTTCTTCTAAAGACTTCATCTGGCACCAAATATTTCCGAATCCCCTATCCTTTGGCTCTTGATTGCCTAAAACTAAGACCTTATTTTTTTCTAAAAAGGAGAAAATCTCTGGATTTTTTGGTATTTCATAATCCCAAGTTGAAAAAATTATTTGATCAACTAAACCTTCTTTGCGTAATTGAACTAAATCTTTAATAGATTGTTGAAATTTTTCAGGCATTCTTACTAAACCTGTAAATATTACGTCTACTGCTTTTTGTCTCATTTGACTAATTAATAAATAGAATTTTTAAACTTATTTATATTTTCTTTTATCACTTCGTTTAAATATTCTGTTTCGTTGTCTTGTGCGTAAGGTAAAATTCTAGCAAAATTTAAAGCTAGAAAGAGAGGATGATTCTTATTGTATATCTCTTCATTTGTGAGTATATTCTTTTTAATAAAATCTCCTACAAATTCCATTTTTGGAAAAAAATTAACTAAATTTATATCTGGATTTCTGAATTTATACCATTTTCCCTCTATATCTTGGAATAGTTTGGTTATGTCCATCCAGTAATGATCAATAAAACTATCTAGAAAATCTATTAAAAAAATTTTTTTTGTATCTTTGTCAAATATTATATTTTCCATAGTTAGATCTCCGTGACAAAAGGTAGATTTTATCTTATCTTTTTTCTCAATATTAGATAATAACTTTTTTAATTCAATTAATAAATTTATATCTAGTCTTGACTTTTTATTTTCAAACAAATATATTAGACTGCCTAATTTGTCTTCCATTTTATTAAACTCAAATGAACCTCCTTCTATTACTGATTTTTTCATTATATTTATTATATTACAAAGGGATTCTGCAACCCCTTCCAATTCCCTAAAATTTACATCATAGATATGATCTACAAGATTAAAACCTCTAATGTATTCCATATCAAAATAAAATAGGTCATTTAATACCCCTGACCTTAAAACTTTCGGAGCAGAGATTTTATCAGAGGATAAATTATCAAAAAAGTATTGTTGCTTATCCATTTGTCTCTTTAGCCTGTTATTATAGTTTAGAGAAGCAGAGATTTTCCTAACAAAATGATTACCGTTTTCTGAATATAAATCTATTTTACATCCAGAAAAACCCTTTAAGCTAGAGACAAATTTCATTCCCAAATTTTTAAATTACATTTAAATATACTTTTTTAGATCTTCTGAATTTCTTAAAATGTTTATAGCTTCACAGGTTGGATAGCCAGTTGTATTTGAAAAATCGTTTATTATAATCCTTTTAGCATGATAACATCCCATTACTAAAGAATTGTACTTTATTCCTAAATCTTTAAGTTTTTTTTCAGTTAATCCTCTATATTTCTCGGGTCTTGTTGTGACAAAGAAAAGTTGTGTATATGGATCCTCAGATAATCTTTTTATAACCTCTAGATTCTCTTTTAGTGGCTGGGTTTCGTCCCATCTAGGTTTAAAATGTTGAGACCCATTTTCAAATAATACTCCATCTATGTCGAAGAAAAATGTTCTGAATCTTTTTGTATATTTTGACCATTCGTTTAATGTACCCCAATCTAGATAGTTAGTTACTTTTTTTCCAAAAAAGACTTCTTTTTTATTAGCTATTAAATCCTGAATTACATGAGATACATATAACTCTGATTTTTCCTCTTTTTCATTCAATTTCTCAAAAGAGGAAATAAAAATCTGTGGATTCCTAAAATGATATCCTCCTACATTAAAAAAACTAGAGATTATTTTTTTCTCCACAATGTCCACAATAATTTCTTGCTCGTTTAATTTAATATAACTTTTATTTTTAGGATTTATTTCCTCATGCTCTTGAATGTCTGAATAACATACATAATTTTTATCTTCGTTTGTTAATGGAAATGAGAATACATTATCGCTGTCTTTTACCAAAAAACTTTCATTTATTCCTGTTTTTTTCAAAGTAAGATAAACTGTCTCTGATTGGCTTTTTGTTGGGTCGTCTAACACTACTACTGTTATATCTTTTCCGATATTGTCTTTAAGTCCTTTTATTATATCATATTTTTCCTCATGCTCTTTAAGAATAGTTATTATAACATCTTTTGGATGTATATTGAGACCTTCTAGAGACTTTTTGATCATCATATCTCCATCTGGATGAGTTAACATCCATTTTGGTCTCATATTAGGAAATCTAGTAGATTTACCTGCGCACGGAACTATAACCTTCATTTTTCTCCATTATATTATTTTTATTTTCTTTATTTAAAGTTTATGATAGTTGCCTCTCAAATAGATATATTTTGTTATATTTTTTGATTAGTTTAAAGTCGTCTAGCCCTAAATTATCTTCAAAACCAAGCCCGTATTTTATTGACTTGTAATCTGTTTCGTCGTTTAAACTCTTTTCTAGACCTATCTCTATCCATATATCTCTCCTAATGGAAGGAGGCACATGAGAACTCCATCTTTTTGTAGTTATAACTGATTTGTTAGTTATCGCTAAATTATAGTCCTCTATACTAATAAATTTTTTAATATTTTTTTCCCAATAAAGATGAGCAAGTGTACGATAATAATCCTTATCTGCTCCTACAACAAAAAGTTGATTAGGGTATTCTCTGCCTATTTTGTCTAAATCTTCTATTATAAGTTTATCCTGGACTGTAGAACTAATTTTAAAGTTCTTATATTGATTTAAATCCAATGTAAATCTTTTTAAGGAGGTTTCATAATGAGATTGTATTAAATATGGAGTTATAACTAATAGACTTAAAAAGATAAATATCCAAGCTTGTATTTTAACTTGTTGATCATTTAATTCCTGACCTAAAAGCAATATTATAATTGGAGCTATTGTAAAGACCGGCCTGGGTTGAGGATTAGTAAGAATAAGTAAAATTGACAAGGTTAAAAATATAATTTCTTTTTTGTACTGAATGAACCGCTTTTTTCTGTAGAATATATAAAAATAAAATGGCACAAATGTAAGGGCTTCTAGAAAATATAGCAAATGAGGAGATGAGTAGCCTTGAGAGTAAATTCCACCATAAAATCCGAAAGATATTAGTGCTCCAAAAAACTTAAGAAGGCCATAAATTGGGGAACCAAATATTATGTAATCAGCTAATAGTTTAGGAAGCAATCCAATAATTAATGAAATGATAAACAACCAAGACAGATAAAGTTCTTTATTGTAGAAAAATGATATTAGAAATATTATACCAAAATATAAAGATGAATCCCAAAAAGACGAAGCAATCCCTATCGACAAACCGGAATAGATTATAAATCTAAAATTGTGGTTCAAATCGAATTTTTTTAAGAAGTGATAAGCCCATAGAAATAAAAGGGCTGAGATTGGTACAGGACTTAACCAAGGCGCTAAATACCAAACTAAAGGAAATGTCACAAATAGTATAAGGGTTTTTCTATTTTTCTTGCTTATATAATAAAGACTTAATATTATAAGAGACAACCAAAATACTGAAGCAAATTTTATTATTTGAAAACTATGTGTTAATTTTACATAGGGACTTAGCATTAATCCATAAAGCATAGAGTGAGTAGTTCTATGACTTGCTTGATAATCTCCAGCGAAATATTTTGCAGTATCAGAATAATCGCTTAAATCTGTAACGTCCAATAATCCCCAAGGAACTGTTATTAAAACTATTATACCAAGCAATATAATTGTTGTTAAAATAATCTGATAATCCTTAAATTTAATATTTCCCATAAGATTTCATATCTAGAGCTTGTTTAAATAGTTTTAGCAAATTAAATCAAATAGATATCTCTTACTTTCATAATGCTTATAATGCTTGACAAATAGCTATTTTTATGGAATTTAATAATGAAGAATTATCTAAATTTAAAGATGAACTTAATAAATTAAGGCTCGAACTTAATGAGGTTAAGACTATCTTAAATAGTAAATCAAATAAAATAGAAAGAGAAAAAAATATTCAAAGAATAGATCATCAGATAGGTGTTGGGGATATTGAAATAACTGAAAAGGAGAAAGAATATGTGGCGGATGTGCTAAATAGTAGGCGCCTTTCTCATGGAAAATACTTATCAAAATTTGAAAGCCTATTTGCAAAAGCCCATAACTCTAAATATGCTTTAGTTTGCTCTAGCGGTACTGATGCTTTAAGAATCTCTCTGGCTTGCCTTAAAGAAACTGAGAATTGGAAAGATGCTGATGAAATAATTGTTCCAGCTATAACGTTTATTGCTACTTCTAATGTTATACTTCAAAATAACATGAAACCTGTTTTTGTGGATATTGAAAAAGATTATTATGGTATTGACCCTCTTTTAATAGAAAGGTATATTACTCCAAGAACAAGAGCTATAATGCCCGTACATTTATTTGGAATGCCTTGTGATATGGATCCTATACTCGCAATAGCCAAAAAGTATAATCTGAAAGTTATTGAAGATAGTTGTGAGACCATGTTTGCGCGATATAAAGGAAACTATGTTGGAACTTTGGGAGACCTTGGTTGCTTTTCTACCTACGCGTGTCATCTAATTGTTACTGGTGTAGGTGGAATCATAACAACCAACAATCCAAAATATGCAGAGATTGTAAAGAGTATAATGAATCATGGAAGAGATTCAATCTATCTTAAAATAGATGATGATAAAACGGATGATAAAAAACAGTTATTTGATATAGTTGCAAGGAGATTTAAATTTGAGAGATTAGGCCATAGCAGTCGCTTGACTGAACTTGAAGGAGCTTTAGGCGTTGCTCAACTAGAGAGGAAAGAAGATATTATAAATAAAAGAAGAGAAAACGCTAATTATTTTACAAGTCACTTGTCAAAATTCTCAAATTATCTTCAGCTTCCAAGGATCAGGCCTAATACTGAGCATTCTTTTATGATGTATCCTATTGTAGTTAAAAGTCACTTGTCAAAACAAGAAATTGTAAATTTTCTAGAAGAAAATAATATAGAAACAAGAGATATGCTTCCTCTTCTTAACCAGCCAATCTATAAGAAAATTTTTGGGAATCTCGAGGATAGATATCCAATTGCAAAATGGATAAATAACAATGGTTTTTATATTGGCTGTCAACCGCAGCTTACTGAAAAAGAGAAAGAATATATGATGGAAAAATTTGATGAATTTTTTGAAAGAAAAGATCTTTCAAAATCTTTAAATAAGTCTGAAAAATAATATATTGATAATAAAATGATAATTCAAATAGAGCCTTGGATCGGAAAAGAAGAATTTGATCAGATGAGCGAGGTTATTAATTCGACATTTGTTACTGAATGGAAAAAAACTGAAGAATTTGAAAAAAAATTTAGGGAATTAACAAATTCTAAATATAGTATAACTTATTGCAATGGTACATTAAGTCTTTTTGCTGCTTTAAGAATTCTTAATATAGAAAAAGGTTATGAAGTAATTGTTCCTGATCTAACTTTTGTTGCTAGCGCTAACTCTATATTATTGGCGGGTGCTACACCTGTTTTTGTGGATATTGAAAAAGATACATTTCAAATAAGGGCTGAAGATATAGAAAAGAAAATAACTCCTAGAACAAAAGCTATAATGCCTGTACATCTTTATGGGCAGAGCAGTGATATGGAGGCTATAATGAAAATTGCAAGTAAACACAACCTAAAGGTTGTTGAGGACGCTGCACAGGGAGTTGGAGTTAAGTTTAATGGATTACATGTTGGAAATTTTGGGGATTTTGGAAGTTTTTCTTTTTATGGGAACAAAACTATAACTACTGGAGAAGGTGGAATGCTTATAACAAGTTCTGAGGAATTGGCCAAAAAAGCATTTGCTTTGAAAAATCATGGAAGAATGGAAAAAGGAATATTTATACATGAAGAAATTGGTTTCAACTTTAGTTTTACTGAAATGCAAGCTGCGCTGGGATTAGCCCAGTTATCTAAATTTAATAAGATAAAAAAGAAAAAATTAGAAATAAGAGATTATTATGAAAAAAATTTAAAAGATATTCCTGAGATAAAAATGAGTTTTATTGATCCTAGATGCGAACCCGTTCATTGGTTTACAAATATTATTGTCCCTGACGCTGAAAAATTACAAGACTATCTTAAACAAAATAAAATACTTAGTAGAAGATTTTTCTACCCTTTACATTTGCAACCTTGTTATAAATATATGAAAATTAAAGATGATTTTCCTAATACTAATTATGCCTATGAACATGGACTTTCACTTCCTTCTTCTGCTACTCTTAAAGATGAAGAATTAGTGGAAGTTGTAAATAAGATTAGGGCTTTTTATAAAAAATGAAAGCTTCTATAATTTTAGCTACTTATAAGGAGAAGGAAAATATTGTGCCTTTAATTAATGCTCTATTAAAAGAATGTAAAGAAAATAAAATCGAATGTGAGATAATAGTTGTAGATGATAATTCTCCTGATGGGACTGCAAAAGTTATTAAGAAAAATTTTGGAAAGAATAAAAAGATAAATTTAATTGTTAGAAAAAATGAAAGAGGACTAGGTACGGCTGTTGGAAGAGGTGTGGAAGAGGCCAAGGGAGATATTGTTGTATTTATGGACAGCGATTTTAGTCATGATCCTAAAGATGTTGTTAAGATAATAAAACTTACTGAAAATTTTGATATAGTTAATGGGTCTAGACATATGAAGGGCGGCGGAATGCAATCTGCAACATATAGAAAATTTGCTTCTATTGCTGGGAAATATGCTGGTTCCTTGTATATGGGAATTATTTTAGGAATGAAACTTACTGATTATACTAATGGTTATTTTGCAGTAAGAAAGTCAGTTCTTGATAAATTAGATTGTAAAAGAATATTTTATGGATATGGGGATTATTATTTTAGACTCTTTTATTACGCTAAAAGAAAGGGAGCAAAAATTAAGGAGATTCCTGTTTTTTATAAATTTCGAGAAGCTGGACAAAGCAAAACTAATTTTATAAATCATGGTTTACAATATATCAGAGAAGGTTTGAAATTAAGATTCGGAAAATCTCTTGATAGATCATAATTTAATAATCTTTAAATAGCTTCTAGTCGGATTCACATTATGAAACGGGCATTAATAACTGGTTTAACTGGACAAGATGGTGCTTATTTGTCTAAATTTCTTTTAGAAAAGGGATATAAAGTTTATGGAATGTATAGAAGAACTTCAAGTCCAAATTTTTGGAGATTACAGACATTAAATTGCTTACAGGATATTTCTCTGATACCTGCAGACCTAAGTGATGCTTCTTCTATTCTTGAAGCTATAAAAATATCCGAACCTGATGAAATCTATAATCTTGGAGCACAAAGTTTTGTGGAGGCAAGTTTTGCTCAACCACTTACAACTGCAGATATAAATGGTCTTGGTTTATTAAGAATACTTGAGAAAGTCAGACAAATAAAACCTGATACTAAAGTCTATCAGGCATCAACTTCCGAACTTTATGGCGACGGAAAATCTGGATCTCTTAACGAAGATATTCCTTTTTCTCCTTCCTCTCCTTATGCCTCCTCAAAATTATTTGCATATCATACTGCAATTAATTATAGGAAGTCTTATGGTATATTTGTGTCCAATGGTATTCTATTTAATCATGAAAGTCCTTTGAGAGGATTGGAATTTGTCACAAGAAAAGTAACTAATGCTGCTGCAAGGATTAAACTTGGTTTACAAAAAGAATTAAAATTAGGTAATCTCGAAGCAAAAAGGGATTGGGGATATGCTCCTGATTATGTTGAGTGCATGTGGTTAATGCTCCAGCAGAAAGAGCCAGAAGATTATGTTGTTGCTACAGGAGAAGCGCATTCTGTAAAAGAATTAGTAGAGAATGCATTTGATTCATTAAAATTAAATTGGAAAGATTATGTTAAAGTAGATGATAAACTGATAAGGCCTGAAGATGTCATGTACCTTCAAGGTGATCCTTCAAAAGCTAAAAGAAAACTTGGCTGGGAACCTAAGACGAAATTTAAAGAGCTTATCAGAATAATGGTAGATGAAGATTATAGAAAATGGAAAAGCTGGCTTAGTGGAGAGAGATTTGCCTGGGATGCTCCATATTTTCCTTCTGATTTAAATATAATATACAGAACGAAAAGAGGATAATTTTACATAAAAACTTTTAAACTTTTAGATTAAGTTTATAGATACTGTCATCTTAGTGAATGGTGCCTCGTTTTTCCCATCTCTCTTATCAGTTTAAGCAATTTCCTCCTTCCAAGTTTTAAATCGATATCTGCCATTTCTGCAGGAGTTTTTCCTTCAAGTCCTTGGTGAGGATTTACAA
>OBEQ011719920.1_pt1 | contig 77427 bp, 77 predicted proteins | sample 1670901 | NCBI WGS metagenome assembly OBEQ01 (sample SAMEA104232315, study PRJEB22302) | groundwater metagenome | biome: forest; feature: aquifer; material: groundwater | place: USA | collected 2011-08-07 | depth 5.4 m | reverse complement strand
GTGCGGCATTAAGCCCCACCGCCACCAACAGCATTACGGCAATTTTTTTCATTCTTTCTCCAATGTATTGTCAAAAATATAGGTGCGATTTTGCTCAAAGTTACGGACAAGATTCTCAAAACATCCCGCTATTTCTTTGATTGTCTCAAAATTCGGTTCGATGTAAATTTTACTTGCCACTTTTCGCATCACAATAATATCAGCATCTTTAAGCTCTTTAAGATGGCGTGAAATCGTTGGTAAAGAGTAGTTGAAGTGTTCGGCGATGGAGCTGACACACGTGGCTTGTGCAATGATGTCGTCTTTGGGTTTAGTCGGGTCGATAGAGCAGGCATACCCTCCGGTAAAGACATTTTTGAAAATCAGAAAACGGGTCTCGTGACCGAGAGCTTTAAATATTTTAATTTTTTTATCCATATCGAGCATTTGCAACCCTTGACAATTGATATGCAATATTATACCATTGTGCAAACAATTTAGCAAAATAGCTAAATCACTTATATAAGGATTTTTTAATGGCTTCATCCGAATGCGCTGCACAAGGCGTTATCGCTTTATACACCCAATTAGCTCTTAATCCTGAGAAAGATTTCGGATGGGACAAGGGGTTAAACAACGCTAAAGCGCATGGATATAAAGAGGAGTGGTTTGAACGCTTGCCGTCGCATATTTGGGATTACTGCGCCGCTGTCGGGAATCCGTTCTCGCTCGGTAAATTTCCGGAAGGATCAACCGTGCTGGATTTGGGTTGCGGCGCGGGTGTCGATCTGTGTGTTGCAGCATTGCTCGTTGGGAATAGGGGAAAAGTCATCGGAGTAGATCTTACCCCGATGATGGTACAGACCGCCGCACGGCATGCACTCGAAGCGGGCTTTGATAATGTTGAAGTAGTTGAAGGCAACCTTGAAAACATCCCCCTTGAAAATGAGAGTGTTGATATCGTCATCTCTAACGGTGCTATCAATCTCGCATCCTCAAAACACCAAGTATTCGAAGAGATTTTTCGTGTCCTAAAACCGGATGGAAAGCTCTATTTCGCCGATATGATCGATATATCTGAGGGAAGCTGTGCAACGTCGTGCTGTTCCTCTTCGCAAGGTGACTGGGCTAACTGCGTAGAGGGAACCCTTAAAAAAGAGGCTCTGAGCTCTATGATGAGCGAAGCGGGATTTGTAAACGTCGAGTGCGTGGGAACCAACCACTATACGACCGCTCCGACCACTGCCGGAGCAATGTTTCGAGCCATCAAGGGTGAGGGGAACGCCAGAGCGCGTCATTGGGAAAATGTTTATCAAACCAAAGAGCATACCAAAGTAGGGTGGTATCAAAAAGAGCCTTCGATCTCGCTCCTACTGTTGAAAAAAATTGGCTCTACCCCCAAAGACGCTTTTATTGATGTCGGATGCGGTGTTTCTACTCTGGCGGATACCTTGATACACTCCGGTTATCAAGATATTACACTCCTCGATATTTCCACTAGTGCCTTGGAGATAATCAAAAAACGGCTTGGTGCAACCGCTGATTTGCCGGTTTATTGTGTCGGGGATGTATGTACTTTTTCATCGGATAAACACTTCGATGTATGGCATGACCGCGCGGTATTTCATTTTCTCCAAAAAGAGGAGGAACAACATGCCTATCTGGAAACGTTATACCGATCGCTCTCTTTGCAAGGGCACGCCATTATCGGTACGTTTGGGGTAAACGGACCGGATAGCTGCAGCGCATTACCCGTGCGTCAATACAACAAAGAAAAAATGAAACATCTCATGCAAGGTCGTTTCGATATTATTGAAGTTGTTGATGAGACCCATATCACTCCCGGCGGAAGTGAACAACACTATTGTTTTTTTATTCTAAAACCGCGTGATTAGGGTCTATTGAAGTTTCATATTCAATTTATTTTAAAGCAAGAGTATTATCAAAAAATAATTCTCGGTTGTTATCAAAATTAGTGACCAACGTCTGAAAACATCCTGCCATCTCTCGGATCGTTTCAATGTTTGGTTCAATGTAAACTTTGTTCCCTTTTTTTTCAACAGAGATAATTTTTGCTTCTTTAAGCTCTTTGATATGGGCAGAAATCGTCGGAAGAGAAAAATTAAAGTGTTCCGCGACGGTACTAACACAAGTAGCGATAGGATTGACTTCTACGCCCGGCTGTTTTTTATCTAGAGAGCAGGTATATCCCCCTGTAAAAACGTTTTTGAAAATCAAAAACCGGGTCTCATTACTGAGTGCTTTAAAGATTTTGAGTTTTTGTTCCATATCTAACATACATTGCCTTTTTATTAAGTTGCCCTGAATTACTGGATTGATTATAGCATAGGAGTAAAGATTGGCAAATTAGCTAATTAGTATATTTACATTATCTTTACAATGACACACTAGAATAATATAAAATATTCACAAAGGTTTACGATGAAAAAATGGTTACTCGTCCTCGCACTCTCAGGAATTTTATTCGCTGAAGAGGGGGTCAAACAGGTTGTATTTGATCTTAAAACGGGAAGTATTGAAACATTTGAAAAAAAAGTGCTGCAAGGGATTGCCTATCATAAAAATTATTATGAAGGGAAGCTAGAAAAGCTCGATGTAGCCGTTGTTATTCATGGGGATGCCTACAAGTTTTTCGTCAAAGATTTAAAAGACTCACCGTACAAGAACGATCAAGTACTTGCAGCGGCTCACGATCAACTTAGCAAGCGGATCGCCACAATGGCTGCTACCTATGAAGTGGAGTTTTTGATGTGTGAGGCGACAATGACAAAACTGAAAATCGATAAAAGCAATGTATACGACTATGTAAAGCTGATCCCGAATTCGACAATCGGATTGATCGATAAACAAAACGACCATTTCGCGTATATACCGATTGATTAATACTTGACAGATTATCGCAATTGTACTATCATACAATTAACTTAGTTATTTAGCTAATATCTTAAGTACTATCTATTTGACCAATAAGGAGATTGATATGGTTACCTTGATTTTGAATCATGAACCCTATGATGGAAGTGATATTACCTATAATGCGTTGCGTTTGGCAAAAAATTTGCACAAAAACGGTGAAACGGTCAATATTTTCCTAATGAACGATGCTGTCGATTTGGCGCGTAGTATTTGTGTGAAACCGGAGATATACGATTTTGATTTGCACGATATGGTTACAAAACTTTATGAGCGCGGAGTGAGCATTCGCGCTTGCGGAACGTGCAATGCACGGTGCGGACTCTATAAAAACACCCCCTATTTCAGTGAAGAGATTACCTCCACGATGGATCAGCTCACCGAATGGGTGATTCAGAGCAAGCACGTGTTAACATTTTAAAAGAGGATGAATTAGCGAGATGAAAAAAATTTTACTTTTTGTGTTGTTTATCAATACGATGGTGTTCGCCGAACCCCAATTTTTAATGCCGGAAGAGGCTTTCAAACCTTCGGCAACGATTACAAAAAAAGGTGACATTGTCGCTAAAATTGAACTTGGTAATCACATCTATCTTTACAAATCAAAACTGCATGCCAAGATCCTCGGCAACAGCGGCATAGCGATCGATCATATAACCTTACCCGAAGGGGTTGATCATGAGGGGCAAACGGTTTTTACGGAATCTCCAAACCTTACCATCGTCCTCAAAGCATCTAAAGAGTTAAGTGGGATAATTCCTGTTACGTTACAGCTTGAATTTCAGGGATGTTCGGAAGACGGTTTGTGCTATGAACCGATCGTCCAAAAGATACCTCTAAAAATCGATTCGGCTCAATTTCTCTCTGCGGCGCAAAAGGTTCCTGCTATCACTAAAGCTGAACCTGTAGTTCTCCCTAGTGTTGTTAAAAGCGAACTAAACGTATCCAAGCCGATGGTACGAAAAAGTCCTATCACGGTATCGGAAACCGATCAAATTACCCAAACGTTTATTGAAGGCAATGTCCCGTTGATCCTGTTGACCTTTTTTACCTTCGGACTTTTGCTCTCTCTCACCCCGTGTATTTTTCCGATGATTCCGATTCTCTCATCGATCATTGTCGCACAGGGTAAAAATATGAATGCTGCGCGAGGTTTTACCCTCTCCTTGATTTATGTCCTTGCCATGTCGGTTGCTTATACGCTTGCCGGAGTTTTGGCAGGATTGTTCGGTGGAAATATTCAGATTGCGATGCAAAATCCATGGGTCATTTCGACCTTTGCTCTCCTCTTTGTAGGGCTTGCGATGTCGATGTTCGGATTCTTTAAAATCGGTCTTCCCTCCTCTTGGCAAACCAAACTCTCTAAATCTTCCGAAGAGGCAAGTTCAAAAGGGGGATATGTCGGTGTTGCAATTATGGGCTTTTTATCGGCGCTCATTGTAGGACCGTGCGTCGCTCCTCCTCTTGCGGGGGCCCTTGTGTATATCGGGCAAAGCGGCGATGCTGTGCTGGGAGGTGCGGCGTTATTTGTTTTAAGTCTTGGAATGGGCGTTCCGCTGCTGTTGATAGGAATAGGTGCCGGTAAATACATGCCTCGCCCCGGCGGTTGGATGGACAGAGTATCGCACATCTTCGGTGTTGTCATGCTTGCCATCGCTATCTTGATGCTTAGCCGTATTGTGACCCCATCTATTGCACTGTTATTGTGGTCTTTTCTGTTGATTATTGTATCGGTTTATCTGGGGGCACTCGAATCTCTTCAAGGTCATCATAAAGGTCTAAAGGCCTTTTACAAAGGGGTCGGAATTATCCTGTTGGTATATGGTCTGATGATGTTTTATGGAGGGGTAAAAGGGGCGAAAGATCCTCTTGCACCTCTCACCTTTGCGAACGAACAACAGACGCTCACAGCCAAAGAACTCGAATTTAAAACCATTCATTCCTCCAAAGAACTGGATGAAGTACTGCTTCAAAGCAAAGGGAAAAAAGTAATGCTCGATTTTTATGCTGACTGGTGCACCTCGTGCAAAGAGCTCGATGCCCTCACGTTTAAAGATCCTGCTGTAATCGAAGCCCTAAAAAATTATGTATTGGTACGTGCCGATATAACCGATAACAGTGATGAAGAAAAAGCACTGAGCAAGCGGTTCGGACTCTTCGGCCCTCCGGCTATGATCTTTTTTTGTGAAAAAGGGATTCAAATCGAAGGGGCTGATTTGAACGGATATAAAGACACGCAAATGTTCATTAATCATATCAAAGGGCTGGAAAAATAATGAAAAAAATACTTTTAATCGCTTTGCTGTTAACAACCTCTCTTTTTGCAGAACTTGAGTGGGCACCTACCTATGAACAAGGGGTTGTAAAAGCCAAAAATGAGCATAAAATCGTTATGCTGATGTTCTCCGCTAAAACCTGTAAAATGTGTAACTATATGAAAAAAACCGTGTATGAAAACGATGATGTTTCCGAATACATGAAAACATTTTTTATTCCTATCGAAGTCGATATTACAGAACATCCCGACAAATACGGTTATGCGGTTTTCGGTACGCCGACTTATTACTTTTTGGATTCGAATGGTAAACCCATCGGACGGATGATGGTGGGCGGAGCTTCTCCCGAGGGTTTTTTACAAAAACTTAAAGACGTACAGCAAGGTAAATAATGATCTCACGGTACTCACTATTGCTATCTGGGTTGATGGTATTCACGACAACCTCCTTGGCACAGGATCTTGAAGATATTTTCAAAGAAGGTCATGTGAGCGGTCAGCTTCGAGCGTTTTGGTATGATGGGCAGCGTGATCTTCGGATCGATCGTACGGCTTTAACAGTTGGAGGAATACTATCCTATCAAACGGCTCCGATAGCGGGGCTAAACGGCGGAGTTTCGTTCTTTTCGAGTAACGGGATAACCTCATTGACCCATATGCCTGAGTCGGGACAGACCCATAATCTTAATCTAGACGGCAGCTCCATTAACACCCTCGGCGAAGCCTACCTTAACTATAAAACGGGAGATACATCGATCAAACTCGGTCGACAGCGGCTTGATTTGCCTTTGGCTAATGATTATTACAATAGGATGCTTCCCAACAGCTTCGAGGCGTTGTATGTGGAGAACTCTTCGCTGAAAAACACTCTCATTAAAGCTGCCTATATCACAGGCTGGAAGTACAAAGGCTCCGACACGTTTCTCTCTCCGACATATACACTCGGGATCGACCGTGACATTGCTGTTCTAGGAGCGGTATATAGCCCAGCCTCTTCTCTAAAATTCGAATTTTACGACACCTGCGTACGTGATGTGATGAATGCGCCGTATTTGCAGTTTATTGACAATGCGATTTGGAAATCCTCAGAGGGGACAACGGTTTCGGGTGCCGCACAGTATTTAAGCGAAAACAGCATCGGGCTTCATGCGGCGGGAGAGATAAAGACCTATTTGCTGGGCGTTAAGGGCACCGTGTCAAAGGGACTGTGGAGTTTAAGTGCCTTGTATACTCAAATCGGCGATCAAAGTTTGCTCGGGACAGGGGGGCGCTATGAGAAAATGGGGTGGGGAGGGTTTATTACCTATACCGACCTGCAGATCGACGGAGAGAGTGAAAATGCGGGTGCCAAAGCTTATGGGACAATCCTTGCTTACCGTCCGCAACCTACCTTCGAGATTTCCGCCAAATACATGCGGATCAATCAAAATGACGCTAAACAGTCTAACCCCGCATCGCTAACCCTAAATCCCCGTCCCGATTCGGACGAATACAACCTTGATGCGACGTATCAGCCGCGAAAAGATTTCCGTTTGCGTACCCGACTAGCCCGTATCGACTACGACAGCGGCAGTACGGTGCTCTATCAGAGCAAAGCGTACGATGAGACGAACGTTCGCATTATTGCCGATTATTTGTTTTAGTCTTCATGGGGTTCTATGTCTCAGATTTAATATAAACACAAAACTAATGATTTCTTCATGTAGATCAGGTACTATTGTTCATTAAAAAATAATTGAATTTTTAAAGGGCAATAATGCGTTTCATCTGGCTTCAGATTCTGGCATTTCCTCTTTTAGCGGCTCCGTATACTATGGGTGAGTTAATGGATCATGCGGTTCAAAACGATGCTTCTTTGAAAGCAGATCGTGAGATACTGCAGCAATATTTTTATCAAAAAGAGTCGGTAAAACTTTGGGATAATCCGGAACTGTCTCTCTCCTATACGAATACCAAACCGGAAGGGATTGAGCGAAAAAACGAGTATGGTATCGCTGTTATACAGTCGATTCAAAAACCTGCACTTCGATCGGCAAAACAACGACTATTGGATGCAAAAATACTACAGCTGAATGCGCTTATATCCCAAAAAGAGAATGAAATAAACGGGAATGTGCGGCAAAAAGTGTACCTCTATACGATCGCTTCTATGATGTCTGATAAAGCGGATGAGACGCTCTCTTTGGCCTCTGCCTTACGTCAAAAAGGGGAAAAAAAGTTTCAGCAAGGGGCAATATCCAAAGTGGATCTCCTCAAACTAAAAGTTGAAGAAGAGAAAATAGCCCAGGAAGCAAGAACCGCATTGATGAAGCGTGACATTGCCGCGCAGTCCCTTGCCGCAAGCGCACGAGTGAACTCCAGTGTCGAACTCACTCATCCTACTCTTCCGCAACCGCTTCCTAATGATTTTGAGATAGTACTGGATACTTTACCGATGTTGTCGTATTTTAAAGCGGCCAATGATGAATACCGTGCCGAAAAAGAGGTAGTTGTTGAATCGGTTATTCCGGGATTCAAAGCAGGATTGGGTTATCAGGAGATGTTTGATCAGAATGCTGTGATTGCTTCGGTGTCGATACCGATCCCTATTTTGCATCGCAATGAACCTCTTATCAAAAACGCCGAAAGCAAATTGGCTGAAAACAACCTCCGCGAACAGGCCTACCGTTATGAGACAGGACAAAAAATCATCCGTTATCAGCAGATGCTCCGTTCCCTTTCGATGCTGACGGTGTCTCATCAGGGGGTTATTACGCAGGCAAAAGAGATGGAATCCATGGCTCAAAAAAGTTATGATGAGGGGTACGGCACGTTGCTTGAACTGATCGATGCCCGTCGTGTCCTTTTATCCAATCAAAAAGAGCTGTATACCACCCTCGAAAATTATTACGATACACTCGGCGAAATACAAAAAATTATCCCCCCCATTGAGGAGACAAAATGAAAAAATTACTAATTATCCCACTTGCCGGAGCTATCATTGCTCTAAGCGGGAATGAAATTATTCTCACACCGAAGCAAATAGCCGATATCGGGATTGTAACGGCACCACTTTCGAATACGCAAACCTTTTCACAGTCGAATCTTCCGGCAACCGTTGTCATTCCGCCGCGTCAACTCTCTATTGCGTCATCCATGCAAGGAGGGGTCGTCCAAAAAGTTTTTGTTGGTGTCGGCGATACGATAAGAGCTGGGCAAACAGTTGCTTTGGTCTCCTCTACGGAGGGGCTGACTTTGCAACGTGAGTATTTGCAAACGGCGTCGCGGCTCAATCGGCTGGAATCATTGGTGAAAAAAGATGAGACACTTTATAAAGAGGGGATCATTTCTGAACGCGAATTTCTCAAAAGCAAACAAGAAACAGCACTTCTCTCAACCGAACTTGCCGAAAAGAGAGGGATGATGAAAATGATGGGGGTTTCTCCTTCGAATACGGGAACCTTGAATACCACCAGTGCGGTAAAAGCACCCATCAACGGAATCGTTCTTGAGCAGTCTGCCATCATCGGTCAAAAAATTGATGCGATGAGCCCGATTTACAAAATTGCCGATCTTTCAACGTTGTGGATTGAGATACAAACTCCCGCAGCCATTGCCAAATCAATCAAAGTCGGAGATATGATTCGGACAAATTTAGGGGCAGTGGCGAAAGTGATCAAAATTTCAAGCGGCGTTGAACTCCAAAATCAGTCGGTAATTATCCGTGCTGTCATTATTGAAGGCAAAGAACTGGTTCGTCCCGGACAGTTTGTTCAGGCCGCAGTCCAAACACCCAGCGTCAGCAGCATCGTCGTCCCCAAAAATGGGTTGATTCGTAATAAAGGGGAGAGCATTGTGTTTGTTAAAACATCCAGAGGCTTTTCACCGATCAGCGTGAAGGTGTTGAAAGAGGAGTGTACAACCTTTATTATTTCGGGGCCACTGAAAGGAAACGAACAGATTGCCATACGGGGAATTATACCGCTCAAAGGGATCTGGCTTGGCGGCAAGGGTAATTCAAAATGAATAAACTGATTTCTCTGGCACTGACTCAGCGTGTTCTTGTCTTTGTCGCAATGATCATGCTTCTAGTGGGTGGATATACCGCTTTTAAAAAGCTCCCTTTTGATGCTTTTCCTGAAGTCTCTTCTCCTCAGGTTAAAATCATTATGAAAGCACCGGGAATGACTCCCGAAGAGGTCGAAACCCGCATTATTGCCCCTATCGAGACGGAGATGTTGGGGATACCAAACCAAAAACTTCTTCGTTCTACTGCCAAATACGGTATTTCCGATATAACCATCGATTTTAAAGAGGGGACGGATATTTATTGGGCACGAGCCCAAATCAGTGAAAAACTCAATGGTATGATGGGTTCTCTCCCCTCGTCAGTTAGTGGCGGTTTAGCCCCGATTACGACCCCACTCGGTGAAATTTTTATGTTTACAGTAGAGGGTAACCTTACCCTTGCCGAAAAACGGACGCTGCTTGATTGGACGATTCGGCCAATTTTGCGGACAATCCCGGGAGTAGCCGACTTTAACAGCCTTGGAGGTGAAGTCAAAAGTTATTTGGTTAAACCGAATTACTCGATACTGGGACCTTTGGGTATATCGGTCAAAGAGATTGAGACTGCGCTGAAGGCGAATAACAAAAATGACGGTGCCGGACGGATACATGAGGGGGAAGAGGCATTTTTGGTTCGTTCAGAGGGGAATATAAAAAATCTCGATGATATTCGCTCAATTGTCCTGCGAAATACAGATGGTCGGATCGTCCGTGTCGGAGATGTTGCTGTTGTAGAATTTGATAAACTCACTCGAAGCGGTTTTATGACTAAAAATGGGATAAGTGAGACGGTGGCAGGGCAAGTGTTATCACTCAAAGGGGCAAACGCCCGGGATATTACAGCAGAGGTTAAAGAGAAGCTTTCATCCATTAAACTTCCTAAAGGGGTGAGTCTCGATGTTTATTATGACCGAAGCAACCTCGTGGATAAATCGATCTATACAGTCTCCAAAGCTCTGATTGAGGCCGTTGTCCTTGTCCTTATTCTCCTATTACTTTTCTTGGGTGATTTTCGTGCGGCGATTACGGTTGCAGTGATGGTTCCTATGGCCGTTTTAGCCACGTTTATACTGATTCGTCAGTTTGGTATGTCGGCGAATCTTATGAGTCTTGGGGGTCTGACCATCGCGATCGGGATGCTGGTAGACTCGGGGATTGTTGTTGTTGAGAATATTATCGGGCATTTGGGGCACTCGCACGGTAAAAATATCCCTAAACTGCACATTATCTATCGAGCGACCAAAGAGGTCTCCACTCCGGTTGTATCGGGTATTTTAATCATTGCAATGGTTTTCTTACCTCTGATCTCACTCGAAGGGATCGAGGGAAAAATGTTTATCCCTGTTGCCCTGACTATCATTTTCGCATTGCTGGCGTCATTAATACTCTCTATGACTGTTATTCCGGTTTTGGCATCTGTATTTCTTAAAGTAGAAGATGATCATGAGTCATGGCTTGTCCGTAAACTGATGGCAATTTATTTTCCTGCTTTGCAATGGGCCCTTGCAAATAGTCGAAAAATTACCATGGCTGCAATCGGGGCACTTTTTCTTGCCGGTATGCTGTATACCCAAATCGGTAAGACGTTTATGCCGACGCTTGATGAGGGAGATGTTGTCATTAGCTTTGAAACGATCCCCTCTGTTAATATTGACGCATCCAAAGAGCTGATACTTCGTATTGAAAAAAAGATGATGGATAAAATCCCTGAGATAAAGACGATTGTCGCCCGCACCGGTTCTGATGAATTGGGGCTTGATCCTATGGGATTGGGTCAAAGCGATACTTTTTTTGTTCTTAAACCTATGAATGAATGGCGGGTACAGGATAAAGAGTGGATTTTGAATGAGATGCGTCAAGTTGTCGTAGGCTTTCCTGGTGTTACCTATAGTTTTGGTCAGCCTATCGAGATGCGAATCTCTGAAATGCTTACGGGTGTTCGCGGTGATGTGGCGCTCAAGATATTCGGAACAGATCTCGCTAAACTAAACCAAATAGCATTACAGATTCAAGATATATTGAAAAAAACGGATGGTAGTATCGATGTATTAACTCCAATTAATGAAGGGATGCAGTATCTACGTATCGATATTGACCGTCTTGCCGTCGGAAATTTCGGTCTTAGTGTAGATGAAGTCCAAGAACTTCTCAAAACGGCATTGGAAGGGAGCCAAATCGGGATTGTAATCCAAGAGGGGCGACGAAGCCCCGTCATTGTCAGAGGAGAGAATAATTTTCGTGATTCCGTTACCTCGTTTAGCAATATGCTCATCGCCCTACCAAACGGTAAAAGTGTCCCTTTAAGTGCTTTGGCTAAAATTGAACGGATTGAAGGGCCTGTGTTAATTAACCGCGAAAGCGGCATGCGTATGTCGGTTGTTCGTAGTAATGTTCAGGGACGGGATCTTGTCAGTTTTGTCGAAGAGGCTAAAGCTAAAGTAGCCAAAGAGGTTGATCTTCCGGATGGGTACTATCTCAAATGGGGTGGTGAATTTGAAAACCAGCAGCGTGCCGCAGCACGTCTCTCCATCGTTGTTCCTATTGCTATTGCTTTTATCTTTTTACTCCTATTTATTACATTCGGTTCGATGAAACAGGCCGGACTTGTTTTGACTAATATCCCTTTTGCTATGATTGGTGGAGTGATTGCCTTATGGCTATCAGGCGAATATTTATCTGTTCCTGCATCGGTAGGTTTCATTGCTTTATTAGGTATCGCTGTCTTGAACGGTGTTGTAATGGTTACCTATTTTAACCAACTGCGCTCACTGGGACACTCCATACACGTGGTGGTTGTTGAAGGGGCTAAACGGCGGTTTCGACCGGTTATGATGACGGCAAGTATTGCTGCCTTTGGACTTGTCCCCTTGCTCTTTGCTACGGGGCCGGGATCGGAGATTCAGAAACCGCTGGCTATTGTTGTAATCGGAGGATTGATTACATCTACTCTGTTGACATTGATTCTTTTGCCGATTTTTTATCGATGGCTTGAATCGACCCAAACTGAAAAAGAGGAGCTTGCATGAATGAAACACGACAGCTTATGACCATAGTCATCACTCCGGATATTGAAGATATTGTTGTTGATTGGCTCCTTGATCGACCTGAAATCGAGCGATTTAACTCTTATCAAGTTAAATCATACAACAAAGAGCACTCAAGCTACACCGCGATTGAAAAGGTGACCGGATGGAAGCGCAAGATCGCTATTCGGGTTTTATTTCCTACCGAAATTATTCCTGAAATTATTCGGCAGATGAAAATTGAATTTGCCAATTCCGGTATTTACTATCGTATTACCCCATTCTTGGATGAAGGTGTTATCTAACCATGCGAATATTGATTATCGAAGACGATCCTGATCTACGGGAGCTTTTGGAATCGATCCTTTCGGCTAAATATACGGTGGACGCCGTAGGCGAATTCACTGTTGCAGTAGAATATATCAATGCTTACCGTTACAGTGTTATACTGATCGATAGAAATTTGATGGGGAGTGATGTAGGCTTAACCCTTATCGCTCCCAGTAAAGCTAAAAATCCGCAGTGCGGTATTTTGGTTATGAGCGCTTACGGCAACGCCGAGGATAAAATTGAAGGGCTTAATCAGGGGGCGGATGATTACATCGAAAAACCGTTTGACATCGGTGAACTGCTTGCCCGAATTAATGCTCTGTCACGCCGATTTACACCCTCTCAGTTAGTATGGGACAGCGTCAGTATTGATATGACTACTCGGCAGGTTACTCTTAATGCCCAAGCCGTTATCCTGACAAAAAAAGAAGATGCTGTTCTTTTTACGCTGTTAGGGCGGCTAGGGCATATCGTTTCACGCGATGAAATTATCGACAGTATTTACGAACATCCCGGAGATGTTGCGTCAAACACGATTGATGTACTAATTAACAGCCTCAGAAAAAAATTGAGTTCGGAGCTGATCAAAACGGTAAAAACACGAGGATACATGATTGAACACCCTTAAGAGTAAAATTATCGCTTTTTTCCTCGTTACGGCATTTTTGATTTTTTCATCTCTTGCTGTTTTAATCCTCAAAATGGAGCGGCAAGACCGGATCGAAGAGTTGAATGCCTTGCTTTATCATATATCTTCCGAGATTATGGCAGAGTATCTTGACCTCTCTAACCCTTCCGCCGATCTTAGTTACCTTCAGGGGATCGATACCATCCGTACTCTTAGCGCCGATAATGCCATCAGTAATCCGCTATTTGAGATTGTTTCCAATCCATCACAGCAAAAAAAGGGTATTGATCGCATCTCGGTTATCTCAAAACTTCCGAACGGATATTACTTTATCCTTAGCAGTGATACCCACCTTATTGACAAAACTCTTGGACATTTGACGGTTAAACTCTATCTATCCTTTTTTGGTGCTTTGAGCTTATTAACACTCTTGTTTTATCTTGTATTGCGTAAATTACTAGAACCTATGGAAGAACTGGCCCGTGCGTGTGATACGATTGATTTAGAAGGGCATCCTGCGCAGGTCCCAATCTCATCGGCGAGTATTGAAATTCAGAGGCTTGGTTCTGCTTTGCAGAGTTTGGTCGATAAAGTAGCATTTTTTCGAGATAAAGAGCGCGACATGTTCAAAGAAGCAGCCCACCAGATTAAAACCCCTATGGCGATTTTGAAGGCACGATTGGATCAGTATTCGCTCGATCCATCAGCGGATAAGGGAAAATTTCTCATTCAAGCAAACGGCGACATAGCAAAACTGCTGAAATATCTCAAAGAGCTGCTTCTTGTCCAGCAAAGCCAAGTATCCAAAAATGAATCCGCTGAGCGTATCGATATGGCAAATCTCATTACAGGTATAACAACGTATGCCGCCCCATTATTGCAACGCAAAGAGCAGTCTGTTATTTTGGAAACCGAATCAACGTTTTCGGTCACAACGTATCGGAACTCTTTGATGAAACTGATTTTGAGTATTTTAGAAAATTGTATCAATCACGCTCCCACCGGATCTTCGATCACGATAACCTTGAGTGCAATCGATTCCAAAATCACCTTTGGTAATAGGATTGCAAACGATGAGATACCGGCACTGTTTAATTCCAATCTCGGACTGAAAATTATCCGTGAGCTCTCTGCTTCGCTGAACATGAGCGTCACGGTAGAAGAGTCGGATGAGTGTTTTCTTCTTTCGCTTAACTTAAAATGATCCCAAAACAGTTGTACCCCTCTTTGTATCGATAGAGGAGTCTAAATCCATGTTTTTTGATGATCGAATCGGTAATGTAAAGCCCTAATCCAAGACCAGCCGATGAGTTCTCATATGCACGGTTAAATGGTTTGCTAAAGGTTTGTTTTTCAACGGGAAGAGGTTCTCCGATACTGCAAATGGTAATATCGTTGGTGGTGATACTCAAGATAGGTTTTTCCACCGAATATTTCATGGCATTATCGAGAAGATTTTTTAGAACAATGGTAAAAAGCTCAAAGTCGACTTTGACAATCAGCTGGGAATCTTCTCCCTCGATGCAAATACTCTCTTTATCGCAAAGCAGCACATCGCAGGCATGATCGATTAAATCAACAAAGCGGTACTTTTGAAGATTTAATTTCCACTCACCGCTACTAAATTGTTCCATTTTTGCAAATTCTCCCAATAGATAATTCATCCGCTCAAATATCTGTTTAAGTCGATCTTGATCCGATGAGTGAGGCAAGCAATCGGTAATGAGGGAACCTTTCATAATGGGTGTTTTGAGCTCGTGTAGAATGTTGCGTAAAAAGAGAGACCTAGCCTCGCGCATTGCGGAGATTTTTTCAAGTGTGAGATTAAATTCATGGGTTATTTGGGAAATTTCATCTTGGCCGCTAATCGGAATATCTAGATGTGTATCTCCCTCTTTAAAGGCGACAATAGCATTTTTAAGTCGCTGTAGAGGCAGAAGTTTGCGGAGTAGATAGCCGAAGAAAAGTAATATGAGACTGTCAACAGCGATCAATATGATCCAAAATATCATTAGAGAATGGGGCTGAATATCTTCCAGTACAACGGATCGAAAGTGTCTCATCTCCTGTGGTGGCGGTGGTAATTTAAAATCAAATTTTTCAAAAGAGTGCGGCGGTGGCGGCGGTCGTAAATTGACAAAAAAAGTGTGCCCCTCATACTCAACCATTTTCCCGAAAGGAAAAGATATGACTATTGTTCCGTTAGACAATAATATACTCGAAGATAGGTTTGATGGGCGAACCATCAGTTGCGACAATTCGGTGGAAAAATCGTGCTGGTTGTGGTGAAATAATCGATCGGCCAAGAGAAATCGGCGCATTTGCTCTATCTCTTGTTGCTTGGAGAAGTGTTGATGTGCTATCCAAAACAGTCCATTGATAAGAGCAAAAATGAGGGAAAAGAAGACGGTGATTAGCCGGATAATTGAGTGTTTATTCATTGATAAATTTGTATCCTACCCCGCGCACCGAAACGATATAACTGGGATTTTTGGGATCATCACCGATTTTCTGGCGTACACGACCCATGATAACATCGATACTTTTGAGACTGCTCTCGTATTTGATCGAACCGATATTCATAAGTAGCTCTTCACGTGATATGGCATGTCTCTCTTTATTGATCATATAGGAGACAATATCATATTCGGCAGGGGTGAGCTTGAGTGGCAAACCGTGTCGGGTGATTTCATGCTTTTGTTCATCCACCTCGAAGGGTGTAATTTTTTTTGGCATACTCGGGTAAATCCGGCGCAGGATTGCATCGATTCGGAAGATGAGTTCCTGCGGATCATAAGGTTTGGGTAGAAAATCGTCCGCACCGCGTGAAAATCCCATTATTTTGTCCCGTATATCGGAACGTGCAGATGAGATAATGATAGGAATTTGGCTATCTTGGCGAATCAAACGGCATATCTCCATCCCATCCATCTGCGGTAGTGAAAGATCGAGTACCAGAAGGTCAAACGTGTGAGTTTGAAAAAGACTCAACCCTTCCAGAGGTGTAGTAGTGATCGTGACATCAATAGCATCGTGAGCGAGACGAGATTTCAGCAGTTGTGCCAGTTCTATATCATCTTCAATCATTAAAACTTTTATCATAAATCGATTATAACGGCGAAAAAGTAAATATTAAGTAACATGCCCAAGAGGGCATGAGAGATTAAGCACTAATGCTTAATGTTGATGTAGAGTTACTCGAAGCGGCATTGTTGCCATAATAAGAGAGGATTTTTTGCAGCATATCTTTTTGCATATTTTTAAATGCATCTTCGGTTGCTGATTGTGAAGTTGAAGCAGTTGATGAAGCGGTACTCGTTTGTGATGATGTACCGGTACTATCGGTAGATTTTTTTTCAAATAACGCTGCTAATTCATCTTGTGAAATTTTCCCGTCTTGATTGGTATCCAGAGCTGAAAAAATCTTACTCGAACTGTCGCTGCTCGACGAAGTTGAAGATGAAGAAGAGGAATCACTCGGAGGCATAGGAGGTGGCATTCCACCTGGTGGTGGCGGCATACCGCCGTCTTGACCTTTTTGCGGTTTTGAATTTTTAAGTGCAGCCATAAATTCATCGGTACTTAGCCCGCCGTCACCATTTGTATCCAGTTTTTTGAACACATCTGATGCTGAGGAAGTACTCTTTGTGCTAGAAGTACTTGAAGTAGAACTGTTTGAATTGGATGCAAGCGCTTGAGCTGCTGCACTAAATTCACTCGAGTCAACCATGCCGTTTCCATTGGTGTCCATTGAACTCAACATTTGCTGAGCTATATCTTCAAAATTCGGTTTGGACGATTTTTGTGACGAAGATACACCGGAAGAATTGTAAGATGAATACGCACTATAGTTAGAACTAACTGTCATGGTATGCTCCTTGTCGTGTGTAGCAAGAAAAATTTCTTACTCGACCAACATCATAAAGCCCCTATAGTAACTAATGGGTAACATTTATCCTAAAATTATCGATCTTTAATGATGTCAAAATCAGCAGGAATCACTGGTTTAAAACGGGATAATTCAATTGCTTTGTTTTGGATAGGGGAGAGGAACTTGATTGTGACGCGATTGTCATATCCATCGGTGTAGCTAATAGCATTCAAGGTGTCATTTTTGAATAGGATAGTATAGGTTTGTCCTTTAATGGTAGCGGCATAATGCTCATCATCAACTCGTTTGGCTTTTTGGATGATTTGTAAAAAATCGATTTCGTTATCGAGGGTACGTAACGTGACTTGCTCAATTTGCGGTTCTATTACCGTGATCTTTTGAGCGTTGACATAAACACTTTTTTGTATCGGTTTTTGGTAAACCCACAGAGCATTTTGCGGTTTAGCCGCCCATAGTTCACCGCTGTAGCGGATAGTTTTGCCGTTGTCATCAACAATTGTTTGTTCAAAACGGGAATTAAACGAGTTGAGATCTTTGGGTGCAGCAAAAATAGATACACTGATCAGAGTACTAAGGAGAAAAAAACGCACATAATGTCCTTGGAGAATGGATTAAGACATTGTACCCTATGCTCATTAACCAAAACAATAGATTTCATATGCTAAAATCAGCGACTTTTTCAATACTGTTCATAATGAAGGCTTTTAATGCTCCAATCACTCGTCGGAAAAATTTTCGGTACCAAGAATGATCGTGAAATAAAAAAATATATCAAACGTGTCGCTCAGATCAATGCTCGTGAAACCCATTTTAGCGCATTAAGCGATGAAGAACTCCAAAATGCGTTTATGGCTTTAAAAGAGTCTGTCCGTAACAATGCAAAAACTTTGGATGACGTTTTGGTCGATTCATTTGCAATTACCCGTGAAGCAAGTAAGCGTGTACTCGGTATGCGTCATTTTGACGTTCAGTTGATCGGGGGGATGGTACTGCACGAGGGGCGTATCGCCGAGATGAAAACAGGGGAGGGTAAAACTCTTGTTGCTACCTTAGCCGTTACCTTGAACGCTATGAGCGGTCACGGTGTTCATGTCGTTACGGTTAATGATTACCTTGCCGAACGTGACGGTGCACAGATGTCAGCATTGTATGCCTTTTTGGGCTATGAGACGGGGATAATTTTAGAGGGTGGCTATGATCCGGTCAATAAACGTACTCAGTATGCGGCTGACATTACCTATGGAACCAATAATGAATTCGGGTTTGATTATCTTCGCGATAATATGACTTACTCTAAAGAGCACATGGTTCAGCGCGCTCACTCTTTTGTTATCGTCGATGAAGTAGACTCGATTTTGATCGATGAAGCGCGAACGCCGCTTATCATCTCCGGCCCTACAAACCGTACCTTGGAAAACTACACTCGTGCCGATGCGGTTGCCAAAGCATTGGTACGGGATGAACACTTTACCGTGGATGAAAAAGATCGTCTCATTCTTATCACCGAAGAGGGATTCGGACGTGCCGAAGAGCTTTTTGGCGTCGATAACCTCTACAGCATTGAAAACTCTGCCCTCTCGCATCACCTCGATCAGGCATTAAAAGCCAACTATATTTTCGAAGTAGATGTCGATTACGTGATTCAAGACAATCAAGTCGTGATCGTAGATGAATTTACGGGACGCCTCTCTGAGGGGCGACGTTATTCGGAAGGGCTGCATCAGGCACTGGAAGCCAAAGAGGGTGTCATTATTAAAGAAGAGACGCAGACCCTCGCCGATATTACCTTCCAAAACTATTTTAGAATGTATAAAAAAATCGGCGGTATGACGGGTACGGCACAGACCGAAGCGACCGAATTTGCCCAAATTTACAATCTTGACGTTATCTCTATCCCTACCAATGTTCCGGTTATTCGTAAAGATTTGAATGATTTGATTTACAAAACCGAAGCGGAAAAATTTGCTGCGGTCATTGCAAAAATTCGAGAACTTCACGCGCTCGGTCAGCCGATCCTGATCGGTACGGCATCGATTGAAAAATCGGAAAAGCTGCATGAACTGATTAAAGGTGAAAAAATCCCTCATACGGTACTCAACGCAAAAAATCATGCCCAAGAGGGTGAGATTATTAAAAATGCAGGTCAAATCGGGGCAATTACGATTGCGACCAATATGGCAGGGCGTGGAGTCGATATCAAGGTGAGTGATGAAGTTAAAGCCCTTGGGGGACTTTATATCCTCGGAACCGAGCGTCACGAAAACCGCCGTATCGATAACCAGTTGCGCGGACGTGCCGGTCGTCAGGGTGATCCGGGAACCAGCCAGTTTTATCTCTCATTGGAAGATAATTTACTCCGCATTTTCGGTTCGGATAAGATCAAATCGATTATGGAACGTCTGGGTGTTGAAGACGGTGAATATATCGAATCGGCAATGGTGACCCGCGCCGTTGAAAAAGCGCAGAAAAAAGTCGAAAATATGCATTTTGAAGGGCGTAAACATATCGTTGAATACGATGATGTTGCCAATGAACAGCGTAAAATTGTTTATAAGTTCCGTGGCGAACTTCTCGATCCTGAATATCATATTGCGGAGAAAATTGATTTAATTCGTAGTCAATATGTGGATCGAACTCTCGCAAACTGCGGTATTTTTGAAGGCATCTCGGAAGATGAGATCGATCTTGAACGTCTCGTATTGATGGTTCAAGAGGAGATGAATATGCAGATCGACCTCTCTGTGTTTGTTGAAAAAACCGTTTCGTCGATCAATGAGACGTTACTGTCTGCCTTAAAATCTCAGTATGACGAAAAAATGTCGGTTGTTGATGATGCATTGCGTTCAAATATTGAGCGTGAAATCTATCTCAAAACCCTTGATACGGCGTGGCGAGAGCATCTCTATCAAATGGACAGTATGAAAACGGGTATTCGTCTGCGTGCATACAACCAAAAAGATCCTCTTGTTGAGTATAAAAAAGAGAGTTTTAATCTCTTTAGTGAACTGGTAGAAACCATTAAATACGACACGATCAAAACACTTCATGTTATCCGTTTCCGGGTAGACAGCGCAGAAGAGGAAGCGGAAGCTTTTGCCCGACAGCTAGAGATTGAGAAAAAACAAGAGGCATATCAAATGTCTTTGAATCATACCGATCATGAAGCCGAAGAGAAAAAAATCTCCCGTAATGATGATTGCCCATGTGGAAGCGGCCTAAAATTTAAAAACTGCTGCGGCAAATCGGGACCTAAAAAAGGGGTATTTGCCTCTTGAATATCGTCCCTTATCTTGTCAAACGATTTTTACGTTTTGACAAAGAGCAGCCTTTTATCTTCCTCTCTGCCCTCCTTGCATTTTCCGGCATTGCCCTTGGGGTGATGGTTCTTATTATTGCTATGGCACTAATGAACGGGTTTGACAATGAATTTAAGAAAAAACTCACCGTGATGAATTATCCTCTAACGATTCAACCGAAATTCTACGGTACCGCTAATACCGATTTGCTCAATGATCTTCGTTCCCAATTTCCCGAACTCTCCTTTAGCCCTTACGTCACTTCGGCTGTTCTTTCGCGCAGTGGTGATCAAATGGAGGGGGGATACCTTTTTGGTGTCGATTTCAAATCCGAAGCTGCTGTTAATTCCGTCGTCAAAGAGGGATTGCGTGCTGGTGTGCCGGAAGGGTTTGAAGTGATGGTCGGGAAGAGCCTTCACGAAGAATTTCTCCTCAAAAAAGGGGATAAACTCACCTATATCTTTACCCAGATGGAGCCGGGCGGTTTGGCACTGACTCCGAAAATCAAACGCTTCGCAGAGGTGTCAACCTTCAATTCGGGGCTGAGTGCGTACGACAAAGGATTCTCCTATACCTCTTTGGACGCATTACAGCGAATCTTGGGTATACCGGCAAACCTCTATGACGGTATTCATGTCCACTCTCCTAATCCGGAAGCCGATATCAAACGCATTTCCGCTGTTTTGCCCGATACCGTCTCGATACGGGGCTGGTGGGAAGATAACGGTAATTTCTTTGCCGCTCTTAAAATGGAAAAAATGTCCCTCTTTATCGTCTTGATGCTCATTATTCTCATCGCCGCGATTAATATTATCTCTTCGCTGCTGATGACGGTGATGAACCGTCGTAGCGAAATTGCCCTCCTTATCTCATTGGGTGCATCCAAAGAGGAAGTGAAAAAGATCTTTTTGGTTCTGGGAATTGTGATCGGTATTTTGGGTATTGCAACGGGGACAATTTTAGGTCTCTTTGGGATATGGGTACTGGGTACGTTCCAAATTATTTCACTCCCTGCCGATGTTTATCCAACCTCGACGCTCCCACTCGATCTGAGCATGGTTGATTTCTTCTCGATTATTATCGGTGCTTTTGTTATCGTATTGCTTTCCGCTTGGTATCCGGCAAAAAAAGCCTCAGAAGTGGATGTACTTACCGTTCTTCGAAACGAATAAAGGATTTTTATGTCACCTTGGATTGCTATGCTTATTCCGGCTGTCGTCGCTTCGATTGGAGGGCTGTTAGCCATTGTCTGGAATCCGTCACACCATGCCCGAAGCCTTATTCAGCATTTTGCCGCTGGGGTGGTATTGGCTGCTTTGGCGGTTGAAGTCTTACCCGAGTTGGGACGGGAACATGCACCTGCATGGGTTTTGATCACAGCTTTTAGTGTCGGCGGAATACTAATGTATATTATGAAGCTGTGGAGTATACGTTTAGAGGAAAAAACGGAGCATTTGGGCGAGAATGCTTTTAATTACGGTCTCATTGCCGCGACGTTTATTGATGTAGCCGTGGATGGTTTCATCATCGGGGCAGGGTTCGCTGCCGGTGGCAGTACAGGATTGATATTAGCACTCGGGTTATCGGTTGAGCTTCTTTTCCTAGGGCTCTCATTGGTTTCTGATACGATCAAAGGGTGGCGTGTCATTGTTATGACACTATTGCTTGCCGGTGTGGTATTGAGCTGTACTCTACTGGGTAATTATCTCCTCTCTGGCGCATCAACGAGCATTATCAGTGCTATTTTGGCTTTTGGTGTGGCTGCACTACTCTATCTGGTAACGGATGAACTGTTGGTAGAAGCACATGTCATTGAAGAAAAACCCTCATCAACCCTGTGGCTCTTTGCCGGATTCCTCGTTTTTTGGAGCATTCAGCTTTTTAGCGGGGAGTAACAATTTTTTTTCTTTTATTTGAATGAGATCGCAACTGTATTGCAATCTCATAATATTTTTTGCAATACAGTTGCGATATCAAAATGTAATAATATTTTATTAAAACGGCAGAGGATACATATAAAATAGACTCCCGATTTCTTATCGCGGATTGGATATTTTAATGCTCTATCTTGGGGTGAATGAATGGCATTTTTAACGACAGGTTGGAATGAAGAGTACGCTTTTGGCGTCGAAAAAATCGATACACAGCATAAAAAATTATTTTTTATCATGGAAAAAATATCATTATTAAATAATGGAAGTCCGAATGTCAGAGAAAATATACGGAGAATTCTTTATGAGTTGAGTGAGTACATGCAAGAGCATTTCCGTGACGAAGAATTGTACATGGATAGTATCGGTTATCCGGAAATTGATCATCATAAAATGCTCCACGCGAAGATCATAGAGCAAGTTAAATCGGTTGCATCCAACGGGTCAAATCTTGGTATTATTCAAACAAAGCTTAAGTTTCTGATAAAAAAGTCAATGACGGATCACATTATCTATGAAGATATGAAAATTAAGCTCTTTCAACATTCCAATCTCAATGTGTACGATGATTGTACTGTTGAGTTTGAGAACGTTTGATTGAAGTAGGTTTCTTTACTATTTCACTTCTTTTTTCTTCTCATCCGGTATCATCCATAAAAAGGGATAGACCAATGTCCGCTTTAGGATATTAAACGGTGCGGTCACGATCTCTTTGGCAATCGCTGTCTCTACTTTCGGATCATCCAGTTTTCCATTGACCGTGACGGTGGTTGATATAGAGCCGTCTTCACCGAAGAGGATATACCCTACCATAGGGACTTTTGAAAGCTTTGCCCCCAAATCGGTTTTAAGGGTTAGCGAACCAAGAAGCGTTTGGGTTTTGATATTGGCATGACCCTCTCCCAGAATTTTTATTTCCGGGGAGTTGAGGGTAAAATTATCGACGTTTATCATCCCTTTGTTATAAGTAAAATGGGCATACCCCTCTTTGACCGGCAGTCCTTTGGTACTGTAGTTTGGGAGTGAAAAGGTTGCCAGTGAGGGGATCGTATTGACGAATGCCAAAACATTGTTCAGTACTTTATAGTCTTTTAAAATCGTATTTTCGACACGCATAATCCCATCAAATGAATCACTGTCCCCTTTGGCCTGAAAAGAGAACTTCCCTCCGTTAAAATCACTGAACATAAAGAGATGCTCCATGAATTTGTCATTAAAATCGTGTCCGTCTATGTAAAAAAGCCCGTCACGCATTTTAAGGGTAGCTGAGCCTTGCATATGGTGAAGTATTGCATCCAAATCATCGTTATGCAAAGTCGCATCAAGGGTATCGGCGACGATTTTACGCCCTTTCATGAGGTAGAGATAGGTATTGGTTCCACTAATGCGAATGGGAAGTGAAGGTGTAGATTGATTGGAATCGGGAAGATTTTTTTGTTGATGGTCGGAGAGAAACTTTGTGAGCTGAGGCATATTGATCCCCGCATTGTTGGCGCGAATTGTAATACCGTTCGGAGTTTGTGCAAGCATTAGACGGTCATTAACACGCATACTGTACTGATTATCCTGATAGGTACCGCTAAAACGGTATCGGGAGATAGGCTGATCATTAATGACCATTAGAGCATACGGGTAGTTAATCTCTCCATCAAATCCATATCGTGAGCTCTCTCCGGTGTAAAAGAGGTTTAGATAGCCATTGTTAATGTTGTAATGACGTAAGAGCGGCGATTTATTGGAGAGCAAAGCGATATCGCTTAACGAAATTTTCCACCCACTTGGAATGGTTGTAAAATGGGCTTTTAGTTTTTCAGCATTTAAGTTGATTTCATCACCGCTTGCATCGAGAGCGAGATCAATGGACTCCTTTGATTCCATAAGGGGGACTAATTTTGGATTTATGGCGACCATATTGTTGACATGAATCTCCCCTTTTTTTGTACTTAAATGGTATTTTCCGCTAAAGTCCCCTTTTAGGATATCTCCAAGTACGGTTCCAATACGATCATAGGAGATATCATCCCCTTTAAGTGAAGCATTTAACGGTGAAATCTGTACAGGGAGTTGATTTATGGTCCAGTTTGAGGGATTCGGGATCTGGACGGTAGAAATAGCATTGTTATAGCGCACATCAATGTGCAATGGGCCATTGCGAAGGATCACCTCACCCATTTGAAAAGAGTCTATATTGAATCGAACCTCCGTTTGCTTTGCTGTTCCATCAAAAATGGCATTGAAATGTCCGCGTATTTTATCAGAGAGAGTAAACGGGACATTATGAACGGCAGTGTAGGCACGATGATAGTCAAACGGGGTACGAAACGAATCAATTTTCAGCTTTTCGCCCAGTACATTCCAGGTAGAGGGCATAACACTAAGAGTGTCTTGATCAGGGGCAATAATATAATCAACGCGCAAGGGGTCACGAGTATCGAAAAGGGCTATGTCGTTGTCCTTTCCGATCGGTGAAACCTCGTAGGCAGCGATAGAGACAATGCCTCGGCCATTGTGGGCATCATACTCACCATCGACGCGTGCATGTGCAATATTTGTACCGTAATGGGCAATAAAATGGTCAAAACTCACATGGGTATTATTCAGAGAAACAATACCGTTTTCACTGCGAAGCGCAATTTGTCCCAATAAAATATCGGAGGGGGTAGGTTGAAATATCCCTTTTGCCGTTGTATCAAGGGTGTACAGATTTACTGAGAGATGTAAATCAACATCACATTCGCCGGATTGTTGTTTGATGGGCAAATCAATCTTATAAAAATGCAATAAACTTAAAATGGGATCGTTTAGTTTAGCGTGGTGCGTTTGAATAAAAGCATCAAGCATTGTATGCACAGTGGTAAAGTCAATATAAAGATAGCTCCGTTCTGTCGGAAGGGAATAAAATGTTCCGGATTTAGGATATATATAGAGTTTCCCATCGGTAAATTTCAAATCAACGCTGGGTGCTTTTATAGGCTCAAATCCCTGTGCAAACGTGTACTCACCGGAAATTACGGTGGCGTCCGCACGTAAGTTGTTCAATAGTTCTTCGGGTTTATTGTAATGAAACTTTCCGTGAAGGGTGTGCAGCGAAAGGGAAGAGGCTTTTGCATAATCAACGATCCATGGAGAAATTTCAGGGTCAACACCCAGGAAACGGATAATCGGGCGTATCGTAGTGAATTCGTGTTCGGCATCTACAACAATACTAAGGGTATCGGTGTTTCCGACAGCATTGATGTTAATATGCGGTGTTTGCGGCAGGGCAAGGTTAAGATGCGCTATTAACGTCTGCTCTTTGAGCTTTACACTCATCCTCCCTGAAATATTTGCATCTAAAAAATGCATTTGTGGTAGAAGAAGATGAAAAGATTTATCGTTTAGGGAAAAATTCCCCGGATAATGATGGGATCCTTGATGAAGTACAATTTTGCCCAAAGACCCTTTTTGATAGTGAAGCGAAACATTTATATCTTTATATTGAATAGTATTAATATCGACTTGTTTTACCCATGCTTCGAATATACGGATGAATGATGGGAGTTTTGAAAGGGGTTCAAGGGTGAGTGGGGTATTGTCTCTTTTGAGATCACTTAGGTCAATTTTTGAGGCACTAATAAGGAGCGCATTGTCCCATTTGAGGTATAATTCCTCGATTTTGACCGCTCCGAGTTTGAGACGTTCAACCCTAAACCCCTCTATTAAAGCGATAAATGTGAAAAAAAAGACCAAAAAAACAAAAGCTAAAAAAAGACCGATTCTAAAATGGATTTTTGGAATCACTCTAATTATGATTTTGTCGTTCATGACCTACCTATTCTCTACTGTGACATCACCCAAAATCGTCTATATACCGCAAGGATCTGTTTTTAAAAGTATAGCACACCTCCAAAACGAAGGGGTAAACCTGTATAAAATAGATGCATTTATTTTACGCCTTATCGGAAAACCGCAACAAGGTTGGATTGATGTTAAAGAGGAAAAACTGACACGTATTGAGTACCTTTATAGACTAACGACTGCAAAAGCTGCAACACGTGAGATTACATTGATACCGGGTGAGACAACGGTCGTGTTTTTAGATCAGCTTTCAAAAGAGCTTGAACTGGATAATGAAAAATTAAAGAGTGCGTATAAAAAGAGTGCGCAAATACCGGAGGGAAATTTTGTTCCGGATACATACAGTGTCCCTAATGGCATCAGTGAAGAAGATTTAATCGTTTATTTGCTTGATACCTCTAAAGAACGGATGAAAGCGTGGTCTTTGGAAATGACAGGAGGGTATAATAGAGAAAAATGGTTACAATTGGTAACAAAAGCATCGGTTATACAAAAAGAGGCAGCTTCTGAAGCTGATATGCCGTTTGTGAGTTCCGTCATCGATAATAGGCTTAAAAAAGAGATGAGATTACAGATGGACGGGACATTAAACTACGGAGAATATTCCCATCAAGTGGTAACGGCAAAACGGATTAGAATGGACAAAACTCCCTATAATACGTACAAGCACAAGGGTCTTCCTGAATATCCGGTCTGTAATGTAGGCAAAATTGCCCTTAACGCGGCGCTTCATCCTGTACGGAGTGATTATCTCTATTTTGTCCGTGGAAAAAATGGGGAGCATATGTACAGTAGTTACTTTTCTACACACCATCAAAACATAGTAAATGCTACAAAATGAAACATATTTGCAAGTTTTCCCACTCATTGAACGCTTAAATAGAAAAACTGCCTCACAGTAGTGTTATGATGCTTCTATAAAAAAAAAATGACAGGAGAACCTGATGGCAAAAATCATTTGGTCAGTAATTGATGAAGCACCGGCACTAGCGACATACTCGCTACTTCCAATCGTAAATGCTTTCACACAAGCCGCAGGCGTTGAAGTTGTAACAAGTGACATTTCACTTGCAGGTCGCGTTATCGCTACATTCCCAGAACGTATGAGCGACACTCAACGTATCCCCGATAATCTTGCTCAGTTGGGTGTTATTGCAACTGAGCCTGATGGCAATATCATTAAACTCCCAAATATTTCGGCTTCTATTCCACAGCTTAAAGCGTGTATTGAAGAGCTTCAATCTCAAGGTTACGACCTTCCGGCGTACCCTGAAGAGCCAAAAACAGACGAAGAGAAAGAGATTTTCGCCCGTTACGCAACCTGTCTCGGTTCTGCGGTTAACCCGGTTCTTCGTGAAGGTAACTCAGACCGTCGTGCTGCGGTTGCGGTTAAAAACTTTGCTAAGAAAAACCCACACAAACTTCGTGCGTGGGATGAGGGTTCAAAAACTCGCGTTGCGCACATGAACAGCGGCGATTTCTTTGCCAATGAACAATCTATCACTAAAAAAGGTGACGGTAAGGTTGTAATCGCATTGAACGGAAAAACTCTTAAAGAGATCAATGCCGTTGATAGCGAAGTCCTTGATGGTACCTTCTTGAGTGCTAAAGCGTTACGTTCATTTTATGCTGATGCGATTGCGGAAGCAAAAGAGAAAAATATCCTTTGGTCGATTCACCTCAAAGCAACCATGATGAAAGTTTCAGATCCGATTATGTTCGGTCATGCGGTTTCGGTATTCTTTAAAGAGGTATTTGAAAAATACGCGGCAGAATTCAAAGAGATCGGTGTTAATCCTAACCTTGGTCTTGGTGATCTTTACAAAAAACTTGCAAAACTTCCAGCAGATAAAAAAGCGGAAATTGAAGCGGCTATTATGGCAGTTTATCCGACTCAACCGGCTATGGCAATGGTTGATTCAGACAAAGGGATTACAAATCTCCATGCATCCAACGACGTGATCATCGATGCTTCACTTCCGGTAGTAGTACGTGATGGCGGTAAAATGTGGAATCCAGCCGGAAAAGTAGAACAATGTATTGTTACGATTCCGGATCGTTGTTATGCAACGATGTACTCTGAAATCATCGAAGATTGTAAGAAAAATGGGCAATTTGATGTAACGACTATGGGTTCTGTCTCTAACGTCGGTCTTATGGCACAAAAAGCGGAAGAGTACGGCTCACACCCGACAACGTTTGAAATCGCAGAAGATGGTGTTGTTACCGTAACAGATGATAGTGGCGTATTGATGAGCTTCAACGTTGAGAAAGGTGATATCTGGCGTATGTCGAGAGCAAAAGATATCCCGATCAAAGACTGGGTTCGCCTTGCGGTTGAGCGTGCAGAGATCGAAAACGTTCCGGTAGTGTTTTGGTTGGATGAAAACCGTGCGCATGATGCTGAAATTATCAAAAAAGTAAACGCGTACCTTCCTGAGTTCAACAAATCAGGGATCGAGTATCATATTTTGGCACCTGAAAAAGCGATGGCGTTTTCATTGAAACGTGTACGTGCCGGACAAAACACTATTTCGGCAACGGGTAACGTACTTCGTGACTATTTGACGGACCTTTTCCCAATCCTTGAGCTTGGAACGTCGGCTAAAATGCTATCTATCGTTCCTCTTCTTGCTGGCGGTGGTTTGTTTGAAACCGGTGCGGGCGGATCGGCTCCTAAGCATGTTGAGCAATTCGTAAACGAAGGTCACCTTCGTTGGGATTCATTGGGTGAGTTCTTGGCATTGGCTGAGTCACTGCGTCACATTAACAAAACGAAAAAAGACAACAAGTTGTCTGCACTTACTGCGGCTTTGGATGAAGCAAATGCAGCGTACTTGGATAACAATAAAGAGCCATCACGCAAAGCAGGTGAGCCGGATAACAAAGCAAGCCACTTTTTCTTGGCGCAATACTGGGCAAAAGCGCTTGCCGAGCAGACGGTAGATGCAGAGCTTGCAAGCCGTTTTGCTCCGGTTGCAAAAGCTTTGGTGGATAATGAAGCAAAAATTATGGACGAGCTTCTCTCTGTAGAAGGGAAGCCGCAAGATATCGGTGGTTATTACCATCCAAACATTGAAAAAGTAACGGCAGCAATGCGCCCAAGTGCGACATTGAACGCAATTATTAGCGCAATCTAAAAGTTTCCGGCTGATGCCGGAATCGTTTTTTATCTGTAGAGGCGCTCTATAGATAAAAGACGATTAAATCGTCTTTCATTTATTTTTAACTTTGATTATAATGAAGAAAAAATAATAGTGATATGACACTAGGAGTACGAAGATGGTAAAAGGAAAACGTGTCGGAATCATAGGGGCAGGAAACGTCGGTTCGACGATTGCCTATTCACTTGCGATGCTCGGCTCATGCCATGAAATCATTTTACGCGATAACAAAATCGAAATTGCCAAAGGCAAAGCGCTTGACATGTCGCAAGCAGCGGCTGCGGTCCGTTCACACTCAACCGTTACCGTTGCTGAGAGTATGGCGGATTTGACCGATTGTGATGTTGTGGTTATTACCGCAGGGAGTCCTCGTCTTCCGGGAATGAGTCGTGATGATTTATTGATGATCAATGCCAATGTCACGCGAGATGTTATTGCCGGAGTAGCACAGTATTCTCCAAACGCAATCGTCATTATGGTTTCTAATCCATTGGATGCAATGACCTATGTAGCCCTTAAAGAGAGCGGCTTTGACCGCAGTCGTGTTATCGGAATGGCGGGAGTGCTTGATAGCGCTCGTATGGCGGCTTTTATTCAAGAAAAACTTGGTTATGGCGGAGGGCAAATTCGTGCTTCGGTTATGGGTGGACATGGAGATGATATGGTTCCTCTTCCTCGCTATTCTACGGTAGCGGGAGTTCCGTTGTCGGATGTATTGACGAATGATGAGATTGATGAAATCGTACAGCGAACGCGTAAGGGCGGTGCTGAAATTGTTGCATTGCTTCAAACGGGATCAGCCTATTATGCTCCTGCAAAAGCGACGGCAATTATGGTAGAAGCTATTTTGAAAGACACCAAACAAATTCATCCGTGTGCTGTCTATTTAGAAGGGGAATACGGTTTCCATGATGTTGTCAGCGGTGTTCCGGTTATGCTGGGTGCAAACGGTGCTGAAAAAATTATTGAAGTGACCTTGAATGATGCAGAAAAAGAGATGTTTGCGGCATCATGTGCATCGGTACAGTCATTAATCAATACCCTAAATACGAACAATTTCTTTCAAGGAGCAAAATAATGGGCTTTCGCGTAGAAAAAGATACGATGGGGGAAGTTCGGGTTCCGAATGATACCTACTGGGGAGCGCAAACGCAGCGTTCATTGGAAAATTTCCAAATCGGCGAAGAGAAAATGCCGTATGAAATCACGCGTGCATTTTCTCTTTTGAAAAAAGCGGTTGCACTGGTTAACTGTGACTTGGGTATGCTTTCTCGTGAAAAAGCTGATGCCATCGCTCAAGCTGCCGATGAGATGCTCTCAGGAAAACTGGATGCTCATTATCCCCTTGTTGTATGGCAAACCGGTTCAGGTACCCAATCGAATATGAATAATAATGAAGTTCTTGCAAGCCGTGCAACCGAAATTTTAGGCGGTGATTTCCGCACCCAAAAATTGGTTCACCCGAACGATGATGTTAACAAATCTCAAAGTTCAAATGATACCTATCCTACGGCGTTGCATGTTGCGGCAGTAATAGCCGTAGAGACCCGTCTTCTTCCAGCGATTGATCGTCTTCGCAATACACTGATTAATAAATCGGTTGCATTTAATGACATCGTTAAAATCGGACGTACCCATTTACAAGATGCAACCCCATTAACTCTTGGTCAAGAGATCAGCGGTTGGGTAGAGATGCTTAATAAATGTGAAAAAATGGCGAAAGATTCTCTGGAATCGGTTCGTGAACTCGCCCTCGGTGGTACTGCAGTCGGAACAGGGCTTAACGCGCATCCTGAACTCGGAACGCGCGTTGCGGCAAAATTGAGCGAGCTTACGGGTCATCAATTTATCACTGCACCGAATAAATTCCATGCATTGACCAGCCACGATGCTCTTGTGTTTGCACACGGTGCTCTTAAAGCACTCGCTGCCGATATGATGAAAATTGCCAATGATGTTCGTTGGTTAGCATCCGGTCCTCGTTGTGGTATCGGTGAGATCACGATTCCTGAAAATGAGCCTGGCTCATCGATCATGCCGGGTAAAGTTAATCCGACTCAAAGCGAAGCGGTGACCATGGTCACCTGTCAAGTTATGGGTAACGATGCAACAATCGGTTTTGCGGCGAGTCAAGGGAACTTTGAACTTAACGTATTTAAACCGGTTATCGCGTATAACTTCTTGCAGTCGGTTCGTTTGTTAGCGGATTCTATGAATTCATTTAACGATAACTGTGCTGTCGGTATCGAGCCGGTACGTGATCAGATCGATGCCTATTTGAACAACTCATTGATGTTGGTTACGGCGCTTAACCCGTACATCGGATATGAAAATGCGGCAAAAATTGCTAAAACAGCACACAAAGAGAACTCCACACTGAAAGAGACCGCCATCAAACTCGGTCTACTCACAGCCGAAGAGTTCGATAAATACGTCATCCCTGAAGAGATGACAAGACCAATAGCGTAAACTTATAACAGGAGGAATGGATGAATATTCACGAATATCAAGCAAAAGAACTATTCAAAAAGTACAATGTACCGACACTTCGCGGGCACATTGCATTTACACCCGATGAGGCGGTTAAAGCGGCTCAAGAACTCGGCGGAAATATCTGGGTGGTTAAAGCTCAAATCCATGCCGGTGGACGCGGTTTAGGCGGTGGTGTAAAACTCGCTAAATCAACTTCTGAAGTACGTGAAATGGCGTCTCAAATCTTGGGTATGCAGCTCGTAACGCATCAAACAGGACCTGAGGGTAAACTCGTTCAAAAAGTGTATATCGAAGAGGGTGCTGATATCAAAAAAGAGTATTACCTTGGGCTCTTGCTTGACCGTGCACTTGAAATGCCGATTATGATGGCTTCTACTGAGGGCGGTATGGCGATTGAAGAGGTTGCCCACAATACACCTGAAAAAATTATCAAAGTTTCCATCGATCCATTGACCGGATTTCAATCATTCCATGGACGTAAATTGGCATTTGGATTGGGTCTTCCGGTTGAAGAGATCAATACTTTTATCAAGTTTGCATCGGCACTTTATAAAGTGTACATGGATCATGATGCAGAGATGATCGAGATCAATCCGTTGGTTAAAACGGGTGACGGTAAATTCTTGGCATTGGATGCTAAGATGGGATTTGATAACAATGCGTTGTACCGTCAATCTCAAGTAAATGAGATGCGCGATTTGAGTGAAGAAGAGCCGACGGAAATCGAAGCAGGTAAATTCGGTCTTAGTTATATCAAGCTTGACGGTGATGTCGGTTGTATGGTTAACGGTGCCGGTCTTGCGATGGGTACAATGGATACAATCAATTATGAAGGCGGGAAACCGGCTAACTTCCTCGATGTCGGCGGTTCGGCAAGTGCGGAAACGGTTGCTAAAGGGTTTGATATAATCCTTAAAGATCCGAATGTTAAAGCGATTTTTGTCAATATTTTTGGCGGTATTGTCCGTTGTGACCGTGTTGCAAACGGTATTATTGAAGCAACAAAAATCACAAATGTCAATGTCCCTGTTATAGTGCGACTTGACGGAACCAACGCTATCGAGGCGGCTGAAATTTTGAATAATGCCGGTATCGCGAATATCGTAGCGGCAACCGATCTTGCAGACGGTGCACGTAAAGCCGTTGCAGCAGCTAAGGGAGAGTAATTAATGTCTATTTTGGTCAACAAAGATACAAAAGTTATCGTACAAGGTTTTACGGGTAAAGAGGGGACGTTCCATGCAGAGCAATGTATGGCATACGGCACCAAAATTGTTGGCGGTGTTACGCCGGGTAAGGGTGGTCAAGAGCATCTTGGTCAGCCGGTATTTAATACGGTTTCAGAAGCGGTTGCGAGCACGGGTGCAACCGTTTCTATGATCTTTGTTCCACCGGCTTTTGTCTCCGATGCGGTTATGGAAGCGGCAGATGCAGGGATTAGCCTTGCTGTTATTATTACCGAAGGTGCACCGGTAAAAGATATGATGTACGCAAAAGCATATGCGGTTAAGAAAGACATGATGACTATCGGGCCAAACTGTCCTGGGATCATCACCGCTGAAGAGTGCAAAATCGGTATCATGCCGGGCTTCATCTTCAAAAAAGGGAATGTCGGTCTTATCTCTAAATCAGGGACGTTGACGTACGAGTCTGCAAACCAAGTGGTTAAAGAGGGATTCGGTATCACCACAGCGGTCGGTATCGGCGGTGATCCGATTATCGGTTTGAGCTACAAACAACTCCTACCGATGTTCGAAGCAGACCCTGAAACTCATGCGATTGTTATGATCGGTGAGATTGGCGGAGACTTGGAGATCCAAGCGGCGGCGTATATCAAAGAGCACATCACCAAACCGGTTGTTGCATTCATCGCGGGTCAAACAGCTCCGGCTGGAAAACGTATGGGTCACGCAGGGGCAATCATCTCCGGCGGAGCCGGTACAGCGGCTGAAAAAATGGCGGCACTCGAAGCTGCTGGGGTACGAGTTGTCGTCTCTCCAGCTGATATCGGAAAAGCTCTTGCCGAAGTGATGAAAAACAGATGATCACTACCTTTGAGATCGCCAATATTCGTTGCGGCGGTTGTGCCAATACGATTACTAAAGCTCTCAAAGAAGCTGGATTCAATGAGATCGGTGTTGATCTTTCGTGCGAGCCTCGTAAAGTAACGGCAGATATTGCCGACGATGCGCAATTAGCACAATTTAAAGCGGTATTAAGAAATCTCGGTTATCCTCTAGCAGGCGATGAAGAGGGGACTATTGATACTGCCGCTCTCAAACTCAAGAGTTTCGTCTCTTGTGCGGTAGGCAAATTTACACCCGCCGAAGAAAAAAACAAGTAAAAGAGTCTCGGCGTGGGATTTTATCCCCACGTTATTCAAATTAAAACATAGGAGAGCAGATGTTTAAAACGATTAATCCAGGTAATGTTCCGGTATGGGTCAATACCGATAACTGTAAAGCATGTGATATTTGTGTATCAGTATGTCCATCGGGTGTACTCGGTATGCGATATGAGCCTACATCGACTTTGGGTGCGATGATTTCGATCAATCATCCTGAGAGTTGTATCGGATGTAATGAGTGTGAACTTACCTGTCCTGACTTCGCAATTTACGTTGCGGACAAAGCGGACTATAAATTTGCAAAATTGACCGATGAAGCAAAAGCGCGTCAAGCAGCTATTATCGCTAATAAGTATATGTCACTAGACCAAGCAGGAGTGAAATAATGGCAAGAGAAGTAATTTCTACAGGTAACGAATTAGCCGCACACGCTGCATTTGATGCAGGATGTATGTTTTTTGGCGGATATCCGATCACCCCATCATCAGAAGTAATGCACGAAATGTCCGACCTTCTTCCGACGGTTGGCGGGAAATTTATCCAAATGGAAGATGAAATTGCCGGTATTTCGGTAGCTCTCGGTGCTTCTATGGCGGGTACAAAATCAATGACGGCAACGTCAGGTCCGGGGATCTCTCTTAAAGCAGAGCAAATCGGTTTGGCGTTTATCGCTGAAGTACCTTTGGTTATCATCAACGTTATGCGTGGTGGTCCATCAACCGGACTTCCAACACGTGTATCTCAAGCGGATATCGGTCAAGCACAGTATCCGACACACGGCGACTACGCGTCTATTACGTTGTGTGCAGGATCACTTGAAGAGTGCTATACTCAAACAGTACGTGCGTTTAACTTAGCAGAAAAATATATGACACCAGTTTTCATGCTTTTGGATGAGACGGTTGGCCATATGCACGGTAAAGCGGTACTCCCTGATCTAGAAGATATCAAAGCTTCTATCGTAAACCGTAAACGTTTTGACGGAAAACCGGAAGATTATCGTCCGTATGATGTGCCTATGAACACACCTGCGGTATTGAACCCGATGTTCGAAGGGTACCGTTTCCATTTTACGGGTCTTCACCATGGACCAACAGGATTCCCGACGGAAGATGCGGCACAATGCCAATTCAATATCGAGCGTCTTGTCGGTAAAATTGATGCGGTTGCAGCTGATGTCGGTTTGGATGATGAAGCCGATTACGAAGAGTTTATGATGGACGATGCGGAAGTATGTATGATTGCATACGGGAGTATCTCTCGCGGTGCTAAGGAAGCGGTTATGAAACTTCGTAACGACGGTATCAAAGCTGGACTTTTCCGCCCAATCATGATCTGGCCGAGCCCGGCGAAAAAACTTAAAGAGATCGGTCAAAAATTTGACAAAATCTTTGTAACCGAACTCAATATGGGTCAATACCTCAAAGAGATCGAGCGTGTAATGGGACGCAGTGATTTCACTACGCTTCACAAAGCAAACGGCCGTCCAATCGCACCGCTTGAAATGGTAGCAAAAGTTAAGGAGATGTTCTAATGGCTTTCAATTACGATCAATATTTACGTGTAGATAAAATGCCGACACTTTGGTGTTGGGGTTGTGGTGACGGTGTAATCCTTAAATCGGTTATTCGTGCTATCGACAAAATGGGATGGGACATGGACAAAGTGTGTGTCGTTTCCGGTATCGGATGTTCAGGACGTTTCAGCTCATACATCAACTGTAATACGGTTCACACAACGCACGGTCGTACGATTGCGTATGCTACGGGGATCAAATTGACTCGTCCGGATGCACACGTTATCGTGGTAGCAGGAGACGGTGACGGCTTGGCCATAGGTGGTAACCATACGATTCACGGCTGTCGTCGTAACATCGATTTAAACTTTATCCTTATCAACAACTTTATCTATGGTTTGACCAACTCTCAAATCTCTCCGACAACTCCGCAGGGTATGTGGTGTGTATCGGCGCAAAACGGAAACATCGATCCGACATTCGATGCGTGTAAACTTGCTATTGGGGCAGGGGCATCATTTGTTGCTCGTGAGACAATGCTCGATCCGAAAAAATTGGAAAAAGTTTTGGTAAAAGGGTTCTCTCACAAAGGATTCTCATTCTTCGATATTATGTCTAACTGCCATATCAATCTTGGCCGTAAAAATAAAATGTTGAGTGCAATGGAAAATCTTGAGTGGATCGATAGCATCACTACTCCATTGAAAAAATGGGAAGCGTTGTCACCGGAAGAGCAAATGAACAAATTTCCTACGGGTGTATTGCGTGAAGTAGAACAAGCGGAGTACTGTGAGCTTTATGATATGGTTATCGAAGCGGCACAAGGTAAACGCGGAAAAATCACGCAAGACGACTTTGCGAAAAAAATCTAAGGAGAAACCATGAGACATACGATACGATTTACAGGCGTCGGTGGACAAGGGGTTCTTCTCGCCGGTGAAATTATGGCAGCTGCTAAGATCAAACTTGGCGGTCACGGTCTTAAAACCGCTACGTACACCTCACAAGTTCGTGGTGGGGCTACGGTTGTTGATATTACATTGGATGACAATGAAATTTTCTATCCGTATGCGAATGAGGGTGAAATCGATTTCATGCTCTCAGTTGCCAACGTGAGCTATCAACAATTCAAAAACGGTGTGAAACCGGGCGGAATTATCGTTGTTGAACCAAACTTGGTTCACCCAACGGAAGAAGACCGAAAAAAATGGATCATCGTTGAGATTCCAATCATTACGATCGCAAAAGAAGAGGTCGGAAACGTTATTACTCAATCGGTTGTTGCATTGGGTATTACCAATGAATTCACCGGAGTACTGGATCCTGAAACCCTTCGAGAAGTAATGCTTTCAAAAGTACCGAAAAAAGTACATGAAGTTAATAACAAAGCTTGGGCTTTGGGTATCCAATACGCTAAAGAAGCTAAAGCTAAAATCGGAATGTAATTCCACCTATTCTCCCTCTGCGGAGAATCTCCTCTTACCTTGCATCAAGCCCTTTCTAATCCGTTTTCTTTTATAATTTCATCAGGTACAACAGGTGATAGCTTGGAACTAGTAATCCCAAGAGGTAAAGTCCGGGCTGCTGTAGGACACGGTTCCATCTAACGGATGGCCATGGTAACATGAGGGACAGTGCAACAGAGAGTAGACCGCCTCGAAAGAGGTGAGGGTGAAACGGCGGGGTAAGAGCCCACCAGTCTCTTAGGTAACTAAGAGAGCTATGTAAACCCAACCGCGCAGCAAGAAACAGATGGTTAGCGTCCTACATCGCTATTGTTTCGCTAGAGGCCTAGAGTGATCTAGGCAGTAGATTAATTATCACTTCATCCAGAACCCGGCTTACGTTGTACCTATTTCTTTCAAAGTCCCTGTACAAGGGAGTTCAGTAGGTGTCTACTTTTTGGATCGTGCCAAAATTGTGCCAAAAAGATTGAAATCTCTACCTAAATCTATCGTATTAGAATCTATTATACTTGCGTAGTGTGCAAGAGTGATCTTCGGACTAGAATGTCCTAACAATCCCGCCAATTCGTTAATACTTACTTATATTATTATGTAGTTCTAGATTTTTTTCATAAAGTTTCATGTATTTATAAAAATTTGTAGCCATATGTGAAAAAGCGATTACAAGTCCCGCATACCCATCCAAAAATCCTATTTTTAAAAAGTAAGTTTTAAAGAAAGCGTATTTTGCATTGAAAATTGCTTTCAATATTGATGAATTTTTCTTGCCAACATTATCTATTGCAAACAGAGTTGAATAAAGGTCAACTTTCAGTATGAATTCTGAAATGCTTTGATAGGTATAATGGCTAAAATAACCGTGAAGTTTTTGAATAATAAATCCATCTGTCAATACATATTCATGTACATTATCAGGACTGTAATTGGTTGCTGTACGGTTGTAAATACGTACAATTTCATCATTTCCCCAACAATGTTTAATCTCAGTTAGTTTATAAAAATTCTTTCTAAGGATAGAATATACCATATTAGGATCATTTGATAGTTTCAATATTTCTTGAACAGTGACCTCATTCATAACTTCATCAGCATCAATCGATAAAATCCAGTCATTCTTTGCATAGGTTGCCGCTATGTTTTTTGTTGGACCGAAACCAATAAAGTTTCCTTCCACAACAGTTACATTCTTATAATGAGACGCTATAGAAACAGTATTATCTGTTGACCCGTTGTTATAAAGAACAACATCTTCAAAGTGAGAAAGACTATTTAAACATTGTGTTAATGTTGCAGCGCCATTTTTTACGATTATTACGACTGAAATATTCATTATTCTCTTTGATTAAAATCATGTATATTCTTATTCTAAACATGATTATAGGTTATTTAAAATGCGAAACTATATATCAAGTTTGATAAGGAAATATAAACAGAATGTTAACAAGAACCTTACTTCACACTAACTTCACACTCAGTACGTTAAAGTTATAATAGCAACTTTTATAATCAATATACCTTATTTTTAATATAAGATATAAATATAATTGGTACATCTTTTGCTTGATCTGATTGTGCCTAAAACACAAATTTTTTGAAGGAGGTTATTATGACAGTCAGCGGCAGTTCAATAATGGCATCTCAAGTATATGCTAACAGAAATGTTCAAGCTCAAAGCGGTGCAAGCGGATATGCTAGTCAAGGTGCGAGTGCAGACTTTAGCGCTATAGCTCAACAGCTTATGTCAACAATGGATACGAATAAAAGCGGTTCAATTGATAAAGCGGAATTCTCTCAAGCAGCTCAAGCCCTAGCCAAAAATGCCAATAACAGCAGTAGCAATGTTGATGCGGTATTTGGAAAAATGGATACAAATGGTGATGGTCAAATCAGCTCAGATGAAATGATGGCTGCGTTGAAACAAGCCAGTACCCAAACACAAGGTAAGCATCATCACGGCGGTCATCACCATATCGATGCAAGTGCATCCAACTCAGTGTCACAATCGACTCAGACTAACTCATCTACACAAGGCTCAAATGTGAGTGATTTGCAAAAGTCTTTGTTTAATAAGATTATGGCAGCCTATGGTAATTCGGCTTCTACGACAGGCACTACCACCAATATTTCTGCTTAATATTTTAAAAAATACAGTATCTTCTGCGTTTCACATCGAAACTCAGAAGGAAGTGTACAGAAGTGTACATTAGTATTATGTAATAAGGTTGACCTTTTAATGATCGAGTATATCTTCTGTTTCAATTCTGATATAGGATTTTTTTCGAATCTCAGTGAGAATCATATTTAAGCGATTTAAGACACTTTGTGGTGATTTTAAATGGTTGAACGTATCCAGTGCAATACAACTGGTATGATCGTTGAAATGTATATCTAGATTCTGGATGATATTTTGTGCAGCTTTGTAAGAATTTTTTTGTGTTGTAAAATCGAAAATGATAAAGTAATGGTTCTCATCAATTTGAATGAGTTGATCGGAAATTCTGACATGTTCTGCTAGCTCTATAACACTCAAGGGCTTTTCATGATAAAGCATCGCGAAAGTTGCATTTATCTGGTATCTTTCATGCGTATAGTAAATTTTTTTGATGACTACACTGACTCTTTGTGAGATATTTATGCCCATAATATTCCCAAAAATAATTTTGCAGGAGTATAACATTATTTAGCATGAACATTGAATAGAGAGATGCATTGTATATTACAATTATTAATTTGATATTCCATCCTTTATTTAGCTATAGTGATATCCAATTTAGCTAAAGATACTTTAGGAGTAACTCTCATGGATACTGTAACCCTTACCGATAACCGCACCGGTAAAAGCTATGAGTTTTCAATATTGCATCCGGTAATCGGCCCTGATGTAATAGATGTGCGTAATCTTTATAAAGATACGGGGATGTTTACGTACGATCCGGGCTTTACCTCTACTGCGAGCTGTAGCTCGTCTATTACTTATATTGATGGTGAACAAGGGGAGTTGTTGTATCGTGGGTACGATATCAGCGATTTGGCGACAAAAAAGAGCTATTTGGATGTCGCTTATTTACTCTTGATGGGGCATTTACCTAATGAGAGTGAGAGAGCATCGTTTGATATGGAGCTTCGCAAGCGCTCTTTTATTCATGAAGGGTTAAAACGATTGTTTGATGCTTTTCCCGACAAAGCGCATCCGATGGCGATGATGTCATCTGCGGTCTCGGCTCTTTCAACGTTTTATTTTGAACATCTGAATGTTAAAACAGAAGAGGATGCACAGGTGATGGCGCGGAGAATTATTGCTAAAATACCTACCCTTGCTGCATTTACCCATCGAAGGATGTTTGGGATCCCTTATATTTATCCTGATATAGAGCGTCCATTTACTGAAAATTTTCTCTATATGATGCGCGCCTATCCGGGAGAAAATCTCGAAATTCGTGATGTAGAGGTCAACGCCCTCGATACCATTTTTACTCTTCATGCCGACCATGAGCAAAATGCCTCTACTTCGACGGTGCGTGCCGTAGCCTCGACGGGCGCACATCCGTATGCTGCACTATCAGCCGGAATTAATGCACTTTGGGGCAGGGCGCATGGGGGAGCAAACGAATCGGTGATTGCTCAGCTTGAATACATTGGTAGTATAGATAATGTGGATGAATTCATCGCACGTGCCAAAGATCCCAATGATGAATTCAAGTTGATGGGATTTGGGCATCGGGTTTATAAAAATTTTGATCCCCGAGCCAAAATACTTAAAAATCTCCTTGATAAGCTCAAAGACGAACTGGGGGTAAATAACGATTTGCTCAACATTGCCGAGAAAATCGAACAAATTGCCCTCAATGATGAGTATTTTATTCAGCGGCGTCTTTACCCTAATATCGATTTTTACTCAGGATTGATCCTGACCGCACTTAAAATTCCAAAATCGATGTTTACCATCATCTTTGTGATCGGTCGCTCTGTCGGATGGATCACACAATGGATGGAGCTGAGAACTGACCCTGAGATGAAGATCGCACGTCCAAGACAACGTTATATCGGTGCAGAAAAAAAGCGTCTATAATAGGATTTTGGTATAATAAAAAACATTTACCTTTTTGGAGCAAGTATGGAGTGCGAATTTCCTACCGTTAATTCTAATAATGATGAGATAAAAACAATTTTAGATGACGTAAAAACGATCGCGGTATTGGGACTCTCTCCTGATACGACAAAAGACAGTTACCGAGTTGCCGAATACCTAAAAAATGCCGGATATACTATTATCCCTGTTTATCCGAAAGAAGAGAGTATTTTAGGGGAAAAAGTGTACCGTTCCCTCGCAGAAATTCCGTTTTCAGTCGATATGGTTAATATTTTCCGAAAACCTGATGCTCTTGATATAATTGCCGACGCATGTATAGCGCGTGGGGATGTTAAAGTTTTTTGGGCACAAAAAGGGATAGTTAATAATGAAGCGGCTGAAAAGGCACAGTCAGCTGGTATGCGTGTAGTACAAAATCACTGTAGTATGGTCGAACATCGACTAATACACGGCTAAAGGGAATTTTTGATCGATTTAGAAACGATATATAAAGCGCATGAGCGGATTAAGGACGTTGTTGTTGAGACTCCGTTTGCCTATGCACAAAGATTAAGCGAGCAATGCGGTATAGAGGTTTATCTCAAAAACGAAAATCTTCAAGTCACCGGTGCCTTTAAAATACGGGGTGCGTATAATAAGATTGCTTCGCTTAGTGATATAGAACGCTCATGCGGTGTTATAGCGGCAAGTGCTGGGAATCATGCTCAAGGTGTAGCAATGGCGGCGCAGATGTTTAACTCGAAAGCCCTTATCGTTATGCCTGAATCGACGCCATTAACCAAGATCAATGGGGTTCGTTATTACGGTGCAGAAGTTATTTTAGCCGGTAGCAATTATGACGAAGCCTATGCATATGCATCTGCTTACGGTGCAGAACACGGAATGGTCTTTGTTCATCCGTTTGCCGATGAAGCGGTTATGGCGGGACAGGGAACCATCGCTATTGAAATGATCGATCAGATTAACGATTTGGATGCGATTATTATCCCGGTGGGTGGTGGAGGTCTAATCTCCGGTATGGCATCGGCGATCAAGGCATTGGCCCCCCAAATCCGAGTGATCGGGGTGAGTGCGGTAGGGGCTCCGGCGATGCGTGAGTCGTTTGAAGCAAAAAGGGCGATTGACAGTACAACGGTACGTACTATTGCGGATGGTATTGCCGTTCGTGATACGTCAATCGTTACATTGGGGCATATTCTCGAAACCGTTGATCACATCGTTAGTGTTGATGATGAAGAGATCGCCAATGCGATTTTATTTTTATTAGAGCGCCAAAAACTGGTAGTAGAGGGGGCCGGGGCGGTTGGCGTTGCTGCCCTTTTACACGATAAACTCAGTGAGTTTCGTGGTAAAAAAGTGGGTGTAGTGCTGAGCGGCGGAAATATGGATGTTACCCTTCTCTCTATTATTATCGAAAAAGGTCTTATCAAATCGGGACGAAAAATGAAACTGACGGTGACGTTGGTGGATAAACCGGGTGCCTTGATGAAATTGACCGAAATGCTGCAAGGATTGAATGCCAATATCGTCCACATCGACTATGACCGTACCTCTACTACACTGGCGTATGGTGATGCTAATGTTATGATTCACTTGGAGACCAAAGGTGCCGAACATCAAGCACAAATCCGATCTCTGTTAAAAGAACATCGTTATCTCAGTAGCGAAGAGCATTAGGAGAAAAGGGTATGGAAGTTTTAAAATCAATTAATATTAAAAGTCCTATACTCCTGTTGAAAGCTCTAAATGACGGCAACTTTGCCATCATTGATGCGCAAAATAGCCTTCGAATTATCGATTCAAACGAGTACAAAGTAATCGGGGGATTTAAGTCAAGCATTGTGCATGAACGGCTCGTCGGATCGCATGTAGATGTGACACCGGATGCTAGATATTCCATATCCATAATTCCAGGTGTAAATAAAGCAGCTCTTTTTAGTGTCAATAAAAAAGAGTTGCTCTATAAAGTTGGACGGCATCAGGGTGATGTTGAAAGCGTTGCGATTGATCCAAACAGCCGATACTGTGTTACCTGTGGGCAAGACGGTAAAGTGTTCGCATGGGTACTTAAAACAGCGCATCTAGCATTTAGTATGCCGATTCACACCGATTTTGTGACAACGGTTGCTTTCAATGAGACAGGACAATGGATCGCTACGGGAAGCTTTGATCGTACCATTAATCTATTAAATATTGCAACGATGAAACACCCTTTGAAGCTGCGTGGACATAGCAGTGCTGTTGTAAAAATTGCATTCTTACCGGAAGCGCGTCTCATATCTGCCGATAAAGAGGGGACGTTGCTTGTTTGGGATATGAATGATGGAAAACTACTCCACCGTCTTGCCAAAATGAATGACGATATAACAGCTTTATCCATTAGCAGCGATAGCCGTTTCGCTTTTGTCGGGACGAAACTGGGGTATGTCGGACTTTATAATTTGGAGTCGATGGAACTCGTAACGCAACGTTATTTAAAAGAGAGTGAGCAAATTACCTCAATTGCTTATCTTAGTGAGGGGTTTCGCCTTATTGTCGGTACCGTTGAGGGAAACGTCCGTATTTACTCGCTTTTCGGGGATCAAGAGAAATATATGCAAATGCTTCGTAATCAGCAATATAAACAATTTTATGATGCTTTGGATGAGAATCCCATGTTGCTCTATTCTAAAGTGTATGAATTGGCGGAGCGTATTTGGAGCGATATTCAAAAAAAAGCACGAGCTCATCTTGAAAAAGGGGAACGCCCGCAAGCAAAAGAGCTTTTTGATCTATTTGCAGGAATTCCAAAGAAAAACTCTTTAATTACGCAAATGCTTCGCGATTATGAAAAATATGGGCAGTTTCAGGCATGTGTTGAAGAGGGGCGGTTACCATTGGCCTATTCCATGGCTAAACAATACCCAGCGTTTCAAGGCTCAGAGCCTTTTCGAAAGGCTGAATTACGCTGGAAAAAGCTTTTTGCAAAAGCGCAAGAACTTATTTTAGCCCCAAATGGAGAGGATCAGGCTAAAACTCTTCTAGCACCTTATCGCGGCATATCGGAAAAAACACTCTTAATCCAGCAACTTTTTGCAGAACGAAAAAAATATGAGTATTTTAGAAAAGTAATTGCACAAAATGATTATGTGAAGTTTTTTGATCTGGTTAAAATCTTCCCTTTTTTAAAAGAGTTTTCAGAGTACACCTCAGTTATGGATTATGGCGACAAACTCTATATTCAAGCTCAGAAAGCGTATAGAGCCGGTGATTATGCAACGGCTCGAAAAGGGTGCGAAATATTGGCAGCATTTCCCGATTATGCAAAAGAATCACAGGAGATGTTGGAGACGATTCGAGTGAAGCATCTCTTCTACGATGCTATTGCCTCGGACAATTTGGTTAATGCTTTTGCCTATTTGAGTTCATATCCACTGTTGTATGAAACACCTGAAGCGCAAGTTTTGGAACGCCAATGGAATGTTATTGTCGATAACGCACAACGCTATGCAGCCAAAGGGATGGCTAGTGAGACAGCCAAAGTTTTTGAAATATACCAATCGGTTAAAGATAAATATTTAGTAATGGGCTCTGTATTCGCCCAATGTTACAGCACACAGCTAGAGCATAAAATACGGGAAAAAGCACCGCAAAATATATTAGAACAGGGGATTCGGCAATATGTTGCTTTTTTCGGAATTGATGAGATGATTATCCAAGTGTTTGAATATTTTAGACGCAATTACAAAACTCAAATCGATTTGAATACCCTTAGACAAGGTTCACTGGACACTTGGACACCTGCTATGATAGTCGGTGATATCACGAAAAGCGATTAAGATGATCGCAATCGATTTGGGCTCCAATACGATCCGTTTAATTGAATATGACGGTCAAAATTGGGGAAATAGTTTTGAGAAAATAGTTCGCACTGCTGAGGGGTTACACCAAACGCATCGTATCGGTGAAAAAGCTATAGGACGAATTATAGACGCTATCGATGAAGCGAAACAAAAGCTCGATTTTACATTTCAACCGATCAGAGCTTATACGACCGCCGCGATGAGGCTTGCGGCTAATGCAGACGAATCTCTTGCTCGGATCGCTCACGTGAGTGGAATACACTTCGAAATTATAGATGGTGGCAAAGAGGCAATGCTGACACTTAATGCCGTCCGTAATCGACTGAAAATGGTGGATACGGTTCCATCAACATTTCTGTTGGCGGATATTGGGGGCGGTTCGACAGAATTGACCCGATACGCTGAAGGTAAGGTTGAAACGGTAAGTTTAAATTTTGGAATCGTTACTCTGAGTGAAACATCGGATACTCCTCAAAAACTTCAAGACGCTATCGATTACTTTAAACAACAGATCGCAGTACAATCACTTTCATCTTCAATGCTAGTTCTTACCGCCGGAACACCTACGACCATCGCAGCCTATCTGTTGGGGATGGATTATTCCACCTATGATCCACAGAAGATCAACGGCTTTCGCTTAACCCTTGACGCGTGTTACCGTGTACATGATGCACTTTTAGCAATGAATGAATCGGATCGAACACGCTATGTCGGAGTAGGGCGTGAAAATCTTATTATTGCAGGGATACTAATGGTTACGGCGATTTATGAGTCTTTTGGGTATGAGGAAGCAATTATTATTGACGACGGATTACGCGAGGGGATTGCACTGGAGTATTTCCAACAGCCATAAAACTTTGAGCTGGCGATGAAGTTGGCTATAATAGAGTCAAAAAAAGAGGGGATAAATATTGAAATTAACTAATATTAAGCGTGTGGGTATCTCACTGCGCCCCTCGACCCCCGAACTCAAAGAGATGTTTTTTGAAGCAAAAAAAATCTTTGAATCGCGTGGTATCGAAGTTATTATTGACAACATCAGCGGCGGCATGATCGATGTAATGGGGCAGCCGTTTGATATGATGTGTCAAAACTGTGATTTTCTTGTAACCATCGGAGGAGACGGAACATTAATTTCGGCTGTTCGCCGCTCTTATCACTATCAACTTCCCGTTTTGGGAATACACGCAGGAAAGCTTGGTTTTTTAGCCGATTTGGACTTTTCTGAACTTGAATCTTTTGTGGATAAGATGGTTGCGGGGGAATATCGAATTGACAAACGTGCTATTTTGCAGGCCACGATTGTAACCCCAAGCGGAGAGAGCGATATTTATGCGTTTAATGACATTGTTCTTACCCGCCCTTCGATTGCTAAAATGATCCGTCTTGAGACCTATGTTGATGGGCGAAGTTTTAACACCTATTACGGCGATGGTGTTGTTGTTTCAACCCCGACCGGTTCAACTGCTTATAATCTATCCGCTGGAGGACCGGTACTGTTCCCCTTAACACAGGTATTTGCCCTGACGCCGATTTGTCCCCATTCGCTTACTCAGCGGCCGGTCGTCTTGCCCGGACATTTTGAGATCGTGATGAAAACCCCTGATCCGAGTGCTTTGGTAATCATCGACGGACAAGATCTTGTTGAGATAAGCGAGAGCGATACGGTCCATATTAAACTGGCTTCCGGTGCAGCGCATCTGATACACCGTAAAGAGTTTAATTATTTTGAAGTTCTCAAAGAGAAGTTAGGGTGGGGTGAATAATGATCGAGAGATTTTATCTCAAAGAGTTTTTAACGTTTAAAGAGGTCGAATTGGAGTTTAATCCCGGTTTGATCGTTTTTACGGGGCCGAGCGGTAGCGGTAAATCGATACTCATGCGCTCTATCTTAGCCTCAGTCGGGCTTGATGGTGTTGAAGCACAGGTGTGCGAATCGAATGTACTATGGCAACTTGATGAAGATAAATACGGCATCCAAAATGAGTCTGTTAATACCTTTCGCCATGTTAAAAAAGATAAAACACGTTATTTTATTAATAACCAAAGCACCTCTAAATCATCGATGGAAACAATCAGCGCTGAGCACATTCGTCATTTAAGTTTGAAAGACTACAGCGATTTTGAGCCCTCTGCTTTGATGCAATTACTTGATGAGAGGATTTGCCGCCATACTCCGGAGCATTGTGATACATTGGAACGGCATAAAGTTCTGTTTGCTGAGTGTAAAGTATTAAAGGATCAATTGCGTCATATTGAAGATCAGGAGAAACACCTTTCAGAACTCAAAGAGTTTGCTGCCTATGAAATTTCAAAGATTGATGCGATAAAACCCAAAATAGGGGAAGATGAAGAGTTAAGTCTTATCAAAAAACAACTCTCAAAAAAAGAGAAAATCGAACAATCTATTCGTACAGCCGAGGCGATATTCGCTTATGAATCGCACGTCAGCAATGCACTCTCTATATTGGAAGTTGAGAGTGCTTTTTTTGATGATGCCATGAATGAGCTACGAGGTATTTTTGAAACGTCATTGGAGCGTCTGGGAGAATTGGAAGATATATCGATTGAGGGTGTTTTGGATCGAATCGAACTTCTCTCGGAGCTAAAACGACGCTATGGCGGTGTAGCCGAAGCCCTTTCTTATCGCGAGCAAAAAGCATCTGAGCTGGCGTCGTATGAGACGATTGAGCACTCTAAAGGCGATTTGGTTAAAAACATTGCCGTATTGGAGGGTGAACTTGAAATTCTAAGTCGCTCTCTCTCCCTCAATCGACATAAAGAGTTGGCCTCTGCCTTAAGCGGGCTTAACGGCTACCTTGGTATGTTGTATCTGCGCGAGGCAACCTTGGAACTTCAACCGTGTGACCATCATATTTCAGGAAAAGACAAAGTTGTGCTAGGGCTTGCCGGGACAAAACTGGACAAACTCAGTTCCGGGGAGTTTAATCGTCTCCGTTTAGCATTGCTGGCGTTGCGGGTAGAGAGTATGCAGGAGAGCGGCGGTGTGTTAATGCTTGATGAGATTGATGCAAACTTGAGCGGAGAAGAGTCGATGAGTGTTGCTAAAGTTTTGCGTCACCTCTCCGGTGCCTATCAGATTTTTGTCATCTCTCATCAGCCGCAGCTTACCTCCATGGGAAATCAGCACTTTTTGGTTTATAAAGAGGGAGAAAGTCGTGTCCGTGTTTTAAGCGATGCCGAACGTATTGAAGAGATCGCCCGTATTATTAGCGGCGAGGGGATCAGTGATGAAGCGTTGGGATTTGCAAAAGATTTATTTGAACGTTCACGGATAAAACTATGATTATCGATACCCATGTTCACTTGGACGATGAACGCTACCGAGAGGATTTTGATGATGTTATGGAGCGCGCTCATGAAGCTGGGGTTGAAGGATTCATCATCCCCGGTGCACATCCCGCCACCTTAATGCGTGCGGTTGAAATTTGCGAGCAGTATCCAAATGTCTATTTCGCCATCGGCGTTCACCCTTACGATATGGAGCATATCGATGCGGTTGATTTTGACTATTATTCCGCACATCCTAAATGCATTGCGGTAGGTGAATGCGGTCTCGATTATTTTCGTTTAGAAGGAAGCGAAGAGGAAAAGACAGAAGAAAAGATCCGCCAAGATCATGTTTTTCGGACTCAGATACGTTTTGCTAAAAAGGTTAAAAAACCGTTGATAGTACATATTCGCGATGCCAGTCACGATGCGAAGAGGGTATTGATGGAAGAGGGTGCCGGCGAAGTAGGGGGCGTGCTCCATTGTTACAATGCGGATGATGAACTGTTGAGTCTTGCTAATGAGAATTTTTATTTCGGTATTGGCGGCGTTTTGACATTTCAAAATGCAAAAAAACTGGTTAATGTGCTTACTCGAATTCCACCGGATAAATTACTCATTGAAACCGATGGCCCTTATCTCACTCCACATCCCCATCGAGGTAGTCGTAACGAGCCCTCTTATACCCGTTTTGTTGCCGATAAAATGGGAGAACTTTTGGGACTCTCACGGGTAGAAATTGAGACATTGACAACACAAAACAGTTATCAACTTTTTAAGGGATTAACAAGGCCTTAATAAGATAACTTTATAATTATCCCTTTGCATCTAGATTAGGAGGAGAATATTGAGAACTATTTTATGGGCATTTTTTCTCCTAAATTCTCTCCTAAATGCCACCGTGTATGATGCAGGCGATCTCAAAAAGAGAGATGTTTTACGTCACTTTGACATTCCGGTTTCATTTTTGAATGATCTATATTTACAAGATATGATTTCAGAAAAAAAGCGCGAAACCGATTTGAGCGGTATCAGTGCATCGTTTGAAAATGCTTCTATTTTTATCCCCACGCTCTCCTCCTTGATTTCCCAATCCGACTTACCGAATGAGTTTTTATTTGTGGTATTGGTCGAATCCAAATTCGATCCCTTATCAACTTCCTCCCGTGGCGCTTCGGGACTATGGCAGTTTATGGAGGGGACAGGAAAATTGCAAGGTTTGGCAATTAATCGATACGTGGATGAACGGCGTGATTACATAAAATCGACTCGAGCGGCAATTGCCTATCTCAGTCAATTGCACAAACAATTTGGAAAATGGTACTTAGCCTTAATCGCATACAATTGCGGTGATGGAAGATTGAGTAGAGCGATTCAAAAAGCCGGAACCATCGATTTGGATGTGTTGGCAGATCCTGCCAAAGGGTATATTCCCCCTGAAAGCCGCCGATATATTCGCAAAGTTCTTGCAATATCCCTATTAGCAACGGATGATGCTTTTTTATCTGCTATCCAATATGACAAATGGATCACTACAGCTCCTGATAAGCAAATCGCAACGGTTTACTTACCGGAGGGGGAAGATATTGATCGTATAGCTGCGGTATTGGAAATGCCCAAAAACAATCTGAAAAGACTCAATACCCATCTGAAAAAAGGGGTCACTCCCCCCAGTGCATCAGCCTATCCTGTCTATATTCCGCAGGATAAACTCGAAGCATTTCAGCAAAAATATCGTCCACGTGGACTTAAAGGGTATTTTTTAATGCATAAAATGGCATCCGGAGAGACATTGAATAATCTATCAAAACGCTACAATGTTTCCAAAGGATCGATCATGGATGAGAATATGATGGTGGATGAAAATGATTTAAGTCCAAACCGAAATATTAAAATCCCTATCCGAAAACCCTTTATTAAAAGTACCCGATTTCATACCGCAAAGCCCGGCGAAACCCTCGCTTCAGTCGCCACATTGTATAATCTCTCATTAGAACAGCTACGGGTTAGAAATCCGTTTGTGACAAATGTGCTCAAAGAAGGCGAGGAGGTAAAAGTTGGGGATTAGACTATTTTTAGTAGGTTTGCTCATTTTATTGACCGGGTGTACAACCAAAACCGGTTCATATAATTATCAGTCGTCTAAACCTTCCCAGAAATACCCATCAACGCAGCTTGCTGCCGCCTCTTCAAATGTGTATAAGAAAAATGGTGAACTTCACGCAACAATGCGCCCTTACACCGTATTTGGAAAAGAATATTGTCCTACCGTTGTTCACGTAGGGGATATCTTGAGTGGCCGTGCAAGCTGGTATGGAACTGACTTTCACGGCAAACAAACATCAAGCGGTGAAGCATACGATATGTATGCGATGAGTGCGGCACATAAGACGTTACCTATGAATACGGTCGTACGGGTGACGAACACCGAAAACGGTTCTCAAGCGGTCGTACGGATTAATGATCGAGGACCCTTTGTGGAGAGCCGTATTATAGATCTTTCGTATTCAGCGGCTTCCTCATTAGGGATGTTGCAACACGGTAGTACTATGGTGACACTGGAAGTATTAGGTTTTGAGCCGGGTACATCACGTGGGATTGATATGGTGGCCGTTGCCAATGGACCAAAAGAGAGTGTATTGACCTCATTTTTTGTTCAAATCGGCTCCTTTGAACATTTTGAGGGGGCAAGTAAAACGCAGCAAAAATACAGCGATTTTCATGGCTACCGTGCAATTATCAAAGATACAGAGTATAATAACAAACGACTATTCCGTGTATGGCTCGGCGGATTCCGTAGTGAAGCTGAAGCACGTGATTTCATTAGTAAGGGCTATTTTGATGGTCCGTTTATCATAAGGGAATAAGATGATCCAAAAAAGCCGTAAAACCAAAGAAACTGACATTACACTCACCCTAAATTTGTGCGGGACGGGACAAAGTACCATTTCGACCAAAGTGGGATTTTTGGATCATATGCTGGAAAGTTTTGCAAAACATGCGCTGATTGACTTAGAAATAACGTGCAACGGTGATGTACACATAGATGATCACCACAGTGTTGAAGACATTGGAATTGTTTTAGGGCAAGCTCTGAGAGAAGCGATTTATCCGATAGAGAAAGTGGAACGATTCGGCAATGCAACCATCGTAATGGATGAAGCAGCGGTCAGTTGTGATCTTGATCTTAGTAATCGACCTTTTTTAGTCTATGAAGTCAATGTATCCGGAAAAGTGGGGAAATTTGATGCGGAATTAAGTGAAGAATTTTTCCGTGCCGTTATCTTCAATGCCGGTATAACCGCCCATATTATTATGCAGCGCGGTAAAAATAAGCACCATATTGTAGAAGCCGCCTTTAAATCGTTTGCGGTTGCTCTTCGACGTGCACTTAGCCCTAATGAGCGTGCCGGTGTTCCAAGTACCAAAGGGGTACTGTGATTAAACTTTTGATTTTAGATATTGACGGTTGTATGAGCGAAGGACAGATTATCTATACAACCGAGGGTGTTGAAGTTAAAAATTTTAATGTCAAAGACGGCTTTGCGATTAAAGAATGGATCAAACTGGGTCATCAAGCTGCAATAATTACCGGCAGAGATTCATCCATTGTAGGGCACCGTGCACGAGAACTTGATATTCCTCATCTCTATCAAGGGGTTAAAGATAAGCGTGCGGTAGCTATGCAATTATGTACAGAATTGAATATTGCACCCGATGAAGTAGCGGCTATCGGAGATGATTTGAACGACTATCGCCTTTTAAAATGGGTAGGTAAAGCGTATACTCCTGCAGATGGATCCGATTATGTCAAATCGTTTGCGCATGTCCTTCAACGTCGCGGCGGTGACGCTTGTGTACGTGAGATGATTGAAGCAGTTATCCGTGATAACGGTGAAGAAGAGCTCTTTTTAAGTCGCTGGATCTAAATGTCGATTAACGTTTTTTTTGTAATCATTTTGGGCGGATTGTTGTCCATGTTTGGATATTTCAAGCCTCTCTATTCTCAAAAACAAAACAGTGAAGATATCCCGAAAATTGAGCTGGAATCATTCATTGTGTATGAAGTCGGTATAGACGGAATGGAGCGATTTTTTGAAGGAAAAGAGGGGAAACGATTCGACGATCGATATGAAGTTTCATCAGCGAAATTTAGCGATAATACGAAACCCTTGTTTGATTCGATTTCTGCCGATAACGCGCATTATAAAGATAACTTTCTTACTTTATCGGGAAACGTCCATTATGTTCGCGAGGACGGTCTTGAATTTCACTCCAAAGAGGGGACATTCGATCAAAATAGTTCCATTGTCCGTACCAAGGGTAATTTTGTCATTACCCAAAAAGCCAATCGGATCGATGGGACAAAACTTTACTATAATTCAAAGCTAGATACGGTTTCAGCAGATGCCGTTCGCGGTAGCTATCAACTAAATTAGGAAAAATAAATGATCAAAAAATTAGTTTTATTACTCTCTCTTTCAAGCATTTATCTCAGTGCAGAAGAGCTCAAAATTATTTCAGATAATTTCAAAGGGGATCAGCAAAAAGGGGTTTCCGTTTTCACCGGTAACGTTAAAATTACCAAAGGTCAGGATGAACTGAATGCTACAAAAGTGACAGTTTATACCGATAAAGAGCGTAAACCCTCTAAATATTTTGCCGAAGGGGATGTCTCTTTTTACATTGTGACGGAGATGAAAGAGATCTATCGAGGAAAATCTCAAAGTGCAATTTACTTGCCGAATGAAAGCGAATACCATTTTTATAAAAAAGTGGACCTGATCCGATTGGACGATTATCGTCGTGTCAAAGGGGATAAAGTTATCGTCAATACTGTCGCGGGAAATGCTGCTGCGGAGAGCGTCGACAACGAACCTGTTGTGATGATCTTTACCTTAGAAGATAAAAAACCTGTGAAAAAAAGCGGTACAAAATGATCGAAATTATTGACTCCTCGTTTGTAACGTCGGCACCGAATATTAGGCTTGCTCCCGAAAACGAGTTTCAAAATGAAGTAGCCTTTATGGCTCGTTCCAATACCGGTAAAAGTTCACTGCTTAATACCCTTACCAATCGTAAATCCTTGGCAAAAGTATCTGCAACTCCGGGTAAAACACGTCTTATCAACTATTTTGACGTTGTATTTACGGATCGTGATACCGGAGAAAAATCACTGGCTAAATTTGTCGATTTACCGGGATTTGGTTACGCTAAAGTAGCCAAATCACTTAAAACGGATTGGGAAAGCAATCTAACCACCTATATAGCCGAACGTCGTCAAATAGCTGTATTTGTCCATCTTATTGATTGTCGCCATCCTGATTTGGATATTGACCGGTCGGTTGCGGACTACCTTAGCGAAATATGTACTCCGAATCAATCCATATTGACGGTATTTACCAAAATTGACAAGCTGAATCAAAAAGAGCTCTCTGAACTTAAAAAACGTTTTCCTGATGCGCTTATGATCTCTAACAGCAAACGTCGCGGGGTAGATAAGATTGTAGAAATTATCTACCACCTTCTTAGAAGCGATGCTAATGTCTGAAATCGTTTATAAAAAGCCGACACTCAGAGATATTGGGGCAATGCAGATGTTGGTTGCACCTGAAATCGAGTCAGGCGTGATACTTCCGCGCAGCAATGATGAAATTGCCACCAACATCCGCTCGTATTTTTTGGCAATGGACGGCGATAAATTAGTCGGATTTGTGGCTTTGCATATTCATTCACCCTTATTGGCAGAACTCCGTTCTATGATTATAGACAGTGCTTATCGCGGGCAAAATATCGGAAGTACTCTGGTAGATAAAGCGTGTGAAGAAGGTAGAAAACTAGGTTTAAAAGAAGTATTGGCATTGACGTATCAACAGCGTTTTTTTGAGCGTCTTGGATTTAATGAAATCCCTAAAGAATCGATCCCCGAACATAAAATTTGGGCTGATTGTATTAAATGTAAACATTTTCCGGTATGCAACGAAGTTTCTCTTATCAAAACGCTTTAAGCCAGCTTTTGCTGGTCGGTGCTTTTGTTTTGTATACAAGTTTAAGTACGTTGTACCTATTTTTGCCGCCGTTATTGGCCGTATTGTTTCTGGCATTTTACAAAGCTTTAAACCGGCACGATTTATTTGGTCTGCTCATTATAATTGCAATGATGTTTGTCTTTGAAGCGGAAAAAGGATTTTGGTTTGGAAGTACGGTCATCTTTTTCACCTTGGTCTCACGCTTGTTAATTCCAAAAATCGAACAAATGGTGCAATGCCGTCCTTGTATGGCATCTTTCTTTGTTATTTTAGCGTATCCAGGATATTGGTTATTTGTTTGGCTCGCTAACCAAGTCTTCTTATTGGAACTTCCGACAATGGATTGGCATATGATTTTGTATATGGCAATCGAATTTTTAGCAGTAGTAGTCTTTATATGAAAATTAGAATTTTACTTACCCTGTTTGCCATTGTATGGATCGGATTAATCGTTCGTGTATTTCATCTGTCGATACAATCAAATGAATATTATGAAAATCTCTCTGAAAACAACAGTATTAAAACGGAGTTTTCAGCACCGGTGAGAGGAGAAATTCTTGATCGTAATTTAGAACCGGTAGCCATTAACGAACTGGGATTTAAAATCGCGTTTGCTCCCCATTTAACCAAGGGAAAAGATACCCATCTCCTCGATCAAGAGATCGCTTATTTACGCTCCATGATTCCTACTATAGATGGAGAAAAAATAGCGAAGACCTATAAGATGGAGGACTCATATTACAACCACTCCTTTATTGATGTTGTTGATTTTATCCCCCATGAGACGATAATCCCTTTGTATTCATTGATGAATTTACGGGAGACAATTCGTATTTCCCCCTCTCCTAAACGGCTTTATCCGCACGGCTCTATTGGTGCTCATATCATCGGATATGTGGCAAAAGCCAATCAAAAAGAGATTGATTCAGATCCGTCATTACAGCTTTTAGGGCATGTCGGTAAAAATGGAATTGAAAAATATTACAATCGCTACTTGCAAGGGGTGGCGGGAGAACGCCGGATAAAAGTCAATGCCCAAAATTTGGAAATCGAAGAGATAGGGCGTAGTTCGACGCAGGAAAATCATAATTTAGTCCTCAACATTGATATGCGTCTCCAAAACTATATCAGTCAGATTTTTGAACAAAGGGTCGGATCAATTATTGTCATGGATATTCATGGAGCGATTTATGCGGCAGGCAGTTACCCTGAATATGATTTAAATGCTTTTGTGTCGGGGATAAGTTCCACTGACTGGAATGCATTGATGAACAGTGTGGAAGCTCCCTTTACCAATAAAATAATCAATGGGCTTTATCCTCCCGGTTCAACCGTTAAAACAGGTTTAGGGCTGATTTATGTTACCTCAGGGGTATTGGATGAACACAGTTCTGTTTTTTGTACCGGATCGATGAAGCTTGGCAACCGTTCTTTTCGTTGCTGGAAGCATACCGGACATGGAAATACCGATGTCTCTAAAGCGATTTCTCAAAGCTGTGATGATTATTTTTACAAAGGGAGTATACAAGTCGGTATTGAGCGGATGAGCCAAGGGCTGAACCGTATGGGCTTGGGTAAAAAGACGGGTATTGATTTGCCAAACGAATTTATCGGAACGGTTCCCAGCCGTGCTTGGAAACGGGAAAAATTTAGAAAACCGTGGTATCAGGGTGAAACGCTTAACACCGCTATCGGACAAGGTGATTTCCTCATTACTCCGATTCAGATGGCTCAGTACACCGGATTAATGGCAACCGGCAAGCTACCGGTTCCTCATATTGCCAAAACCATCGGAAATGATCCTTATACCCCATTGCCTCTCGATGTATTAACCCCGATTGAAAAAGAGAAACTCCCTATCGTGCAGCGTGCGATGCGCGGTGTTTGTAACGATCCGGGAGGAACCGCCAGAGGATTCGTTTCCGCACGATTTCCGATTGCCGGAAAAACAGGAACCGCGCAAACAACCGGAATTGCTCAGGGGAATGCAAAACGTCAAAACGAACACAGTATGGAATATCTGAAACGTTCACATGCTTGGTTTACTACCTACGGACCTGCCGATCAGCCGCAATTTATTGTTACCGTTATGATTGAACACGGGGGACACGGAGGAGAAGAGGCGGGGGGAATCGTTTCCAATATTTACAATAAACTCGATGAATTGGGATATATTAAAAAATAATTTATTCTTCCAATGTCCGTACAATCAGACTTTTTGGAAGATTAAATTGTTTGACCAATTCGGCTTCACGATTTCTCATCTCTCCATTATCCGTCTCATGGTCGAATCCAAGTAAATGAAGCATACCATGGATAAAGAGTAGGGACATTTCATCGTCTTGCGTATGTCCGAGTTCTTTGGCGACACTTTCGACCTTTTGGACGCTTATGACAATGCTCCCCAGTGGGGCGCCCGGAAACGGATCACTCGGAAAGCTGAGGACATCCGTTGCCTTATCAATATTGCGAAACTCACGATTTATTTGGGCAATTTCATCATTATCCGTGAGTATAAGCTCGACCTCTTGCATGGTAAGGGCATCGGAAATTTGCTCTAAGCGGGCAAAATTGTAGTTTTTATCGGTTCGGTTATCTAGTTCTATCATGAACGAATTGTAGCATAAGGGACCCCTTGGTACAATCTCATCAAAGGGAAAATATGAAGAAAAAAGCACTTTGTATCATGAGCGGCGGGATGGACTCTACGTTAGTCTCCTATATTATGCGCTCGCGCGGCTATGACGTTGTTGCACTCCATTTTAATTACGGACAACGGACGGTTGTTAAAGAGCTTGAATCCTACCGTGCTATCTGCTTGGATTTAGGTGTTGCAGAAAAATATGAGATCGATTTGGACTTTTTCAAAACCATCGGTGCTTCGGCTCTAACTGACCACTCTATCGATGTTCCGACTGGGGGGATCGAAGCGGGGGTTCCGATCACCTATGTCCCTTTTCGAAACGGGATATTTCTCTCTATCGCTACCGCAATCGCCGAAAAAGAGGGGTGTTGTGCTATCGCTATCGGTGTGGTTGAAGAGGACAGCAGCGGATATCCCGATTGTCGTGAGGCATTTATCGATACCTTTGCTAAAGCGGCAAATTTAGGAACCAAAGAGACAACCCATATTACAATCGAAATGCCGCTTGTACATCTCCAAAAATCGCAAATTGTCGAAGAATCACTTCGACTGGGTGCACCGCTTCATCTTACATGGAGCTGTTATCAAAGCGAGGAGGCAGCGTGCGGAGAGTGTGACAGTTGCCGTTTGCGACTGCGTGGTTTTGAACGTGCCGGAGTCACTGATCCCATACCGTATGTTTGATCCGTTTACTTCGCCTATCTCTATCCATTATCGACCGCGTAATCGCAATACCTATATCACTATTACCCATGCAGGGGAAGTGTGTGTGCGGACTCCTATTAAACATGAAAGCCGCATCCGTGCAATTGTAAAAGAACGTGAGGATTGGATCCGATCCAAACTCACAGCGATTTTATCTCGCCAATCTCTATCCCATACTCTGGGCGAAACCATACAATTTAGAGGAGAAATTGTCGTACTGGAACAATTGCCTCAATTGCATAAAACCCTTGAAAAAGCTAAAAATAGTATTGATATTGAAAAATATTACCATAAGTTTTACAAAAATGAGGCCCTATTAACTCTACCTTCACGTGTAGGACATTATGCACGTAAGATGGGATTGCACCCCAGTGAGATTCGCTTCAAGCGGATGCGTCGTCGATGGGGGAGTTGTAACAGTGAGGGTATTGTTACTTTTAATACCTTGATGATGCAGCTCTCCTATGAACATATCGATTATATTATTGTTCATGAACTTGCCCATTTAAAACACATGAATCATTCCAAGGAGTTTCATGCCGTTGTACGCAGTATTTTAGCTAATGAGAGAGAACTGCGTAAAGGATTGAAACGTATACAGATAATTCATTAAAGTTTTCTTTCAAAGATTATCTTAACATAGAATAATGTAATATCATACAAGTTACTCAACTAGGGTTTAAGGATGAAAAAAGAAAATATTATCATTTACCTTATCGGTGTATGGGTCGGTATATTAATTTTAAGTAGTATGGGCGTATGGTTACTTGATTTTTCTAATTCAAAACAAAGTATTCCTATACACGCTACAGTAGAAGCCTCCGGTTCTATTATTGCCCTTTTTCTCGCTTTTTTTCTTTTCAAATTTGACAATGACTCCCAATATTTAAGCCGTTATCATTTTGCTTCCATTGCCCTTATTGCCATGGGAATATTCGAATTATTTCATGCTATCAGTCTCCCCGGTTCACTTTTCGTTTGGTTCCATACGATTGGGCTATTATTGGGTAGTATTCTTTTCCTTAGTGTATTTCTTCCTGAAAAAAAAGTTTCTCTTGCTCTCTACTATGGCATTCCTATTGTAACTGCTATCGTTGCAATAGGTATTGCAATATTGTTACTTTTTAATGGTGAAATACTTCCATCTGCAATTGTCAATGGCAATTTCTCGACAAGTGAAGCTGTTTTAAACAATTTATCCGGTTTTTTCTTTTTTTTAGCGGCATTCTCTTTTGTCCGTCACTACCGTTTGGAGCGTGAACCGGAAGATCTCTATTTCATTGGGCTCACTATCATGCTGGGTGCTGCTGCATTTCTTTTTCAAAATTCGGTAATTTGGGGATTGCATTGGTGGTATTGGCACTTTATCCGTTTAGGAGGATTGTTATTTGTACTTCTCTATTTTATCCGTTTTATTGCGGAAAAGAACAAACACTTTATTAGTCGAGAGATACAATCTAGTATTGTTGAGTTTTCTGCGGATGCTATTATCACAATATCACCGGATGGGATCATATTGACTTGGAATGCTTCATCTGAAAAACTTTTTGGCTACACCATTGAAGAAGCTATCGGTAAACCGATTGTTTTTCTTTATAGTTTGGAGTGGGCAACGAATGAAGCAGAAATCCGTAATCATATTTTAGAAGGGGCATCTTTACAACAATTGGAGACAGTATTTATCTCTAAAAAAGGGATTGAAATGAATGTCGCCATTTCTCTTGCACCACTTAAAAATTCAAATGGAGAGATTATCGGTCTCTCGAAAATTGTTCGAGATATTACAGAGAAGAAGCGTGCGGAAGATCAAATTCGTACTCTTAATGCCGAATTGGAGCGTAAAGTGTTGGAACGTACAGCCGCCCTTCAAAGTGCTTACGATGAGATGGAGGCATTCACCTATTCGGTATCACACGATCTGCGTTCCCCCTTGCGTGCTACGGATGGATTTTCTCAGGCACTTCTCGAAGATTATGGAGATAAGCTTGACGCAACGGCGCAGGATTATCTCTCCCGTATCCGCTCAGCCAGTCAAAAGATGGGGGGGCTGATCGATGATCTGCTACAGCTTTCCCGCCAAACCCGTACGTCGATGGTTCCTGCTACTATTGATTTGGGCGTTATAGCACGTCAAATTATCTCTGAGCTAGTGCGGCAGTGCCCCGAACGACATGTTGACGTCATTATCGGGAATGACTTGAACGGTTATGCTGATACGAACCTCATGCACATTGTCTTGGATAATCTCCTAGGGAATGCTTGGAAATATACCTCACAGCATCCTACCGCTACAATCGAATTTGGATCTATGACGCAAAACGGTGAAAAAGTTTTTTTTATTCGAGATAACGGTGCAGGGTTTGATATGTCTTATCTAGATAAATTATTCAAACCGTTTCAACGTCTTCATACCGTAGAAGAATTTGCCGGTAACGGGATCGGTTTGGCTATGGTGTACCGGATCATCAAACGGCATCTTGGCCGCGTTTGGGCAGAGAGTGAGATCGAAAAAGGGGCTACCTTCTTTTTTACTTTGGGACTTAGTGAATCAACGTATCAACACACGGAGGACAAATCATGACAAATCAATACATTTTACTGGTGGAAGATAACCCTGATGATGTAATGCTTACCCTGCGGGCTTTGAAAAAAGGGCATGTTATTAATAATGTGATAGTTGCAGAGGACGGGGCTAAAGCTTTGGACTTTTTATTTGGAAAGGGGGAATTTGAAGGACGCAACACCGCAGAGCATCCTCGACTTATTTTGCTTGATTTAAAACTTCCGAAAATTGGAGGGTTTGAAGTGTTAGAAGCGATTAAAAATGATCCTATTCTAAAACGCGTTCCTGTGGTTATTCTCACTTCATCACGTCAGGAAGAGGATGTTGTACGTGGCTATGATCTGGGTGCCAACAGCTACATCCGCAAACCTGTCAATTTTGACACCTTTATCGAAACAGTGACCCAAATCGGGATGTATTGGTTACTTACCAATGAATCATCTGAGGCATAATGTTTATGGAAAAAGAGTTGCTTCGCGTTTTAGTTATTGATGATTCTGAAGATGACACACTATTGCTTGAGAGAGAGTTGAGGCGTGGAGAATGGGAGGTAACCCTTTTCCGTGTTGATACCTCTGAAAAGATGCAAGAGTCGTTGCGGATGAATTCATGGGATGTCGTCCTCTCTGATTTTATCATCCCCGGATTTGGCGGTATGGAAGCATTAAAACTTTTTAACAGTTTTAATCTTGACATCCCCTTTATTTTAATCTCGGGTAAAATCAGCGAAGAGATGGCGGTCGTTGCATTGCAAGAAGGGGCTCAAGATTTTGTTCTTAAACAAAATTTTGCCCGTTTGTTACCGGCTATCCGTCGTGGCATAGAGCGTGTTAATATACTCTCGGAAAAGCGGAAGACACTCGAAGCTTTGTCTAAAAGTGAATCCCTTTTTCGCACTCTTGCAGCGGTTGCACCCATTGGAATCATCCGGACAGATGCTCAGGGACAATGCCTTTATGCCAATAAAAAATGGCAGGAGATCACAGGTATAGACGATCCATGTTTGCTTGATGCCCCGATTTCAGGAGAGGTACATCTACAAAAAACAGATGGAAGTTTTGTATGGATATTAGGAGAAGTCGCACCGATCATCGAGAATGATGTGATTACAGGCTATATCAGTACAGCAACGGATATTTCCCCGGAAAAAGCCAATGAAGAGCGTTTGATTCGGCAAAAAGAGCTTTATAGCGCCCTCAGTTTCACCAATCAGGCAATTGTTTATTCAGAAACACCGAAAGAGTTGTTTGATGAAATTTGTCGGGTTGCTATTGAGAATGGAAAGTTTACCTATTGTTGGATCACTACGATCAATCCCCAAACGGAAGAATTTGAGCTTCAATCTGTGGGCGGCGGAGACGATGAATTTATTTCAGATCTGAAAACACTTCTAAAGCAAAAAGGGAATTTCGCTCTTGAGGGGCTTGAAGTAAATTCTGATCTTATCATTAATGATATTTCTGACCCTGCTGCCGATCTAACAATCTGTTATGGGCTTGCAAAAAAATACAGTAGTAAATCGTTTGCCAATTTTCGGTTATGTAATGAGACATCGCCATGTGGTATCTTGACATTTTGCTCCGATCAAAAAGATTTTTTTGATGAAGAGATACGTACGTTGCTCCGAGAAATGGTGGGTGATATCTCATTTGCTTTGAAAAATTTTGAAGAAGAAAAATGGCGTGTGAATGCAGAAGAGACACTGATTCGAAATAAACAAACCATTGCAGATTTGCTTATCGATACCGTTGCCGCTATCGCCACAACGATTGAAATGCGTGATCCTTATACGGCAGGTCACCAAAAGCGGGTCGCATCACTCGCATGTGCCATTGCGCAAGAGATGGGAATGGGACATGAGAGAATTGAAGGATTACGGCTGGCGGCACAAATTCACGATGTTGGAAAAATACAGATACCTGCAGAGATACTGAGCAAACCTACCAGACTGAGTGATATTGAGTTTTTAATGATAAAAACACATCCGGAAACAGGGTATGCGATACTCAAAGGGATCGAATTTCCATGGCCAGTTGCTGCAATTATTCAGCAACACCATGAAAAAATGGATGGTTCAGGCTACCCATTTGGTTTGAACGGTGAGGATATACTTTTAGAAGCACGTATTCTTAGTATTGCTGATATTGTCGAAGCAATGGCTTCTCATCGTCCTTACCGGCCAGCATTGGGAATCGAAGCGGCATTGGAAGAGATCAAAAAAGAGCGAGGGATCACATTGGATGCCGAAGTGGTTGATGTTTGTATTACCCTTTTTAAAGAAAATCGTTTTTCTTTAATGTAAATTAAATAGGATAAAAATTAACCTCTCTATATAAACTAAAAATCGAGCTCCAACTGTTTCATTGACGAGCGGGCAGGGCGTAAAATGCTCTTATCCACTCCGGCAACGAGGGCGAAGTGAAAATGGTTGGATTGCAAAAGGGTAATAATCTCTTCCGGATAGCGGTAAAAGAGGATATTCTCGACACCGATGGTTAATCCTGAACGCATCGATTCAGGGAGAAGATAAAGAATCTTAGCCCAAGAAGCTTGGGCATGAAGAAAATCTATCTGTTCATCGATAAGCTCGAGATAGGGTTCAAAAATGACGACCCTATCACTGGTACCAAATTCGATGGTCTCAAGACGTGAGTTCGTAAATACCGGGATAAAATGACCAATTTTGCCAAACCCTTTTAGCTGGAACGGGATACGTAAAAAGGTGTAGAAAAAGAGCAGATGTTCCAGATACGGGATAAAAAATGGGGAGAGCATTTGACGTTCGTAAAAAATATCGTTATGGATAAAGGAGGTCTCAAAAAGGGTTTGCTCGATAATATTGATCGTATTTTCTTGGGCACGGATAAGTTGAGAATGTTCAATAAAAATATCGGGATCGGTTAACGTCGGGGAGAAAAGAACCACGGACTTTTTTTCCAGAGGCCAAAGTCTTTCCCATACCTGCGCCATAGAACCGTCGATACTGCAAAAATTGGACGGAGTAGAGACCATTAATGAAAGACGCAGGGTAATCGGGTCACACGCATAGACTTGAAGCTCTTTTTCAAGGAGGTAAAAGCGAAGAAGCTTTTTCAAAGAGGCATCAATAGAGTCCACTTTGATCCATGCTACTTCGGCATCGCCTATTTGTGTCGGTTTATCAAAAAGGATACCGTAAGCACCGTTTAGGAGTGCTTCAGCAATCGTATCAGGAGAATAAGCAATAAAGAGTGATCCTCGCTTTACTTTGGCAGGTTCAAAAGCGACACTTTCAAAGAGACTGACCGAAGGCTCACCGTAAAGGGTCGCTTTCGTCAGTGCGAGGATATTTTCGAGTCTCATCCCACCGAACTTCCGCTGAGGCGTGGTTTTTCAGGACGAATTAGACACAGACCGTCAGCATCTTTTGCCGCCAATATCATCCCCTCAGAGAGCATTCCCATGAGTTTTGCAGGTTTGAGGTTTGCGACGACGCACACTTGCGTGCCGATGAGTGATTCAGCACTGTAATATTCACGAATACCGGCGATAATTTGACGCGGCGTCTCTTCTCCCAAATCGACTTGGAGTTTGAGGAGTTTTGAACTTTTCGGAACCTCTTGGGCATTAAGGACGGTTCCGATCTTAAGAGATGTTTGGAAAAACTGATCGATAGTAATCAATCCTTCTTCAGATACGGTAGAGACTTTTTTATCTTCCATTACCGGATGGTGAACTTTTGGAGCTTCTTCAATCATCGCTTTTGGAGCCTCTTGCATCAATGGCTCTTCGACACGCGGGAAGAGAGGAGGGATTTTTTTGATCGTAAAGGTATTCAAAAGGGCTTTATTGAGGATAAGTTTCGTATAGCTTTCAGTAGTGATTTCAAACCCGAGTGCATCCGCAATGGTAGACGTGGTGCTTGGCATAATGGAGTGGAGCATTACAGACGCTTTTGCCAATAGATTGGCAACCAAAGCGACCGTAGCAAGAGCTTCGTCATTGCGTCCCTCTTTGATTTTTACCCACGGGGCATGCTCTTCGATCGCTTTATTTCCGATGGTAAACACTTTCCACAGCTCTTCGAGGAAGCGGTGCAGTTGAAGCTCATAAAAATAGGTGTGTAACGAATCCAAGATTGCATGAGCATCGTTCAGCTCTTTTACATGATATTTTTCAACATCACTGCTGTCGATCACAAAGCTTGAATATTTTTCGGACATTCCGATAATACGGTTGAGGAGATTTCCTAAATCGTTGGAGAGATCCGAATTCATACGATCGATCAGGGCACGCTGAGAGAAATCGCCATCCTGTCCGAACGGTACTTCACGCATCATAAAGTAACGGAAATTCTCAACACCGTAGTGCTTAGCCACTTCACGCGGATCGACGACGTTTCCTTTGGATTTTGACATTTTTTCACCGTCGCGTGTCCACCATCCGTGGGCGCCGATGTGTTTAGGGAGAGGGAGCCCAAGGCTCATCAAAAATGCCGGCCAATAAATAGCATGGAAACGGAGGATATCTTTACCCACTAACTGGACGTTTGCAGGCCAGAAATCCATCTTAGCTTCGTCTGAGCCGTATCCGAGCGCGGTGACGTAGTTCATCAGGGCATCGAGCCACACGTACATCACGTGTTTAGGTTCATTTAGCGATTCCGGTAAATGAACCCCCCAGCTAAAGCTGGTTCGGGTGACGGAGAGATCATTGAGCCCCCCTTTGACAAAGCTGATTACTTCATTTCGGCGTGATTTAGGGAGGATAAATTCTGGGTGAGCCTCATAATACTCTAAAAGAGGTTTTTCATATTTTGAGAGGCGGAAAAAATAGCTCTCTTCTTTGACAATACTTGTAGCTCGACCGCAGTCAGGGCAGCAACCGCCGTCCATAAGCTGCGATTCTGGGAAAAAGGTTTCACAGCTGACGCAGTAGTTTCCCTCGTAAAAGTCTTTATAGATATCCCCGTTTTCGAACATTTTAAGAAAAGCAACCTTAACCCCTTTTTTATGGGCCTCATCGGTCGTTCGGATGAATTGATCGTAACTAATATCAAACTCATCCCAAAGATTTTTAAAGGTTGCGCTAATCTCATCTGCAAATTGCTGAGTCGGTTTCTCCAGCTTTTTAGCGGCCTCTTCTATTTTTTGACCGTGTTCATCGGTTCCGGTAAGAAAATAGGTCTCGTTTCCGGTAAGACGAGAATAACGGGCTAGAGTATCCGCGATAAACGTAGTATACGCATGTCCGATGTGGGCTTCACCGTTGACATAATAAATAGGGGTTGTAATATAATTTTTCATTGTTTATTTTCCTCGTAAATTAAAAATCAAATCCGCCGGTTTCACCCTTGGACATACTCTCATAAACCGTTCGGACATATTTAGCACGAATTTCACATCCGATACATTCCGGACAACGGTAGCAGCTCTCCAAGTTTCGGTTTTGCTGGCACTCTTGAACCATTATGATTGCATCGTCGAGCTTTGCTTCAAAAATGTCGTTATTGTCCGGCATAGACACTCAACACCTCATCGATTTCATTGACCGAACCGAAAAAGCATGGGGTCGTATCATGGACGTGCGCCGGTGCTTTTTCAAGAACGCGTACTTTGCCATCCACTGCTTTCCCACCGGCATTTTCAAAAATGAATGCAAAAGGGAATACTTCAAACAACATTCTCAGTTTCCCCTCCGGTTTATCGGTAGCTCCGGGGTAGCTGAACAATCCACCCCCCTTGAGAAGAATCTGATGTAAATCGGGAACCATGCCGCCTGAGTAGCGTAGACGATACCCCCGCGCAAAAAAGCTGTCCACCATTACCTTGTGAAACGGCGCCCAAAATTGCTGTGTACCGCCGGGAGCATTGATTTTCCCTTTTTCATTCAGATGGATGTGTTTGACAAATTCAAATTCTCCGGCTTGGAGAAGATAAAGCGATACTTGTCCCTCATAAGCAAAGACGAGTTCCACACGCGGCCCGTAAACAACATAACACGAAGCGACCATTTTATCCGGAGTAAAGGCACCCTCATAGATACCGAAGATTGAACCGACACTAAGGTTTACATCTACAAGGGATGACCCGTCGAGGGGATCGAAGGCAATGAAATAGCGGCCGTTTTCATTAAGGAGCATGGGCAGCTCTTTCTCTTCGCTCGCGATGGTATGCACATCACTTACATGACTAAGTTCCTCTTCGATGATCAAATCGCTTTGGATATCAAGTTGAAGTTGAGTCTCTCCCGAACTGTTTTGTTCTTGAGAATAGCCGATGTCTTTGACATCAATGGCGTGTTTGATACGGATAGCACTTCTTTGTATTGCATTTAATATAGGGTTCATTTCATTACCTTTGCGTTAGTTAATATCCATTCTATTACTTGATCGGGATTGTTGAGATCAAGCAAGTCGATTCCGGAGGGGAGATCGTACTCGTGAATATTGATACTTTCATCAATAGCTAAAGCATTCATATAGGGAAAATAGTCGGTATCGATTACACCTCTGAAAATGCTGATGCGGGGGAGGGGGAGATTTTTAAGCCCCTCTACCAACAATACATCAAAATCTCCAAAAAGGGTGATGATCTCATCGAGTTCTTTATGCTGTTGAGAAAAATAGGTGGTACGGGTAGGGGAGGTGACAACGACCTCCGCCCCCGTATCGCTAAATTTGTAGCTGTCTTTTCCCGGTACGTCAAATTGAGCTTTGTCTTTGGGGTCATTTTTAATGATTGCGACTTGTAACCGGTGCTCATGGATAAGTTTTCGGGCCACTTTTAAAATCAGCGTCGTTTTTCCGCTGTTTGATGGACCTGTAAATGCAACTGCTAAACGTTTTTTCAAAAATATCGGCCTCTAGTTAAATAGAGGCTATTATAGTCAACAATCATTTGAATAATGCTAAAATCATCTCCTTTATTTTACAATCAACCGATAAAAATGAATAAAGCGGTTTATATTGATTAATCCAAACATCTATCATTAAAAGTTAAGCTTAATTTGACGATAATAGCTCAATTCATGCGCAGGCTTACTGCGCAGAACATTAAAGAGGGGTTTTTATGAAACGTAATGCATTTACACTTGTCGAGTTGATCTTCGTGATCGTTATTATCGGTATATTGGCTGCCGTTGCCGTGCCACAGTTTAAAAATCTGAAGCAGAACGCTGAAGTTAAATCGGTTATTAAAACGACGATTGATACGGCATCTGGCGCAGCTAATGCCGCTGTGAATCAAATAGATTTGGAGAATAATACGAGTGTTACATTAGCTAGTATTGTAAGCGTAAAGGGAAAAGGGTGGCAGACAAGTGGTAATACTATAACTTATACAGATCCTGTGAAAAATGCTGTAGTTTCTACTATTACGCTGGATCCAACAAATCGTAATGTTTTATATTCAGTTGCTTGTGGTAATTTTAATGATACTATTTCAATCAGTAAATGCCGCAGTGATTTAAACAGTTCTGCAACTGGCACTGCACTTGATACTAATACAACTATTAACTTTTAACATATGAAACAATCAGCTCACTCTGGCTTTACTCTTATTGAGCTGATCTTCGTTATTGTCATCATCGGGATTCTCTCGGCGGTGGCGATCCCCAAATTCGCCAACCTCACAGACAACTCCAAAAGCGCTTCCGAACTTGCAACCGCCTCATCAGTCCAAAGTGCACTCGATGCGATCCATGGCGAATGGATTAGCAATACGTGCGATTTTGATTGGGGAAACGGACAAAATACGGCGACGAATCCGTTGAATGCGACGGGTTATCCCACGTCACTGGGAACCCCGCTTAATATGATCCTTAAGAATACCGATAATGGTGATTGGGTGCAGGTAGGAACGAAATATTATGGTCCTGCGACGAAAAATGGGACAAGTACGAAAGATCGTAATATCGCCTACAAACCTGAGGGAAACGATTACTGGGAATACAATGCTACTGCCGGGACATTCAAACTTATCGATAATCCGTTATAACTTTGTACTGTTAACTGCTCACTAAGAGCAATTGTTTATCTACGATAACGCGCTCATAGATTGGTGATTTTGTGAATGATCCACAGCCCAAATGAGAGGATCAGGGTGCTAATAATGGCAACGGTGATGGTTCCGGTTTCGAGTTCCATAGATTATCCTGCGAGATCGACCATCGACCACATCGGCATAAAAATCCCCAGTGCGAGAACCAAAACAAATCCGGCTATCGCAGCGATCAGGATCGGCTCGATCATGGTAGCGACATTGTCGACAATATAAGTATAACGATTATTATACACCCGATTAACTTTACTCAGCATCACCCCCAGCGATCCGCTGCTCTCTCCGGCTTTAATCATTTGTAAAATCATCCCTTCAAACTGGGCACTTTCGGTAAATCCCTGCGCCAAAGAGCGGCCGTCTTCGATCGCTAGGGGGATTTTTTTCAGCTCTTGCTTGATAAAGTCGTTTTCGACAACCCCCATCGCGATTTGAAGTGCCTCAATCATCGGGATACCGGCTTCGGTAAGGACGTTGAAGAGATAGATGAAACGACCGATCATCGCATAATAGGTCACTTTGCCGACAATATAAATTTTGAGCATGTATTGATCGGTTTTGAGACGGAGGGCAGGGCTTTTGGAATAGGCATAACTAAAGGCCGTTGCCAAGATAATCGAAGTGCTCAAAATATAAGGGCCATAGGTGCGAATGGCGTGTTCGGTCCACAAAAGCATTTTCGTCGGAAACGGAAGCTCCAATCCTGATTGCTCAAAAAAAGCTTTAAATTGAGGGACAACGAAGGTGATGACAACGGTAAATGCGATACTCATCGCCACCAAAATAAAGAGAGGATAACGGGTCGCTTTTTTAAGCTTTTGACGATTTTCATAAATCTGTTGCAGTATGGTAGAGAGTTTGCCGATAGCGCTGCTGAGGGTTCCCGTTTGCTCTCCCAATTCAAACATAGAGAGCGAAAGGGTTCCGAGTTGACGTTGATACCCGACTACGGAGCGGCTAAGGCTTTGACCGCTTTCAATATCACGGAGCACTTCGGTAAAAATGGAGCGTATCATCATATCATCGGTGTCGGTGATACATTCAGCTAAACAGGTATTGATCGGCATTCCTGCATCGAGCATGGTAGAGAGCTGATCCAAAAAAGCGATGTACGATTCATCTTTGACCCGCTTGTTTTGGATGGGGCTGGTAAAACGGCTTTTGAACCGCTCGAATTTCATAGAAAAAGGCTCAGGTACTTCTTGAACATCCAATGGGACACCTAGGCTTTTATTGCGAAATAATTTGAGTGCTTCAGCTTTGTGTGCGGCTTCAAACGTAATAGAAGAGCGTTTTTTAGCCTGTTTATAGCGCACTCGAAAAAATTTCACCTACAGCTCCTTGGTAACACGTAAAACTTCATCAAGCGTAGTGACTCCGCGTAATACTTTTGCGAGTCCATCCACGATCATGGGCTCAAATCCTTCATGTTCTTGGGCATAGCGGGCAATGTCGTATTTGGAAGATTCTTCCGCGACCATTTTGGCGATTGCTTCGTTCACCATCAGAATCTCGGAAATGAGCAATCGTCCGTGGTATCCGGTATTGGAACATTTGGAACACCCTTTACCGGCGTAAAATTTACTGTCATCATTAATCAATCGTTCCACTCGACGCAATAAATTTTTGTGCGGTTTGATCTCTGCTTTGCATTCAGGGCATATTTTACGTACGAGCCGCTGTGCAACGATCCCGACCAATGAATCGGCAATGAGATACGATTGAAGTCCCATCTGAACCATCCGTCCGATCGCACTTGGCGCATCGTTGGTATGGAGGGTCGAAAACACGAGGTGACCCGTAAGTGATGCTTGTGCAGCCGAATTGAGGGTTTCAAAATCACGAATCTCACCGACAAGGATAATATCCGGATCTTGACGCAAAAACGATTTAAGCGCCTCTAAAAATCCGAATCCTACCCGATCATTGACTTGTACTTGCTGCACAAGGGGAAGCTGATATTCGATCGGATCCTCAATCGTGAGGACTTTGTTTTCGATGCTTTTGACCTCATTAAGTGCGGCATACAGGGTGGTGGTTTTACCGCTACCGGTTGGACCTGTGATCAGGACAATCCCGAATGGGGCATGGATAATTTCATCAAATTTTTCTAAATTTCTACCCTCAAATCCGAGTTCATGGAGTTTTAGGAGAATTTTTTGTTGATCGAGGATACGCATAACAATCGACTCACCGAAAAGTGTCGGGGTGGTTGAGAGACGAAAATCGTATTTACCACCGGCTACATCGAGGCTGAAGCGACCGTCTTGTGCTTTTCGTCGTTCGGAGATATCGAGATTTCCCAGCAATTTAATCCGTGAATTCAAAGCGGTGTAGATGTCCAAATCAAATACGAAGGTCTCTTGCAAAATTCCATCAACACGTGTACGTACCGACATGGATTGGAGTTCCGGTTCGATGTGAAGGTCACTGGCACGACGCAAAACAGCATCTTTAATAATGAGGCTGATAAGCTGCATGACGGCACTAGCGTCCCCTTCTCCCCCTTTTGCCCCTTCGTTATTAATTTCTCGTTTGACTTCTGCGGCGATGGTTTGTGTTTTTTTGATAATCTCAAGACGTTGAAATATATGGTTGATATCTTCACTCAGTGATAAATACACTTTGAGCGGTTTGGTCGCAATATTACGTTCGAGTGATTCAAGTGCGTCAAAATTCAGGGGATCTGAGGTAGCTATGTAGACGTAATCTTCATCTTCTTTGAAAGGGATTGCTTTGGCTGCAGTAAGCAGAGGCATTGAAAATTTCGACAGCGCCGTAAAATCGATTTTTTCACCAAAGAGGTCAACAAAATCAATTTTGAGCTGTTTGGAGAGGAGTAGAGCCATCTCTTTATGCGAGACCATCCCTTCCTCGACAAGAACTTCTCCGAGTTTTTTTGAAAACCCTGAGTTTTTTTGTTCTTGAAGAGCATGTTCGAGCTGTTCTAGCGTGATGAGACCCTCTGCAATGAGTAAATCTCCTAATCGAACTTGTTGACGAATCATACTCTCTCTCCTTGCATTAGTTTAGGGGTTTTGTTTCCATGTTCGAAGCAATTCGAGCGCTGCTTTGGAATCTTTAAAATTAAGATACAGCTCCAATACGCCGATGGCATCATTTTTCCGCCCTTGCGCATAATAGGATCGGGCATACAACATCCATGCCTCTTCCCCCTCACGATTCATTTGATTCGCTTTTTTTGCCCAAACTGCCGCTTCCACAAAATTATTTTTGCCGTAATAATCACGCGCAACGGCGAGAGCTGTTTCATATTTCGGATTATTATCAAACGTTTTAAGAGGATCAAGCGTTGATGTTTTGGTGTCGTTATTGACATCAAAAAAGCGGCTGTTCTGAGGTTTTGATACTACAGGGGAAGGGGATGGAACCGGTTTTTCGGCTACAACAGGAGGATTCGTTGCCGATGCCGGAACAGCGCTGTTTAGTGGCTTGATGACCTCTACCGCTGAGACAGGGAGTATTGATTTTTTAGGGAGAGGCAGAATGGTTTTATTAACATCAGATGACACGATGGTGCTATTTGATTCACTAACAGGGACCGGAACAGGGGTGACTTGTTGCGGCTTAGGAAGCGGTTTTGAGGCAACTTTGGTACTTGACGACCACTCCATGTATCCTGCAATAATAGCAATGACTAAAAGTATTCCCCCAACAATAAGGAAAGAGAGATGAATCATATGCCGGCGACGGCGGGCAGAACAACGTTCTACAAGTTGGTCAAAATTATCAATCATTCAGTAATCCCGCGCTCATTGCCGCCATGGTGATGGTACACGATGACGGCCGTAGATATTTCTCTTTATTATGGGTGTTGGTATAGTGAAGGATATGAAAAAGATGGTAAAAAATCTTTTTAAAATTACGAAAATTACCTTGACTCAGCTGATGCGCTTTGGTAATAAGTTTATTGTTGAATTCATCGGTAATTTCGCTATACCCGATCCGTACCAATTCGCGATGAATGTAATTTTTTCCTTCAACCATATTGAGAGGGAAAAGTTCAATAATGCGATGCGGTCGGCTTTTAAAATGGGGGGCACGAAGTATCGATACCCCTTCACTGCGATGCATGGCAAGGATAAACCAAAACGCTTTTGAGTCGCTGAGAATACGGACAAACTCTTTCATCTCAGGGCTTAAAAGCTGGGCTTCATCGATCATAATAATGTGGTTACTATTGGCGTAAAGCTCAGTCGCTTTGATTCGAAGTTTCTCAAAATCATTATCGTAAACGGTGATCCCTTTATGGTTTAACAATTTTTTTAACAGATCTAAAGGGGTGAGAAACGGAGTTTCGATCAGTAAAACATCGACCTTATCACTCCAAATTGTTTTAAGATGATGGAGTAAAAAACTTTTCCCGCTCCCGGGTTCACCCAATAGAAAAATGAGCTGACGAAACGTTTTGGAAAGGATGGTCTGAATTTTTTCAATGGCTCCGAGGGAACCTTGTACCTCAAAATAATCGGTACTGACTCGGCCCTCTTCAAACTGGTTTGCCGCTTCAAGCCATTTAGACATCTTAGTTAGCCCGGCTCATAATGGCATCATCAATGGAAGGGAATATATCTTTTTTAATCAGGGTAGGGGTGATCAGGATAAACAGTTCACTTTTACGTGTTGATGCCGTAGAACCGTGAAAGAGTCTTCCAAAAAACGGTATATCTCCTAAGACAGGGACTTTGTTGTCTTTATGATAGGTTTTTTTCTCGATCAAACCGCCGATCAGTACTTTTTGAGAATCTTTGACTTTGACAATGGAGGTCATTTGTTTTATACGGGTGTCCGGCGGCATTGTACGGTTGCTGCTGACGACATTGGAACCGTCGAAGCTTGATGCATTGGTATCTTCTCCGAGCAGTTCACTCGATACCGGATTGATCCGCATAACGATATATCCATCTTCCGTTACTTCGGGGACAATATTGAGTGTAAGACCGACGAATACTGAACCTAATGTTTTGGTTGTGGTAGCATTGGTTAACGTATTAGATGAGGCAATGGAACCATTTTCATAAAGATAGCTGAGCTGCTTTCCGACATTAATGACGGCAGGTTGATTACTGAGCGTCAATACTTTCGGATTCGAGAGAACTTCAACATCTCCGTAACGGTTTAGAAAATCGATGAGCCCCAAGGGGTTAAAATTTACACCAAAAGAGTAAGCAGGATGAGCGACCCCCATGTTATTGTAACTGTTTGCATAATTGCCGGCTAGAGAAAGACTGAAATCGCTCCAATTGACCCCTGTGGTATTGTAATCATTGTAGGTAAGTTCGATCAAGTATGCTTCGATCATCACTTGAGAATGCATACGTGTTTCAAGTTTGTCTAGGTAACGTTTAACCGAATCTATTTGGCGTTTAGTTCCGGAGACCGTTACCAAAGTGGCATCACGGCTTACAAGGGTTTTATTGAGGGCTTCGTTATACTCATCATCCACTTCTAAGATTTGTTGAATGTGATCATGCAATTGATCCCAAAAGGTAAAGGTCGAAATCGCTTTGACATTCGTATAGTCGGTATTGGAACCACTCGCGCCCATACCTGAAGATGAACCGACACCGCCTGTCGTTCCACCCGTCATACCTCCGGTCATACCTCCAGTAGTACCCGTACCACCGGTTGAACCGGTACTGCTTCCCGGTCCGACGGTAATTGATTTGGACGAAGTCGTGGTTAGCTCGCGCATATTGATATAATCAACATTGAAATTGGCCGTTTTGGTATACGAAACACGTATTACCCCTTGGGCCTCATCGTAGGTGTAAAAAAGGTTATGTTCATCAAAAATAAATGCAAAAAGTTCCGGGACGGTATAATCGCTGATATTGACCATATCCAGAGGCTGTGAAAGACGCTCTTTGGCACGTCGGTCTTCAAAGACGACACTGATATTACAGGTCTGAGCGACATCGCGCAACAGATCCATCAATGTCAGAGCAGAACCTTTATTCTGATAGGCACTGAGACTGAAACGTTTGTTGTCACATTGGTGAGCATGTGCAAATGTTAATAGAAATACTAAAAGTAATAGAATTTTTTTCATTGAACTTCCTTAGTGCCAAGTACGCGGCGTGCTCCGCCGACGGCGATCATAGTGAGTCGATTCCCCTCTTTGAGACCGACGAAATTATTTTGGATATAGGTTACCTCTTGATTGTTGACCCGATCACCGACACGATACCATGCACCGTTAATAAATGCTTTGTTATTCATAACGGCACTCACTACTGTGGGTGGGATCACTGGTACAGCAGCTATCATTGGAGGTGGAGGCAAAAGACCCGTAATGGATGCGGCACGCGGCTTAGCAGTTTTGAGAAACGGATCGTATATTTGTGCGTGCAGTAGATGTGTGGAACACAAGCATACAATCATCCAAATCATCGGCTTACGACTCATAATGCAACCCCCATATAGAGGATTACCGCTTCAAAACGGGGTTTGGTTTCATCCGAACGAATTTGGACACTCTGTATTTGAATCAACGTGTTTCGTGATTCGATGAAGGTGAGGAAATCAGCAATAGCAGGGAAGCTACCTATTCCGCTTACGGTCAGTTTTTTAAATTGTTTGACTTTCCCGTAAAATGTTTTATTGCTGTCTTCCGATTCCATCAACTCGACTTTAAGTCCCAATTTGATGGAACGCTCTAATAAGAGATCGAGTGTTTTTGCATACTGGCGATTATCGAATATGAGACCTTTTGAAGAGGCCATTTGCGATAGAAGAGCTTGCTTTTCATTTTCTAGCTCAATACTATGGTGTTGCTCACTTAGGATTGCGGCAGAGCTATTGGCTATTTTCGTCCGGTAGGCTTCAGGAGAATTGTCACTAATTTCCTTTACAAGGGCTTGATTTTGTTCTTGAAGGGTGCTTAATTCGTCTAATGCATCGGAGAGATAGAACATCCACCCCATCAACACTATTCCAAGTGCTGTTATGATGTAAAGCGCCCAGCGTGTTTTTGGCTCATACGAGAGGAGCTGTTCGTCGAGGTTGTCAAGTTGCACGTCTAAATCATTCATCGTGTCACCTTTACAAGACTATTATACGTCGTATTATTGTTGTCCAATTTGATTTCATGGGTTTGGACATCTTGATATCCTCGTTCATACAGACCACTCATGAGTTTGGCTATATCATCACGCTTAGAATAATCGGCAACAACGTACAGGCTCATCTGTTTTGAGCTATTTTGCTCTATCAATAGGGTACCCAAGCGATATCGACCCAACTCAGCAGTTGTGTCAAGGAGGAATTGTTGCCGCTTGGCATGCATATCATCGATTAATACGGCCGTTTCTTCAGCAGCATGATAGAGTGAGATCTCTCCACGCAGTGCTTCACTTTTGGCTTGTTGCTCATGTAAAAGAGAAGTGTTTTTTTTCAGTGTTTCCGAGAAACTTACGGTCTCTTGACGCAGTGCTTCCCGTTTTGCTGAGAGTTCTTCGTGGCGTGTTTCTTCTGAAGAAATCATCCATCCTACACTTAATGATGCAATTAGGACAAGCAGAGCTATTCCTCCACTGAGTCCTAAAAATTTTCCACTCTCTCTGGCATACCACGGTGCTTTGCGCTCATACGGAGAGAGGTTAAGCGGTGCCGGTGCATGTAAGAGGTATGAAGCACAGAGTGTTTCGTGAAGTTGTTCGGGGGGAATACCGGCGAGAGTCAGGGGTATGACTTTCGTATCAGTAATACCATAAGCACTAAAAATAGCTTCTAAACCGGCAATCCCTTCCCCTTCAAAATCAAGATAAATGTGATCGATACCACTGAGACCGAAAAGACCTCGTTTGTGGTTGATTGTGTGAACAAGCCGCTCGATATTTTTGGCAACTCTCTCTTGGATCAGGATGAATTTATTAAGCTCTTCGGGGAGATAGTTCTCTTCAATAAGCCCTTTGGTGTGAAAATAGCTTTTAAGTTTGGCAATATCAAGACCTGTTTCCACCGCAATTGAGGTGAGGGTTTCAATACTGCGATGAGCAATATAGTGACCCTCTTGGTAGATGGCACCATAGGACTCTTCCTCTCCAAAGTAGATGAACAGGTCATTTCCTTTTGGGAGAGCGGTTTCATATAGGGAAGTGTAAACCATAAATGCCGGAGTGATAATATCGATTGCACCGGTTTTGGCAAGGACGTCGGTAAAATAATCACGTGCTTTGGTGTGAGAGAGGGCAAAGACTTCGATAAGGGCATCATTTTCAGTATTAATCGTATTACGGACAAAATCAATGGTGTACTCATCGTCGCTGTTAAGGTTCCCTTCCTCATACATCCGAATTTCGACTTGGAGTTTTAGTTCCTCGTCACTAAGACGGTCTGAGAGCTTAAGGGTATGGACATTGAGCAAGGATAACGGAACAATTGCTCCGGAAAAAAGAGATTTAAATTCACTGGGCAAACCTTCTGCAAATCCACTCTCTTGATAGGTGCGAAGTCGATCATGTTCGAGATAAAGAATTTTTTGGTGTTCCATTGCCCTGCTTACCACGTTTTTATCTATCTTATTATATCGACAAAATTAAAAAAATAAATTAATTGCAAGGGATTATAGCATATCCCGATTGCGGAAAAATACGAATGGTGCTGTTTTTATCGCTGTTTTGAAACAAAATAGTTACTTCGGTCCGTAAAAGGGAAGTTAATGTTACCAAATTGCCATTATGAGGGCGACCGAGAGCGTCAAAACAGACCGTACTTACGGTATTGGGTGTAATAGTCATTGTTGATTTAATATCATGGCGTGGTGATTCATCGCTGTTGGAAAGTGCCGCTGGGGTCAAGGTGACGCATCCTGATGGATCATAAGCGTCATAGCCGATTGCTCGATAGCGTGCCTCTTTGAGTTTCAGAAGGGTATATTGGGCATCTTGCCGGGCATAATTTGGGCGGCTCATATAAAAACCGATCCCGCTGATTACCCCGATCAGGACAATAACAAAAATAAGTTCAATTAAGGAAAAAGCATGTCTCATGGGCGTTGCAAACTCCTTCGCTCTAATCGGATAGGATGGAGAATTTTAGTATTCG
>OBEQ010335445.1_pt1 | contig 77708 bp, 76 predicted proteins | sample 1670901 | NCBI WGS metagenome assembly OBEQ01 (sample SAMEA104232315, study PRJEB22302) | groundwater metagenome | biome: forest; feature: aquifer; material: groundwater | place: USA | collected 2011-08-07 | depth 5.4 m | reverse complement strand
TGACCCGATCAACTACGCGCTCGACATTCAGACCAGCACGGGCGCTTGGCCGCCGGTTGCGCTTGGGCAGGCGACGAGTCTCCTTTTACCCGTCGTATTCGAGACGACCTATACATGGCGGACGAAGGCCTTCGATCCCTACGGCGGGACCTCGACCGGCACGTGGATGACTTTCATCGTTCACTTGGCCAATCAGCCGCCGTATCCCATCCAATACCTGGCCCCGCCGAGCGTCAGCACGCGCGCGGCGAGCTATCCGCTCGCCTGGGGAAGCACGGGCGACCCGGACGGCGACCCCGTCGTCTACCGGCTCGACATCGGGAACTCGCTCCCAGGGCTGGCGACAGTCCAAGTCAGCTCGGCGACTATCTACCCGCTGCCTCTTCAGTACGGCACGACGGTCTACTACCGCGTGACCGCGATGGATTCTTTCGGCGCCGCGACTGCGGGCGTGGTGCGGACCTTCTACTCGACCTTCCTTAATGATCCGCCGCAGGTACCCAACATCATTTCGCCGTTCTCGAAGGCCCCGACGGTCAAGACCATGCGCAACTCCGTCGAGGTCTCCTGGCAGCAGGTGAGCGACCCCGAGGGCGATCCGATCACCTACACGGTCTACTTCGGCAACCTGCCGTCCAACATGACCACGCTGGCGACCATCGGCCAGACCAGCAAGAACGGCACCACGGTACTGGCCCTGCGGCCGACCATGATCCACCCGCAATCCGCGGTCCAAATCGACAGCAACACCGTCACGCTCAGCCTGACCAACCTCGGCTACTATCAGAGCTATTACCTCCAGGTCGCCGCCTCGAATCCATACGGGGCGACGACGATGACGCCGGTCCAGAACTTCACCTTGGCCTCGGCCGATGGCTTTCCGAAGGCCTACAACTATCCCAATCCGTTCAGCCCTCTGCGCGGGGGGACGAACATCGTCTTCAACGCGCCGCCCTCGGGCTACTCCAAAGCGACCGTGGAGGTCTACTCCGAGCTTCAGGATCTCCTGTTCAAGCGGGACTACGTCAACATACCGCCGGGCATCAGCCAGGTCCACTTCGACGGTCGCGACCGCAACGGCCGCGCCTTCTACAACGGGAGCTACATCGCGCGCGTGCTTTTCTCGGGGCCCGACGACAAGCAGATCTTCTACCTGCTGGTGGTGAAATAGATGCTGACCGCGATCCTCAAACTCCTGGCGCTCTACCTCGGAACCACGCCGCTCTGCGCACAAACCGTGGGCGCGACACAACTGCTCACGCGCGGCCCCGGCGCGGAAGGGGCGTCCCTGGCCGGCACGATCGTCTCGACCGTTCACGACCCGACTGCCCTCTATTGGAACCCCGCCGGCCTCGCGGCCGCCGGCGGCATGGTCAGCGGCGAGCATCTCTTCCTTTATGACGGCGCGCGCTACGACTTCATCGGCCTGTCCGTGCCCTCGCGCCTCGGCACTTTCGGCATGGGCGCGCTCCAGCTCAACCGCAGCGGCATCGTGGCGCGTTCCGCCATCGACGATCCGGGCTCGCCGGTCTCGAATACCCAATCCATCTACATGCTGGGCCTCGGCCGCGCGCTGACCGAGCATTGGTCGGTGGGCGCCACGGCCAACGTGCTGGACTTCAACCTGGCCGGCTACAAGGACAAGGGCTGGGGTCTCGACACCGGCGCTCAAGGCTCCTATCCGCAGGAAGAGTTTTGGGGCCTCAAGCGCCTCGTCTGGTCTTTCGGCGCGGAGATCAAGAATCTTATCCAGCCCAAGATCACACTGATGAGCGACACAGAGGCCTTCCCGCGCGAACTGCGCGGAGGAGCCGGGCTGTCCTTCCAGACCGCCTCTCGCGCCTCGACCTCGGGCGTGGTAGCGCATGACCGCGCCTTGGTGCTTCTCTCCACGCGCAAGGTTTCGGGCGAGCCCGGCCTCCACCCCGGGCTCGGGCTCGCCTACGATTATCAGAACATCCTCGTCTTCCGCCTGGGCTTCGACGGCGACCTCTCGGCCGGCATGGGCTTCCACACTCCCGACGGCAAGTTCATCCTCGACTACTCGATGGAGAACAAGCCGCTCGCCCTCAACCATCGCTTCACGCTGTCCTTCCGGTTCCTCTCTACGAAGACCAAGCCGCACGAGAGCTACGCGGAAGAGATCGACGACGGCTACCTTCAAGCCAAAACGCAGTCCGAGGCGCTGGGGCGGGAGCATTTCGCGACCGGCCAAAGCTGGTTCAAGGACCCGCAGCATTACCGGCAGGCAATAGAGGCCTTCCGGCTCGCCGCCCTTTTAGCGCCGGATGACAAGGACATGGCCGTCGCCTATCACCGGGCGCAGGAGGCTTACCGCCGTCAAGAGATTCACCGGCTTTCGACCGACGCCACCCTCGACCCGTCGACCGGGCAGGAGGAGCAGGCCTACTTTAACTTTGCCGAGCTGCTCGACCTCGGCGCGGACAATCGAGCCGATCTCCTGCATCGCCTGGCGAACATCTCTCTGCGCCTGCCGCCGCAGGACCAGCTGCGTCTCTCGCGCGGGGTATTCGAGAAGCGCATGGGGGCCGCGAGCCGCCTCACGACCCTTGGCGCCGTCAACGAAGCGCGGCAGATCGAGGAGACGATGGCTGTCTTCGCGAGCACGGAGTCCGCGCCCGCGTTGGAGGTCCTCAAGCAGCAGACCGCCGCGCGCGGCGAGGCTCTGCGCAAGGCGTTCGAGTCGGCCTGCGCCCAGGAGCGGCCCTCCGTCGCCTTGGCTCAAGCGGCCCTGGCCGCGCGGCGCGCGTATCCCGACGACTCGAAGATAACCGAGACGGCGGGCGCGGCGTTGGCGCGCTACCGCGCCGCCTACCCGCTCTCGATGAAGGAGACCTTCTATCTGCGCAAGCTCTATTACCTCGCCGCCCTGCGCTACGCGCGAAGGGCGGGCGACGACGCGCGCGACGCTGGCGTTTACCTCGCGGAGATCCAGAGGCGCGATCCCGCCGACGAGTACGCCGACACGCTTTTGGACGCCATGGCCCGCGAAGGCTTGGCGCGAGAATGAGAAAACGGAGGACGCAATGAAGAAGAAAATGCAGTACAAACTCGCGGCCGCGGCGATGACGCTGATGCTGGCCGCGCCCTCGTTCGCCCAGGTGTCGGGCAACGAGTCGCAGGTCGGGACGTTCCTGACCTCGTCGGCCAACTGGCTGGTGACGATCCTCGGGCCGGGCCTGTTCCTGATCGGGGTGGTCATGGTCGGCATCAACATGGCCCTGGGCAACGAGGACGCCATGCGCAAAGGCTTCATGGTCATCGGGGGAGGAGCGCTGATCTTCCTCGCCGGCCCGATCGTCGCGCTGCTCAAGTCGCTGTCGGGGTCGTGATCGTTCGAAGTTCGGAGCCGGTCCCCATCGGCGCGCTTATCGGGCCGTGGGTCAAACGGATGCAAAGGAGGATGGAGTCCATGTCGAAAGAAGAGACGGGCGCGAAGGCGCCCGAGCAGCAGGAGGGAGAGGAATCTCCCTACATCAACGAAGTGCGCCTTGCGGGCCTCTGCGATGAAGCCCCCCAGGCGATCAAGACGGAGAAGGGCTGGCGCGCGAGGTTCGGGATGACGATCCCGCACGGCAACTCGCGGACGTTCGTCAAGGTCGTCGCCTGGGACGAGGCCGCCAAGCGCTGCGCGCAAGCGAAACAGGGCAGCCTCCTGCGAATCGGAGGCCGCCTGCGCAGTTGGAAAGGCGAGGAGAAGGGAGCGACCACGCGGCTCGAAGTCGTTGTCAACGAGGTTGACCCGATCGACGCGTCGGCCGAGCAGGAGATGGCCGCCGCCTGAGGACAAAGCCCCTGCCCCGCCGCCGCGGCGGGGCAGGGGCCCGATCTCCATGGAAAACATTCGCGTCTTTCGGAACATCAACAGCGTCGACAAGTTCCTCGGCCTGGAACTCGCCGACGGCTGCGTGCTGCTGCTGGCCTTCTTCCTGGTCTTCATGGTCAACAAGAACAGCCTCTTCGGCAACGGTCTCGTGCTCGTCCTGGTCTATTTCGGGCTGCGGGGCCTCAAGCGCGGCAAGCCCGACGGCTACCTCCTGGCGCTCACGCGGTACGTGCTCGTGAGCCGTTTCAAGCGCATCCCGAAGTTGGATGAAGCGGAGGCAACGCAATGAACGGCGTGGAGCTGGGACTCACGAGCCTGCGGACCGCCGTGCACGGCCCCAAGGTCGCGCCGCTGGCGCAGTACCTCAATCTCCTGAGTTTCTCGGAGGGGAGGCTTGTCGGCGTCACACTGGACTTCTCCACGGTCTACGAGCTGGAGCCGGAGGACGTGTTCCTCATGGACCCGGCCAAGATAGACCTGTTCTTCACGCAGACCAAGTCCTTCTTGAACTCCCTGCCGGCGGACTCGACGCTCCAGTTCTTGGTCCAGATCCGCAAGGGCGACCCGCAGGCCGTGGCGGAATACCGCAGCAACGTCCTCGGCAGCGGGGCCGACGATCTGGCCCGCCTCATCACGGACAAGAAGTGCGAGTTCATCGCAGGCAAGTTCACGCAGCGCCGCCGCTACTATCTCTTCGTGACGAGCCACCCCAAGGATCGCAAGGCGCCGATGACCTGGCTCCTGCCTATCTACCGCAAACCCCTGAAAGAGACCGCCGCGCTGTTCCACAAGCAGCGGCTCCGCGAGCACGTCGCGCTCGAGCAGGTCGTCACGGAGCGTCTGCGCAACGCGGGGATAAAGGCCCGCGCGCTCTCCGAGCAGGCGGTCCTCGATCTCGTTTACGCGCAGCTCAATCCGAAGACAACGCGCCGCCTCGACCGCAAGAAGGTCTCGCCGCTGGTGACGCTGCGCCAGCAAGTCGCCGGCAGCGCCCTAAAAGAGGAGTTCGACCACGTCCAGGTCAACGACGCCTTCTTCCGGGGCCTGACCCTGTACAAGCTCCCCGAGACGGCTCACCTGGGCTTCACGCAGCGGCTCCTCAACAGACTTTGGCCGGACTGCGATCTCGTGCTGACGATTCACGCCCTCGACACCGAGAAGGCGATCTCGAACTTGAAGCTCAAGGACAACATCACGCGCTCGCTCTCTGTGATGTCGATGAGCAAGAACTACGAGGCCGAGCAGAAGCACCTGGAGCTGGACGACCTTATCACCGAAATCCGCGGCTCCGCCCAGCGCCTCTTCAAGTTCTCGCTCTCGGTGCTCGTGCGCGGAGGCGACCTCGACGAGCTGCGCGACAAGACGAACCCCGTTGAGGGGGCGTTCCGCGACTTCGCCTCCGCCGAGGGGCTGTTGGACGACACGAACCACTTCCGCATCTTCCTCCAGTCGATCCCGGGCCACGGGGAACTCAACGACCGGCAATTCTACGTCCAGACGGACGCCCTGGCTGGATTCCTGCCGCTCACCGGCACCTGGCGCGGTTCCAAGGACAAGAAAATGCTATTCGAGACGCCCTTAGGTGAACTCGTGGGGCTCGATCCCTTCGACGGGGACCTGCCCGCCAAGCACGGGCTCATCCTCGGAACGACGGGCTCCGGCAAGAGCTTCACGACCAACTACATCCTCAACAACTTCATGGTGGAGTCGGGGAACAACCACGTCATCATCATCGACGTCGGCGGCTCGTACCGTAAAATCTGCAAGATTTTCGACGGCGAATACCTGGAGGTCACCCTTTCGGACGAGTTCGGCTTCAATCCCTTTCCTCACCGAGACCAGATCGCGCCCGGGGGCCAGTACGACGACGACGCGGTGGCCTACCTGTCATTGCTCATCTCCCGGATGTGCGAGAAGCCGGGCCAGGTAATTTCGACCTATGAAAAGGGTTTCCTCGAAAAGGCCATCAAGAACGCCTACGCGAGCAAGCCGGAGGTCCTGCTCTCGGACGTCCGCAAGCAGTTGGTGCAGCTCGCGGGTGAGTATCCCGGCGCCAAGCACTTCGCCGACTCGTTGGAGCTGTGGACCACCGGGATGTACGGTCGGCTTTTCAACAGGTCCGGCAATCTCGATATCTCTAAGCGCATGGTGGTCTTCGACCTCCAGAATCTCGACAACCATCCCGACCTTCAAAGCGTTTATTTCTTCGTCATCCGGTCCATCATCTGGGGCAAGCTGCTCAACCGGAACCTCAAGAAGATCATCGTCATCGATGAAGGCTGGAAGTTCTTCAACGACGACGTGGGCGCCGAGCTTATCGAGACGCTCTACCGCACGGCCCGCAAGTTCAACGGCGCGGTCTTCTCCATCTCGCAGTCGCCCAAGGACTTCCTAGATACCAAGGCCGCCAACGCCATTATCACCAACAGCTACATCAAGTACGTGCTGAAGCTGACCAAGGGCCACGAACTGCTCAGCCAGTTCGAGTTGAACTCCAACGAGATCGACGCGATCAAGGAGCTGCAGTCAAAGCCCGGGGTCTTCTCGGACATCTTCGTCAAGTACGGCACCCATTCGCTTGTGGCCCGGATCGAGCCTTGCCGGTTCGACTACTGGATCTGCACCACCGACGCCAAGGACCACGTCCTGGAGGCGCGCGTTCGCGAAGAGAATCCCGGCCTCTCAAACGCCGAAATCCTGCTCAAACTCGCGGAGATAAAGTGAAAAGACTCAGCAGCGTCCTGTTGTTCATTTTCATCACGGGTGCGCGCCCGGCGCGCGCCCAAGTGAGCACCGACGCCCCCATCCTCACGATGATGTTATCCGAGGACAAGGTGTTCCATTCCTTCATGCAGCTCCAGGTCGTCCAGGAGATAGCCACCCTCAAAGCGAACTACGACGCTTCCGTGCGTTACTTCAACGACTTCAAGCAGCTCAATTCCGGCAAGGGCTTGTTCCAAAACATAGGGGCGCAAATCAAAACGGCGCAGCAGCAGGAGGACTACAAGATCCAGCAGGAGCTGAACCAGACCTTTATCAAAACACGCGCCCAGAGGTACGATACGAATACGGCGGTAGACAAGTTCTACAAAGCGCTCAATCAGGGCGTCGACAACAACATCAAGTACGCCGGCGACGAGTTCGCCAACCTCATCGCCAACCGGCAGACGGGCCAGGACATCGCCTCGAACGCGAACGGCCTCGCTCCCAAGGACGCGGCGAACCTGAGCGCCAAAGCGCAGGGCGTCCAGGTGCAGATGCTGACGCAAATCCACGAAGACAACCTGCGGCTCATCCAGCTCCAGTCGATGCAGCTCGCAGCCGAAGCGCGCCGCCAGCAGGGTGACGCCACATCGATCCAGGACCTTCAAAGCAGCCTTCAGAAGCGCTACCCCAACGCCCAGGTCCAGCCGCAAGCCCAAACGGAGGACGGACAATGAACTCAAGCCTGATGCTCGACATCACCCAGATTCCCACGCAGCTCGGAGGCCTGGCTTCGGTGACGCGCGCGATCGCCGTCGCGATGCTCGCCTTTTTGATCCCTTACACCACCATCGAGCTCAACGTCCGGGCGATGCACGCCAAGAACCTTCCCGACTACGGCGGCTTTCTGATCAGAACCGTCGTCGTCATGTCCTGCCTGCTCTGCTACAACACGCTCTATTCGTTCCTGCTGCAGGGTTCTCAGGTAATGTCCTTCGCCGTACTGAGCGAGCAGCAATGGGGGGACTTCCTGGTGCAGACATTCCACGGATCGGACGGCAACGTGACGATTTTCAGCGTCCTGCTGCACTCCATCACGTCCGTCCAGCAGCTCGTCCTTTTCCTGAGCAGCCTGATCGCCGTCATTGCCCGCGACGTGGTCGTCATGCTTCAGGCCTGCTTCCTGAGTCTGCTCTACGCCTTCGGACCCATCGCCATCGCATGCGGCATCAGCGAGCGTACGACTTCAGTCCTGCGCGGCTGGATCGCCAACTCGTTCCAGGTTGCCTTCTGGAGCTTCTTCCTTCGTCTCTTGGTCCGGGTCTGGCTGAGCCTGAGCCCCTACGCGGGCAATACCGGCACGGGGCTCGCCAACGACTTCCTCGGCATTCTCACCGTCAACACGACGTTCCTGCTGCTCGTGCTCGGGACGCCGATCTTCGCGGCGAGGATGATCTCGGGAGAAGGCCTCGCCGGTTTCGCGGAAGCCGCGTCTGCGGCGATCCAGACGGTCACGATCGCCGGAAGCCTCAAGGCCGGACGTATGGCCGGCGGCGCCATGGACCGCCACAAGCAAAACAAGGCGCATGCCGCGGCGAAGGCCTCGCGCGACGCTGGCGCAAAGCCTCAGTTTTCGACTGGTTCTACCGCGACTGCGGCGCACGACCAGTTGTTCGGCTCCAAGGACAAGCCGGGCCAGAACGGCGAGCAGGAAAAGGGCAAGAGCGCGTCATGAGTTTACTCACCCCGAGCAAACCGGCGAATCCCAAGGAGACCGCGAAGGCGGGGGATCTTCCGCTTGAAACGCCGGCCTACTACGAGGTATGGGGCAGCCTTGAGCAAGCCAATAAGGCGCTGTGGGTCGGGCTGTGGTTCGCGATCACCGTGGCGCTTCTGGAACTCGTCCTCTTGCGGGTTCAGCTGCATCGACCGCCTGTCGTGATCCGCGTCGATGACGCCGGCCAGGCGCAGCTCGTGGCAGACCCTAGCCGCCAGCCGCCGGTCAGCGAGGCGGAGATCAAGAACTTCCTCACGTTGTTCGAGAAATTCTTCACGGAACTCAACTGCTACACCTATAACGCCGACCTCAAGGTCGCCTATTCGATGATGACCAAGGAGTTTCAGAGCAAGGCCAGCGAGCAGTTCAAGCGCGGCGGGACCCTCGAAACCTTGAAGGGCAACCAGGCCAAAACGACGCTGACGCTTACCGAGATCAAGGTCCTGAAGGATACGCCGGTGTTCCTCGACTGCCATGTGAAGGGCTACCGGGAGATCGAGTCGTACAAGACCGACGGAAGCAAAACGGAGGTCGTCTTCGAGGACGACATCATACTCAAGAAAGTGCCGAGGTCCGCAGCGACGCCTTACGGCGTGCTCGTGCAGGACTGGCTGGAATCCCTCTTCAAAAAATCATGAAACAGCACGCTTGGTTGTTGGCCTTAGGCTTTACGCTCGTGTTGGCGGCCTTGTTCTTTCTTCCGACGGACTCAGATCGGGCGACCGCGACGCCCTACGCTCCGATGGAGGGGAAGATGCTGGCTCAGTTGGCCGAGCCGGCAAAACCGCCCGAGCCAGCAGCCCCTGTGACGACGCCCACGCCACCGGCGGCAGCGCCGCGTGCTAAACCGACCAAGCGTTCCCGCAGAATGAAAGCGGCGACACCGCCCAAGTCCAAGGAGCCCGCTCTCATCGTCGCCGTCAGCACTCAGACTTCGGCCGTGCCGACCCCTGCGGCGGCTCCGCCGACTTACACGTATGAGTCGATAGCCGACAAATACGAGAACGACCCCTCGAATTTCTCGCTTGATCGCGTCGCCAAGACCGGGGATGTGACGCTCAGGCTGCTGGGGCTAGAGCGCCTCGCCGAGGCCTTCGTCCTCAAGGTCGCGGTCGCCAACGACAGCAGCTCGGACTTCTACGTCAAAGGTTTCGTCGTCCAAGCGGGCGCCAAAACGCTCATCAGCCGCTTCTACTTCCGAATCCTGATCGAGTCTCAGCGCGCTCGAGAAGGCTACATCGTTTTCGAAAAGCCCCAAACCGGGGCGGCCGTCAAAATAAAAATAGAGGAGGAGGGAGGTAAGGGACGCTCGCTCTCGTCGCAGGTCCCTTACCCATTCTAAAAACCATGCTAGCAACCATGCCGTCGTACCGACATCCAAAGCCGCAGCCGCCCACTCGGGAGATGCTCGACGCATTGGAGCGTCCGAGCGTCCGACTGTGGCCGTCATATTCCGCTCAACCGTGGCCATCGATGCCTGACCCGGATGCCCCGCTCTTCGACTTCACGTTCAAGCAGTCTTGGCTGGGTGTGTTCACGATGCCGAGGCAGAATCTAACGCTTCGCGTCGAGCACGTGCCCGAACTGATGCGCCTGGCGCACCAGTTCAACAAGCACCGTCCGAGCGGCGAGGAAGCCGTTGGCATGTCCAACATCGTGACCGCAGCGCTCGACTTCGTCCTGGCGCATCCGATCTGCTTGGCCGACGTCCCGAGGCAGGAGCAAATCAGGGAGCGCATGGCGGAATCCGTCTACCGCCGTTCGCTGCTGCGCTTCCTCCGTCATGAAATCCGCTAAGGTCTGCGGCGTTCTGCTGATCCTTACCGCGCTTCCCGGCTGGAGCGCGGCGGGGACGCTGCCGCTCGACCCGGCGCTCTTCGACAGCGGGCTCGCCAAGCAGCGGGCTGCGCCCTTCGCCGGGGTCACCAACAAGGTGCCGCCGAAGACGCGGTATTTCCTGCCGACGGGCTTCACTTTCGCGGCGCGGCTTGAGAACGCGATCTTTTCGTTCAACGTCGAGAGCCCGGTCATCGCCACGGTGGACCGGGAAGTGGAATACCTCAAGAAGATCGTCATCCCGGTCGGGACCAAGGTGATCGGCACGGTCTCGATCCAGCAGGACCACGACCGCGTCCTCATCAACTTCCACACGCTGGTCTTCCCGGAGACAGGCGACGAGATCAAGTTCAGCGGCATGGCGCTTTCCTTGGATGGGTCGGCCGGCATCAAGGGAAAGGTCGAGAGCCACAAGGACTCGGCCGTTGGCAGCACCGTCCTTAGATCCGTTATAACCGGCACCGGGGGCGCTCTCAGTATGGTCCCAGGCGTCAGCCCAATTGCTGCCGGAGCGACGCAGGGGCTCACCAACGAAGCCACCAAGGAGCTCGACGTTCAGCGCCAGCAGGTCACGACGAGCATTTCCGTGGACGCCGAGACCGGCCTGCGCGTCTATCTGCCGCAGAGAATCGAATACTGAGGTCGCGATGAACATTGCCACAGCCGACATGACTCCCAAGGAAGCTCAGCACCTGCTCGGGCTTCATAACCGCGCGCAGTTCTGGCGCGTGATCTATACGCGCCGGGTCGCGCATATCCGGTACACCACCCGCTGCATCCGCTTCCCGCGCGAGGCCATAGAGGGTCTGCGCCGTTCGCTGATGGTCTTATCGCCCGATGATCTGAACCGCCTGAGCAATGGGCAGAGGAAGCCATGAACCCGAGCCGCCACTCCTCAGTTATGTCGGAAAAAGTGACTACAATATCTAACGTAATGGTCCGGGCTGGAGTTGGACCGTGCTCCATGGCCCGAGAGGCATCCTGTCGCGGCCCCGGCCTTGATTTTTCCCGAAAAACCGCTATAATCTATATTGCTGTAAATTCCTATTCCAAGGATATAACGCAAAATGGTTATTCAGACGGGAGAGGGCCGCACGGTCTCCATGAGCCATGCGGAGCAGACAGCCTACTTCGCCCTGATCCGGGCGGGAAGCGGCATCGCCACTCCCGCCGCGGTCGCAAGCCTTTTGCAAATTTCGTTCGTCCGCGCGAGCCGCATCCTATATCAACTCAACAAGAAGGGAGCCGTCCGAAGGATCGGCAAAGGCAAGTATGCCCTCGTCGCCCCCGAAGCCATGCGGGGAACCGGGCAGTTCGCGCAAGACTCACTGATCGTGGCGGCCCAGCTCATGAAGCTCGTTAAGCGCGATTATGCTGTCGCTTATGCTTCCGCCGCGTATCTGCACGGCCTTTTGGAACAGATTCCCCAGACGGCTCAAGTCATGATCGGCCACTATAGACGCGCGATCCGCTTGAGCCAGACCCAGCTCATCAGCTTCGTGCTCGCCTCGCATTGGAAGGTCTTCGGAACGGCGGACATGAAGTATCAGGATCAGGTCATCATCGTCACCGACCTCGAGAAAACCGTCTTGGACTGCCTGGACCGACAGGACCTCGCCGGGGGGCTCGATCAAGCGGCGCAGATCCTTGCCGCCGCGGTTTCCGGAGGCAAGCTCGATGCCCGCAAGCTGGCGCGCTACGCCGGGTTAATGCGCAACCGTTCCCTCATTCAGCGCCTCGGCTACCTGCTGGAACGCGGGAAGCTCCTGCCTGAGACGGCCAAGGCTCTGCAGCCCTTGAAGCATCCCGTGCCTTGTCTCCTCGATCCCGCCTCGCCTCGGGGGGGAGCGAAGCTGAATCCCCGGTGGCAGGTATTTGAGAACGCCAAAGTGACGCTGCGAGGTTTGCGATGATCGCCATCAGTAAGGGGCAGTTGACCGTTTGGGCGGACACGATCGGCCTGCCGAACCTGGGCATGGCCGAGCACGATCTCCGTTTGACCCATGCGTTGGCCGGGCTCTACGCCGCGCCGGGACTGAATGATGTCCTCGGGTTCAAGGGCGGCACGGCGCTGAACAAGGTGTATTTCGGGAAGTTCAGCCGCCTGTCCGTCGATCTCGACTTCAACCTCATCGGGTCGCCCCGCGAGGTGGTCAAGCAGGGAGCGCCCATCCGCAAGGCCATCGAGGCGATCCTCCGCGATCAAGACCCCGGCTATGAGTTCAGTTTCAGCTACCGGGCGGAGCAGACGACGATGATCGCGCGCTACGCGCCGCAGTCGGGCGGGGCCAAGCAGCCGTTGAAGATCGAGCTGTCCCTGCGCGAGAGCGTGCCGATCCTAGGCTTGGTCGAGAAGAGCATCCCCTCGCCGGACTCCGGCTCGCCGATCAATGTAATGACCTATTCCATCGACGAGCTGCTATCGACGAAGATCCGCGCGCTTTACGACCGAAAGAAGGGGCGCGACATCTTCGACCTGGACTGCGCGCGGCGCTTGGAGCTCAATCCCAACGCGATACGCAAACTCGTGTATTACTATTTCTACCGGTCGGGGAAGATTTTCAACTGGAACGTGCTGCGGGCAAATCTCGAAGCGAAGGCGGCCGATAAGCGCTTCGGCGATGATATCAAGCCGTTCCTGCGGCCCGACGTGGCATTTGACGCGCCTTCCGTGACCCGGGAGTTCTTGACCGGGTTCGAGTTCTTGAACCGGCCCGACGCGCAAGACGAGGAGTTCTTGGCCCTGGCGAAAGGTTTGATAGGGCGCACAACATCAGCGAAAAAACTCGCCAAGACAAAACATGTCGTTCATCCGCTCAAGGCCCTAATGACGCCGATTCCCATAACGGCGGAGGCCGCGGCTTTGACCGTCGAGGATATTCGTTCGGCGGCCTGATCCCGCGTCTTTAAGGGACCGGCCACACGAAGGAGGGGGTAAAGGAAAATGGCAAAAAGTAAGAATCCCAGCGTTTGGATCGAACGCAGACGCACGAAGGCGGGCGAGACGAAATACCGGGTTCGCGCCGAAGTAGACGGACGCCGCCTTCCCGCCAGCCCTTGGACGCCGAAACGCACCTACGCGGACGAGGAAGCGGCCAAGATCGAGGCGAGGCTCTGGGCCGGCGAGCGCGATGTCGTGCAGCGCCGCCGCCAGATTGTCTGGGACACCTTCGCTGAGTCGTACCTGAAGCACAGCGAGGACTCGAAGAGCCGCAGGACCTACCTTCAGTTCGACAAGCCCGCCGTCGATGCCTTCACCAAGAAGGCGAAAGGCTTTCCGTTGGCCTCGATCACGACTGAAATGATCGTTGATTGGCTCATCGGCCTTAGAAAGGAAGGCTACAACGACACCAGCCGCAAGATGATGTTCGGAGCCCTGAGCACGGCTTTCAACTACGCGGTCAAAACCAAACTCATGGGCGAGAACCCCATGCGCCACGCCACGCGCCCGGCGTCCATAGAAAGCGGCCGCGAGTTGACGGATGCCGAGATCGCGAAGCTCTTCCAGAAGGGCAGCCACAAGCTTTGGCGCACGGGCACTTTCTCGGTGAACACCGGCTTGCGTATCTCGGAGGTGACGGGCAAGCACGGGCTTGAATGGGCGAATGTCGAGGTCGCCGCGGTGGCGGGCCGCCCGCCGATCCCGCTGGCTCAGGCGCTGGAGAAGCTACCTTTGAAGCAGGTGCATGCGGCGTTCTGGTTCGGACGGATTCCCGCTCAACTTCGCAAGACGCGCAGGAAGGTCAAGAAGGATTGCCGGTTTCCTATTAATAAGGAAGCCAAAGCCGTGATGGGAAATCCCAAGCCCGCCGGCAAGGTCTTTCCCTATGCGCCCCAGACGGTCCAGCAGGATTTGATCAAGGCGCGGCGAAAGGGGAAATTGCCGGAGGACATTCACTTCCATTGCTTCCGGCACACCTTCGCCACGCGCTATCTGGCCCGCGGAGGGCACATCGAGGATCTGCTGGAGACGAAGCTGTGGTCCACCTACGACGCGCTGCTGCGCTACGTCCACGTCAAAGACGACATTCTCGCGCAGCGGTTTGGGCAAATGACTCTGCCGAGGTTCCCGCCACCTTCAGCCAAAGAAGCAAAATTGGAGAGAATCACCGAGTTGCAGAAGACCGCGATAGGATGACAAGCCGTAGTATAATCGTAGTGTACCAGTATCGAGGCACATGAACCTATTCCGCCAGAATGGCAAACAGTATGTTGGGATTCCAACTCGCGCCTTAAAAACGGAGCTTGAGCTCGAAGATATCCTTTGTCGAGATCCGCAGATCTTGGGTGAAGATTTGCTAATCATTGGACGACAAATACACGCACGCAACGGGTGCATCATCGACCTCCTGGGTATCAACCGACTTGGTGACATCGTTGTTATCGAATTAAAACGAGACCGTCCCCCAAGAGAGGTGGTCAGTCAGCTCAACAGCTATTTGACCTCCGTCGAGAAATGGACGGAACACGATCTCGAAGAAAAGGCTAATCGTCTGGATGGGGAAACAGGCAGGGGCAGACTCGAGAGAGCGTTGGCGAAATATTTCGGGAGTTGCCCTCCGAGGCTCAATCGGCGTCAGATTGGCGTAGTCATTGGGAATCAAATTGAAGAAGACTTGATCGTAGAATTGAATGGTCTCCGCTTTGAGTGCCGCACAAAAGAATACCTGTGTTTTGAGGAAGCTGGCGGCAGCAGCTATTTTCTCATGCGTGCATCCGGCGACTCGGCGGAAGTTACCCCTGATCGCGCACAGAAGACAAAGCGCCGTACCCGTGGAGCTGAAAAGCACCTGACGGAACTCGGTAAGACCTACCAGGAATTCTTTGAAACGCTCCGGCGAAGTGGAAAACAGGCAAAACTTGATTTCTCTGCTGCTATTGACGGCAGTTCAGATGGTTGGCTCTGTTGGTCGACTGGTTGCTCCGGCGTTGTTTTAGTTGCCTATGCAAACAGAAAGAGAACGGAAGTATACGCCACCCTGAAAGGGGACAACCGCGATGATGCGCTTGGAATTTTCAGGGCGGGCCAGAGTCATGTGGAAAGCTTATACAAGGGTAAGCTTGCCACTCGTCTTCTCGCAGGAAAGAAGGAGAACCAAGTCGCTGTTTCGTTCAACGAAACGGTTAGCAATCGCGCAGCTTGGCCAAAAATTGCAGCCTGGCTGATTGACAATCTTTCCCGTTTCAACGAAACGGTGATTCCGGCAGTTCATGATGCCGTACGGGGAGCAAACAAGAAATAGGCGCCGCCTAACTAATAGCTTCAGCCGCCCGCAACCTCGTTTGGTTGGACAGTTGAAGTTCCGGCGGCTGATCTTGGGCGTTGACAGACAATGAACCCTCTGAAACTATAGGCTCATGTACAAGAACGAATATCAGCACACCTTCGAGAAGTTAGCTCACGAGGTTCTTCCCGCACGGATGGAGCAAATGCGTTGCGCGCTGAAAGAACCGACGCTGGCGTCCGTCTTTTCTCGTCCGGGAATCGGGGTCGCGTCGATCATCAAGGAGTTGAGCTTGGCCGACGATTTCTCCGGCTGTTATGTACTGGTAGATGCGAAGAGGCCAATCTACGTTGGCATCTCGCGTGGCGTCGTTGGACGCCTGCGCCAGCACTTCACCGGTAAAACGCACTATGACGCGAGCCTTGCCTATTCTATGGCTCAGCGGCAAAAGAAGACGACAGGCAAGCGTTGTGACGCGATGAAGATCCCTGCATTCTTGGTGAACTTCAATGCGGCACAAATATATCTAAGATCCCTGTCAGTGGGATTTATCCCGATCGAGAATCCAGTCGAGCTATATGTCTTTGAGGCATATGCTGCGACAGTCCTTGAAACGCACGAATGGAATACGTTCAGGACGCATTAGGGCCGCTGTCTAACCTCGCGCTGTTCCGGTTTGTCGATGGAGGCGGTTCAAGCGTTCCTCGCTTAACTCTTGGCTGATTGGGCGGGGGGGCCCGCACGCTTTCGCCACACACTATGTGGCCCGCAGGGGCACATCGGGAATCTGCTGGAGACGATGCTGCGGTCTACCTACGACGCGCCGCTACGCTACCTCAACGTCAAGGACGACATCCTCGCGCGCCGATTCGGTAGATCACTCTGCCGAAGTTCCCCCCACAGTCCCCCCACGAGGCTATTTGGGGGGAATCCCCGAGCGGGGAAAAACTACGAATTATGCTTATTTAATAAGGCGGGTGGGCGGGGGGGGACTTGAACCCCCAAGCCTTGCGGCACACGGTCCTAAGCCGTGCGCGTCTGCCGTTCCGCCACCCGCCCATCGGTCGAAAAAATATGGACCGGGTGGGGATCGAACCCACGACCTTACGCTTAAGAGGCGTTTGCTCTACCGCTGAGCTACCGATCCGTCGGACATGATGATAGCAAAATCACCCAAATTTTGCCATCCGCCGCCGGGCTTGACGAAGCGCCGCCCGGGAGCTATTCTTCAGGGGATGAGCGGGTTAACAATTTCGACACCGGGCGACCGCCTCCCTCCTCTATAATTTGGTTGCCATGAAATATTGGATCTTCCAGAACAATCAGGTCTTGGGCCCGTACGAGCCCGACGACATGGGCAAGATTTCGGTGTTTTCACCCGAAAGCCTTGTCTGCCCGGAAGGCAGGCGCGGCACCAGCATGGGTGACTGGCAGCGCGCGGGGATGGTTCCCGACCTCTCGGTCGCTCTCGTTCGAGCGAACGCGCACAATGGAGGCAAGACCGCCGTGCTCTCCATCGCGGGACTGCCGCCGGAGCCGACCCTGAAAGATCTGGCCCAGCTCGGAAGCATTCAGGAAAAAGTGGCCATACTCGAGGAGGTCGTGCTCCAGCTTCAAGAGGGACTGCGCGCGAAAGACGCGGAGCTGTCGACCGTGCATTTGGAGCTCGCCGGCAAGAGCCGCGAGTCGAGCGAAATCAAGGGCGAAGCCGCCGCACGTCAGCGCGAGGCCGACGAGCTCAAGAGACAGATCGCCGGGCTCGAGGACAGGCTGGCCTCCGTGCGCCTCCTGAGCGAGACTCTCGACAAAGCCGTGGAAGAGGAGAGACGCGTCGGGCAGGATGTCGAAAAGCAGGGCCAGACTTTAACTGACCTCGCGCGTGAAGTCGAGGATTTGCGCCGCCAGTTGGTCGGATCCAAGATACGGCAAGCGGAACTTCCCGCGACCGCCGCACCGTTCGTGCCAGCGCCCTTCGCAGACATCAATCCGCCGCCGCCTCCTCCCGCGGCCTCGGTCCGGCCGCCTGTGACCCCGCCCCCCGTTCCTGTTCCCGTTCCTTCGCCCGCGGTGCCCATGGAGTTTCCCACGATCACTGCTGAACCACTGACCGCCTTCGACTCCTCGTTGCCCACGACATCGCAACCAAGGGCCGAGGTGACGAGCTTCGACCCGATGTCGTTCGACACCCCCGCCGGCAAGCTCGCGCCCGACGCGGTCCCCGCTCCGGCCGCAGAAGCGGAGCCCTACGGCATCGTGCCGCCGCCTCCGGCTGCGAGGGGTAAAAAAGCCCTGCTCATCGGCGCCGTGCTCGGCCTCGCCGGGTTGGGCGGCCTCGCGGTCATGGGCGGATTCGTGCCGGGTCTACTGCGCAAACCGCAGGCGCCCGCGGCCGTGCTTGAACCGACGCCGCTGCCTCCTCCCGACGCGCCGCCCGTGGCGGACGGCACCGCCGATCAGCGCCAGCTCGCCGTCGATTTCGCGAAGGCATGGCCGCTGTCTGGAAACCGCACGCTCGAGCGCGTCCTTGAAAATTTGGCGCCGCCCACCGGCAACCTATCGCCGTGGATGGCGGACCCGCTCACGGGCAATCGCGTGCAGGTCAACTACTTCGCCCGCAGTTCGGCCCCGGGCGCGCCGACGATCGCATACGAGTTTGAAGTGGACCTGGACGGGCGGACTCTTGTCGGCCGCAACGCCGCAGCCAAGTCGGTGCTGACCGGCAAGGCCGTCGCACCTCCCGCGCCGCCCAAGCCCAAGCCCGTCAAGGTCAAGCCTAAGGCGGATGCGGCCAAGCCCGTGGAAGAGGATACGCTCGACTCGATGCTCGGCGACGCTCCGGCCAAGGCGAGCCAACTTCCCGGTTACGGCAGCGGCTCGACTTTGACCGATTCCGGCGACGCGCCGCCGGTTGCAGCACCCGCGCCTGCGGCGCGCGCCAAGCCGGCCCGGCGCGGCGCGAAGACGAAGGGCGGCAAAGCGCCGGCCCCGGAACAGCCGGCCGACGAAACGCTTTTGGATGATCTATTGAAGGAGTGACATGGATCTTGTCCCCGGACTTAAGCTGCTCGAAGTCGAACTCGGGATAACCGCCGACCACATCGCCGGCGTCAGCGCAAAGCTCGAGGACCTTCTGTTCCGCACCCAGAAGATTGCCAATGCCGTGAAGCAAAAGAAGCCGCACTACGACACCATGTACGCCTACGACCTTCAGAACTTCCGCCGCGACCTGCGCACGTTCGGCATGGAGATCATGTCCTTCCCCATCCGACTGTCCGCCTTGGAGCGCCAGGCCGGGTACGACCCGGCCGCCACGAAGCTCGCGGCGAACGTCATGCGCGCCACCTCGCGCTTCTCCAACTCGCTCAAGACTTTGGAAGACATGGCCCGACTCACCCAACAGCACATCCACGACCCCGAGCACAAAATTATCGCCTTTTACATCGCCCAGGAGATCGAGGAGCTGGCGCTGAAGGGCATGAGCCTGCCCACGATCGCGAACAAGATCCTCATTGCCTGCACTTCGGTTCCCGGCTGACGCCTCCCATGGACCTCATGCTCCGACTGCTCGAGCGCAGAGTCATCATCCTCGGCTCAGCCTTGCTGGCGGCGGTCTGGATCGGAGGGCGTTGGGGCGGCTACGCGCAGGGACGCGCCGACATGCTGCTGCACCCGCCGGCCGACGCGACCTCGCCGCTGTCCGCCGACATCAAGAAAACCGTCGAGGCGCGCGAATCGGCCATACTGCGCGGCCTGCACCGAACCGTCAGCGCGGAGATCGCGGCCGCCGCGGCGAACGGCTACAACGTCGAGAAATTCCAGCGTCTCGCCGACAGCGCGCTCAAGCTTGACACGCCCGCGTACCGTTCCGCGGCGGTCGAGCGCCTCAATAAGCTGCGCCTGGCCATCCCGCAGAAGAAGGAAACTTTTCGGCCGGCCGCGGCCGAGGATCTCAACCCGGACCTCTTCGACAACCCGCGCCCGAAGAGCAGGGCCGCCCGCAGATGAAGCGAGCGGCCCTGTCGCTGCTCGCGCTGGCAAGCGCGTTCCTCCCGGCGCCGCCGGCGCGCGCCGCCGCCGACGCCGGCGAGGCCTCGGCCAACGCGCGCGGCGCGTTCCTCGCCGGCCGTTACGACGACGCCGAAAGCGCTTGGCGCTACCTCTCGGAACTCGGCGTCGCAGCACCCGAGCCCGAGGCCAATCTCGCCCTGACGCTTCGCGACAAGGGCCAGCACGAGGCGGCTACCGCCCAATGGCTGAAGGCTTCTCTGCTGGAAGGCGCGGACGGATTCTCCTGGAATCAGCGCGCCTGGTCCTATCTCGCAACGGGACGGCAAAGTGAGGCGCGCGACGCGTTTACGCGCGCGCTCGATCGCTCGTCAACGACGGCCTCTCAGGCCGAGGCGAACGTCGGACTCGGCCTTTCATATATCCTCGACGCTAAGCCTAAGGCCTCCGAGGCCGCCCTGCGCAGGGCGGGCCTCGCCGGACCCTACGCGATTTCCATATCAGCCCAGCTCCGGGCCGAGGCGGCGGTGATGACCGGCGACCGGCAAACGGCGCTGACCTACCTGCGCCAGGCCGTGGAAATCGACCCCGCCAACAACGAGGCCCTGCGCGGCCTCGCTCAGGCGCTGGCCGACGCGGGGGACAACCGCGCCGCCTGGCGCGCGTACAAGAAGGTCTTGTCCCTCGACCCCAAGGACGCCGCCGCGCGCAAGCTCTACGAGAAAAACGGGCGCTACATCACCGGAGATCTCGACGCCGCCGCGGGAGTGCGACGCATCGCGCGCCCCGTGCTCAATGCCGATCGAGACGATCAGCCGCTGCCGATCTCGACCCGTACTATCCGCGCCGGCCTCTACGGCGCGCCTGACGGACGCCCGGCCGTGCTGACGCGCGCGTACCTCATGGCGAACAGTTCCTACAAAGTGACGTCCGTTTCGCACGGCACTCTGCGCGACAACGGGCGTCCGTACGATCAATGGGAGGTCGATTTCCGGCCCGAAAACGGCCTCGTCGAGGTTCGGGACGCCTCGCGCAACCTTCTCTTCACCTCTAAAACGCCGTTCACCTTCGTTCCGGACGCCGCGCGCGGGTCCATCCTGATCAAGACCGCCGTGATCCCCGACCAGATCGGCGTCGACCCCGGCGACCGGGAGGTGCGCGGCGCCGTGGAGATCGTGCCCAATCCTTGGGGCTTCCGCCTCGTGCAGGTCGCACCCGTGGAGCAGTATCTCATGGGCGTCGTCTCCTTCGCCTTGCCCATCGACAGCCCGCCGCAGGCCCTGCGGGCCCAGGCCGTGGTCTCGCGCACGGCGGCGTACTGGGCGGTGGAGAACCGCGAAGAGACGCTCGAACGCTGCGACCTTCTCGACGACGACTCCACCCAGCGCACGATCGGCGTCAGCGGCGAAATGACCTCCGCGGCCGAGGCCGTCGTGGACACCGAAGGCTTGGCGCTCTCTTTGAAAGGCCGCCCCGCGCGGGTGCTCCAGCACGCGGACAGCGGCGGCACCACCGAAGACGGATCCGAAACCGGGGAGCCCGGTCTCGAGCATCTCGTCTCGGTCGTCGACTCCGCAAAACCGCGCATGCCCTGGCGCACCGCCCTGGAGCTCGAACGCTTCACGCATGAGTCGCCTCCCGAAGGCCTGTTCAGCGAGTCCGCGGCCGTCGCCTCGCCAAACTCGGCGCGCTGGATGCGCATACTCGACGCCGCGAGCCTGCGCACGCGCATCGAACGCCGCAAGGATCTCGGCGTACTCCGCCGGCTGCGCGTGGCCGGACGCACCCCGACGGGCCGGGTGCGCGCGATCGAAGTCATCGGGGCCGAGGGCACGGCGATGTACACCGGCCGCAAGGAACTCGAAGAGCTTCTGGGCCCGAACTCGCTTCGTTCGACGCTTTTCACGCTCCAGCCCCTGATGGACGGCAAGCGCGTCGCGCGCGTCGTCCTCTGGGGTGCGGGCACCGGCGCGGGAGTCGGTTTTTCCCGCGAGGGCGCCCTGGGCCAGGCCAGCCTCGGCATCTCCTGGCGCGAGATCATCCGCCACTATTTTCCGCGCCTCGAGGTGAAGGACTTCATCAGGCCCGCCGTCGACAAAAATAGACCCGCCGGCCTGGGTCCCTACAAGCGCACGCTCGACTTCCACAAGCAGAAGAAGAACAAGTAGTAGTAGAATCCGCTCCATGCCCGCCAAGGTCGTCCATCTCCTCACCCGCCTCGATCTCGGCGGCGCCCAGCAGAACACATTACACACGGTTCGCAATTTGGACCGCTCCAAATTCGAGCCCGTGCTTGTGTGCGGCTCCGGCGGGATGCTCGACAATGAGGCCGGCAATGACGCCTCCATGCGCACCGTCTTCATCGAGTCGTTGCGGCGCGACATCTCTCCGTTTTGCGATCTGTTGGCGCTGTTCGAGCTGACCAAGCTGCTTCTCCACGAAAAGCCCGACATCCTCCACACGCACAGTTCCAAGGCGGGGATTTTAGGCCGCCTCGCAGCCGTGTTGGCGGGAGTTCCCGTCGTCGTTCATACGTACCACGGTTTCGGCTTCCATGACCGCCAGCAGGCATTCGTTAAATGGGTCTATGTCCTGCTTGAGCGGCTCTGCGCTTCTTGCACCGATGTTTTGGTCTTCGTCTCCAAGGCCAATGTCGCGTACGCGGCCGCGCACGGCCTCGTGCGCCCTCAAGACGCCGTGCTCATCCGTTCCGGCGTGAAGCTCGACGGCCTGCCCGCGCCCGTCGATGCGGCGAAGCTCAAGATGTCGGCCGGCATCGGCCGGCACAAACTCCTCGTCGTGTCCGTCGGCAATCTTAAGCCTCAGAAAAACGCCGCCGATTTCGTGGCGGCCGCCGCAGCGGTCCTCGCTGATGTTCCCGAGGCGCGCTTCGTCTTCCTCGGCGACGGCCCGCAGCGCCCCGCGCTCGAGGCCCGCGCCTTCGCCCTGGGCCTCGAGGGCAAGGTCCTTTTCCTCGGCTGGCGCCGCGACGCGGCGCAATGGTTGGCGGCGTCCGAGGTGTTCGTGCTGACCTCGCTGTGGGAGGGCCTGCCGCGCGCGCTCGTCGAGGCGATGAAAAGCGGGCTGCCCTCGGTGTGCTACGCCACCGACGGCGTCACGGATGTGATTCGGGACGGCGTCAACGGCTTCCTGATCGAGCCCGGCGACCACCAGGCTCTCGCCGCGCGCGTGACTTCTCTTCTTAAAGATGACCTCCGGCGCAAGAAGTTCGGCGCCGCAGCCGCCGCCTCTATCGGGACCGAGTTCGACATCGACGGCATGGTGCGCGCGCAGGAAGCGCTGTACGAGCGCCTGCTCGCCACGCGCACACGGTGAAAGTCGAGTTCAAGCGGCCTCTCGGCGTCTTTCTGCAGGGCGGGGGGGCGCTCGGCGCCTGGCAGGCAGCAGTGCTCGAGACTTTTGAAGCTCACGGCCTTCGTTTTGACGCAGTCATGGGCTTCAGCATCGGCGCCGTCAACGGCTCGGCCCTCGCCTTCAACCGCCTGCCCGAGGCCCTGGCCCGTTGGCGGGCGCTGAACGGGCGTGCGTTGCAGCCTGCCCCGCGCCTGAACCCCGTCTCGCTGTGCTCCATTGAGCCGCTGCTCGCTTTTCTCGTGGCCGCAGGCGACGATGAGGCCGCTCAGGCCGCCCTGGGCGCGGAGTTCACGATCATCTCCGCCTGCCCGGCCGAGGACGCGCCGATCAATGCGCGCTACACGCCGCAAGGGCGCGACGGCTGGGATGGCCCGCTCGTCGAGCATGTCGCCGCGAGCTGCGCCATTCCGTTCGTCTTCCCGCCCGTGAACCTTCGCTACCGCGGCCGCAGCCTGCGCCTCATCGACGGGGGAGTGCCGATGCGCGCGCCGCTGGACTTTTCGCCGCTCGTGGGCTGCGCCGAGATAATCGTCGTCGAAATGGTCCGCGCCGAAGACATTGGACGCCGCTGGTGGACGCCGTGGCGCAGCATCGACCAGCGCTGCCGGGAGACGGCGCGCGCGCTCGTGGACGAGGCGCTGCAGCCGCTCCTGCGCTCCAGCCGTCCTGCGCACGTCCACCGCCTGGCGCCCTCGCAGCGGTTGGAACCGATGATGCTCGACTTTCGTCAAGCGGGTTTGGCGAAGATGCTCGTCCAGGGGACTCAAGACGCGCAAGACTTCCTCTCTCGCGTAAAATTGCTTTAATGGGCTCGCGATGGACATCTCGCGCCGTTCTTTCATCAAATGGGTGATCGCCGGAGCCGCCTCGGCCTCGCCGTTCGGTTGCGCGCCGGCGGGTAAGGGCACCCCGCGGCGTCCGCCCACGGCCAACCTCGCCTCCGAGGCCAATAAAGTCTGTCACGACGTCCGCGACGGACTGATGAAGACCTTCCCGCCTCCTTCCAAATCCGTCGATGTCGTGATCATCGGCGGCGGCCCCTCCGGCCTCGCCGCGGCCGAGCGCTGCTTCGGCTCCGACTTCCTGCTCCTCGAAAAGGAACCTCACATGGGCGGCAACGCCTGGTCCGAGTCCTGGAACGGCCTCGACTACTGCACCGGCTCCGCCTGGCTGTCGCTCGAAAACGATGCGGTCAAGGCCCTGTTCAAGCGCTGGAAGCTTGAGCCGCCTATTATTAAGGGCAATGACTCGGCGCATTTTGACGGGAAGTGGATCAAGGATTTCTGGAACAGCGACCCCGACTATCCGAGCTACGCCCAACTTCCCTATCCAAAAGCCGTGCAGGACGATTTCCGCCGCTTCCTTCGTGAGACCAAAAAGCTCGACCGCGTCAAGGACGCCGAAAAGCTCGACAACACGGCCTTCTCCGACCTCTTCGCCGGCTACGATGGGCGCGTCCAGCAGTACTGGGACTACTTCGGCCCGTCCAACTGGGGCGCGCAGACCAAGGATACGTCCGCGCTGATCGGTCTGACTGCGGTCCACGAGTGGGCCCCCTGCGAGCGCCGCACCTTCGAGGGCGGCCTGGGCATGGTCACGCGCAAGCTCTTCGCCGGCTTCCCCGAAGCGCAGAAAAAGCGCTTCATCGCCGACGCCGCCGTCTTCGGCGTGCGCCGCGACGGCAAGCGCGTCAACGTGTCTTTTATAAAAGATGGGAAGCCCGAGACGGTAGCGGCGAAGAGCGTCATCATGTGCGTGCCCAAGTTCATCGCGCGCTATCTCCTCACCGACCTCCCCGAGGACCAAAAAGCCGCGATGACCAAGATGCGCTACGCGCCCTATCTCGTCTACAACTTCTGCTTCGACAAGGTCGTCTGGAACCTCAACTACGACAACTGGGCCATCGGCGCCCGGCATTTCACCGATTTCATTCCCGCCGACTGGGTCACTCACGCCGACGGGGGAAATCTCAACCGCAAGCAGGTCATCACCGTCTACGCGCCCAAGACCGAGGCCGCGCGCGCCGACCTTCTCGACGACGAAGAAGTCCTCGCCGAGTCCCACGCCACGGGCAACGAGCTGTGCGGCCAGTTCTTCCCCAGCTGGGTGGACCATCTCTCCGAGGTTCGCGTCTACCGCCGCGGCCATCCGATGCCGATGTCGGCCCCCGGTTCCTTCTCGCGTCTGCAGCCCCTCACCCGGCGCGAGCTGCCGCCGATCTATTTGTCGCATACCGACAACTCCGGCACCGTCTCCGACATGTACGAGGCGGCCCTCGGAGCCATCAAGGCCGCCGAGAAAGCATTGACTCATGTTTAGTATCGTTTCTTAAAGAGAGGATCCCATGCCTAAATATACCGTCCCGACGACCGGCGCGAAGATCGGCTACACCAACGGCAAGCTGCAGGTGCCGGACAACCCGATCATCCCCTACTTTCCCGGCGACGGCACCGGCCTCGACCTCTGGAAGGCCACTAAAATAGTTTTGGACGGCGCCGTGGAAAAGGCCTACAAGGGCAAAAAGAAGATCGCCTGGATGGAAGTCTACGCCGGTCTCACCGCGCTCAAGAACTACGACAAGGACACCGTCCTGCCCGAGGAGACGGTCGCCGCCTTCAAAGAATTTCGCGTCGGCCTGAAGGGACCCCTGACCACTCCGGCCGGATCGTTTAAGTTTGTCTGCCTGGACTGCGCGGCCGAACTCATGGACCGGCCGGCGGCTTGCCCCAAGTGCAAGAGCGAATGGATCACGCCCCGCTTTCGATCAGTGAACGTCGGACTGCGGCAGAAGCTCGATCTTTACGCTTGCGTCCGCCCCGTGCGCTGGTTCAAGGGTGTTCCCTGCCCCGTCAAGAACCCCGAAAAGCTCGACATCGTGATCTTCCGCGAGAACACCGAGGACATCTACGCCGGCATCGAGTACCAGCAGGGCACGCCGGAATGCAAAAAGGTTTATGACTTTCTCACCAAAGAAATGGGCGCCAAGGTTCCGTTCCCCGACTCGGGCATCGGTATCAAGCCGATTTCCAAGACCGGCTCCCAGCGACTCATACGCATGGCCATCAAGTACGCCATCAGCCACAAGAAACCATCGGTGACCATGGTCCACAAGGGCAACATCCAGAAGTTCACCGAAGGCGCGTTCCGCGACTGGGGCTACGAAGTGGCCAAGGCCGAGTTCCGGGATCAGATCGTGACCGAGGCCGAATTGTGGGACGATCTCAACGGCAAAATGCCGGCCGGCAAGATCCTTCTCAAAGACCGGATCGCCGATCAGACCTTCCAACAATTGCTGCTTCGGCCGGACGAGTACAGCGTTCTCGCCACGCCGAACTTGAACGGCGATTACTTATCTGACGCGGCGGTCGCCCAGGTCGGCGGCCTCGGCATCGGGCCCGGCGCCAACATCGGCGACGGCGTGGCGATCTTCGAGGCCACGCACGGCACCGCTCCGAAATACACCAACAAGGACATGGTCAACCCGGGTTCACTCATCCTCTCCGGCGTGATGATGCTCGAGCACATGGGCTGGCAGGAAGCGGCCGACCTCATCATCAAGGGCCTGGAGGCCACCATCGCCGCCAAGACCGTCACCTACGACTTCGAGCGCCAGATGCCGGGGGCCACGAAGATCAAGTGCTCCGAGTTCGGTCAGGCGATCGTCAAGAACATGGGGGGCGTGACCGTCAACGCTTAGTCCTACCAAGTCGTCGGGTCGATCCCTGCTTGACGGAGGATTTCCGCGACGAACGGGCCTGATATCTCTCCTGAGTTCGCGCCGCTTGAGCGGCTTAGGCACGCGTCAGGTCGGGGACGACGAGTCTCCGACCGCGCACCGATGGGAGGGCGTCGCCGCAGCGAATCTTCAGGACGATCCAGTCTTCAAGCACTTCCCGAAGGATTTCCCGGCACTTCTTCACAGTCTTGGCGTCCGAATAAACGCCGCGGAAGTTGGGAATCTCCCCGAAGTGCGTTTTATCGGCAAGAACCTTATACCGCGCGGTCGCCAATGCGGCGTCGATATACTCCGTGAGGCCCATGCCCTGAGTGTAACAGGGCACGCGGCCGATTTCAAGCATCCTAGGACTTTCGTTCATGTTCATCCGCTGACGACGCGGACCTCCCCTATCATACGATCGAGCGGCTCAAAAGTTGCATTACGCAATGCAACTTTTCGCGCCCTCAATCGTATAAAGGGTGATGAATACCATAATCTCATTCCCAGTTCATGGGGTTTTAACGGTTTAACCACAAAGTCACCAAGACACAAAGAGAATAGGGTTTTAAAGAATAATTCTCCGGATGCCGTCCCGGATCAGGGGGACGTTGAAGTTGATGAGCAAACCGAGGCGAAGGCCGGTCAGTTTAAGGGAGGTCAAGAGCTGCGCCGTATAGATCGGGTGCATGGCCTCGGTCGCCTTGAGTTCGACGATGATGCGTCCATCCACGATCAGGTCGATGCGTAGGCCCGTTTCGATGTTGACCCCGTCGTAGAGAACGGGCAGGGAGAGTTGGGCTTGAAAAGGAATGCTGCGACATTGAAATTCGTGACAGAGGCAACGCTCGTAGACCGATTCGAGCAATCCCGGTCCCAGGGTCTTATGGACCTTGAAGGCGGCGTCGACTATGACGCGTGAAAGCGGCCCCAGGTCGGGTGCCAACGGCCGTAACCCAATTATCTTTGTGTCTTGGTGTCTTTGTGGTTTTTCCATTACTATTCATACGATCGACCACCCCAAAATGTTCCCAAGCCCCTACCCCAAAACCCCATGAACTGGGAGAATCTCACCCTTGACAAATCGTGCTATTTATGGCACACTGCGATGAGCCTCATTCCGCTCAGACTGTACGAATCCTCCGAATTCAAGAACTGGATGCGCATGCTCGATGGGTGGATTTACGACCGCGTCAGGAGCCGCCTCGACCACTTGGAAGAAGGGCATCCGGGAGACTCCCGCAGCCTCGGCGGCGGCTTGTTCGAACTGAAATGGCGCAACGGGATGCGCGTCTACTATACGCTCAAGCGCATCGGCAATATCGACTCGATCATTCTCTACGGCGGCTTCAAAGGAACACAACATGGCGACATTGAGAAAGCGCGCGCGCTCCGGATCAAATACGAGGGGGGGAGCCTTGACCGACGCGCAACTCCGTAAAATCGGGCTAACGCCATTCGATCCCTCCGACACGCTCAGCAAGCCCGAGCGCATCATGGCGGCTTTCATCTCCTGCATGGAAGAGGGGGAGCACGAGGAAGCGCAGCAGATCCTGGCCTCCGGGCTGAAGTACATGAATAAGTCCCGCCTGGCCAAGCGCTACAAGATTCCGCGCCGCACCATCTACAATCTTATGGACGAACGCCGTTCTCCGACCTTGGCGACGGTGGCCAAGGTTTGTCACGCCTTCAAGCAGGAATCCCTCCTGGCCGACAAGGCCGACTGACGGAGCCGCATGATTCCGCCTGAAAAACGCTAGAATACTGTCCGTGAGCGCCAAGCCATACCTGTCGGCCCTGATCCCCGTCTACAATGAAGAAGAGAACCTCGCCACCTTGGGCGAAGAGGTCTCCTCTGCGCTCAACGCTTTGGGCAAGCCCTACGAAGTCATTCTTGTTGACGACGGCTCCCAGGACCGCTCCTACGAGGAGCTGCTCAAGCTCGTTAAGAAGTACCCGAATTTTCGGACCGTGCGCCTGGGCCGCAACGCGGGCCAGACCGCCGCGATGCTGGCCGGCATCCAGCACGCCTCGGGCGAGTTGATCGTCTGTCTCGACGCCGACATGCAGAACGACGCGCGCGACGTCCCCAAGCTCATCGCCAAGCTCGAGGAGGGGTACGACTGCGTCAGCGGCTGGCGCAAGGACCGGCAGGACCGCTTCCTGGATCGCAAGCTGCCGTCGATGATCGCGAACGGCTTTATTTCGACTGTCACCGGCGTGAAGCTGCACGACTACGGCTGCACGCTCAAGCTGTACAAAGCCCAGTATCTCAAGCCCCTTCGCTTATACGGGGAAATGCACCGTTTTGTGCCCGCGCTCGTCGGCTTTCTCGGCGCCAAGGTCGCCGAGGTGCCCGTCAACCACCGCGCGCGCACGCGCGGCGTCTCCAAGTACGGCATTTCGCGCACCTTCAAGGTCCTGCTCGACCTGATGACGGTCAAGTTCATGGACTCCTACCTCGGCAAGCCGATTTACTTATTCGGCGGGGGAGGCGTCGGCATGGGCGTGCTCGGCGTGCTGTTCATGGCCGATACGCTTTATAAAAAGTTTTATCTGGGAATTTTCGTCAAGGACCAGCCTTTGTTCCAGGTCGCCATCTTCTGCCTGCTCATCGGCTTCCAGATGGTGCTCATCGGCCTCCTGGCCGAGATCCTCGTGCGCATCTACTACGACCTCAAGGACATGCGCCCCTATTTCGTCCGCGAAACCGCGGGCTTTTAGCCCCCTAGCCTGCGCGCCCGATTTGGTAATATGAGGAAATGAACTCGGAATTTCGATTTCCGCTGACGGACGTGAAGGAAAACGGCCAGCTGGCCGTGAACGCCAGCACCGCTGCGGAGACCTTTCCGGACGCGCTCACCGAGGGGGCCTTGGTGGGGCCGGTGGCGCTCGAGGGGATGATCCTCGCCGTCGACGATGAGGCCGCTTTCACGGGCACGGCGAAGGGCAAATGGAAGTTCGAGTGTACGCGCTGCCTCAAGCCGCTCGAGCAGTCGTGGAGCACGCAGATCGAAGTGATGGTTCCCATCGACGGCGGCCCGATGGACTTGACCGATGAGGTGCGCCAGTCCATCGCGCTCGCCCAGCCGATGAAGGTCCTGTGCAAACCCGACTGCAAGGGCCTCTGCGAAGTCTGCAAAAAGAGCCGCAACGAGGTGAACTGCGGGCACCCCGAGGGGGCGCCCGGCGACGGCGTCCCGGGCGGCAATTTCGCCGATACGAGGAAGCCGCGATTGACCCCCCGCCCGCAGAAAGGCTAAAATGAGACTTCTCCACAAATAGAGGAATATCATGCCCAATCCGAAACGCAAGCACACGCGCTCCCGCCGCGACAGCCGCCGAAGCGCCAACTGGAAGCTCGAGGCCGTGCCTCTGAGCAAGGACAAGGACGGCCGCTGGCACCGCCCGCACACGATCAGCGCCGACGGCTATTACAACGGCGTGCTCGTGCGTCCGCCCAAGACGAAGAAGAAAGGCTCGCAGCCCGAAGGCGGCGAGGAAGGCAAGCAGTAAGATTTTGATCTGCCTCGCGTGAGGATAGCGCTCGACGCCGTCGGCGGCGACTTCGGACTAACCCCCAACATCGAAGGGGCGATCTCGGCCGTCAACGCTTTCGGCGTTGACCTGATACTCGCGGGGCCGGCGTCCCAAATTCGCGCCGAATTGTCCGCGCGCGGAATCGCCGAAGGCGACCCCCGGTTCGAGATCGCCGACGCGACGGAGTGCGTCGGCATGGACGAGGAGCCCGCGGCCGCCTGCCGCGCCAAGCCCAATTCGTCCATCATGGTCGCCGCGAAGATGGCGGCCTCGGGCAAAGCCGCGGGCTTCGTGTCTGCGGGAAACTCAGGTGCGACCATGGTCGCGGCACTCTTTCACTTTAAGCGCGTGCCCGGCGTGCTGCGGCCCGCCATCGCCTGTCCCATTCCGACCGCCAAGGGCGTGACCGTCATGCTCGACGCGGGCGCCAACGTGGACTGCAAGCCGTGGCACCTCGTGCAGTTCGCCATGATGGGCGCCTTGCTCGCGCGCCACGTCTACGGAATTTCCGAGCCGACCGTCGGACTCCTGAGCATCGGCGAGGAGGAGGGGAAGGGCAACGATCTCGCCAAAGAAGCGTTCCCGCTGCTCAAAAACGCCGGCGTCAATTTCATCGGCTGCGTCGAGGGCCGCGACGTGCCCGCGGGCAAAACGGATGTCGTCGTCTGCGACGGCTTCGTGGGCAACGTGCTGATCAAGACGATGGAAGGCACTGCGCTCTCGATGATGGCTCAGCTCAAGGCCGAGCTGATGTCGTCCTGGCGCTACCGTTTGCCCTTGTTGTTTTTGCGCGGCCCCTTCTCGCGCCTGAAGCGCAAAATGAGCTACGATGAGTACGGCGGCGCGCCCTTGGTCGGCGTGAATGGCGTCGCCATCGTCAGCCACGGCTCGTCCAACGCGCGCGCGATCGCCAACGCGGTCCGCGTCGCGGCCAAGACCGCCGATGCCGGCGTGCCGAAAGCGCTCAAAGAGGTCGTGGCCCGATCGGCCGCGCCCGGGGAGACAGTACCGTTATGAGCACCGAGACCGCGCCGCAGCCCGCCCCGACGACGGGCATCCGGCTGAAAGACAAGGTCGCGATCATCACCGGCTCCGCCCAGGGCATCGGCTACACCACCGCCGAGCTCTTCGCCGCCGAAGGCGCTCGGGTCGTCGTCGTGGACATCAACGCCGAGCTGGCCGCCAAGTCGGCCGCCAATATCGCCGCCGGAGATGGCGCCAAGTCGCTCGGCATGGCCTGCGATGTAACCAAGTACGACCAGTGCGAGGCCGTCGTGAAGGCCGCGATTGAAAAGTTCGGTAAAATTGATATATTGGTCAACAACGCGGGCATCACCAAGGACAATCTGCTCATGCGGATGTCCGAGGCGGATTGGGACCTCGTGTTGGGCGTGAACTTGAAGGGTGCTTTCAACTTCATCAAGGCCGCCATTCGGCCGATGATGAAGGCCCGTTACGGACGCATCGTGAACATCGCGTCCGTGATCGGCCAGGAAGGCAACGCCGGGCAGGCCAACTATTCGGCCTCGAAGGGCGGTTTGATTTCGCTCACGAAGTCGGTCGCACGGGAGTTCGCCTCCCGCAGCATCACGGCGAATGCGGTCGCACCCGGCTTCATCAAGACGCGGATGACGGATGTCGTCTCCGAGGACATGAAGGCGAAGCTCATCGAGAAGATACTTCTCGGGCGGATGGGCGAGCCGGCGGAAGTCGCCCGGGCGGTTCTGTTTTTGTCGTCGGACGAAGCGTCGTACATCACCGGCCACGTGTTGAATGTGAACGGTGGCGGGTACATGTAAATAGGCGTTAAGGAGATAAGACATCATGGCTGATGCCAACATCGCGGACCGCGTGAAGCAGATCATCGTCGAGCAGCTCGGTGTGGACGCCGCTGAAGTCACGCCGACGGCTCATTTCGTCAACGACCTCGGCGCGGACTCGCTCGACACCGTCGAGCTCGTCATGGCGCTCGAAGAGGAGTTCGACACCGAGATTCCGGACGAACAGGCCGAGAAGATCCAGACCGTCGGCCAGGCGATCGACTACATCTCGGCCCACGCCAAAAAATAGGGGTCCGATGCCTCGACCTCTCGAAGAGGTCGTCGGGTACCGGTTCAGGGACGCCGGGCTGCTCAAGCAGGCGATGTCGCACAAGTCGTTCGCCAGCGAGAGCGGGTCCGGCGTCTACAATGAGCGCTTGGAGTTTCTGGGCGACAGCGTGCTGGCCTCAGTCGTCGCGCACGCGGTCTACGCGGGCTATCCTGACGAGCCCGAGGGAAACCTCTCCAAGAAGAAGTCATTGCTGGTCTCTCGGACGAGCCTCGCTCTGTGGGGCGAGGCTCTCGACATCGGAGCCTACCTGCATCTCGGCGTCGGCGAGGAATCAACCGGCGGACGGACGCGGCAAAGCCTGCTCGCCAACGCCGTCGAGGCCCTGATCGGGGCGATTTATCTCGACGGCGGCTATGGCGCGGCGGCTCAGTTCATACGCGCGTGGTACGAAGAACGCCACGGAAGTTTGTTGGAAACGGATTACAAGAGCAAGCTGCAGGAAATACTGCAGAAGCGGCACAAGTCGCCGCCGTCCTATGAGACGACGTCCGAAACCGGACCGGACCACGACAAGGTTTTCTCGATCGTGGTCCGCCTTGGAGAACGAGAGCTCGGACGAGGGGTCGGCAAGAGCAAGAAGGAAGCGGAGCAGGCCGCGGCCAGCGACGCGTTGGCGAAGATGGAGAAGGGGGGAGCATAGCATGATTCACGAGCTGACCGAGCAGCAGGAAGAGATCAAGAATCTGGCGTACCAGATCGCCGTCCGCGACATTAAACCGGTGCGCGAATCTTACGACGAGCAGGAGAAGTTCCCCTGGGAGATCGTCAAGAAGATGGCCGCCGCCGACCTGTACTCCGTGTACCTGCCCGAGGCGTACGGCGGCATGGGCGGCGGCCTGATGGAGCAGGTGCTCGTCATCGAGCAGCTCTCCCGCGCCTGCGGCGGCATCTCGCTCGCCTTCGCGGCCTCCGGCCTCGGCGTGCTCCCGATCCTGCTTCTCGGCACCCCCGAACAGCGGCAGCGCTTCATTCCCGATCTCGCTTCCGGCAAGAAGCTCGCGGCCTTCTCGATTACCGAGGCCAACGCCGGCTCCGACGCGACCGCCACGCAGTGCACCGCCAAGCTCGACGGCGAGCATTACATTTTGAACGGCTCCAAAATATTTGTTTCAAATGGAGAGGTCGCCGAGACCTACGTCGTGTTCGCGACCACTAACCGCGCCCGCGGCGCGCGCGGCATCTCGGCGTTCATCGTCGAGAAGGGGACCCCGGGCTTCGGCTTCGGCAAGAAAGAGCATAAGATGGGGATCCGGGCCAATCCGACTTATCAGCTCGACTTCAACAACTGCCGCATCCCGAAGAAGAATCTGCTCTACAAAGAGGGCTACGGCCTGTTCACGGCGCAGACGACCTTCGACTGCTCGCGCCCCGGCGTGGCGGCGCAGGCGCTGGGCATCGCGCAGGGCGCGCTCGACGAGACGCTCGCCTACATCCGCCAGCGTCGCCAATTCGGCCAGCCCATCTCGAGCTTCCAGGCGATCCAGCACATGATGGCCAACTGCGCGACGCAGATCGAAATGAGCCGTGCGCTGCTGTACACCACCGCCAAGGCGATGGACAAGTACATGCTGCCCGTCTACAAGAAGGCGATCGACGAAAACGTCATCGTCTACGACGTCCTGCAGGCCGGCGACGGCAAGCGCTGGACCAAGGAATCGGCGATGTGCAAGCTCTCCTGCTCCGACACCGCGATGTTCGTCACCAACGAGTGCGTGCAGATGTGCGGCGGTATCGGGTATATGAGAGATTTCCCGGTGGAAAAGTACATGCGCGACGCGAAGATCACGCAGATCTACGAGGGCACCAACCAGATCCAGCGCAACGAGATCGCCGCGATGATGATCAAAGAACTCGCCTCGGCGGCGAAGAAAGAAACGGTCGCCGCTTAAATGGCGGACGAAGGCCGGGAGTTCCTCGGCTGCGGGCGTAGGATCGCGGCCGACCTATACTCCGGTCCGGGAGTGCAGGCCGCCCTCCTGGGCGTGCCGCCGGTGTATACGCCTGATCGGCCGTTTGATACATGTCATATATATCTTGATCTAAGCGTCGATCTGAATAAACGGCGTTTAGCAGGGTTTTGCCGCACGACCATCAAAGCGCGCCGTGCCGGGCTCCGATCCCTGTCGTTCAATGCCGTTGACCTGAAAGTATCTAAGGTCCTTTTTGACGGCAAACCCATCCGCTTCAAAAACGGAGGCGGGAACCTTGTCGTCACGGCAACGAAACCACTCGTCGAGGGAACGGCTCACGACATAGAAGTTAAATATCATGTCGAAAACCCCGAGGCCGGGCTCCACTTCGTTCGCAAGCCCGTGCAAATGTGGAGCCAAAGTCAGCCCGAAGACGCGCGGCGCTGGTTCCCATGTCATGACACGCCCGGCGAGAAGGCCACCTCTGAGGTAAGAGCGACCGTCCCTTCGGGCTTTCGCGCGGTCTCCAACGGCATTTTAGTCGCCGAAGCAAAAAGCCGAACAAAACATATCTGGCACTGGAAGATGGACCGGCCGCACTCGATCTACCTGATCACGCTTGCCGTGGGCCGTTTTGCCGAGGTCGTGGAGGACTGGGACGGCATCCCCGTGGTCTATTACTGCGAAAAGGGCCGCGAGGCCGATGCGCGGCGCGGCTTGGGCAAGACCGCCGCCGCGATGAAGATTCTATCCGAGAAGACCGGCGTGCGCTACCCGTACGCGCGCTACGCGCAGGTCGCCGTCGCTGAATATCCCGGGGGCATGGAGCACACGACCGCCACGACGCAGACCGACGCCTGCCTGATCGACAAGCAGGCTTTCCTCGACCATGACTTAGACACTCTGGTTGCGCACGAGCTCGCTCATCAGTGGTTCGGCGACCTCGTCACCTGCGCCGAGTGGCCGCACGCCTGGCTCAACGAGGGCTTCGCGACCTACTGCGAGGTCGTGTTCCTGGAAGCCGACCGAGGTCACGACGCAGCCCTCTATGAACTCCTTCTCAATCGCCGGGTGTACCTCGATGAGGCTGCGGGACGCTATCGCCGTCCGATCGTGTGCCGCACCTACACGGATCCTTGGACGATCTTCGACCGCCACCTCTACGAGAAAGGTTGCTGGGTTCTGCACATGCTGCACCTGGAGCTCGGCGATATTTTGTTCTGGAAGGGTGTCGGGCATTGGTTGCGCAAGCACGCAGACGCAGTCGCTGAGACGCAGGATCTCGTCGCCGCCTTCGAGGACGCAACAGGACGAAACCTCCAGGCGTTCTTCGACCAGTGGGTGTACCGCGGCGGCCATCCCGCGCTCAAGCTAAGTTGGTCGTGGGACAAGAAGAGCAAGCGTGGGGAGCTGCATCTCACCCAGACCCAGGACGTCTGCGATGCCAATCCCGCCTATAAGTTCAAGGCAAAAATTCATGTGACCGGCCGGGGCTGGTCGCGCGACTTCTCCGAGACGATCGACGCGACGGAGCACCGGCTCGTCTGGACCTTGCCCGGCGAGCCGCTCGACGTCGAGTTTGATCCAGAACTGGAGCTATTAGCTTCTATAAAATTCAACAAGCCCCACGCCTTTTGGCTGCGCCAGCTGCGCGCGGGCAAAACCTCAGCCTCTCGGGCCCAGGCCGCTTTCCCCGTCGCCTCCTGGGGAGGAGAGCGGGTCGCCGCCGAGCTCGAGGCGGCCGCGAAGCGCGAGAAATTCTGGGGCACCGCAGCCGAGATCGTCGCCGCGCTTGGAACCGTGCACGGCCAGCGCTCCATCGAAGCCCTGCGCCGGCTGCTGAAATCGATCTCGAACCCCAAGGTCCGCCGCGTCATCGTTGAACAGCTCGGCCGCCGCGGCGTCCTCGCCGACGCCCGCCTCCTGGCGCCGCTTGCGCGCTCTTCGCCAAGCCTCCTCGTGCGCGCCGAGGCCACCCGAGCCTTGGGGCTCCTGGACTACAAGCGCTATCGCGGCATCATCGAGGCCAACCTGAAAGCGACCACCTACCGCGACGGCGTCGCCGCGGCGGCCGTCTCCGCACTCGCCGCCTCCCGCGACCGGGGTGCTGCGAAGAAGCTTCTCTCGATCGCCCGGCAGCCGCGCCGTTTCGGCGCGCGGATAGCCGCGATACGCGCACTCGCGGAATACGCGCCCGTCACCCCAGATGCCGTACCCGCTTTGCTCGGTTTGCTGTCGGAACCCGACGAGCGCATCAGCCTCATCGCCTGCGCCGCGCTCGGTCGCATGAACGATGAGCGGGCGCTGCCGCGGCTCGAGAAGGCCGCGAAGTCCGCGGGCAATCCGCGCATCCGCGTCTACGCGACCGAATCAATCGCGCGCATCAAAGCCGGCGCCAAGACCAAGAGCAAGCTCGTTCAATAGCTCCCAACGGCAACGGCGAACCACAAAGACACTAAGACACTAAGAACAACGGAAGAAAAGTTAACACCGATGCCGTTAACTTTCTTTCCGTTCTTTGTGTCTTAGTGTCTTTGTGGTTCATTCGTTCCTAACTTTTTCGCCCGAACTTCCAGCCGAGGCCGAGGCGGAACGCCTCGCCCAGCGCGCCGAGCGGCTGGAACGCGAGGTCGAAGGAGAAAGCGTTGATCCGGCATCCCGCGCCGACGGTGAGCCCGGACAGAACGCCGAGGTCGGGCGCCGAGCGCCCCTGGAAGCCGACGCGGCCGATCGCGTGCACGCCTTTAGACACCGCGCGCTCCCATTCCGCGCCGAGCTTGCCGTAGGGCCGCGAGTGCAGGGGGACGACGGCCTCGAGCGCCGTCAGGATGTGGCCGTTCTCAGGTTCCCAATCGTGCGCGGCGGCCAGCGAAAATTCGAGCGGCAGCGGCTCCGACGCGCGAATGTAGCGCAGCCGTCCGCCGGCGTTGCGCACGGCCCAGGCCAGCGCGAGTGCTGGACGCGTGTCGGGCCGGTAGACCACGCCTCCGTCTCCGGTGGCCGTCGTCGCCGAACGCGTGCCGAGGGTCTCGCTCACGATCTTGATCGCTGCGCCCGCCCGGAAGGTCCCGGTCCAGGGCTCCCGATCCTCGTCCTCAAAGCGGCGCGCGGCGCCGGGCAGGTTCCACGAGTCCCGGAAGTAGCCGCGGTCCTTTGTCAGCGAGTCTTCCTCCGTGAAGGAGCGCGCGTAGCCCAACGAGACGGCATCGGAATGGGGAGCGAACGAGCCCCGACTGACGCCCACGTTGTCGACCTGTTCGATCGCGCCCTGGCTCAAGCGCGTGAAGGCGAAGCCGAACACGCCGCCCGACCAGTTCGCCGGCATGGCCAGCGCGGCATAGTCGTGGTGCACCGTGTCGGGCAGTTCCGCGCGCGCGTAGGCCAGCTCCAAACCGCGCGCGGCCGCCAGGCCGGCCGGATTCCAATACATCGCCTCGGGGCCCTCGGCGCTCGCGGTCACCGCCTCGCCCATCCCGAGCGCCCGCGCGCCCGCGCCGATCTTCAGGAACTGCGCGCCGTCGACTCCCGCATCGGACTCAAACGCGGCGAGCGCGCAAGCCGCGGTCAGGTGAAGCAAAGCGGCGGCGATCAATAGGCGCCTCACCGGATCACCACCACGCGCCGCACCTTGCGCGAGCCGCCGCGCTCGATGATCGCGTAATAGGTGCCGCTGGCAACATTGCGTCCGGACTTATTTCGGCCGTCCCAAGTGAGCACGCCGTTGGCTCCGGTCGTGCCCTCCCAGACCAGTTCTCCGCTCAGCGACAGCACGCGAACCGTGGTGTCTGCGGGGTAGTTCGCGAAAGTGAGGCTCTGTGAACCATAGGAGCCTGCCGGGGCGCCCGCCTCCCACGGCTGGGGAAAGACGACGCCGTCGGAGATCGCCGTGCCCGCCGTCGCGAAGAACGGCGAGTAGGATGAGAAATGGTCGAGCGTGGCGATGATCAGGTTGCTGGCGAGATCGACGGCGGACGGCACCATGACCCAAAGTCCGGACGCGTCGTCGAAGCGCGCGATCAGCAGACGCCGAGCGTCGGCGCCCGGCGGCAGGAGCAGAGGAAAGTAGGTGATCATCAAGCGCACCGGCTTCAACGGCTGCAGGCCGCCGGCCGAGATATCCACCCCGACGAAGGCGCCGAGCGCGCTCAGACGCGCCGCCTTGCTGGGAGGATTGCTCAGGTCCATGGTGACGCCGGAGAGCATCGTGACGATCGTGCCCGGGGGGAAGGTGCCGGGATCGATCTGCACCGACATCCCGGGAGCCACCGCAAACTGCGTGGGCAAGGTCAGGCTCAGCCCGCCGCCGCCGACCGTGCCCGAGGAGAGCAGCGGCGCGTTCGTGCGCGTCGAGCCGATGACGAGGTAGTTGAGGTTGCCTTCCCAATCGAGCGCGGCCACGCGCGTATAGTAAAGCGTGCCGTATGTCAGTCCGTTGAAATTGGCCGTCGCGGCGCCGGACGCCACCGAACTCGAGCGCAGAATCGGCGTGAAGGCCGGGCTGGCCGAGAGTTCGGCCAAGTATCCCTCGCAGGCGGAGGCTTGAGGCGTCAGCGGCAGGGCGGACCATGCCACGGTCACACTCGCGACTCCGACCAGCGGAAACGGCGCGCCCGCGGCGGCGGGCGCGTTGGCCAAGGTCGACGCCGAGCCGATGGCCGTCCACGCGCTGTCCGGTGTGGGCGCATTGAGACTCAGCGCGCGCACGCGCAGGTAGTGGACGCTGTTCGCGGGAAGGCCGGAGACCGTCGCATACGAATTCAGCGTTGTCGATGAGCCCGCGATCAGGGAGAAGTTCGAGAACGATGAGGCCTCAAGCGTGAAATTGGTGCCGGGACCGAGCGTCGCTGTCGTCCATGAGGTCGCGAGGCTTCCCGTCGCCCTCGCGCTGACGGGGGAACCGGGCGCGCCCGGAGCGGCGACGGTCGTCGCAGTCGAGAGGGCGCCGGTGTAGGCGGTGGGCGTGCCCGCGATGTTCAGCGCCGCGACATCGGCGAAATACAGGCGATTGGAGCTCAGGCCGGTAAACGTCGCCGAGGTGCCCGTCGTATTGACGCTCCCCGCCAGCGTCACGAACGAGGGCATAGTCGAGATACGGACGATGTAAACCGTGCCGGCGGCGTTGCCTCCGGAGTTGAAGCTGAAGGTGAAGCCGCCGGAGGACTGATTGGAGAACGGCTCCGGCGGCAAGGTCGGATCGAAGACGAACGTCGGCGTCGATCCAAAGGTCGTATACGCGCTCGTGATGCCGCCATGCGAAATCGCGAGCGCTCGCACGTAATAGAGAGTGTTCGGCGTCAGTCCGGATAAAGCCGCGAAGGTGTTGCGCGTGCTCGATGAGGCGGCAAGGGGAGAGAAGGTCGCCGACGGCGACGCCTCCGCCTGATACAGAGTGTCCGCGGCATTTCCGCCCGACGACCAGCTCACGGTAAAGTCCGTCTGGGAGACCGCGGAGTATGGCGCGGTCGAAAGAGCGGGGGCGGCCGCCAAGGTCGCTACCGGGAAACCGGGCACGAGATAGGGCCCGGCGGCCGCCTGCACGCGGTAGTAGTAGCTCGTGTTCGTGGACATCCCGCTGAAGATCGCATGAAAATTCTTCGTCGCGCTGCTCAGCACGATTCCGGCAAACACCGACGATGTCGAGGCGTCGGCGATATAGGTGAGTCCCGCGACATTGCCGCCGCCGCTCCAATCGAAGCGGATCGAGGAGATGGCGGCGCCGCTGAAGCTCGGGGAGATGGGTGCGAGGAGATCGGTCAAAGTCGTCGCGCTGACCGGCCCCGTCGCCGTCGGCGCCCCGAAAAAGTTTAAAGTCGCCTGGCGGAAATAATACTGGGTCAGCGGCTGCAGCCCGACGATGTCGAGGGAGGCGTTCGCGCGATTGAGCGTCACGGCCGTGAACTGCGTCCCGCTCCCGTTGGCCGCCGTGGACGCGCTCAGCGCATAGCCCCAACACGACAGGGCGGCCGGCGGCGCTGGCGGACACGGCGTCCAGGACACGGTCACGCTGTCCACATGCGGCGCAGCCGTCGGCAGCGCGGCCGGAGGGGCGGCCAAGGTCGAGGTGCTGATGAAGGATCCCGGCCCGTCCACGCCGCCGCCGTTGCCTTTGATAAAAACGCCGGTCGTCGTGTTGGCCGCGAGTGCCGTGTGGATGTAGGGAGGCTGGACGCCGGCGGCGAGGAGCAAGGTGGGATTGGTGCTGTAGTAGAGCGAGTAGGAGTCCGCACCCACGACCGTGCCCCAGTTCCAGGTGACGGAACTGGGCCCGAGCGTCGTCGCGCTCAGCCCCGTCGGAGACGAGACAGGCTGCGGGCTTGAGGAGGCCTTGCCGTAGCCCCAGGCATAGGAAGGAACGGCCCCGGTAGCGCCGTCGGCGCGCGCTTGGGCACGAAGAAGCGTGCGGAGTTGGGCGACCGTTCGAGTCGGTCCCCATTGCAGACGTCCGCCGATGATGCCGGTCACGACTGGGGCCGCCATGCTGGTGCCGCGCAGGATGCGGTGACGCCCATCGGTGAGGGTGAAGGAAGGCCCCGGATCGGCCGCGGGGTCGGCTGACAAGGCCGCCGCGATCACGTCGCCGGGTGCAACGACCTCGGGCTGCTGGCGGCCGTCGCGCGTGGGCCCCTGCGAGCTGAAAAGGGAAAGATTGCCAAGGGCGCTCTGAGTCGTGAAGTTCCAGGTGAAGCCGTCAATTCCGTTCCAAAATTTCTTCGACGCGTACGAGCCGACGCCGAAGACATTCTGCGCGCACGCCGGCTCGCCCAGCGTCCTCGTATTGTCCACATAAGAGGCGAAACTGATGGATTGGCCGGCCGGATCGACCCAACCGTCGACGCGGCCCGAACCGCCGTTGGTCGTGCGCGCCAAAGTGACGGTGATCGTCGTGCCCGCCGCGATGCCGCCCGCGGCGAACACGTAGACGTACACCTGCTTGTCGCCCGCCGGGTGAGGGGGGTTCGCCCCGTTGTATATCTCTACGGTTTTTCCGCCCAGCACGCCGAAGCTGTTCGTGCCGGCCGCGGCGCTCAGGCTGCCGCCGACCCCGGACAGGACCACCGTGGCCGTGTAGGCGTCCGCGCCCGGATGCCAAAATTCGATATCGGCGGTGGTCGTCACGGCATCGACATTGACGACGACGCCCGCGGAGCCGCCGGCTCCAAGGTTGACGCCTGCATGAGGCTTCGCCGCCCCATCGTTGCCCATCGCGACGACGACGGGCGTGTTCGCCGCGATCGCGCCGAGCGAAGCCTCGAACGTCGAGGTGCCGTCATGCGGGCCGGACTGCGTGCCGAGGCTGAGATTGATGACGGCCCGCTTGCCCGCCGCCGCGGCCTTGGCGACGATGTAGCTCACCCCGTCGACGACATCAGCGGTGCCGAATGTCGTCCGCACAAAAACGATGTCGGCGTTCGGCAGCATGCCCTTGAACGTGCCCGCGGGTAGCGCGCCGTTCGTGGCGGTCCCGTCTCCCGCCGCGATCGAGGCGACATGCGTGCCGTGACCGTTTGTGTCGGCCGTATTGATCGTGCCGCCGCCGCCCTGGATCTTGGTCGTGAGCTGGGCGTTCGTGTATTCGGCGCCGTAGCTGAAGCCGGCGGGGAACGGACCGCCGGCGTGCGAGCTGATCGTTTGGTCCCAAATGTTCAGGATGCGCGAGGTGTTGGGCACGTCATTGATGAAGTCCAGGTGCGCGTAATCGATGCCCGTGTCGACGACGCCGACGATGACGCCCGCTCCCGTCACGCCCGCGAGGTCGGTCGCCGCCGCGCCGTAGATCGTGCCCAGCGCGAAGCCCGTGCTCGTCGAACTCGAACGAACGACGTCCATCACCGGATGCGTTTTGACGCCGGACTCGATGGCTTGAACGCGGCCGTCGAGGGTCAACGCGTCAAGAACGGCGTCGTCGGCGCGGGCCGTGACCACGTCGCCGGCCTGGCTGCCGAACTCCGCGTTTGGAAAGGCGGCGCGCAGGGCCGAAAGCGGCGTGCCGGGCGCGACTCGAATGAGCACGGACTGACGCGGACCCGCGGCTGCGCCGCGCCGCGCGCGGATGCGCGCGTCAAGCTTCGAATGGAATGCGGCGGCCGCCGCCGACGCCCAGAAAATGGACGCAACGAAAGCCACCCCGAGCATCGCCGTCCTGCGCGAGAAGCTCATCCTCGTCAGGATAGCCCCGGCTCAGGACACTGTCAATGCCGTGCATATTAAGAGGAAGGCCCCTGGTTTTACGAACCCAGGGGCCTCTTTCCCGACTGAAAACGCTTTAATCCGCTTTTTCAGCCGATATCAGGCCCATGTCGATGCCCTTGACCACGGCTTCGGTCCGGTTGGACACGCTCAGCTTCTGGAACATGCTGTTGAGATGGTTCTTGACGGTCTTGACGCTGCAATCGAGGGTTGCGGCGATCTCCTTGTTCGACTGGCCCCGGCCGAGGGTCGACAACACCTTGATCTCGGTCTTGGTCAGCGCGACCAGAGAGGCTTCGGAGTTGGCCGACCCCATCTGGCGCAGGCCTTCAATGAGCTTGCTCATCACGGGCTGGGGAATCATGACGCCCTGGTTGGCGAAAGTTTTCAGCGCGTTGACGAGCTCGGCGGCGGGAAGCATCTTAGACAAATATCCGTTGGCTCCCGCCTGAATGGCTTCCATCACATGCGCCTCGTCTTCATAGGAGGACAATATCAACACGTTCGTCGTCGAACAGTCCTTGTGGATCTGCCGCGTCGCTTCGATGCCGTCCATGTGGGGAAGCTTGATGTCGAGGAGAATCACGTTCGGCTTCAGCTTCTTGACGAGGCGCAGCGCCTCGCGGCCGTCGGCGGCTTCACCGACGACGGTGATGTTCTTCTCGTTCTCGAGAAGATCCTTGATGCCCTCGCGAAACAGCGTCTGGTCATCGGCGATGACAACGGTGATTTTTTTATGCGGGGCGTTCTTCTTAGCCATGCGTTGATACTACACAATTTCGCGGCTCGTTGTCGCCAATGGAGTGATTGTGGTAGAATGCCCGCCTTACGGCGCCGTAGCTCAGTGGTAGAGCGGACGTTTCATAAGCGTCATGTCGGAAGTTCGATCCTTCCCGGCGCCAAGATTTGGAAGACTCGTAAGACCCCCCGGACGTTGATCTAGGTCAATGTTCGTGCCCGACATTTCTGTTTAAATTCGTTGTCTTTCGAGCGCCTTGAGGCGCCGAAAGAGAGGAGACTCGAACATGGCCGAAGCCCTCGTCGTCGCCAGCAAGGTAAAGAAGCTTGTCAAGGAAGCCGGACTGCGCACCGGCGGTGATTACATCGACGCTCTGTCCGCGAAGATCGAAGCCGCCGTGAAGTCTTCGATCCAGAAAGTTCAGGCCGAAGGCAAGAAGAAGACGCTCGGCCTCGAAGACCTCGCCTAAGAGCCGACATGCGCTCGTTCAGGGACTTCATGGAGTCCGCTCTGTACGACCCTGAACGGGGGTATTACTGCGTCCGCGAGAAGGCCGCGGACTTCTACACCGCTCCCGAACTGCATCCCGCCTTCGGGACCGTGCTGGCCGACAGGCTGGCAGTCCTGCTCGAGCGGGCAACGAAAAATCAGCCGGACCGCATCTTTAATATTGTGGAGGCCGGATGCGGGGACGGGACTTTGGCCTGCCAGGTCGCGCGCCGGTTGCGCGAGAAACATCCGGGCCTGGCTGCCCGCGTGTCCTTCATCCTCGTCGAGAGGGGCCGCAAGGATCTGACCACGGCCGTCCGCCGATTGACCGCGTTCGGCGTGCCGGTGACGGCCTACACCGAGATCGCGAAGATCCCGCAGTTCGCCGGAGTCCTGTACTCCAACGAGCTGCTCGACGCGCTGCCCGTGCATCTGCTCGAGTCGCGCGAGGGGCGGATCCAAGAAGTGTTCGTCGACGACGCGGGCCGAGAGTTGTGCGGCCCGCTCTCCCGGCCCGAGCTCGAGGCGCCCGCCGCCGCGATGGCCGGCGTCCTCCAGGATGGCCAGCGCCACGCCGTCGGGCTCGAGGCAAAGACCTGGCTTGCGTCCGCCGCGAACCGCGTGTCGGCGGGCTTCATCGTCTCCATCGACTACGGCAAGCGTTTTGCATCCGACGCGCCCAACCCGCCGCGCGCGTTTCGCCGTCACGCCGTCGAGACCGAACTGACGCGCGAGCCCGGCGCCCAAGACCTCACCGCTTCCGTGGACTTCGAAGCGCTGATCGGCGCCGGAGAGGCCTGCGGCCTCTCTCTTGAAACCTACGAGAGCCTGTCCAAATTTCTGATCGAGGGCGGCATGCTCGACTGGATCGAGGCCGCCGCCGGCGACGACAGCGCCGCCTACCGCGAGCGTGCCAAGCTCAAGACGCTCATCCATCCGGAAGGGATGGGCGAGGTTTTTAAAGTTCTCATCCAGAGGAAAGCGATATGATGAGCGCCTACGCCGCCGTCTACGCCTTCGTCGTCGTCGCCGTCGGCTTCGCCGCGGTGACCCTCGGGGCGGCCAAGGTCCTGCGCGCCAGCGTGCCGTACGCGCGCAAGGAAAGCACTTACGAGTGCGGCATCCCCGCGGTCGGCACGACCGAGGTCAAGCTCAACATCCGCTTCCACGTCTTCGCGCTGCTGTTCGTTCTGTTCGACGTCGAAATCCTCTACGTCTACCCTTGGGCGGTGACCGCGCGCGAGCTCGGCTCCATGGCGCTCGTGGAAATGGGCGTATTCATCGCGATACTCCTGCTGGGCCTCGCGTTCGCCTGGCGCAAGGGCGCGCTGAGCTGGGACTAACGATGGCCATGATTCTCGAGAAACTGCCGGGACTGACCAAGGGCCTGCCGGGAGGGGAGCTCCTCTTGACGACCGCGGATTACTTCATCGACCTCGGCCGCAAGCAGTCGATGTGGCCGATGACGTTCGGCCTCGCCTGCTGCGCCATCGAGATGATGGCCTCCTACGCCTCGCGCCTCGACTTCGACCGCATGGGCGTCATCCCGCGCGCGAGCCCGCGCCAGGCCGACGTCATGATCGTCGCCGGCACGGTTTGCAAGAAGATGGCGGAGCCGATCCTCGAGATCTATCACCAGATGCCGGAGCCGCGCTTCGTGATCTCGATGGGCTCGTGCGCGAACTGCGGCGGCCCCTACTACGACTCGTACTCGGTGCTGAAGGGAGTGGACCGCATCGTGCCCGTCGACGTCTACATCGCCGGCTGCCCGCCGCGCCCCGAAGCCCTGCAGTACGCGGTCGTCAAGCTCCAGGAAAAGATCGCCCGGATGTCGCTCAAGAAGGGGCTCGCGACATCCCAGCAGGAAAAGGGCAGCCGCGACATCAACGCATGACATTATGACCACCGAAGAGCTCTTCGCCAAGATCCAGGGCAAGTTTCCCAAGATCGAGAAAGCCGCCGTTCAGGTGAAGGACTACCTGACGGTTAGGCTCGCCGCGAAGAACGACCTCTTGCCGTTCGCGCAATGGGCCAAGGACGCCTCCTTCGACATGCTTGAGACCGTCACCGCGACCGACCTATTGGGGCCCGTGGACATGAAAGGGTACATCCGCCAGATGAATTTCAACCCTTTCCTCCCGGAAGGGGCCACGCCGCAGATCGAGGCCGCCGCCACACCCGGCTACGCCTACCGCCCCATGATGGACCTGCTCTACGTGTTCTTCTCGGTCAAGGAACGCGCCCGAGTGTTCGTGCGGCTCGAACAGCCTCGAGACAATGTCAGCGTGCCGAGCCTCACGCCCTTATTCAAGAGCGCGGACTGGCAGGAGCGAGAGACCTTCGATCTGCTCGGCGTCCGCTACGCCGGGCATCCGAACCTCGTCAAGATTCTGACCCCCGATTTCACCGTGGGCCATCCTCTGCGCAAAGACTACGCTCACGTCAAGGACCGCTTCGATGAGTAATTCGACCATGGCCGGGCTCAAGACCGACCAGCTTTTCATCAATCTCGGCCCCCAGCATCCGTCCACGCACGGCGTTCTGCGCATCGGCCTGACGATCGAGGGCGAGGTCATCGTGAAGGCCGTGCCCGACATCGGCTACCTGCACCGCGGCACCGAAAAGCTCGCCGAGGTGCGCAACTACCATCATTGCGTCGTGCTCACCGACCGCTGGGACTACGTCTCGGCGATGCCCAACAACCTCGTCTTCTGCCTCGCCGCCGAGAAGCTCATGGGTGTTGCGGCGACCCCGCGCGCAAACGCCCTGCGCGTGATCATGTGCGAGATGAACCGCATCGCCTCGCACCTCCTGTTCTTCGGGACGTACGGCATCGACCTCGGCGCCTACACTCCGTTCCTTTACGCCTTCCGCGAACGGGAGATGGTTCTTGATCTGTTCGAGATGCTCTGCGGCGCGCGTCTGACCTACAACTACATCCGCCTCGGCGGCGTGATGGTGGACGCCTCCCCGGAGTGGCTGAAACGCACGACGGAGTTCGTCGAGTATTTCAAGCCCCGCCTCGATGAGTACGACACCTTGTTGACCTACAACCCGATCTTCATGGCCCGCACCCAAAGCGTGGGGATCGTTACTGCGCAAGAAGCGGTCAGCTGGGCGCTGTCCGGCCCGAATCTGCGCGGCTCGGGCGTCGACCATGACGTGCGCAAGTCCGATCCCTACTGCGGCTACGAGAACTACGATTTCGACGTGCCGTTGGGCAAGAGCGGCTCCTGCTGGGATCGCTACTTCTGCCGCGTCGTGGAGATGCGCCAGTCCGTGCGCATCATCGAGGCTGCGATCGCCAAGCTCCCGGCCGGTCCGTACATGGCGCCCGGCGTCGCGAAAATCCCCAAGCCCGCGCCCGGCGAGTCCTACGCGCATGTCGAAGCCTCGCGCGGCGACCTCGGCATCTACATCGCCTCTGACGGGGGGATATCTCCTTTCCGCTTGCACGTTCACGCTCCTTCATTCATCAATCTCGCGATGCTCCAGGAAAAGCTCGTCGGCATGAAGGTCTCCGATGTGATAGCGCTGCTCGGCTCGATCGACATCGTCCTCGGCGAGGTGGACCGGTGAGCGTTCCTAATCCAGACGACCAGAAGAAGCCGGAACCCGTCGCTGCCGCTCCTGTCGCGGCGCCTAAGCCTCCGGCTGCGAAATACGTGCCGCCTGAGCCCGTGCTCAACCGCAAGAACGGCCGCCTGATCGAGGACCGCTTCACCACCTGGCCGACCCAAGTCTTCGCCAATCGCTGGTCGCGCCCCGGCTATCAGTGGGGTGCGGGGATGCTCGTCGCCATCTTCCTCGGCCTGGGCACCACCGGCTTCGTGATCGGCGAGCTCGCGCCATGGGCGAACCTCGTTTACTCGATCCTCGGCGGGGCGCCGTTTAAAAAGTTCTTCCTGTTCGGCCCCATGGTCGTCTTTCCCGTCAAGTTGACGCCGCTGGCCGTCGGCGCGATCTGGACGGCGATCAAGGTCCTCATCGTCCTGCACATCGTGCTCCTCAACGGCCTCTGGTCGATCTGGTGGGAGCGCAAAATCTCGGCCCACATTCAGACCCGCGTGGGACCGACTTATGCGGGAAGCCCGAAGGGCTACAACTTCCACGGCTGGGCCCAGACCGCGATCGACGGCATCAAGCTGCTTCTTAAGGAGGACGTGACTCCGGCCGCCGCGGACAAGTGGGTGCACGCGCTCGCCCCGGGACTCGTCGTAGCACCCTGCATCATCGCGTTCGCGCCCGTCTTGTTCGGCGACAATATGGCGGCCGCGAACCTCGACATCGGCACTTTGTACATTTTCGCCTTTGCCGGCATCTCGGTGATCGGCATCGTGATGGCGGGGTGGGCCTCGGGCAACAAGTACTCTCTGCTGGGTGGATTGCGGGGCGCGGCGCAAATCGTCAGCTACGAGCTGCCGCGCGGCTTCTCCGTGGTTCCCGTCCTCATGTTCGCGGGCTCCCTCGACCTGCAGGTGATCTCAAACGCGCAGGCCGGCTACTGGCACGGGGTCCCGCGCTGGTTCATCTTCTATCCGGTCGTGGGGCAGCTCGCGTTCGTGATCTTCCTGATCGCCTCGGTGGCCGAGACGAATCGCACGCCCTTCGACATTCCCGAGGCCGAGTCCGAGCTCGTCAGCGGCTTTCACACCGAGTACTCGGGCATGAAATGGTCCATCTTCTTTCTCGCCGAGTACGCGTATGTCCTGCTCGGCTCGTTCCTGCTGGCGACTTTCTTCCTCGGCGGCGGCGCTTCCCCTATAAACGCGGCTCCGTTCACTCTGATCCCCAGTTGGATGTGGATGTTGGGCAAGGCGATGCTGATGATGTTCGTGTTCTTATGGATCCGGTGGACTGTGCCGCGCTTCCGCGTGGACCAGCTCATGGACTTCACCTGGAAGTTCCTGCTCCCATGGAGCTTCGTGAACATCGCGATCGCCGGACTCTACCTCGCGTTCTGGCTTAAATGATGATCAACGACTTCATAGGCTATTTTTCAAAAATTCTTCGCAACACCAACGCGATCGTCCAAGGCCACTGGATCACGCTCAAGTACATGTTCAAGCCGGCCGTCACGATCCACTACCCGGACGAGAAGCTGGTGCCGTTCGAGATGTTCCGCGGCGCTTTGCTTTTCGACCAGCAGGTCTGCATCTCGTGCAACCTGTGCGTGAAGGCGTGCCCGTCCAACTGCATCGCCCTCGAGAACGCGAAGAACGAAACCGGCAAGAAGATCGCGAAGGTCGACTGGTACTCGATCGACTTCGGCAAGTGCAACTTCTGCCGCCTGTGCGAGGAAGCCTGCCCGACCAAGCCCAAGTCCGTCTGGCATTCCCTCGACTACGAGGTGATCTTCGTCAAGCGCGACGAGATGGTGCGGTGTTGGAAAAAAGATTTTCCGTTCATCGGCAAGTACTTCGACCGCAGGGACTCGGACTTCAAGGATCCCGAAGGCCAGGTCAGCATTCATGACGTCGAACCACGGAGAAGCTAATGCTCGAGGAAATCGTCTTTTACTCGCTTTCTTTCTTGACCGTGGCCTCCGCCCTGGCCGTGGTTCTGCATCGGAACACGGTGCACTCCTCACTGTTTCTCGGCCTCTCTTTGGCCGGGGTCGCCGGACTATTCGCCTCGCTCGGCGCGGACTTCCTCTTCGGCGCGCAGATCATGGTCTATGTCAGCGGCATCGCGGTCCTTGTGATGTTCGTCGTCATGCTGCTGGGCCGGGCGTCGGACCTGCATCTGCGTCAGGTCAACGAGCGCTGGATGGCGGCACTCCTGGTCTGCGGCGTCGCCGCCGTCGGCCTGTTTAAGGTCGCGCGCCTCCACTGCGCAACCGTCGCGACTGGGGTCGCGCGTCCCGGCACGCACGACATCGGCCGGCTGTTCATGGGCGAATATCTCATGCCCTTCGAACTCATCTCCCTGGTTCTGCTCGCCGCTTTGCTCGGCGCCGTCTTCTTCACCCGCACGGAGAATGCCAAATGACGATGAACTTTCCTCTGACGCTCGCCCATTACATGACCGTGGCCGGGCTCCTGTTCCTGATCGGAATTTTCGGCGCGTTGACGCGCCGCAACATCATCGGGATATTGATGTCGATCGAGCTCATGTTCAACGCGGCCAACATCAATCTCGCCGCCTTCGACCGCTTTCTCCACCCGCAAGGGGTGACCGGACAGGCGCTGGCGCTGTTCGTGATGACCGTCGCGGCCGCCGAAATCGTCGTCGGCCTGGCCCTGCTGCTCGCGATCTACCGCGGCACGGACACCGTGTACGCCGAAGACTTCAATCTGCTCAGGGGCTGACCTCATGATCGAACGCGCCTATCTGATTCCGCTGATCCCGTTCGCCGCGTCGCTGATCATGATGTTCGGCGCGAAGGAGGACCCGCATTCGCCCGCACCCTGGATCGGCATCGGCGCGATGGCGATCTGCCTGGGACTCTCGCTGTCCATATTAAACACCGTCGCGAATGCGACGGTGCCGCTCCCTTACGAACACAATTGGCCGTGGTTCTCTTTCGCGGCTTCGATCGGCGGCAAGCCCTTCCTCTACGACATGCCCATCGGCGTGCTGATCGACGGACCGGTGGCGCTCCTCCTCGTCGTCGTCACTTTGGTCAGCCTAATGGTGCAGATATTTTCGATCGCCTACATGCACGATGACACCCGCTACCTGCGTTTTTTCGCCTTCGTCTCCTTCTTCACGGCATCGATGCTCGTCCTCGTCGTCTCGAGCAACCTGCTCGTCGGCTTCATGGGCTGGGAACTCATGGGCCTCTCTTCCTACCTGCTGATCGGCTTCTGGTTCGAAAAGGAGGCTCCGACCGAGGCGCAGAAAAAGGCCTTCATGACGACCAAGCTCGGCGACTCGGGCCTGTATCTCGCGCTGCTGTTCCTCTTCGCCAAGGTCGGCTCCTTCCAACTCACGCAGATCCACCAGTTCTACGATGCGGGTTACATGCCCGCCACGGCGGCGACCGTGATCGCCGCCGGCATCCTTTTTGGGGCCATGGGAAAGTCCGCGCAAGTCCCGCTCTTTATCTGGCTTCCCGACGCGATGGAAGGTCCCACGCCCGTCTCCGCCCTGATCCACGCGGCGACCATGGTCGCGGCCGGCATCTTCCTCGTCGCGCGCACCTACTTCGCGTTCCAGGCTGCCCCAGACGTGATGGTTATGACAGCCTGGATTGGCTGTATAACGGCCTTTCTCGCCGCCGCGATGGCGCTCGTCAGCTACGACATCAAGCGCGTGCTGGCCTTCTCCACCGTCTCCCAGCTCGGCTTCATGATGTGCGCGCTCGGCGTCGGCGGCTACACGTCCGGCCTCTTCCACCTGACGACCCACGGCTTCTTCAAGGCCCTGCTATTCCTCGGCGCGGGCTCGGTGATCCACTCGGTGCACACCAACGACCTGCGCCTCATGGGCGGTCTGTCGAAGAAGATGATCGTGACCTTTGCGGCGATGGCCGCCGCGATCGCCGCGATCGCGGGCCTCCCATTCACCTCGGGCTACTATTCGAAAGACATGATCCTGGCCAACATCTATCACGCGAACCGGCCGATGTTTTGGATCATGCTCTTCACCGCGCTGATGACCGCTTTCTATATGTCACGCATGTTCCTCCTGGCCTTCTGGGGCGACGCGCGCGACCACGAGAAACACCATCACGCACACGAGGCCCCGTTCCTCATGACAGGCCCGCTCGTCCTGCTCGCTTTCCTGGCACTCGTCTCCGGCTACATGCTTAACCGCAACGGACTCGTCTACCGCCTGCTTGAAAAGCCGTCGATCGCGACGGCGCAGGCGGCGGCCGCGACCGAGCTCAAGCCCGTCGCGGCCGGTGAGCACGCCGCCGAGACTCACGCCTCGGTCGCGCATCACGAGGAGGGGGGAGAAGGAGAACACCACGAGGGCCACCTCCCTCATTGGCTGCACTTCGCCTTGCCGCTCCTGATCCTCGGTTCCATGGGCTTCGCGTTCGTCCTATACAAGGGACCGAAATACGATATCGCGGATGCGCTCAAGGCAAACCTCGGTCCGGTGTTCACCTTGCTTGACCGCCGCTGGTATCTCGACGACGCCTTCGACATGCTCGTCGTCTTCAGCGACCGGGTCGCCGCCCTCGCCTACTGGATCGACGCGAACATCGTCGACCGCGTGTTCGTGGACGGTTGGGGACTTCTCATGCGCATCTTCGCCGAGATCAGCAATCTCCTCGACGCGCTATTCGTGGACCGGACCGTGGACGGCTTCGGCGGCTTGAGCCTCGACCTCGGCGTGGGCCTGCGCGGTCTCGTCCAGGAAGGCCAGGTGCAGGAATATCTGATGTACGTCGCGATCGCCTTCAGCCTCGCGGCGACCTTGATTCTGACGCGCTGACATATTAGTTAGGAGAACTGAATGAACATGCTGACTGTGGTCACCTTCGCGCCCCTTATCGGAGCGTTGATCATCCTCTGCATCCCGAAGGAAAAGGTCAAAGCGATCCAGATCGTCGCGTTCGTGTTCGCGGGCATCGCCTTGGTCGCCTCGCTCGCCATGCTCCCGCATTTCAACCGCGGGACGCACGACATGCAGTTCGTCGAACGCTTTGCCTGGATTCCCTCGTTCGGGGTGCAGTACTTCCTCGGCGTGGACGGGCTCTCCTACCCGCTCGTGCTGCTCACGACCTTCATGAGCGTGATCGCTTTGGTCGGCTCGCTGGGCATCGAAAACCGGGTCAAGGAGTACTTTTTCTGGTTCCTCCTGCTCGAAGTCGGCATGCTCGGCGTGTTCTGCGCGCTTGATCTCATCCTTTTCTATGTCTTCTGGGAGCTCACTTTAGTCCCGATGTACTTCCTCATCGGCGTCTGGGGCGGCCCGCGTAAGGAATACGCCGCGCTCAAGTTCTTCCTGTACACGCTGACCGGCTCCGTGTTCATGCTGCTGGCGATCCTGGCGCTGTACTTCGCGAGCCCCGCCCCGCATACGTTCGATATTCTCGAGCTCGCCAAGATGACGGGCGGCTGGGACCGGCACTTCCAAATTCTGGTCTTCCTCGGCCTTTACTTCGGCATGGCGATCAAGATTCCCGCCTTCCCGTTTCACACCTGGCTGCCGCTGGCCCACGTCGAGGCCCCGACCGCGATCTCGGTCATCCTGGCCGCGGTGCTGCTGAAGATGGGGGTCTACGGCCTCCTGCGCGTCTCCTACTCGTTGGCACCCCTCGGCTTCCAGTGGTTCTTGCCGGCCCTCATCGTGATCGCGGTCATCAACATCGTCTACGGCGCGTTGTGCGCGATGGCGCAGACCGACATGAAGAAGATGGTCGCCTACTCGTCGGTCAACCACATGGGCTACTGCCTGCTCGGCATCGCGGGCATGACCACGGCGGGATTTACGGGCGCGGTGTTCCAGATGCTGACTCACGGCATCATTACCGGCGCCTTGTTCCTGCTCGTCGGCGTGATCTACGACCGAGCGCATACAAGAGATATCTCGGCGTTCGGCGGCTTGGCGGTCAAACTCCCCGTTTATGCAGCACTGATGTCCTTAACATGCTTCGCTTCGCTGGGGCTACCCGGCCTCGCCGGCTTCATCGGGGAGTTCCTGTGCTTCCTGGGCGCGTTCCAGACCTGGAAGCTCGCCGCGGCGATATCGGTGCTCGGTATCATCGCCACGGCCGCCTTCTTCCTGCGCATGATGCAGAAGGTGTTCCTGGGGAAATTCAACGAGAAGTGGAGCGGCCTTGAAGACATGACGACGCGCGAACTCATCTCGATCGGGCCGCTCGCCGCCCTCACCATATTATTCGGCGTGTACCCGAAGTGGCCCCTCGACCTGATGAACAAGACGCTCGAGCACATGATCACGCCTCTCGTAGGGAAGTGAAATGAATAATCTGCGCCTGCTCCTCCCGGAGTCGATTCTGGCGACGTTGGCGCTCGTCGTGGCGCTGGCCGACCTGATCCTTCCGTCTCGGCGCGCGCGACTGCTGTACCATCTCGCCTGGATCTCGGCCGCGGGCGTGCTCGCCTGGGTCGCGTTCTCGCTCGCAGACGCGTCGACGCACGGCATAGGCTCGCTGTGGGTCGCCGACCCTTTCAGCCAATTTTTTAAACTGACGACTTTGCTGACCTGCGTGCTGTGCCTCCTGCTGGGACTGGACTACCAGCCCCTGCCCCAGAGCCACGCCGGGACCTTTTCCGCGCTGATGCTGCTGTCGACGGCGGGGCTTATGTACCTCGTCTCCGCGACCGACCTGCTCATGATCTTCGTCACGCTCGAGCTTGTTTCGATCTCCTCGTTCATTCTGGCCGGCTTCGAGCGCACCAATCCCAAATCCAACGAAGGCTCGATGAAGTACTTCCTCTTCGGCGCCTTCTCCTCCGCCATCATGATCTACGGCATCTCGCTGTACTACGGCGCGACCGGTACGACTTTTCTCGCCGCGGCCTCCGCCGTTCCCGGACCGATGTTAGTGCTGTCTCTTGTCTTAATATTGCTCGGATTCGGCTTTAAAGCGTCATTGGCTCCCATGCACTTCTGGGTCCCCGACGCGTACGAAGGCGCGCCCACGCCGGTGACGACCTTCCTGTCCGTCGCGCCCAAGCTCGCGACGTTCGCGGCGTTGGCGCGCGTGTTCGGCGCGATCTTTCCGCTGCAGACCTACGACCTGACCTTGCTCTTCGCCATCATGGCCGCGCTGACGATGACGATCGGCAACTTCACCGCCATGTTCCAGACCGACACCAAGCGCCTGCTCGCATATTCCTCGATCGCCCAGGCGGGCTACCTGCTGATCGGTCTTGCCGTCGGCACGCCGCTCGGCCGCGAGGGAGTGATGCTGTACTCCTTCGTCTACGTCGCGATGAACGTCGGCGCCTTCGCCGTCGTGCAAGCCGTAGGCTCGGCCAAGGGCAGCTACGATCTCTCCGCGTTCGACGGCCTGGCCAAGAACCGGCTGGGGTTGGCGCTATCCATGATGTTCTGCCTTCTGTCATTAGCCGGCATCCCGCCGCTGGCGGGCTTCATGGGCAAACTCGTGATCTTCTCCTCAGCCGTTCAGGCGGGGCAATGGTGGCTCGCTGTCGTCGGCGTGCTCAACAGCGTCGTCTCGGCCTACTATTATTTCGCGATCGCCCACCGCATGTTCTTCCGCGAACCGTCCGATGACGTCGCCATCCCGGTCGGCGCGTACGTGTGCGGCGGCGTGGCGGTGGCGGTCATCGGCGTCCTTCTGTTCGGAATAAACCCCGAGCCGCTCCTGGCCGGCGTGCGCGCCTCGACTCAAATCCTCCCGTAGCCGTGCTATAATCCTACCGTAATGACACGCTCGCTCCTGCTTCTGCTCTTGGCCGTGCCCGCCGCGGCGAACCCCGCGGCGATGACGGCCACGCTTGAGGCGCTGCGCAGCGAGGCCGCGGCCGATCCCGCGGCCCTCACCGCCCGAGAGAGCGCCTCGATCCGAGCCGGCAGGTCATTTGACAAGTCTTTCACGATCCAGACTTTGACTCCGGTCGAGTACGTCCCGCTCGTCGGCGCGCCGCGCAAAAATCCGCCGCCTCAAATCGACGAAACGCCTCCGCTTCCGCGCCCGACGCAAACCGTCCCGCCCGCGGCGCCGCCGTCGGACGGCGAGAACACCGACTACTACTTCGAGGGCAAGAAGCCTCTCAACGGCATCACGATTTACACGCCGAAGAAAGGCAACGGCTCGACCGTCGGCGGCGAGTCCCCGACCGACAAGTACGGGAAGTACGGGAAGTACGCCGTCATCGGCGGCGCTGCTCTCCTCGTCGCCGGTCTGGCTCTCGGCGGAACGCCGCTGGTGGCACTCGCCTTGATCGGCGGCCTGCTGATCGGCGCCGGTGCCGTGCTGTCCTTCCTCTTCGGCAAGAAAAAGTAGCCGCGAGTCGGGCGGCTATTTATTCCAGTTGAGCTTGCGGTCTTTGGGCGCGTCCGTGCCCTGAACCCGCAAATGCACCGCAGCACCCAGCGCCGCGCCGACGCCGGCGGTCCCGAGCCAGCGCCAGCCGCCGCCGGAGCCGGCGAATGCGCTCCACCACGCGGCCGCGCGCTCCGCCAGCCCCGCGGTCCATGGCTGGGTTTCCGGCACGCCCCAGCTCAACGCGGACATGAGAAGCGCTATCGCCGACAGCGGCGATAGAACTCGCGCCCATAACACCTCGGAACGGTCCTGCCCCCATTGCCCCAGGTAGGCGGCACCAAGCAGCGCGCACAGGCCTACGCTCGCTATGATGGCGGGCTCAAGGGCCGGCATGAACACGCCGACGGCGAACGTATGCTTCGCCCAGCACGCCAGCGCGCCGACGCATCCGGCGACGCTGAGCAGCTTGCGCCAGGCGTTGCGGTGACCGCCGTAGGTCAGGGCCGCGGGCAGAAGTGCGAGGAAGACCGCGCCCGCCGTCCAGTCCTCGGGTCCGGCCCGGCGCCACTGCCAGCCGAAGGCGATGACCCCGAACGCGGCCAGGAGTGCGACGAAAGAGGCTTTCGAGCCGAGCGCCGCGGCCGGCGACGGCGCAGGAGGGCGCCCGGGCACGCGCCCGGTCAGCGGATCCACGGCAACGAAGGGGGCGACCTTGGAGGCCTGAGCGGCGACCGGAGGGGCCTCCGTGCGGGGAACGACGGGAAGAATCTTAAACGGCGAGCCGCTCATGTCCGTCTCAAGCAACATGCCGATCGAGAGCATTTCCGTCAACAGAGCCTGAGCGTTTGCTGGACGGTCCTCGACTTTCTTGGCCATCAGGCGTCGCAGGAGAGCCGCGGCGCGCTCCGTGATCTCAGGGCAGAGGATGCGCACTTCAGGAGGCGCCTCGTCGCGGTGGCGCACGAGCGCGTCCATTGCCGAGCCGGGATAAGGTGGTTCGCCCGTTAGGGCGAAATACCATGTCGTTCCCAGCGCGTATAAATCCGACCGAGGATCGGGCGGGCCTCCGAAGGCCTGCTCCGGCGCCATAAAATGAAATGAGCCGGCGATGGCCTCGCCCGCGGCCGCCGCGATGCCGGCGGGACGGGCGATGCCGAAGTCGGTGAGCTTCACCAAGCCGCGTGTGTCCACGAGGATGTTGCCGGGCTTGATGTCCCGGTGCACGAGTCCGACTTTGTGCGCCGCGCCCAGGGCCGTCGCCGTTTCCCGGATGATCTCGAGAGCCTCCGGCGGCGCGAGCCGTCCCAAGCGCTTGACCCGCACCTCGAGGGACTCCCCGTCCACCCATTGCATCACGATGTAGGGAATGCCCTGCGCCTCGCCGACCTCGTAGATCGCGACGATTCGGGGATCCTCGAGTTTGGCCGCACTCCGGGCCTCGGCCAGGATCTGCTCGCGCACCGCGTCGCCATTCGTTCCGGCCGCAGCACCCCCCCCGTCGACGAGCTTGACCGCGACGGCGCGATCGAGCGCGAGGTGGCGGGCCTTGTACACCCGCCCCATGCCCCCGCGGCCGATGAGCGCGTCGAGGCGGCAAGGTCCGAGCGTCTTGCCGACGAGGGGATCTGTTTCTGGCATCTCCGGTCGAATGATAACAGGCTCTGCGCACCCCCGCAAGGTGCTAAAATAAGCGGCGATGGCGTGGCAGCGAACTCCGAAGTCCACGGGCGCGATCCTCTTGGTCGGGGCGGTCGTTTCCGTCCACCTGGGACTGAAGGCAGATCAGCGCATGGTCATCTGGCCTATCGGCGGCCAAACCGTGTTCGCTCAGAACTCCGGCGACGATGAAGATATTCCGACCGGCGGCGAAAGCTCCGGCGGCTCCAACACAGGCGGCGGCCCGAAAACCTACCAGCGCATTCGGAAAACCGCCGCTTTCCGGGCCGCCACCTACGGCTTCCAGAACTTCAACAAGGACAAAATGGAGATCTCCTACCAGATCGCGGAAAAGGATTTCCGCCCTTACAATGAGTCCTTCGGCTACACGAAAGCAGGCCTCGGCGAGGTGAAGACCTGGCGGGAAAGCGCCCGCCAGAGCGTCTTCAAACTCGCGCTCAAGCAGGGCAAGTCACAGGCCCAACTCGACAACGCGATCGCCGCGCTCGACAAGGAATACGATCAGCGCGTGAAGGACTATCTCGGCTCCCACGGATTTCGAATGATGAAGGGCAACACCGTCACGGTGGACATACCCGGCCTCGTGCGCAAGAATGCGGCCTTGATCAAACCCTTGTCGCTCGCTTTTGAGAAGGTCGCGAGCGCGCACCGCTACCGCTCAGGCGACATCATCGGCTCCGTGCTGTCCTTCGTGCAAACCGCGATGTACTACAAGCAGCCGGACCCCGTTTTTAAAGAGAAGCCCCCCGGCGGCGTCCTGCCGCCGATCACGGCGGTGCTGGTCGGCTGGGGAGACTGCGATACGAAGACCGGCCTGCTGGGCTCCATACTGTCCAACTGGGCGCAGATGAAGATGGTCGGCGTCGGCGTTCCCGGCCACTATTTGATGGGGGTGCTGCTGATCCCCGATAAAGGAGACCTGTTTCTCGAGTACCAGGGTCTTCAGTACGTGCTCGTCGAGCCCGCGGGCCCGGCGTGGCTGCCGCCCGGACAAGTCGGCGAGGAAACGATGCAGCTCCTCAACGGACGGGAAGGCTATAAAATCGAGCCGTTTTATTGAGATGGTGTCAGGCTTACCGGTTTGCAGTATTTCAACAGGAATTTGCCAGAGAAATACTGCAAACCGGTAAGCCTGACACCAATCCCTAGGAGGCCTCATGATCGCAACGCGCGTGATCGTCAGTCTCATGCACTTCTTCCTCATGGTCCTGATGTCCGGGTTCGTGATCTTCTTGACCTACCGGGCCTTCATCAAGGCCAACCCCGACTTCGACATGGAGAAGAAGATCAAAGAAGGCAACGTCGCCGTCGGCCTCCTCGTCGGCACGATCCTGTTCTGCGCCTCGCAGATCCTGATGGCGGGCACCGACTCCTCGATTCAAATGATCCGCATGCACATGCTGGCTCCCACCGAGGAAAACGCGAACGTGCTCGAGCTGCTCGCGCGCATGGCGGGACATCTGGCGGCCTCGATGGCGCTCGCGGTGTTCTCGATCTCGGTGACCTTGCGCCTATTCGGGCGCCTGACCTCGCATATGCAGGAGGGGAAAGAGCTCGAAAAAGGAAATGTCGCCGTCGGCATCCTCCTGTCTTCGGTCGTGCTCGTCTCGTCCTTATACATCAAGGACGGCGTGAGTGCCATCATGAAGGCCCTGACGCCTCAGCCCTCCATGGGACGCATTCAGGTGCTCAAGTAGTACAATAGCGTCATGGGTTCGCCTAAAATGCGCTCAGACGGCGCCTTCGCCGAGTTGAAGGGACCGATGACGCGCGAGGAAGCGCGAATTGAGTCGTCGCGCTGCCTGTACTGCTACGACGCGCCCTGTGTGACCGCCTGCCCGACTCACATCGATGTGCCGCGTTTCATCCGTCAGATCGCGGCGGCCGACCCGCTCGGCTCCGGCGAGACGATCCTCGAGGCCAACGCGCTCGGCCATTCCTGCGCGCGCGTCTGCCCCGTTGAGGTGCTGTGCGAAGGCGCCTGCGTCTACCACGACTGGCAGGAGAAGCCGATCCAGATCGCGCGTCTGCAGCGCCACGCCACCGACGCCGTGTACGCTTCGGGCGAGCCGCCGTTTAGCCCGGGTGAAGACAACGGCAAGAGGGTCGCGATCATCGGCGCCGGACCGGCCGGCGCCTCGTGCGCGGCCTACCTGCGCCGCCTGGGCTTCGCCGTCACGATCTTCGAGAAGCGCAAGCTGCCCGGCGGGCTGAACACCTACGGGGTGGCCGAGTACAAAATGTCCCAGCCCACCGCCGTCGAGGAAATGAAGTTTCTGTTCAAACTCGGCTGCGACGTCGTCACTGGGAAAGAAGTCGGGCGCGACATCCCCGTCGCCGACCTGCTTAACGACTTCGACGCGATCTTCATCGGCATCGGCCTGTCGCAAACGCGCTCGCTCGGCATCCCGGGTGAGGACCTGCCCGGGGTCATGGACGCGCTCTCCTTCATCGAGCGCGTCAAGGCCAAGGGCGGCAAGGGCGTGCCCAAGAGCGCTTCGACCGTCGTCATCGGCGGCGGCAACACCGCCATCGACGCGACGACCCAGTCCGTGCGCACCGGCGCGGGCAAGGTCGTGCTCGCCTACCGTCGCGGGCCCGAGGACATGTCCGCCTACGCCTTCGAGATCGAGCACGCGAAGAAGGACGGCGCACAGATCCTGACCAACGCCGTACCCAAGCGCATCCTCGGCAAAAAGAAGGTCGAAGGAATCGAATTTAAGAACGCCAAAGGCGTCAAGTTCATCCTGCCCGCCGATCGCGTCATCAAGGCGATCGGTCAAACCAAGCACTTCGCGTTGGCCAAGGCCTTCGGCCTTCTCCAGCACGAGGATGGGCGCCTGAAGGTGAACGCGGACACGCTCGCGGCCTCCAATCCCAAGATCTTCTCGGGAGGCGACGCGGTCAACGGCGGCAAGGAAGTGGTCAACGCCGCCGCCGACGGCAAACGCGCCGCCTGGGGCATCTTCCGGACGTTCTTCCCGAATAAACGCCCACCGTCCGACAACGAGTATTGGATTTCGACGATCGACGGACGCAAGGTCGCGCCCATCACGCCCCGGAGCCAGTCATGAAGCCCCGGCTGAAGCCCGACCTCTCCGTGAATTGCGCCGGCATCAAGTCGCCCAATCCGTTCTGGCTCGCCTCTGCCCCTCCTTCCAACTCCGGAGCACAGGTAATGAGGGCGTTCGAATATGGTTGGGGAGGGGCCGTGTGGAAGACGCTCGGCCAGGATCCGCCGGTCGTCAACGTCTCCTCGCGCTACGGCGCGATGGACCTGGGCGGCCAGAAGATCGCCGGCTTCAACAACATCGAACTGATCACCGACCGGCCGCTGGAGACGAACCTCAAGGAAATCTACGCGGTCAAGAAGCGCTTCGGCGACCGCGCGGTCATCGCGTCCTTGATGGTTCCCTGCGAGAAGCAGGCCTGGCATGAGATCACCAGGAAAGTCGTCGACGCCGGCTCCGACGGCATCGAGCTCAATTTCGGCTGCCCGCACGGCATGTCCGAGCGCGGCATGGGGGCGGCCGTCGGACAGGTCCCCGAGTACGTCAAGATGGTCACCGAGTTCGTCAAGGAAGTCTCTCCGGTCCCCGTGCTCGTCAAGCTGACCCCCAACGTCGCCGACGTCCGCTTCGCGGCGCGCGCGGCCAAGCAGGGCGGGGCCGACGGGGTGTCTCTCATCAACACGATCAATTCGATCATGGGGATAGACGTAGAAACCTTAATCCCTAAATTCGCCGTCGAGGGCAAGATTTCCCACGGCGGCTATTGCGGACCGGCGGTCAAGCCGATCGCGCTCAACATGGTCAGCCAGATCGCGACGGATCCCGAGACCGTCGGGCTGCCCATCTCCGGCATCGGCGGCATCGGGGCCTGGTCGGACGCGGTCGAGTTCATGCTTCTCGGCTCTTCTTCCGTACAACTTTGCACGGCGGTGATGCACCACGGCTTTCGCATCGTCGAGGACTTGCACGCCGGCCTCGAGGGTTGGATGCGGCGTCAAAACTTCGCCAAAACCACGGACTTCATCGGCAAAACCGCGCCGTCGATCGTCGACTGGAAGAAGCTCAATCTTCACTACAAGAGCGTAGCGTCTATAGATCCGACCAAGTGCATCTCCTGCGACGTCTGCTACGTTTCCTGCAACGACGCGACCCACCAGTGCATCGACATCGACCGCAAGAAGGGCAACCGCAAGCCCCATGTTCTGCAGGACGACTGCGTCGGCTGCAACCTGTGCTCGCTCGTCTGCCCCGTCGACGGCTGCATCACGATGAAGCCCGTCGACACCGGCCTCAAGCCGCTGACCTGGGAAGACTACACGAAGAGCGGGATGAAGGGCTACGGCGAAGTCTACCGGCGGCACTAGATGCTACAGGCAATTCCACCGACGCATCTGTGCCGAGCCCGAAGGGTCGAGGCCTAGATGCCTCCAGAAACCGACAATCTCCGCCTCGACGATCTGTACGCGGCCGATCAGAAAGACCGCGAAAAGGTCTATACCTCCGCCTCTGACGTCGAGGCGCTCAAGACGCGCGACGGCGAACGGCGCCGCGAGCTCGTTGAGATGATCGGCCAGGGCGGCGTCAACACCTCCAACGACATGTATCACGCCGCCGTGCTCTTGCTCCACGGCAGCGAGCCCAAGGAGTTCCTTTCCGCGCATCGTCTGGCGACGATGTCCGCGATCAACGGCCACCGCCCGGCGCGCTGGCTCGCCGCCGCGAGCCTCGACCGCTTTCTCATGTCCATCGGACTGCCGCAGACCTACGGCACCCAGTTCGAGCAAAGCGAGGACGGCAACCGCTACCAGCTCCGCCTGCCGATCGACGACACGACCGTGCTCCATTTCGAGAAGCGCTTCTTCGGCGTGCCACCGGTCGTGGAACGGCTGGCGCAACTCAATAGGCGCATCAGCTCCTGACTGCCTCTACGAGGGGCGCCCCTCCTCTTTTGGCGCCGTGCGGCGCGTCATTTTCTGTTAGAATTTCAGTCATCTAGGCCGTTTTGGAGGATGAACTGATGGCTCGAATCGTGAAGTGCGGACTCATCCAGGCGTCGTGCGACTGGCTCCCTCCGAAGCACACCATGCAGCAGATCAAGACGAAGATGATCGACAAGCATGTCGCCCTGATCGAGAAGGCCGCCAAGCAGGGCGTGCAGATGCTGAGCCTCCAGGAAATCTTCTACGGCCCGTACTTCTGCGCCGAGCAAGACACGAAGTGGTACGACACCGCCGAGCCGATCCCCGGCCCGACCACCTCGCTGATGCAGGCATTAGCCAAAAAACATCAAATGGTCATCGTCTCACCCATCTACGAGACGCCGTCCACCGGCACCTACTACAACACCGCCGCCGTCATCGACGCGGATGGCTCGATCGCGGGCATCTACCGAAAAAATCATATCCCCCACTGCGCTCCGGGATTCTGGGAAAAGTTTTATTTCAAGCCGGGCAATCTTGGATATCCCGTTTTTCAGACGCGCTACGCCAAGGTCGGCGTCTACATCTGCTACGACCGGCATTTTCCCGACGGGGCCCGCATCCTCGGCTTGAACGGCGCGGAAATCGTTTTTAATCCGTCCGCCACAGTGAAAGGCCTTTCGGAATATCTTTGGAAGCTGGAACAGCCCGCTCACGCCGTGGCGAATCAATACTTCGTCGGGGCGAGCAATCGCGTCGGCAAAGAGGGCCCGTGGAATATCGGCGAGTTCTACGGCCAGTCCTACTTCTGCGACCCTCGCGGCCAGATGCTCAAGGTCGGTCCGCACGATAAGGACGCGATCGTCGTCGCCGACCTCGACTTCGATCAGATCCTCGAGGTGCGCAAGACCTGGCAGTTCTTCCGCGACCGCCGGCCGGAGACCTACGGCGCGCTCACGCAGCAGCTGCCGTGAGACAGAAGCTCTTTGAAGCGTTGATGGATCACGAGATCCACGACCACTCCGAGCCCATCGCGAAGTCGCCGTACTGGAACAAGGACATAGCGCCCACCCGCAAGGCGCAGCGCACCTGGGGCACGAAGGACATCGCCGTCCTCTGGATCAGCATGAGCGCCTGCGTTCCCACGTACATGCTTGCATCCTCCCTCATTTCCGAAGGCATGAACTGGTGGCAGGCCGTCCTCACCATCTTCCTCGGCAACTGCATCGTGCTCCTGCCGATGATCCTCAACGCGCACGCCGGCACCAAGTACGGCATCCCCTATCCAGTCTACTGCCGTCCGGCGTTCGGAATTCTGGGCGCCAACGTGCCCGCCGTCCTGCGCGCGCTCGTCGCCTGCGGCTGGTTCGGCATCCAGGCGTGGATCGGCGGTGCCGCCATCTACAAGCTCGTCGGCATCTGGTTTCCGTCCATCATGACGGGAGCGCCCATCCTCCAAGGCCTCAACGCGGGGCAATGGGGGTGCTTCCTGTTCTTCTGGGCGATCAATATGTTCGTGATCTACAAAGGCGTGGAGTCCATCCGCCTCCTGCTCAACATCAAGGCGCCGCTTTTGATCCTGCTCGGCCTGGCCTTGCTCGGCTGGGCGTATGTCCAGGCGGGAGGCTTCGGTCATATGTTGTCCACGCCCTCCGCGTTCGCCGCGGGCCAGCCCAAGGAAGGCGGATTCTGGCCTTTCTTCTTCCCGGCGCTGACCGCCATGATCGGCTTCTGGGCGACATTATCGCTCAATATTCCCGACTTCTCACGCTACGCCAAAACGCAGAAGGACCAGATGCTCGGCCAGGCCCTAGGACTGCCGATGACGATGGGCCTCTACTCCTTCATCGGCGTGGCGGTCACCTCGGCCACCGTCGTGATCTACGGCCAGTCCATCTGGGACCCGGTGGACCTCATCGCGAAATTCAAGAATCCTCTCGTGCTCGCGATCGCGCTGATCTCCCTGTGCATCGCCACCCTGGCGACCAACATCGCGGCCAATGTCGTCGGCCCCGCCAACGACTTCTCCCACGTCTGGCCCGAGAAGATCGACTTCAAGATGGGCGGCTACATCACCGGCGTCATCGGCATCCTCATCCAGCCCTGGAAGCTCATCGCCGATCCCTCGGGCTATATCTTCACCTGGCTCGTCGCCTACTCTTCCCTCCTAGGGTCGATTGGAGGCATCCTCATCTGCGACTATTACGTTCTGCGCGGCGCCAAGCTCGACGTGCGCGAGCTCTACGAGAAAAACGGCTCGTACTGGTACGCCGGCGGCGTCAACGGCCGCGCGCTGATTGCGCTCGTCCTGTCCTGCCTGCCCGTGCTTCCCGGCTTCCTCGGCACGATCAAGCTCGCGACCGTGGCGCCCTTCTGGATCCAGCTGTACCACTACGCCTGGTTTATCAGCTTCGGCCTGTCGTTTTCGCTGTATTGGCTTCTCATGGTCACGGAGAAGAATAAATCTTATGCCATATGATCTGATCGTCAAGGGCGGGACCATCGTTTCGGCGTCGGACACCTACATCGCAGATCTTGCCGTAGCCAACGGGAAAGTGATCTCCGTCGGCAAGATCAACGACTCCAATAGCGCCAAGCGCGTCGTGGACGCGCGCGGAAAGATCGTCCTGCCCGGCGGCATCGACGTCCACACGCACTTCGACATGCCCTTCATGGGTGCCACCACAATCGACAATTTCACGACCGGCTCGACCTCGGCGATCTTCGGCGGCACGACATCCATCGTTGATTTCGCCATCCAAAAGAAGGGCGAAACCTTCCGCCACGCCCTCGACGACTGGCACAAGCGCGCCGACGGAAAGTGCGCGGTGGACTACGGCTTCCACATGATCGTGACGGACTTTCCGGACAAGCAGCAAAAAGAGATGGATAAGCTCGTGGACGAGGGCGTTTCCTCGTTCAAGCTGTTCATGGCCTACCCCGGAATTTTCATGTCCGACGACACCACGATCTTCCGCGCTTTAATGCGCACGCGCGACAACGGCGGGATGATCTGCATGCACGCGGAAAATGGTTCGGTCATAGATGTTTTGATCCAAAAGGCCATTGCCGAAGGAAAAACCAGCCCCGAGTGGCACGCCTTGACGCGTCCCATGACGGCAGAAGCCGAGGCCACGCATCGCGCGATCGCGATGGCTGAGATAGCCGGCGTGCCCATCTACTTCGTGCATCTGTCCGCCGGCGACGCCATGGAAGAGGTCCGCGCCGCCCGCGCAAGAGGCTTGCCGGTGTTCGCCGAAACGTGCCCTCAGTATTTATATCTGTCTGAAGATGATTATCGTCGTCCAGGTTTTGAAGGCGCTAAATTCGTGATGTCTCCTCCCTTGAGGCCTAAAGGGAATTCGGAGCGCTTGTGGAGTGGGCTCGTCCGCAACGATCTCCAAGTCGTTTCCACGGATCATTGTTCCTTCTGCATGAAGGCCGAAACTAATCAGCCCGGCAAGGAGCTCGGCAAGTCGAGCTTCGCGAAGATTCCCAACGGCGCGCCCGGCGTCGAGTACCGAATGCTTTTACTGTGGGACGCCGTCTCGAAGCGCAAGATCACCGAGAACCGCTTCGTCGAGATCACCTCCCTCAATCCCGCGAAATTGTTCGGTCTGCACCCACGCAAAGGACACCTGAACCCGGGCGCCGACGCGGACATCGTCATCCTCGACCCGAACAAGCCGCACACCTTCAGCCTGAAGAATCACCACAGCGCCGCCGACTACAACCCCTACGAAGGCGTGACGGTCCGAGGCTCGATTCGCGACGTGTTCTCCCGCGGCAAGGCGATGGTCACCGGCGGCAAATGGACCGGCGCGACCACGCACGGCAAGTTCCTCAAGCGGACGCCGCGGAACTTCAACTGATGCGTTTTTTCGCTCTGGCCGCCGCCGCCGTCCTGATCATGGGCTGCTCCACGGCAGCAATCCAGGCGCAGTCCGAACGCAGATTCTCCGAGGGTATGGCGGCGCGCACGCCTGAAAGCCTGCATGTCGCCCTTGCTAATGCCACGTATTGGGGGTGGATCGACAAAATGAAGGCTGCCCTCGACGCAGGGGCCGATCCCAACGGCAAACAACTTGACAACTACCCGGTCATCAACCACGCCGTGAGGAACAACCAGGTCGAGGCCTTGCGGCTCCTGCTCGAGAGGGGAGCAAACCCCATGTTGGCCTACGAGAAGACCGGCTGGGGCAGGGCTACCGGCGTCGAAGAGGCGCAGTCGCTGAATTACGGAGAGGTCCTCCGGCTCCTCACCGAAGCCGGCTCGGGTCGCACCCACGCGCCGGGCCAGACGCGTCGCCAGCCCGGCAACCTCGACGATGCGGCCTACGACCGCATGCGCGCCGCGGCCGGGATGCCGCCCGAGAAGAAGGAGCCGGTCTCCGACGTGGACGCGCCGGTGAAGACGGGCGCGCCCCGCCCCGACGACTTCGCGCTCGTGATCGGCGTCGAGGACTACCAGTCCTTGCCCAAGGCCGACTACGGCGTGCGCGACGCCCGGACGGTGCGCAAGCATCTCGAGGCCCTGGGCGTGCCCGCGCGCAACATCATCAGCCTCGAAGGCTCCCAGGCCACGGGGAGCAAGCTCAAGAACTACCTGCAGCAGTGGCTGCCGCGCAACGTCAAGCCCGAGTCGACTGTTTTCGTCTATTATTCCGGCCATGGCGCGCCCGATCCCGAGAGCGGAGAGGCGTATCTCGTCCCCTGGGACGCGGACCCGATGTTCTTGACGACGTCCGCCTATCCGCTCAAGCAGTTCTACGCGGAGCTCTCGAAGCTCAAGGCCAGGAGAGTCCTCGTCGCGCTCGACGCCTGCTTCTCAGGCTCCGGGGGACGATCGGTGCTCGCCAAGGGCGCGAGGCCGCTCGTCGCCAAGGTGGACGAAAGCCTGCCGTCTTCGGCCAATCTCACGGTGCTCGCCGCCGCGTCCGGCAGCGAGATCACCGGCACGCTCGACGAGCAGGCGCACGGGATGTTCACCTACCACTTTCTCAAGGGGCTTTCCGGCGGCGCCAAGACTCCGCGCGCGCTGCACGACTACCTCAAGCCGCGCGTCCAGGACGACGCCCGCCGCCAGAACCGCGAGCAATCGCCGACGATTGCCGGAAGCGGGGCCGACGAGCCGTTTTAGCGGACTTGACAGCCCCAGAAGGCGGGGCTAAACTCAAAATATGCCTTTTGCGGCGATTCTTGGGACCCTCGCTTTAACGCTCGTAGTGGCCGCGGCCGCAGAGCCCGCCAAGAAACCGACCGCGAAGAAAAGCGTTGCCGTCGGCTCGGGCGTGGTCGTCACCCTCAAGAACGGGAACGAAGTCGAAGGCGTATACCGCGGCAAGCGCGACGGAGCCGTTTGGGTCGAGCTCGACGGCGGGGAAATCGGCATCGAGCCGGACACCGTCGTCAAGATCACTCCGACGAATACCGCGGACTCCGAATTCCTCAAGCGCAAGGCCGTGATCGATCCGAAGGACGTGGACGCGTGGTGGGAGCTCTCTAAATGGGCGGCGAGCAGGGAATTGCGCGGCTCCGCCCAAACCACGGCCGAGACCGTGATCGACCTCAACCCCGATCACGCCGAAGCGCGCATTTTTTTGGGTTTCGAAAAGATCGGCGGCCGCTGGCTCGACTTCAACGCCGCCCAGATCGCCAAAGGCTTTACCTTGTTCGAAGGCGAGTGGCTCCGGGGGGAGGAGCTCGCTCTCGCTATTAAACGCCGTAAGGAGGCTGACGATGATAACCGCCTCCATCAGATGCACGCCGGCAACCGGGTGATCAAATATGTCACGCCCGATCAGAGACCGACGTCGCCTGAGGTCAACGCCGGCCGCGTCGACGCCTTCAAACGCTAACGACGCTTAGAAGAGAATCGCTCACGCCCCCGTCGAGGAATTGATATAATCTCGACATGGCTACCACCGCGACCAAGTCAACCCCGGAAATCTCCCTTTTAAAGCAGTACATCGGCGGCAAGTGGGTGGACGGATCCTCTTCGAAGGAGATCGTCTCCACCAACCCCGCCGACAACCGCCAGGTTTTGGCGAAGCTCAAAGGCGCGGACAAGAGCGACGTTCTGCGCGCCATCGACGCGGCGCAGAAGGCCTTCCCGGGCTGGAAGGCCACGACCCCGCCGGCGCGGGGACGAATCCTGATGAAGACCGCTTTGCTCCTGCGCGAGCGCAAGGAGGAGCTGGCCCGGCTCATGACGCGCGAGCAGGGCAAGATCCTGCCCGAGGCGCTCGGCGAGATGGAGAAGGGCATCACGCTCATCGAATGGTTCGCGGGCGAGGGCCTGCGCCTGGGCGGCATCACCCAGCCCTCGGAGCTCGCCAAGAATCTTCTTTTCACCCTGCGCCAGCCGCGCGGCGTCGTCTCAATCATCACCCCGTGGAACTTCCCGTTCGCCATTCCCGCGTGGAAGATCGCTCCGGCCTTGATCTCCGGCAACTGCGTCATCTTCAAGCCCGCCTCGCTCGTGCCCGCGATGGCCGTCGAGATGGTGAAGATATTCGAGCAAGCCGGGCTTCCCGCCGGCGTGCTGAACCTCGTGCTCGGCGCGGGCTCGGCGATGGGCGACATCCTCGTCGAGGAGCCGCGCATCAAGGCCGTATCCTTCACGGGCTCTAATGAAATCGGCAAGCGCGTCCACACCATCTGCGGCGCGCGCGGCATCCCGGTCGTCTGCGAAATGGGCGGGAAGAACCCCGCGATCGTCTGGGACGACGCCGATCTGGAGCTCGCGCTCGGCGGCGTGCTCAAAGGCGCCTTCGGCTCGACCGGCCAGCGCTGCACGGCCACCTCGCGCCTCATTCTGCACGACGCGATAGCGGATACGTTTCTTAAAATGCTGCTGGCCGAGGTCGCCAAGATCAAGGTCGGCGACGGCCTCGACAAGGCGACGGGAATGGGCCCAGCCGTCGACGAAAGCCAGCTCAAGACCGACCTCGAGTACATCGAGATCGGCAAGAAAGAGGGCGCCAAACTCCTGTGCGGCGGGAACCGTCTCACCACCGGCGAGCACGCCAACGGCTGGTTCGTCGAGCCGACTATTTTCGACAACGTAAACCCGAAGTCGCGGCTATGGCAGGAAGAAGTGTTCGGACCGGTCCTGGCCGTCGCGCGCACCAACGACTTCGCTAAAGCCGTGGAGCTTGCCAACGACAGCCCCTTCGGCCTGACCTGCGCGTTCTACTCGCAGGATTTAACCCTGGCGATGCGTTTCACGGAAGAAGTCGAGGCGGGCATGGTGCACCTCAACAGCCCGACGATCGGCGGCGAGGCCCAGGTGCCCTTCGGCGGCGTTAAGGGCTCCGGAGTGGGCGAGCGCGAGATGGCCAAGGAAGGCATGCACTTCTTCACCGAGCAGAAAACCGTATTCCTCGACTACACCGGCCAGCGCCGTGCGTCCAATCTCTATTAGCGTGACGCCGTTCGCCGCGATCGTGGGAGGGGGGGCGGCCGGGTTCTTCGGCGCGGCCTTGGCGCACGTCCTGAGCACGCTCGCCGACCGCGCGGGCGCCGAGAGCCTGCTGCGCGGGCCATACGGCCCTCAGTTCTTCCTGATCGCGCTGTACACGGCGGTGTTCTATGCCGCCATCGGCGCGGCGGCCGGACGCCGCGCCGCGACGGCGCTCGCCGGTTTTTTGGGCCCCCTGCTCGGCATCGCCGTGGTGATGGCCGCGCTGACGCGTTATCCCGGCTGGGGCATGCCGCGCGGCCTCGCCGGCACGCCGCAATGGGAGTTGGCCGTCAAGCTGATCTACATCTCGGCGATCTGGGGCACGATCATCGCTCTCGGCGCGCTCTGCACGGGGACGTCGCGCTGGCGCGGAGCGCTCGCGGCGGTGCTCGGCTCGCTGAGCGCCTACGGCCTGCTGTCTTTTTTCTTATGGGCCGTACCCTCGTACACCAAGGTACGCTGGAGCCCGGTCTCCTTACTGCCCTCGCCGGTCAATCTGATGGACGGCTTGCTGTCCGGAGCCTGTCTTTGTCTCGCCCTTTCTCTCGACGCCAAATTCCGGAGGAACACCGCATGAGCCCGAAAGCCGCCGCCGTCGCCAAATCTCCCAAGCCCTCGCCGGACGTCGCGGCCATTCGCGCCGCGCACCTCATGCCGCTTCCCGGGCCGATGTTCGCCAAGCCGATCCAGATCGTCGAAGGCAGGATGCAGTTCCTTTACGATGAGAACGGCAAGGAATACTTGGACGGCTTCGCCGGCGTTGCGACCGTTTCGATCGGGCACTCGCATCCTCATTTTGTCGCCAAACTTAAAGCCCAGATCGACAAGCTCCAGCACAACCCCCCGCTGTATCTACATCCCGCCGTCGGCGCGTTCGCCAAGCGCCTCGCGGACAAGGCCAAGACCGTCAACCCGGACATGGATGTCTGCTTCTTCACGAACTCCGGCTCCGAGGCCAACGAGATGGCGGCCTTCGTGGCGAAGACCTACACGGGCCGCCATGACTTCATCGCGGTGCAGCGCTCTTACCACGGCCGCACCTTGCTCACGACGGCGCTGACCGGACAGCACAATTGGCGCAATCAGCAGCCCTACCCCGTCGGCATCTCGTTTACGCCCACCGACTACGCGTACCGCAGCGAAGGCACCCCCGAACAAAGCACGAAGGCCGCGCTGAAAGGTCTCGAGCAGACGCTCAAGACCGCCACCTCGGGGAAGATCGCGGGCTTTTACGCTGAAACGATCATGGGAGTCGGCGGATTGATCACGCCGGGTAAAACGTATTTCGCTGAAGCCGTCGAGCTCGTTCACAAGCACGGCGGACTGTTCATCTGCGACGAAGTCCAGGCCGGCGTCGGCCGCACCGGCGAGCATTATTTCGGCATCAAGCACTGGAACGCCAAGCCCGACATCATCGTCATGGCCAAGGGACTTGGCAACGGCTATCCGATCGGCGCGATCATCACCACGCGCGCCATCGCCGACGCGATGAAAGGAGTGCTCCACTACAACACCTTCGGCGGCGGCCCCATGGCGATGGCCGCGGCGGACGCGGTGATGGACGTCGTCGAAAAAGACGACCTCGCCGGGAATTCCAAACTGATCGGCGACCGCTTGTTCGCCAGCCTGCGCAAGCTCCAGCAGAAGGATCAACGGATCGGCGACGTGCGCGGCAGAGGACTCATGATCGGCGTCGAGCTCGTCAAGGACGGACAGTCGAAGGAGTTCGCCCCCGAGCTCACGACCCGCATCGTCGAGTCCATGAAGGACCAAGGCGTGCTCGTGGGCAAGGGCGGGTTGGAGGGAAATACGCTGCGCCTACAGCCCCCATTGTGCTGGACGCTCAAGGACGCGGACCGCACCGTGGCCGCGCTCGAACAGGCCCTCAAAGATGCCTGAGATCATCCGACGCCGTGGGACCTCCCGCGGCACGCGGCTGTTTCAGGTTCTCATCGCCGTGCTCGCGGGCATGGCGTCCATGTACTGTCTCCAGAATTTAGTCGCCGCCCAGAAATTCTCGGCCGCCCCTTCAAAGCCGGCGGTCAAATCGTCGCCCCTCCAACCCGAGCGCCCGCTGACGCCGCCGCAAGCGCCCCCGAGGACTCAGATCGGCCGGACTCAGTCGCACATGATGGTCAAATCAGAGGCGGGCGGGGCGAAGATGGGCGTACAGGCCGTCTTCGGCGAGCAGGCTCCGCCCGAGGCCCGCAAGGCTCTATCAACCGCCCGCTGGCGTGAGGTGAAGCTGCAGTCCCGGCCGATGAACTCCAAGTACGGCTCGCAGGGCGTCACCTCCGAGGGAAGCGGGTTCAAGCCCATCGAGCACACCGTGCTCGCCGCGCCGAAGCGCGATGTCATCGACAAGGAGAACGACGGCGCGAGGAGACTCGCGGCCGTCGAGAAAAGCGCCAAGCCTTCCGAGAATCTCGTCGCCTCGATGCTCGACCCCGAGGTGATCCTCGAGAAGCCGTTCTGGACGCCGGTGCGCCAGGCGCGCGTCGGGGGCTCGGCCCTGATCGCCGTCGCCGGCTTCTTCTATCTCCTGTCGGCCGACGGAGTCTTCGCCCAGCGCAAGCCGGAAATCGCCGAAGGAGAGATGTGACGCCGACCGCACAGCGCTCGCGCCTCGGCCTTCTGTGCGCGGCCTTCGGAGCGCTCTCTTTGGCTCCGCTGGCACTCACCTGGCTCTCGGCCCATGGCCCTGCCGCCATCACTCTGAGCGGCTCGGCCTGGAGCCGTCTATTCTTCGCGGAGTTTATCGCCCTCGTCGTCATCGGATACGGCTACATCCTGGCCGTAACGGCAAAAAAACATGTATTTCACGGCGGCCCCATGCTCGACTTCAGCATCGGCCTGGGCCTGCTTGTCGTCGCCTCGAGCTTCGGCCGCGCTTGGATTCCTGGAATATTTCTGATCGCCTTCGGCCTGCGCTTGGCCTCCGGCCGCGCCCTGCTCGCGTGACCGCTAAAACCGACCGTCTCATCGCGCTCGTCGACAAGCACGGCGCGCACAACTACCACCCCCTGCCGGTCGCCATCGCGCGCGCCAAGGGACCGTTCGTCTGGGACGTGGAGGGCAAGCGCTACTTCGACTTTCTCTGCGCCTACTCGGCGCTCAACCAGGGGCACAACCACCCCAAGATCGTCGCCGCCGCCATAAAACAGCTGGGCAAGGTCGCCTTGACCTCGCGCGCCTTCCACCATGAGCTACTCGGCCCTTTCCTAGAGACCCTGTGTCGGCTCACCGGCAAGGAGCGCGCCCTGCCGATGAACTCGGGGGCGGAGGCCGTCGAAACCGCGATCAAGGCCATGCGGCTGTGGGGCTACCGCCGCAAGGGCGTGCCCGAGAATTCCGCCGAGATCATCGTCTGCTCCGACAACTTTCACGGCCGTACGACCACGATCGTCGGTTTCTCGAGCGATCACGACTCGCACACGGACTTCGGCCCGGCGACGCCGGGCTTCCGGACGATCCCCTACGGCGACGCGGCGGCGCTTGAGCGCGCGATCACGACAAATACGGTCGGATTTCTTTTCGAGGCCATCCAAGGCGAGGCCGGAGTCGTCATACCGCCGGAGGGCTGGCTCACCGCCGTGCGCGCGATCTGTTCCGAGAATCGCGTGCTGATGTGCGCCGATGAGATTCAAACCGGGCTGGGGCGAACGGGGAAGATGTTCGCGTGCGATCATGAAGCCGTGAAGCCGGATCTCTACATCCTCGGCAAGGCCTTGTCGGGGGGACTGTACCCCGTTTCCGCCGTGTGCGCCGATGACGAGATCCTCGGACTCTTTACGCCCGGCACACACGGCTCGACCTTCGGCGGCAGCCCCTTGGCCTGCGCGATCGGCCTTGCCGCGTTAAAAGTGATCGCCGATGAGAAGCTGCCGCAGAAGGCCGCCAAGACCGGCGCCTATCTCAAGGGGCTGCTCGAGACGCTCGAGCACGCGAGCCTGAAGGACGTTCGGGGACGGGGCTTGATGCTTGCCGTCGAGTTCAAGCTCCGCGTACGCCCGCTCGTCGAGAGCCTCGCCCGGCACGGCTTGCTCGCCAAAGAAACGCATGAAAACACGATCCGCTTCGCTCCGCCGCTGACCTTGACCGGGGCCCAGGCGAAGGAAGCTTTTCTCCTCATCAAGAAGGCCGTCGCGGCCTTTGGCGCGTAGTATAATCATTCCAGTGTCAGACGAAGCCCTGCTCGAAGTCGGCCCGCTCAACAAGGCCTTCGGCGCCACCACGGTCCTGCGCGACGTCTCCCTGACCGTGCGCAAGGGGGAGTTCATGACCTTGCTCGGGCCATCGGGCTGCGGCAAGACGACGACCTTGCGCATCATCGCGGGCTTCGAGGCCCCTGACGGCGGCCGCGTGCGCCTCGGCGGCATGGACGTCACCGACACTCCCTCTTATGAGCGCGACGTGCACACCGTCTTCCAGCACTACGCCTTGTTTCCGCATCTGAGCGTCGCCGACAACATCGCCTTCGGCATGCGCATGGATAAAGTACCTGAAGATGAGATCAAGAGGCGGGTGCCCGAGGCCCCGGCGATGGTCAAGCTCGCCGGCTTCGAGTCGCGCCGTATTCAATCGCTCTCCGGCGGCCAGATGCAGCGGATAGCGCTTGCGCGAGCCATCGCGGGACGACCCGCCGTGCTCCTCCTTGATGAACCCCTGGGCGCGCTCGACCTCAAGCTGCGCAAGGAGATGCAGCTCGAGCTCAAGAACCTCCAGCGCCGCCTGGGCATCGCCTTCATTTACGTGACCCACGATCAGGAAGAGGCGATGACGATGTCCGATCGCATCGCCGTCTTCAACCACGGGCGTATCGAGCAGGTCGGTACGCCCGGGGAAATCTACGAGACGCCGAAGACGTCCTTCGTCGCCGACTTCATCGGCGGCGCCAATATATTTTCGGCGAAAGTCCTCCCCGGAGGGGAGGGCCGCGCGCACCTCCTGCTCGAAGATGAAATCGAGCTCGACGTTCCGCTCGATCCCTATGAAACCTTGCCGGCCGTGGGGCAGCGCGTCAAGGTCGCCATACGCCCGGAGCGCGTGAAGGTATTTTACAAAGACGAATTGCCCTTCGGTCTGATCCGCTTCGACGCGACGCTCAAGGACACCGTGTTCCTCGGCGACGCGTGTCAGATCTATCTGCAGATGTTCAAGAAAAACCCCGAGCGCCTGACCATCGCGTGGGCCGGCGGCGACCGCTACGCGGTCCACGACGACATGGGCGTGCCCGTCATCGCGGCCGTTCAGCCCGAGGACGTCTACATCCTCGAACAGGACCATGGCTGAGCCGATCTCCCGGCGCGGCTTCCTCAAAGCCGCGATCCTCGCGCCGCTGCTCCCTTCCTTGCTCGCCGCGTGCAAACGCGCCGATAACAGCAAGGTCGTCAACTTCTTCAACTGGTCCAACTACATCGGCAAGGACACCTTGCCGGAGTTCACCAAGCGCACCGGCGTGTCGGTGCGCTACGACCTGTTCGCCGACGAGGACGAGATGTTCACCAAGCTGCGCGCCGGCGCGCGCGGCTACGACCTGATCGTCGTGGGCGACTACCTGATCCCGCGCTTCAAGTCGATGAACCTCATCGAGCCCGTGCCCGCGGGCATCCTCAAGAACCAAAACAACCTGGGCCCTCGCTTCCGCCGGCCGATCTATGATCCCGAGGAGACGACCGTTCCCTACCTGTGGGGCACGACCGGCATCGCCTACAACAAGAAAAAGATCAAGAAGGCGCCGACCTCGTGGAAGGACCTATGGGACCCGCAATATAAGGATAGGATCTCCATGCTCGACAACGTGCGCGACTGCATCTCGGTGGCGATGCAGCTCCTCGCGATCCCGCAAACGACAAGGGATCCCGAGGATTTCCGTAAAATACGAGAGCTGCTCGTCAAGCAGAAGCCGCTGGTCAAGCAATACTCGAGCGCTTCTTATCTAAACAGCCTCGTGGCGGGAGAGATCGACCTGGCCATGACCTGGTCCGGCGACCTGTTCCAGACCGCGCGCGAGAATCCCGACCTCGACTACGTGATCCCCAAGGAGGGGACCTACATGTGGGTGGACTGCCTGGCGATGATGCGCGGCGCGCGCCATCGCGCCGACACCTTGCGCCTCATCGACTACCTGCTCGAGCCCGCGGTCGCCGCCGGCATCGCCAACTCCGTGCGCTACGCCACCCCCAACGCGGCCGCCAAGCCTCAGGTCGACAAGGCCCTCGTCAACGACCCGCGCGTGTACCCGACACCCGCCCTCATGAAGCAGCTCCAGCTCCACCATGTGCTCGACAGCGAACAAACCGAGCTCTGGAGCCAGACCTGGGCCGATGTGAAGGTGGCATGAGCCCTGAAATGAGAGTCGCGTAATGGACCGCACCCTTTCCTGGCTGCTCGGCGGCCGCCGGCCTCTGGCGAGCCACCTGTTGCTGGCCCCGGCCTCGTTGTGGTTGATCTTTCTACTCGTCATACCGGCCGGGGGGCTTATCCTGCTGTCGTTCGCCAAAAACGGCCCTTACGGCGCCATCGTCTGGGAATTCGGCCTTCATAACTACGCCCGCGCCTTCGATCCGAAATATCTGCCGGTGCTGCTGCGAACCTTCGCATTCGCGGCGGCGACGACCGCGGTGTGCCTCGTCCTGGGCTACCCTCTCGCTTACTTCCTGACCTTCCGCGCCGGCCGCTGGCGCAACGCGCTCCTCGTCGGGCTGATGGTTCCGTTCTGGAGCTCGTGCCTCGTCGCCTACTATTCTTGGATGATAGTGTTGGGCAAAGAGGGCCTGCTCAACTCGGCCTTGGTCCGCTTCGGCTTCCTGTCCGAGCCGATCGGATTTCTGTACACGCCTTTCGCGATTCTGCTCGGCCTCGTTTATTTTTATTTGCCGTTCACGGTCCTGCCGCTGTACGCTTCTCTCGACAAAGTGCCGCGGTCGGTCATCGAGGCGGCATATGACCTCGGGGCGGGCCGCTGGACGGCGTTCTTTAAGGTCACTTTGCCGCTGTCTTTGCCCGGCGTCGTCGCCGGCTGCGTGCTGACCTTCATTCCCTGCCTCGGCGACTTCCTGACCGTCGAGATCTTGGGCGGCCCGCGCTACTACCTGCTCGGCAACCTGATCTCGAATCAGTTCATGATGGCCCAGGACTGGCCGTTCGGATCCGCACTGACCTCTTTGCTTCTCGCCGGCCTCGTCGGCGGCTTATGGCTGTACCAGCGCTGGGAGAAGGCGTGACGAAGAAAAAGCGCGGCATGGCCGCCTACTGCGCCGCCTTGTTCGGCTTCCTTTATCTTCCACTCGGCGTGATGCTCGTCTTCTCCTTCAACGACGCGCGCCGAAACGTCGTTTGGCGCGGCTTCACCCTCAAGTGGTACAAGGCCCTGTTCCACGACGCCGAGCTCATGAGCGCCATGTTCACCTCGCTCGAGCTCGCCTTGGCCGCCGCCGCCATCGCCGCGATCCTCGGCATGCTCGCCTCGTACGCGATGGTTAAACACAGGCCGTTTCGAGGGCGCGGCGCGTACGACGCTTTATTAAACGTCCCGCTCATGATGCCGGAAGTAGCCCTCGGCGTGGGAATCCTGACCTTTCTGGTGCGCGCGGGCTATGAGCTCGACTTCACGGCGCTCGCCTGTTCCCACGCGCTGATCTGCCTGCCCTACACCGTCGCGGCCGTGCGCGCGCGGCTGATTTCGCTTCAGGAATCGTCGCTCGAAGACGCCGCGATGGACCTCGGGGCCACCGAGTGGCAGGCCTTCATCAAGGTGACCTTGCCGCTGGCCATGCCCGCTATTCTCTCCGGGGCGCTCTTGTCCTTCACGGTCAGCTTCCAGGACTTCGTGACCTCGTTCTTCGTCGCGGGCATCGGCATAGTGACCATGCCGATCAAAATCTACTCCATGATGAAGTTCGGCGTGACGCCCGAAATCAACGCGCTCTCGGTCTGCCTGCTGTTGGCGACCTTCCTGCTCATCGGCCTCAACACCGCGTTCGCGGTACGGCCGGACGAAGCCTCACGCCACTAGAGGCGCCCGATCGGTCATTTCGGTTTTTTCTGCTCTTAATTTGTTGTGTCCTTTCTGCTTCCGGGTACACTACAGAAAGGAACGCTATTGAATGCGACTTCCACCACTCAAGCATATGCACCCGAGATGCCAGGCAAAGCTGGCCACTGACTTTTCATGTTGATTCTCCTCGTCCCGTGGCCGCTAGTTTTCCTTTATCCAATTCGTCGAACGCCGAGGATGACGAGCGGCGGCTATTATGATTTCCATGCAAGCCGCCGTCTCGTCAATCCAATGGTTCG